>WNGA01000585.1_pt1 | contig 69710 bp, 68 predicted proteins | sample 5400061 | NCBI WGS metagenome assembly WNGA01 (sample SAMN13153366, study PRJNA577476) | soil metagenome | isolation source: 100 cm soil or saprolite under grassland replicate 2 | place: USA:California | collected 2016-06-15
AGGGGGGCTTCGCCCCCCTTCCGAGACCTCCCCCCAGGATTCGTTGCGCCGGCAAAGCCGGCGCTCGAAAGTGGAACACTCCTGCCTGGTCGGCGATGACATGTGGCTCAGAGCGGCCCGAGCCTTACCGCCGACGCTTCGGTGTTCCGCTCCGAGCGCGGGCTTCGCCCGCGCCCCGAAAGGGGGAGGATTCGGAGGGGGCCGTCGAGGCCCCCTCCGAGAGAACGCCGCAGATGGGCCTTTTTCAGCAGCCTGCTAACGCTTGTCCAGGAGAGCTCCCGTGCCCCACCGCGATCTCTGCTTCACGCCTGCCACGGCGCTGGCGCGCCTTTACCGCGCGCGAAAGGTCTCGCCGCTCGAGGTGATGGAGGCCGTCCTCGCCCGCATCGACGCGGTCAACCCCAAGCTCAACGCCTACGTCACGGTGGCGCGGAAGTCCGCCCTCGAGGCCGCCCGGAAGGCGACGGCGGCCCTCGAGCGCAAGGCCGCGCTGCCGCCCCTTCACGGGATCCCCGTCTCCATCAAGGACCTGACGCCGACCAAGGGCATCCGCACCACCTGGGGCTCCAAGATCTTCGAACACCACGTCCCGGACGAAGACGCCCTGATCGTCGAGCGCCTCAAGGCCGCCGGCGCCATCGTGGTCGGCAAGACCAATACGCCGGAGTTCGGCGCCGGGGGCAACACCTTCAACGCGGTCTTCGGCGCCACGCGCAATCCGTGGAACCCGGCGCTCACCTGCGGCGGCTCGAGCGGTGGCGCCGCGGTGGCACTCGCAACGGGCATGGGACCGCTCGCCCAGGGCTCTGATCTCGGCGGCTCGCTGAGGACGCCGGCCGCCTTCTGCGGCGTGGTCGGCTTCCGCACCACACCGGGACTGGTTCCCATCTACCCGCTCAATCTCGGCTGGGACTCGCTCAGGGCGAGCGGCCCCATGGCGCGCACCGTGGCCGACACGGCGCTCATGCTCTCCGTCATCGCCGGCCCCGACGACCGCGCCCCCATCTCGTACGAAGTGGACACCCGCCAGTTCCTGAAGGCGGTGAACGCGCCGTCGATCAAGGGCTGGCGCGTCGCCTGGACCCCCGACCTCAACGGCCTCATCCCGGTCGACGCGGAGGTGGCGCGGGTCGCCGAAGACGCGACCCGGGTCTTCCGCGCCCTCGGCGCCAGGGTGGAGGCCGCTTGCCCCGACTTCAGCGAAGTCAACGACATCGTGCTGGCCACTCGCGGTCTCGCCTTCGTGGCCGAGTACGCGCGCTATCTGCCCGAGTGGAAGAGCCAGATGCAGAGGGGACTGGTCTGGAACATCGAGCAGGGCTTGAGCCTGACGCCGCAACAGATCGGCCGGGGCGAACTCCTCCGCACGGAGCTCTGGCATCGCGTCCGGACCTTCATGCAGAGTCGCGATCTCCTGATCCTGCCGACCGTCGCGGTGCCACCCTTTCCGGTGGAACAACCCTACCCGACCGAGATCGACGGCAGGCCTCTCGAGAATTACACCCGGTGGTTCTTCCTGACCTACGGCATCACCGTGACCGGGCTGCCCGCCATCTCGGTGCCGTGCGGGTTCACGCGCAGCGGACTGCCGGTGGGCCTTCAGATCGTGGGGCGCCGGCGCCAGGAAGCCGCGGTGCTGCGCGCGGCGGCGGCCTTCGAGGCGGCGATGCCCTGGGCGGACAAGATGCCGCCGACGGCGTAATGGCACGTCGGGAGCGATGAACGCCGCCGCCCTGACCTTGGCACTTCACCGGCCGGCCGTGCATCTCACCGCGCCAGCCGCCTCAGCGGGGCGCCCGCGAGGCGTGTCAGGATCCACTCTTTGTGGAGCCGGGCGCCGAGCCGCTTGTAGAAGCCGATCGCCGGACGGTTCCAGTCGAGGACGGCCCACTCCATCCTGCCGCAGCCGCGGCGCACGGCGATCCGGGCCAGGGCCTTCAGCAGCGCCTTCCCCGCCCCGCTCCCTCGCTCCTCGGGCAGGACGAAGAGGTCCTCGAGATAGAGGCTCGGCCGGCCCAGGAAGGTGGAGTACGTGAAGAAGTAGAGCGCGAAGCCCACAGTCCGGCCATCGCAGCGGCAGATGAGGGTCTCGAAGTACGGTCGCCGACCGAAGCCGTGACGACGGATCCGCCCGATCGTCGCCTCCACCCGATGGGCCAGCTGTTCGTACTCGGCGAGGCCGCGAATCAGGCGAAGGATAGTGGCGGAGTCGCGCGGCCCACCGCGGCGGATGCTGAAGCGGCCCGCGCGGGTCCGGGAAGGCCCGAGCACGGTGACGGCGCCGAGCGCGACCCGGTCGATCATGATCGTGCCATCGCCGGCCGGAGCGTCCTCCAGTACTGCCCCGGGTCGGGACGCTTCCCGAGCCTGCTCTGGAGCAAGGCCGTCGCGCGGTCCTCGAGGTCGGCCCGGAGCGCGGCGGCGAGAAGCGTGTCGTGAAAGACCTCGCGCTGGGCGTGGCTGCCTCCCACCTCGACGATCCGGTCCTGGATCGGCTCGATCCGTGTGGCCGCCGTCGAGTAGTCGCCGCCGGCGAAGGCGTGAAGCCCCTCCAGGAGCGGCACCACCACTTCGGGGAGCGTGCGGTTGCGAGTCTTCTTGCTCCGCTCCTGGAGCCGCTCGAGGTGGAGCCCGGCCGCCCGCCAGTCCCCCGACGCCGCGAGCGCCATGCCCACGTGGAGGTCGTGGAAGAGCAGCAGCGGGTGCTCGAGCCAGTTCCGGGCCGCCGCGCCCAGGTGCGCCCAGCGCGCCGGATCCGGGCGGCCGTAGAGGTCCAGGCGCCAGGCGAGCGACACCGAATCCTGGAGGTCGGAGCCGACGGAGATCGGGACGCTGCCGAAGACGCCCTCGAACAGCCGCCGGACCCGCCCGTAGCTCCCTTCGGCCAGGTGCATGAGCGCCAGATGCCAGAGCAGATGATTGCGGAAATAGCCCAGATGATCGCACGGATGGATCTTCTGGGGCAGCGCCTCGATCCCGCGGGCGTTGTCGCCGCGCTCGTAGTGGACGTGGGCCATCGCGTGCACAGCCCACGCGTCCTTCGCGTTGAGCACCATGGCCCGCTCGGCGAGCGGGAGCGCCTCGTCGAAGCGCCGGTTCTCCTCGAGGCTGAAGGCGTGAAGCCCGAGGATGTATGAGTCCGCCTCGAAGGCGTCCAGCAGCGAGCGCGTCAGCTCGAGCATCTCGCCCGAGCGTCCCTGCCAGAAGTAGATGAAGTACAGGCGCTGGGCCAGGACCACATCGCGCGGATGCCGGGCCAGGATCTCCTTGATCAGGCCTACCGCGTCGTCGCCGCGCCCGCCGACCCAGAGGGCGAGAGCCTCGACGTGCCGGCGCTCCCGCTCGGGGAGCGCGGCCGCCGCGGCGCAGGCGGTCTCCATGGCGCCGCGCCCCTCGGGAATCTTCTCATTGAGATAGAGCGAGACGGCCAGCCCCGCGCGCGCCAGCGCGAAGTCCGGATCATGACCGAGTGCCTCGCCGAAGCAGTCGATCGTAGCCGCGCTGAACCCGAGCAGCCCCCGCACGCCGCGATCATAGGCGTCGACCGCGACGGCGGACGTGGTCGAGACGGGCAATCCGTAAGCGTCGCGAAACACGGCGATCATCCTAGCAGATGGCGACGCAGGAACGCGAGTGCGTGGCGCTCGGCCCAGGAGCGGCGTCCGAGCGGCCCTTCGAGAAACCCCGCGTGACCGCCCTCGCCAGGGAAGAGCGTCTCGACCCATGGAGAGCGGACGACGGCCTCCTCCGGCAGCGAGGCGGCCGGGATGAACGGGTCGTTGCCCGCATTGATCAAGAGACACGGCCGTCGGATCCGGGCCAGGTAGGCCCTGCTGCTGCAGCGCGTCCAGTAGTCGTGCTCGTTGACGAAGCCGTAGAGCGGCGCCGTCACGAAGCGATCGTACTCGGCAAAGGTGCGCGCCCGGAACGCGGCCTTCATGTCCACGCGGCCGTCGTAGAGATGGGCCTTGGCCCTGACCTTGGCCTTCAGGCTGCGCAGGAACTCGGCCGTATAGAGCGACCGGGCAAGTCCCCGGTCGAGAGCGCGGGCGCAAGCGGCGAGATCGAACGGCGTGGAGATGCCGACGGCCGCCGCCGCCTGGGCCGGCGCCTCCTCTCCACGCTCCCCCAGCCACTTGAGCGCGACATTACCTCCCAGCGACACCCCCACCAGTCCGAGCCGCAGCGAGGGCTCGCGCTCGAGAAGCCGCTCGATGATCCAGTGCAGGTCCGACGTCTCTCCAGAATGGTAGAGGCGCGGCGCCCGGTTCAGCTCACCGCTGCACGACCGGAAGTTCAGCACCACCCCGCGCAGACCGAGGGCAGCCGTCTCCCTCAGGAGGCCGGAGACATAGTGCGACCGGGAGGAGCCTTCCAACCCGTGGAGGATCAGGACGAGCGGCGCGCCCGCGGGCGATGCGGCGAGCCAGTCCAGATCCAGGAAGTCGCCGTCGGGGGTGTGAACACGCTCGCGGCCTAGTGGCGGCGGCGCGAACCGGCGCAGCAACGGGCCCCAGAGAGTCTGGAGGTGGCGCCCCCGGTACCACCAAGGCGGGTGGTAGCTCGGCGCGTCCACCTCCAAACTCCCGGAGGACGAGGGCTACTCCTGGCCCTGGAGGAGGAGCTTCACCACTTCCGGCGCGATCTCACGGGCGCGCTGGTCGAGCTGCGCCTCCGTCAGGTTCGCGATGGGATGCGGCATGGACAGGAACCGGTACTCGGGCACGCCCCAGGTCTGCGCCATCGCGTGTCCCGTTGCCTCGAACACGTCCGTCACGATGGACGCCGCGGGGAGGCCGACCTTCTCGAAGAGGATTCCGTCGAGCACACTGCCCGACGAGCAGGACCCTCAGTCTCCGATACCGGCGACGACCACATCGACGCCGCGCTTGGCCTCGTCGATGATCTCGTCGTGGGCGGGGACGCTCGAGTTGTGCTTGCGCCACATGCGTGTCTCGGCGGCGCCGTACTCCTGCTTCAGGACCTCGCCGATCTTGAGCAGGAGGCGGTCCGAGTTGAACTTGGTGTTCTCGACAAGCCCGATCCGCTTGCCCTTGAGCGAGTCGGGCCGGGGCACATAAGTGAGCGGCTGCTTCTTCGGTTCGACGGTGGGATCCAGGATCTCGATGGGTGCCATCAGGCCCTCCCGTCCTTGATGACTACGGTCACTGCCTGCGAGGCCGTGCGGCTCGCCCAACCCGGGATGTAGCAGGAGAACGAGCCGGCACGGCCGCCGGCGGCCACCACCAGGATGTCATCGGGCGACATCATCAGCGGCCGCAGGGTCGATTCGTCCTCGGGCTTGACCGCGCCGGGCATCCGGCCGGTCCGCTTGAAGTGCGCGACGCTGTTCTTGCTGTTCTCGAAGATGAACTTGCGAATATCGGCCTTGGACCAGCCGTCGCCGGCGACGGTGCGCATGTGCTCCCCGGCCAGCACCACACAGTAGTTGGGCTGGCCGGCCATTCCGGGGTTCCGCATGGCGTCGCACAGGGTCGTGAGCACGCCGGCAGCGGTATTCGAGAGCTGGTTGTAGAACTGGTGCGGCGCCAAGGCCGCCATGACGGTGACCGCACTTTCCTCGGGCCGACAGCCGCGCTCCACGTGAAGCGGCGTCCACGGGCCGTCCTCCTCGTTCTCGGCGATCACGTACGTGTACTTCCCCGGGTGCCCCAGCGTGCCCCGGTCGAGCTTGCCCGGCAGCGTGCCGATCACGTTGCGCATGACCAGGCGCAGCGCGCGCCCGACCGTCGCGTTCGCGCGCCAGCCGGGACCGAAGAGGTTGTCACCGGAATTGAACCCGAGCGCCCGGGCGATCGGGCCGTTGACGATCATCAGCACGGCGGCTCCCGCCGTCGATGTGCCCGGCCCGTGATAGCCCCACTTGGGATCGCCGATGCCCTCGATGGCCGCCACCACCACCGGCACGTACTCGGGCTTGCATCCGGCCATGACGGCGTTGATGGCGACCTTCTCGGCCGTCACCGCTACATGGCGGTTGGTGATGAAGGTGACCTCCTGCTGCGGCTCGAGCCCGGCGGCGTCGAGCATGGCGCGAACCCGCGCCTCGGTGGGAGGCACCACGGGTAGTCCATCCGTCCAGCCTTTCTCGAAGCAGAACTCGATGGCCTGGGCGAGATCGTCGACGGGATAGCGCTTGGACAATAGCTCGGTCGTCATGGCCGAGATTATACCGCAGTTCGGTTGACACCGCCCGGCGGCTCCACGCAAGCTACGCGGGGAGCACCGGCATGTGTGCTCTTCAACAACACCACGATGTTCGACGACGCGCGGCGGTTCCTCCCCCTGCCGGAGGGAGAATGGCGCACCGAGCGAAAAGGCCCTCGCGCTCCCACGGGCTTTGCCGTATCCTGCTTGAAGACGGCTCGAGGATGAGCGGCGACGAGCGGAACTGGGCCCCGGAGTTCAACCGGCGCATGGCGGGGACTATGCTCGCCTCCCACGGGACGCGCTTCCTGCAGGTCTCGGCCGAGCGCGCCGTGCTCGAACTCGACTTCAAGCCCGAACTGACCCAGATGACAGGGCTCTTTCACGCCGGCGCCATCATCAGTTTGGCCGACGAGGCGTGCACGGCGCTCGCCTCGGCGCACGCCATGAGCGACGGCGGCTGGGACCCGGCGAAGTTTCCGCTCACCATCCAGCTCTCGGCCAGCCTGATCCGCAACGCCAATCGCGGCACGCTCATCGCCGAGGCGCTGCCGGTCCACAAGGGGCGGACCACCGTTATCATCCAGAGCACGGTGAGGGACGACCAGGGCAGGCTGCTCGCCACTGTCACCGCGACTCAGATCGTTCCGAGCCGCTAGCCCCCACCGCCGCGTCGTGACAACCCAGAGCCGCGCGCCCCTGGTCGCCTACTTCTCCATGGAGTACGGCCTGCACGAGGAGTTCCACTCCTATGCGGGCGGCCTGGGGGTGCTGGCCGGCGACTTCATGAAGTCGGCGGGCGACCTCGGGTTGCCCGTGGTGGGGGTCGGGCTCCGCTGGGCGCAGGGCTATACGGTGCAGCGCATCGGGCCTGACGGCTATCCCTACGACGAGTGGGAGGCTCACTCGGCCGATTTCCTGCAGGACACCAAGATCCGCGTGCGCGTCCGCGTGGGGCGGCGGGAGGTGGAATGCTGCGTCTGGCGCGTGGCACGCTATGCCACTGCCCCGCTGTTCCTCCTAGAGCCCACCGACCCGCGGGACCGCTGGATCACCCGTCGTCTCTACGACACGCGGCCCGACTGTCGCATCGCCCAGGAGATGCTGCTCGGCATCGGCGGGATGCGCGCGCTCCAGGCGCTTCATCTGCCCATCACGCTCTACCACTTCAACGAAGGCCATGCCGTCTTCGCGGGCATCGAGCTGATCGCCGACCGCATGGAAACGGGCATGGGCTTTCCCGAAGCCTGGCGCGCGGCGCGGGAGAGCATCGTTTTCACGACGCACACCCCCGTCCCCGCCGGCAACGAGGTCCACTCCCTCGCCGACCTGCGGCGGCTGGGCGCGGGCTGCGAGCTGGTCCCGAGCGAGCTCAAGGAGTTGGGCGGCGATCCGTTCAACATGACCGTGGCCGGGCTGCGCCTGTCGCGTCAGGCCAATGCGGTGTCACAGCTCCACGGCCAGACCGCGCGCGCCATGTGGGCCCATGTGCGGGACGGGGCGCCTATCATCGCCATCACCAACGGGGCGCACGTGGGCACCTGGCAGGACCCGCGCATTGCGGGCGCGCTCGCCAGCGACGCGACCCTGCAGGCGGCGCGCCTCGACCTCAAGGCCGATCTGCTCGCCGCCGTCGAGGCGCGCACGCGCGTGAGGTTGGATCCGAGCGCGCTGACCATCGGCTTCGCCCGGCGCGCCGCGACCTACAAGCGCCCCGATCTGCTCCTGCGTGATCCGGACCGCCTGGCTCCGCTCCTCAAGGAGCGGCGGGCGCAGCTCATCTTTGCGGGCAAGGCGCATCCGGACGACCAGGCGGGCAAGGCCGTCATCGCGCTCCTGATCGAGACCATCTGCCAGTGGCCGGAGAGTATCGTCTACCTGGAGAACTACGACATGGGGCTGGCGCGACTCCTCACGCGGGGATGCGATCTCTGGCTGAACACGCCTCGCCGCCCCCTGGAAGCCAGCGGCACGTCGGGCATGAAGGCGGCCATGAACGGCGTGCTCAACCTCTCGGTGCTGGACGGCTGGTGGCCGGAGGGCTGCGAGCCCGGCGTCACCGGCTGGGCCATCGGCGGCGGCGGCGAGGGGCCCGACCAGGACGAGCGTGACCTGCACTCGCTCTACGACACGCTCGAAGGAGCGGTCCTGCCCGCCTTCGCCGACCAGCCGCGCTGGACTCGGATGATGCGCGCCTCCATCCAGATGGCGGTCAAGCGCTTCTCCTCGGACCGCATGGTCAAGGAGTACTTCGAGCGTCTCTACACGCCCCGCGCCTAATGCTGCGGCTCAGCGGCGGCGGTTCGCCATCTATCGGAGCGCCCGGTCAGTGGCCGTATCCTCGACGCTGTCCCCTCACCCATGATCTACCCGCCGCTCGCCCGCCCCGCCCGGGCCGGCGGCCGGCGGCGCGCCACCCCGGTCTGCACGGCGGCGCGCGCCACGCCGTCGGCCACCGCTTCGACCACGCGCTTGTCGAACACCGAGGGAATGATGTACTCCTCGCCCAGCTCGGCCGGCGTGATGATCGAGGCAATCCCCTGCGCCGCCGCGATCTTCATCTCGTCGTTGACGAGCCGCGCCCGGACGTCGAGCAGCCCGCGGAAGAAACCCGGAAAGCAGAGCACGTTGTTGATCTGGTTCGGGTAATCGGACCGGCCGGTCGCCATGACGGTCACGATCCCGCGCACCTCCTCGGGCATGACCTCCGGCACAGGATTGGCCATGGCGAAGACGACGGGGTTCTTGGCCATCCGGCGGATGTCCTTGGCGGTGGCGACGCCGGGGCCGGAGAGCCCGATGAAGACGTCCGCGCCCTTGAGCGCGTCGCCGACCGTGCCGCGCAGGCGCTTCTCGTTCGTGTGCTCCGCGAACCAGGCCTTCACGGAATTCATGTTCTCCTGCCGGCCCGCGTAGAGGGTCCCCGTGCGGTCGCAGCCGATGATGTGCCGGCAGCCGACCGCCATGAGCAGCTTGGCGGTGGCGATCCCCGATGCGCCCGCGCCGGAGAAGACGACGCGCACGTCGCCAAGCTTCTTCTTCACCACCTTGAGCGCGTTGATCAGCGCCGCGAGGACGACCACCGCCGTCCCGTGCTGATCGTCGTGGAACACCGGGATGTCCAGGTCCTTGCGCAGGCGATCCTCGATCTCGAAGCACCGGGGCGCGGAGATGTCCTCGAGATTGATCCCGCCGAAGATAGGCGAGACCGCGAGCACGATGCCGACGATCTCGTCGGTGTCCTTCGTCGCCAGGCAGAGCGGGAAGGCGTCCACGCCGGCGAACTCCTTGAACAGGAGTGCCTTGCCTTCCATGACGGGGATGGCCGCCTTGGGCCCGATGTCACCCAGGCCGAGCACCGCGGTGCCGTCGGTGACCACGGCCACGGCGTTCTGCTTGATGGTGAGCGTGTGGGCCTTCTGCGGGTCGTCGTGGATCGCCATGCAGACACGGGCCACGCCGGGCGTGTAGGCCATGGAAAGGTCGTCGCGGGTCTTCACCGCGACCTTGCCGCGCACCTCGATCTTGCCCCCGAGGTGCATGAGGAAGGTGCGGTCGGAGACGTGCACGACGCGGACCCCGGCCACGCGGCGCAGGGACTCCACGACGGACTGCCCGTGCTTCTCGTCGCGTGCGTTGAACGTGATATCGCGCACCACGACCTTGCCGCCCATCTGGACGAGGTCCACCGCGCCGATGTCCGCGCCGGCCTGACCGATGGCCGAGGTGACCTTGCCGAGCATGCCGGTCCGATTGCGGATCTCGAGACGAACCGTCATGCTGTAGCTTGCGCTGGGTGCGGTTGCCATGGGATGGGTTCCTCCTCCCCCGGGTTGGCGCAGGCCGCCGGGCCGCGGCGTCACCCGCCGGACCCCATCGGTCACGGCTCGTTGTGACGCGGTTGGACCCCCATCTTTGCACCACGCTCCACGGCTGGCAAGCCTTTTGCGGCTGGTCTACTTGCCCTTGTCGATCACCTCGGCCAGTTCCTTTGCCCGGCTCGCATCCAGCGCCTTGAGCCGGTCGAGAACCCGCTGGGCGTCGTCGAGCCGCCCGAGCTTGACGTAGGCCTCGCCCAGATACTCGAGCGCCTCGGGGAAGTCGGGCCGAAGCCGCAGCGCTTCCTCGTACGCCTTCAGGGACTGCTGGTACTTGCCCTGATTCCTGAGCGCGTAGCCGAGCCCGTTCCACGCCTCCGCATACGCCGGTCTCAGCTCTACGGCCTTCCGGAACGCGCCGGTGGCGCTCGTCCAGTCCCTGGCCGAGCGGGCGCGCAGACCGCGGCTGTACTCCTCCTCGGCGCTGGGCGCGGCGGGGGCCGGCCTCGCCGCCGGTGCCGGTGCCGGGCCGGTCATGTCGGCCCGTGCCGGGGCGGTGACGAGCAGGGCGCCCAGGCCCAGTACCGCGATTCGCGAGCTACGCTTCATGTCCTCTCCTCTCGTCTCAGTCTGCGATTCAGAGCGTCTCAGCCTGCGATCCGGCGCGTGACCGAGCGGGTCGCGCCGAAGGTGGGGATCACCGCCGAGTGCTTGCCGGCGCCCCCGGCGACGATGACCATGATGTCGCGCCAGTCACGCGCGATGGGCATGGCCGTGTCGCCGGGGCGGCCCATGAAGCCTTCGGGATGGATCGCGGCGAAGCGCGCCAGGTTCTCCGGGGCGATGCGCGAGAGCGGCACGCGCGCGGCGTCCCACACGGCCCGCTTGAAGTCGTCCTTGCTCCAGCCGGCGGCGGACACCGTCGCCGCGTGCTCGGGGCCGAGCACGACGAGCGGCTCGCCGCCCAGATAGAGGTTGTTGTGCCCGACGATGGCCGCGGTCCCCGCGACGGTGGCGACGATGCCCTCGGCCGTGGTGGAGCCATGGTCGTTGACGTTGTGGGGCGCCTCCGACGCGCAGACGGTGACCGTGCTCTCTTCGGCGCCGAAGCCGCGATCGACGGAGAGCGGCTCCCAGGGAGATGCGGCCTCGTTCTCCGCCACACAGTAGCTGTACTTCCCAGGATGCCCGTGGGTGGCCCGGTCCTCGCGGCCGGGCCGCGCACCACCGATATTTTGCAGGACCAGCCGTAACGCCCGCCCGATCGCGGCATTCGCGCGGCTTCCCTGCCCCAGGGCGTTCCCGGCCGCATTGATGGCGAGCCGCTTCGCCACGGGCCCATTGACGATGCAGAGCGGCGAGCAGGGGTGCGTGGTGGTCTGCACCGCCTGCAGATTGAACGCAGGATGCGCCACGGCCTCGACCGCCGCCAGGATCACGGGCAGATACTCGGGCAGGGCGCCGGCCAGCACCGCGTTCACCGCGATGCACTCCACCGTGGCCCGGCCCAAGCGCGGCGGCAGCACCGCCACGACCTCATCGGCCGCGCGTCGCGTTCCCGCCAGCATGCGCTGGACGCGCTCGGGTGTCGCGGGGACCATCGGGAGACCGTCCCCCCAGCCCCGCTCCATGATCCAGCCCTGGAAATCCTCCAGATCGTCGGGCGCGCGATGCGAGCGGGGCGAAGGGCCGTCGGCGCGCGGCGCGATCTCCGCCGAGGTGCCCGCGGTGAGCGCGACCGCCACCTGATCCATGATCGGCCCGGCCTTGAGCGCGACCGACTCCTCGGGAATCCCGCCGATGGGATGAGGAACGGTGACGACCGGCAGCCCGGGCAGTCCGCGCGCCGTTGCCTCGGCCCGCGCCAGATGGCGAAACTCCTCGCTCCCGAGGACGACCGTCGCGACCCCCCGCGCTTCCAACTCCGCCGCGTCGTGGATACTCCACGACGTGCACGACCCTCAGTCCGCCGAGCCCGTGAGGATCACGCCGCAGGCGGAGACGATCTCCTCGATGGCGCCCGCGGCTGCCGGTCCCGAGGCCCCCGCCTTCCGCCAGACGCGGACCGCGCGCGCCCCGAAGCGATCCTTGAGCGCCCCCGCCACGCGCTCGAGCAAGACGCGGGCATTGGGCTTGGAGTTGTCGAGAACCCCGACGACGGCGCCGTCGAGGCTCGGAGGGCGGGGGGCTAGGGCCCGCGACGTAGCGATTGCGCTACCGGCGGGATCCAGGATGTCCATGGTCAGGAGACCTCCAGCGAATGCGCGGAGTATGGCGGCGTCACTCGGCCCATCACGAGGAAACCATGATACCCTGACCGGCCTTTCGCGTCTCGCGGGTGAACGCCGCGGTCACGAGCGCCAAGGACTGCACCGCCGCGCACCCCAGGAAGGCCATGGGAAAGCTGCCCGTGATGTCCAGGATATACCCGAGCGCCACAGGGATCAGCAGGGCTCCGATGAAGCAGAAGGTGTTCACGACACCTGAGGCCGTCCCGACCAGCTCGGCGGGAAACAGCTCCGTCACCATCACGAACGGAATAACGATGCCGCCCAGGCCGAGCCCGGTCAGCGCGGCCACGGCGGCCGCGCCCGCCGCACCGGAGTGAGGCACGACCAGCGCGAAGGCCAGGCAGGCCGCCGCGCTCACGCCCTGGCTCCACAGGTAGAGAGGCCTCCTCCGGCCGAAGCGGTCCGAGAGATACCCCGCAGCGGGCCAGGACACGATGGTGCCGGCCGTCATGAGCCCTGTCACGAGTCCCGCCGCAGCCCCGGTCAGGCCTTGGTCCTTCGCGAGGAAGGTGGGCACCCAGGTGATGAGGCCGATGTAGCCCCCGTAGGAGAAGAGCACCGCGATGTTGAGGGGCCACATGGCCGGGGCGCTCAGGACCCGACCGACCTGCGCCAGCGCCCCCGGGGCCGTTTCGTCTCCAGGTGGCGCCTCACCGCGCGCGACGGGGCGGGCGTCCGGGCTCTCGGCCGCCAGCGGGCGAATCACGAGGCCGACCAGGATCAGCGTCAGCGCGAGAGGGATGAGCAAGAGCCCGTAGCCCATGCGCCAGCCGAGCCGCTCGGCCAGGAGCGGGATTAGCAAGAGCGCGGTGGTGCCGCCCACGCCGCCCCCGGCGGAGAGGAGCCCGGTCGCGCGACCCCGCTCGCTCGGGCCGAACCACTCGTTGATCAGGCGGAGCCCGGGAAGCCACACAGCCGCCGCGCCCAGTCCGACGAGGCAGCGCGAGAGCAGGCTCTGAGCATAGCTTCGGCTGAGCGTGAAGGCGAGCACCCCCGCCACGAGCACCGACAGGAAGGCCAGCATCACCCGACGCGGTCCCCAGCGATCCGTGAGGACGCCGACCGGCACCTGCGCGGCGCCGTAGGTCCAGAAGTACGCCGACATGATGGTCCCTGCCGCCGCGTACGTGAGTCCCAGATCGGCGATGAAGCCCGGGATCAGCGGCGCGAAACCGAACCGATGCACGTAGCTCTGCATGAAGCCGAGGACACAGACGCCGAGGATGACCCAGCGGCGGGGGCCCAGCCCCGAGCCGCCTGGCGCGCCGTCGAGGAGCATCACCCGACTCGCGGACCGACCGTGCATTGTTCGAGTATACTAGCCGCCGCATGACGAGCATCGCTCCAGGGGGAAGGGGAGTCGAGAAGCCCAGGGCAGGAGGCTAAACGCGCGGCGTCGGCTAAGGTCTCCGGAGCAGATCAGTCCTGGTCACGCCGGCCTGGACAAGAATTTCCGAGATGGTCGGGCTCAAGTAGATTTCCCCTTTGCCGACCTCTTGGATCGCCACGAGGAGATCATCCGCCGCTTGAGTCTTCAAGACATACCCTTGAATGCCGACCCGAAGAGCCTCAATGATGTACGGAGCCTCGTTGTGCATGGTCAGCAGGATCGTCCGGGTCCGGGGGGAGTCCCGGAGGATCTTGCGGGCCGCCGCGAGGCCGTTCGCCACGGGCATGGCGAGGTCCAGGACCGCCACGTCGGGGCGCAGGCTCCGCGCCAGCCGGACGGCCTCCAGGCCGTTGGAGGCCTCGCCCACCACGTCGAACCCCTCCCGCTTCAGGAGGGCCTTCACGCCCTCCCGGAGAACTCGCTGATCGTCGGCTACGAGAATCCGGGGAGGCATCTGAGCATACTTCCGGAGCATCCGAGGGCATGTCGTCGTGCGGGGGATCGACCGTGACCAAGCCTCATCGGGCAGCCTGGGGACCCTTCCCTCCTGCTCCTTGAAGGACGGCACTGCGCGTCTCCATGTACTCGATCAGGGCGGCCACATCGCCCTCGCCCAACCGAAGGTTCGGCATCGGCACGTTCTTGTACCGGGCGAGGAGTTCCGTGGCGATGGGATCCTGCTCCGCCAGCATCTGGTCGGGGGCCGCCAGCCAGCGAGTGAGCCAGGCGCGCTCGCGGCGGGTCGTCACGCCCAACAGGTCCGGGCCGACCCCGTCGCCCTCCCCGACGGTGTGGCAGGCGCCGCACCGCGTCCGGAAGAGGTAGCTTCCCTTGTCGAACAGAAGCGGGCGCGCCTCCGCGTAGCTCTTCCCCGCGTTCCGGTCGTTCCAACCGCCGAGAAAATTCTTGATGGTCACGGCGAGGAACCGCGGGTTGTCCACTGCGGAATTCCGCATCCACTGGCCGGCCGCCTCGTCGCCGATCATGAGGATGGCGCTGTGCCCGTCCCGGTCGGCGGCGTCGCCACGGCGAGACAACCCCAGCTTTCGGGCGACAAGCTTGATGTCCTCCTCCTTGCCGGTGAGGAACAGCCAGCCGGGCCCGACGTGAAACTTCTCCGCATAGGCCTTGAGCACCTCGGGCGTATCCCGTTTGGGATCGATGCTGATCGAGTAGAAGAAGATATCTTTCCCAACCCGGTCACCCAGAAGCCGCTGCACCTGGACCAGGCGCGCGGTCTCGAGCGGGCACTCGTCCTTGCACTGGGTGTAGATGAGGTTGATCGCCACGGCCTTGCCCTTGAGCAGATCGTCGTAGAAATGAACCGTGGCTCCGTCCTGCGTGGTGAGCGGGACGTTGGGAAAATAGTTCGCCCCCCAGCGGCCGTCGGCAGACACGGGGGCGACAGACAGAAGGGCCACGGCGCCGCCGAGCAACGCTGAAGCCGCGGTGACGGTGGCCCGACGCTTCCCTCGCATCGTAGCCGCTCTCTCAGTCCAGTGGGATGTTGGGGGTGGAGATGGTAGCTGTGCCACTCGTGAGCTTTCCGGTGTTGTCGAACGTGAGGGTGAAGGACGCGACTGCCGAGCGAGCCGATAAGAAGCCGCCGGCGCCACGCGGGAAGAACGCGAACGTGACGTCGATGGCATCAGAGGGCCTGAGCACCCTGATCACGTAGTCGTCGGCACCGGAGACATACTTGCTCCCCGTCGATAGCCCGATGCCGGACACGTTGAGGAAATCGATGGCAAGAATGACAGCGGGCGGGCTGCCGAAGTCGGGATCCCTCACCACGGTGCTCCTGACGTGCGCCAGCCCGGAGAAGGTGACGCTCTCTGGTAGCCCGTCCACCGTCCCCCCGATCGAGATTACGACGCTGCTGGGAGCGGCAAGGGCAGAGGTGCCCCCGCAGACCAGCCCCCCCATGATCCCAACGAGGAGTGACAGGACGACTGGAGCAAAGAACCGTCGACGCATCTTCATCTTTCGCTCCTTCTCCTTCCGGAAACCTTCCATCGTTGAAGAACCTGCGCTCGCCACCGTGTCCTCCGCGCGCCGTCTTAGAAGGCGGTGGGGAGGACGTCGGTCGGGGGCTCGAACGTCACGCCCTGGGGCGTCGGGATCGGGGTCGGAAGCGGCCTCAAGAACGGCGCCCCGTTGTCATCGATCTCCCACCGCACGAGCATGGCGTTGTCCTCGTGCACCGTGTTGTGGCAGTGCTCCATGAACATCCCGCCCCAGTCCCGGAACTGCATCGTGATGGTAATGCTCCCGCCCGGGCGGAGGCGATAGACGTCCTTGCGGCCTCGCTCCCACGCCGGGACCCTGCTCAGGCTTCCGTCGCGGGCCAGGACCTGACCCTCCTCGAAGTGGATGTGGACCGGGTGATCCCAGCCACCACCACCGTTCTTCAGGGTCCAGATTTCCCGGGTGCCGAATCGCGGCGCCGCGGAGATCCGGCCGAAGTCCGCGGCCAGCATGTCCCCGTTGTCCGCCTTGACGCCCCAGGGGCCGAAGAACGACGTGACCGGGTCGTCGGTGGTCTGCTTGGCGCCCCGCCCGAACTCGAAGATCCGCTCCCGGGTCACGGGAATCTTGGAGAGATCCGGGTTCGGGATCAGGGTGGCCAGCACCTGGCTCACGTCGGGCGCGGCTGGATTGCGGACGATTCGGAACTCCAGGAATTTCCCGACGCAGGGGTCGGCCGAGTCGCCCGACAGGGCCTCCCTCAGCGTGAGGTCCTCCGACGTCTTCTTCCCATCCTGGTGCTCGGCCAGGTTCACCATCCAGACCTTCTGCCCGATGCTGTAGCGCGAGAAGTCGATGACGATGTCGTAGCGCTCCGCGATGCCCTGCTCGTCCAGCTCGGTGAGAACCACCGGACTGGGCAGCAGGTTACCGTCGTTGGCGATGAAGATCATCGGCGAGCCGTCGCTCAGCGCGATCTTGAAGAACCGCGACACGCTGGCGTTCAGGATGCGGAAGCGGTACTTCCGCCGCTCTACCTCGAAGTACGGCTTGTAGACGAGGTTCACGGTCATCTGGTCGCCCAGGAACCCGTCGAAGTCGAAGATGTCCATGGCGAGCTGCCCGTTCGCGTCCCAGGCCTTGTCCGCCAGCATGAGGTTGACGTCGTAGTCGAGGTTGCCGAACGACTTGGCCGTGCCGCTGGGCAATCTGAGATTGACCCCGTCGTTGATCGCCTCGTTGCCCCGATCCAGCGCGCTGTAGATGTTGAACATCCCGGCGTTGCCCTTGTAGACGTTCTGGGAGGTGAAGCTGAACATGTGGTCGTGGAACCAGTGGGTGCTCATGGTCTCGCGCCAGTCGCCGGGGATCTTGGTGATGCCGCCGGCGTCATTGGGGCTCCCGGCCCTGGGATCCGTGGCGTCGGTGTTGACGGTCCTGAACCCCGCCAGAACGATGGGATAGTGGTAGTCGTAGAACTGGCCCGGGAAGAAGTAGGCCCCCGTGAAGCCGTCGTTCTCCGCCCCGTGGTGCCCGTTGTGCTCGTGGGTCGAGATCGTGTGCCGCCCGAAGCCCCCGTTCTGGCGGACGTCGGCCGGAAGCCTGTTGTGGTGGCGGAAGAGGATCGGCTCGACGTAACGGCCGACCAGCAGCTTGGGCGGGAGGGTGCCGTTGAACGTCCAGAGCTTCAACGAGTCCTGGTCGGGCAGGTTCGGATGGAACCGGGGCGGGAAAGGAGCCGCGGCGTTGATGCCGGAGTTGAGACTCGACGGGACCCCGGGATTGTAGACGGTATTGACCTTGGCCCCCTCCTGCGTGACCTTCACGGCAATCTTGGGGGGGAACACGTTGAACCCCTGGTGGGCCCAGATCGGCCCTGGAGGCCGCCCTTCGATGGGGCCGGTGTCGCCCGGTCTCACGCCCTCCAGCGCGGGATTCAGAAGCTGCTGGGTGGTGTTGGCCTGCGCCGTCGGTGCGGGATTCAGGAAGCCCGGCTCCGGGTTCCGCGGCAACACATCGAAGCGTGGCATGGGCTGGGTGAACGCCTGGACACCGAACAGCGGGCTCGGTGGCAGGCCGGTCGGAATGTTGCTGTCCGCGTACGCGCTCCGCGCGAACGGGCTCAGGCCGTTCTTCATGGCCAGCGCCCCCCCCGCGGTGAAGAGTCCCATCTTGATCAGGTCACGCCGCGTGACCTGGGCCCAGGAGAGGGCTTTGGCGATCTCCGCACGATTCTTCCGCGCGTTCTCTGCTTCCTTTAGTCGAGCCCTCGACACCCCGGAGAGATACATCGGCGTTCCTCCCTTGTCAGGCATTTCCGCTCGTCTTGTTCGATCGAGAAAGAGATCCTCCAGCTCGCATTTTTCAAGCTATCCGCACCCGACCAGACGGCAATCGGGGAAACCTTGGAATCTGGGAGGGAAATCCTTGGAAAACGGGGTCAGCAGTTGCCCTGACTGCCGTTCGTACCGGCGGCGAATCAATCCCGGGCTTGGCCAAAGACCACCCGGTCCCTTCGCCCGACCGGCGCATTTGCGCGGGCCCGTTCCAGCGCCGCCAGCAGGACGCCCCCTTGCCCACCAGGCGATCACCCGCAGTGGCCAATCAGCGGGCAGGCAAGGCGCCCATCCCGTCCTTTCCCTGCTCGGCGCCGTGCGAGGACCCCGGCTCAAGCGGCCGCTCTGAGGAGCCCCCGCCGGAGGGGCCATGAGCTCATCGGTGTCAGACGAGCTCATGCTCCACCTCGGCGGGTTCGCATCAACTCCTCTCGACGAAGTCCGTCACAGCGACGGTGTTCTGGGTGCTACGGCCTGCAGCCCGACGGCTTGCCCACGCAGTACGGCCGCATCATCTCGTGATCCTCGTGCGAGATGATGTGGCAGTGCCAGACGAACAGGCCGGGGATGTCGAACATGGCCTTCACGCGTGTCACCTTGCTCGGGAAGACGAGCACGGTGTCCTTGGTCCCGGTTTCTCCGGCCTCGGGCCCGGTGATGGTCCCGGGAACGAGCGTCGCGGTCCCGGTGATCGGATCGATCGAGATGTCCTGCCGGTTGACCACCTCGAACTGGACCTGGTGGATGTGGATCGGATGCGCGTCCTCCGTGAAGTCGTAGATCTCCCAGATCTCGGTGGCGCCCAGAGCGGGATTCTCCGTGATGGTGTCAGTCCATTCCTTCCGCGTCGCCGTGATGACCCCCTTCTTCGACACCGTGGCCGTGCCGAGCAGCGCCTGGACGGGGGCGAACGGAACTGCATTGGCACTGGGCGATTCCTTGATCTTCCCGTCCGCGGTGATGACGAACACGGTCTCGGATTCCGCCTCGTTGAGCGAGACCGTGCGCGTCTTGCTCGCCGCCCCGAGCGCGGTGCGGCTGGGAAGTGTCAGGGACTGCGGCGGTGTGCTCGTGTCGCCGCTGCTGCGCGGCACCACCGTGAGCTTCACCACCTGGCCCGTCGTGCCCGGATCGGCGAAGGCGAAGTCGGCCGGCGCCCTGCCGCCCCCGAAGGGCTCGTCCGGCCCCTCGTTGATGAGGAACAGGTTGGTGCCCGTGGCGACGCCCGTGAAGTCGACGACCAGGTCCACCCGCTCGGCCGGAGCGATGAGAAGCTCAGTGACGTTCACCGGCGCGGGCAGGAAGCCGCCGTCGGCGCCGATCTGCCAGATCAGGCCCGGCACCGGCGTGCCCGGCCTCGCGAGCGGGTCAGTCGTGATCTTCAGGATCAGCACCCGCGTGTCGCTCGCGTTGAGGATCCGGACCCGGTACCGGCGCTGCTCGACGCTCGCCTTGGGCCAGGTCTTCCCGTTCACCACCGTGGCGTTGCCGAAGAACTCGGGGTTCCAGATGGGGGGCACGTCACTCATTCCCCCCGTGAGGGTGCCGTCGGGGATGAAGGGAATCTGGAGATTGGCCGGATCCAGGCCCTCGAAGAAGGCGCGGTTGTCCGGGTAGAAGAGCGAGCCGTTGCTGTTGAAGGACTTGTCCTGGATCACCAGCGGGATCTCGAAGGCAACCGTGGGCAGACCGGCCGGGTCGGTCGCCGGGTCCCTGAGCAGGTAGAAACCCGCCAGCCCCGTGTACACGTTGGAGCGCGTCATCCCCAGGACGTGGTCGTGGAACCAGAGCGTCGTCGCCCGCTGGCTGTTGGGGTACTGGAATACCGCCGCGCCCGGCGTCACCGGAACGCCGGGGATCTGGCCGAAGTTGGACCCCTTGGTGGCGAAGCCGACCGGGATGTTGTTTGCGGCGGGCAGGTACCACGCCTCGGGGTAACCGTCACTGTCAGGCTGCACGTGGGCGCCGTGCAGGTGGGTCACGATGGGGACCGGGCCCATGTAGGGGAGCTGGCTCTGCCCCCGACAGTCGGGGTGAAGAGTGCCGTCCAGGCAGTCCTGAGGAGGATTCGCCCAGTGCAAAGTCTGGTCCACCGGCAGCAGGTGGGGCAGGAAGTGCCCGAGCGGGTCCTTGAGGTCATTGATCCACGTGACCCGCACGGGTCGATTGGTCAGAGCCTCGATGGTCCGGGCCGGGTAGCTGAACGACGAGGGGCTGGCAGGGGCGCCATAGCCCCACACCGTCGTCTGCGGGAGCCCGGTGGAGAGAACCTGCTGCGAGAATTGGCGAGCCGCGATCTCATAGTTGTCAATCGTCGTTCCGATGGTTCCCTGCTTCGGCATCACCTGCGGAATCGGAAGCGGGTCCACGTACTTCGGAATCGTCGTTGGGTCGAGGCTGCCGCCCGGGACCGGGGCGGCGAAGGCGGTCGCGGCGAATGCGATGAGCGCGACCGTGGCCGACACAAGGGACATCCTCTTCAACATGCTCGTTCTGGACGTCAATGCACTTCCTCCTTCGCTCTCGAGTTCAATGCCAAGACGACGCACAGCGCGTCCATGGATCCTGCAGACACAGACATCACTTGGCGCGGGTTCGCGACAGTCGGAGCTGGGATTCACCTCCTTTCGTACTCGGGGCGGCATAATCTGAGAGGCGCAAATGCTAGCCTGGTTGGCGGGCGAGGGCGCCGCTGCCACGGTCGGGCAGGTTCGGATGGAACCGAGGCGGGAAGGGAGCCGCGGCGTTGATGCCGGAATTGAGACTCGACGGGACCCCGGAGTTGTAAACGGTATTGACCTTGGCCCCCTCCTGCGTCACCTGCACGGCAATCCTGGGGGGACACGTTGAACCACATTCTCCACGCTATCCGCACCTGAGCAGACGGCAATCGGGGAAACCTTGGAATCTGGGAGGGAAATCCTAGGAAAAGGGGTGAGCAGTTACCCTTACTGCCGTTCGTACCAGCGGCGAATCAATCCCGGGCTTGGCCAAAGACCACCCGGCCCCTTCGCCCGACCGGCGCATTTGCGGGGGCCTGTTCCAGCGCCGCCAGCAGGACGCCCCCTTGCCCACCAGGCGGTCACCGGTCGTGGCCGATCAGACCGGGGCTCTCGCCGCTGAGACCGGGAGATCACGGAGGACCTGGAGCGAGCAGGCAGACCTCAGCGACAAGAGAGAAGAGACGCGGGATGAGCCTGGCGGTCGGTGTCTGACCGACCGGGGAGGTGTTGGTGGCAGTCCCTCAGGCCCGGATCAGACCTTGGCGGATGGCGTGGCGGACGAGGCCCGCCGTATCATGGACACCCACCTTCGTCATGATGTGGTGGCGGTGGGACTCCACGGTCTTGACACTGATCCCAAGAAGGGCCGCGGTCTCCTTCGCGGTCTTCCCCTCGGCTAGCAGTTGCAGCACCTGCACCTCCCGGGGGGAGAGCATCCCCGGGGCGAGGTCGGTCTTGCTTAGGAGCGCCTGGACGACGGCCTCCGAGATATTGGGGCTCAAGTAGATTTTCCCTTGAGCCACCTCCTTGATCGCCGCGAGGAGATCTTCAGCCATCTGGGTCTTCACGACGTACCCCCGGATCCCGCACCGGAGGGCCTCGAGGACGTAGGGGTCCTCCGTGTACATGGTCAGGAGGATGGTCCGCGTCTTGGGGGAGTCCCGCAGGATCTCGCCGGCCGCGGCGAGGCCGTTCAACACGGGCATCGCGAGATCCAGGACCGCCACGTCGGGGCGCAGGCTCTGCGCCAGCCGGACGGCCTCCAGGCCGTCTGACGCCTCCCCGACCACCTCCAACCCCTCCTTCTCCAGGAGCGTTTTCAATCCCTGACGGACGACCCGGTGATCGTCGGCAAGGAGGATCCGCAAGGGCATCCTACTGTCCCAAAGGGATTGTCACGAGTACCTCTGTTCCACGGCCGGGGGCGGATTTGACCTGGAGCGTCCCACCCAAGGCCTCGGCCCGCTCCCGCATGCCGACCAACCCGATGCCCCGCTCGCCTCGCCGGGTCAGCGTCTCGGTTACGTCGAAACCGGCCCCGTTATCCCGGAGAGAACAGCGAACGAGGTGGTCGGTCTGCTGGATCTCGATCCACACGCGCGTCGCCTGAGCGTACTTGGCCGCGTTGGTCAGCCCTTCCTGGACGATCCGGTAAAGGGCGATCTCGACCGAGGGCGGGAGGCACCCCTGGCCCCTGCCGTCCACGGTGATCGGGACGCCTGTCCGCTTCGAGACCCCCTTGGCCAGGAATTCGAGAGCCGGCAAGAGCCCCAGGTCATCCAGAGCCGCCGGGCGGAGTTCGTGGGAGAGGCAGCGCAGTTGCTCCTCGAACTGCTTGAGGAGCCTCCGGACCCCCCGGAGCCGATCGGCGGCAACTGGCACCTCGCGGGCCGCCGCCTCCAAGTCGAGATGGACGGAGGTGAGAACCTGCCCCGCCTCGTCGTGCAGGGCGTGCGCAATCCGTTTGGCCTCCTCCTCCAGCATCTCGTTCAGATGGCGGAGCGCTCTCTCTGCATGCTTGCGTTCGGTGATGTCCTCCAGGACCCCCTCGTAGTACAGCACCCTTCCGTCCTCGTCTTTGACGGCCCGGGAGCTGTTCCGCGCCCACAGGATCGTCCCGTTATGCCGGCGAAGCGCCACTTCGAACTCACGTACGACGCCCCAGCGCTCCATCTGGGCCTTCCATCGCGGACGGTCCTCGGGGTTGATGTAGAAGTCGGCCGCGTTGGCCCGCAGGAGAGTCCGTATGTCCGAGAAGCCCAACATCTGTGCCAGGGCAGGGTTGGCATCGAGGATCTGCCCCCGCGGCGTCATCCGACAGAGACCGACAGGAACACCATTGAAAAGGCTCCGCAGAGCCTCCTCCGCCTGCCCTGGCTGCGTGATGTGGCGGGCGATGCCGACAATGCCGACCACTTCGCCATCTCGGACTTCCGGTGTCGCCGCAAGTTCGTGTATCAAGTACTTGCCCGACCTCGCCTGGACGCGCAATTGAAAGACGAGCGGCGCCTCCTCTTGCAATACGCGCTGAAAGATCCCCTCCGCAAAGGGCAAATCACCGGGATGAATGTAGGGACCAAAGTGTTTGCCCAGCCACTCTTCCCGGGACCAGCCAGTGACCCGCTCAAAGGCCGGGTTCAGTGATGTGACTACCCCATCGGGGGAGAGAGTGAAGATCACGTCCGGGACGATTTCAATGAGGTTCCGATAGCGTTGCTCCGATTCCCGCATCGTGGTCCAAGCTTCCTGGAATCCGCGATGGACGATCTCGAACGGTGACAGGCTCTCGACGAAGACGTCCACCGCCCGACCGGTGAGCTGTGCACCCTCCTCGAGGCTGGGAACGTCCCGCAAGATCGTGACCAACGCCTCGAGCTGAGCCCTCGCGAATTCCACCAGGCTGGCCCCGCCGGCGAGAGCGTCGCCCCCCAGTTCGTGTGCGCGCTTCAAGGCGGTCTCTCCCCCGCCTTTGAGGTAGTCCTGCAACACAGCAGTGTATCGGTCGAGGAGCTCGGGAGTACGTTCCATCACGACCTTCCGCCGAGATACCACGCGACCGATACGAGCGCGTCGTCGGTTCCCTTGGCCTGAGTCGCGAGGATCCGGCAGGCGACTTGCTGCGGCCCCTCCCTCAGGGGAACGCCTTCGGCAAAGCCGCTCCGGATGTCGTCGGCGGCGAAAGTCGGCGTATCGCCCGGGACGACGGAGAGGATCGAGACATAGAGCAGAGGCAATTGGTCCCCGACTACCTCGCTACGGAGCAACGGGGTTTCCCCTCTTGGGATTGGGGCGGATGTTCCGACGCAGCAGGATTCCTCGAGAGTCTTGTTGTGCGTTCAAAGACAGTCCTTCTTTACTTATAGCTTCCTCTTCCCCGCATCAGGCAACCAGCGGGCCAGGGTTGAGCGCTTGGTGCAACTGCCTAATGTCGTGGGGGAAAAGCGTGACGGCGCTACTTGGCGTTTAAGTCCCATGTAAAGAAATCTGACAGAGAGGAGGAGCAGGTTTGGCGAGGGCAGGCTTATGGAGGACTTAGAGACCAGTGGCCGCGAAGAGATCCAAGAAGAGCCTGAAAGCCTTATACGGAATTTGACACTGGCACCGGGCAACCTCTCGTTCTCGGATTCTCGTTCTCGGACGGCCCTCATCTCGAGCCCGTACTTCTCGAGGAGGGAGGTACTGGGTCCGCCAGTCAACCCCGCGGATGCTCCTGGTGAAGTCGCGCTCCAGAGCCTCACTGGCGGGGTCGTATCGCGAAGCAACTTCGGCCCACACAGGAGTCTGCGCCGTGAGGGCGCAGCGCCGTTCCACCGTGGCGCGAAAGGACTCTGAGGCCGACGATCGGGGCGCGCGCCCACGTCCCCATTGGCGAGACTGGCCGTGGCACAGAACTCAATCCAGCCCTCCTGCGGCCGGGTTCCACCATGCGATGACCGGGCGCGATTCCGTGCCGGCGACGGTTAAGCAATCGTAACATTTACGACCACCAAAGTCCCGTTGTCAAGTCATTCGCGGAAAACCGTGCCGCCATATTGTGCTGCTGTCATCCCCAGAGGGCGCGCTCAGAGGTCCCGGGGGTCGCGCCCGACCGCGCGTCAGCACAGAGCCCCCCCGAGCAGTCCCCTCACGCTAACCGTGGCTTAACCGAGTACAACTAGCGGCGCCGTCCTTGGGTTCCGCCAATCAGCGGCTGGCCGGCTTCGGCGCCAGCCTGGCCACGCTGCTGGTCATTGCTTGGACCCTCGGCGCCAAACCCACCCCGCCCGTGCAGACGGTGGCCATGCTGCTCGGCAACAGTGCGCGCCTGGTTCAGCCGGCTTGAATAATCCCCGTTAGTGTTCTGACTCTGAGTTCGCCGACAAATCGCCGAGCGTGGCGGGGCCGGGGCGCGCGCTCCCCGGGACGGTGGCTTCTGCCCGTTGCCGAAGCCGGCGACGTTCATCTCGCGGCCCCTTGCGAGCTGGCGAGCGGGTTGCCGGGCAGCGTGTCCCGGGGAGCGCGCCCCCGGCCCCGCCACGTGGTTCGTCTGCGAACTTCTGACTCACGACACTGGGAGGATCGGAGGCCGGTTGACGTCCCGGCCCGAATCGAGGTAGAAGAGGCCAGTATGATCCAGCCCGGGCAAAGCGCGGAAGTGGAGCAGGTGGTGACCCCGGAGCTCACGGCCGACGCACTCGGCAACCGGGGCGTGAAGGTCTTCGCGACGCCCTTCGTGGTATGCCTGATCGAGAACGCCGCTATCGAGGTCCTCAAGGGGCACCTGCCGCCGGGTGCGGCCACCGTGGGGACGACGGTGGAGATGAAGCACCTGGCCGCCACGCCGCTCGGGATGAAGGTGCGGGCCAAGGCCACCGTGGTCGAGACGGACGGACGGCGCCATGTCTTCCACGTGGAGTGCTTCGACGAGGTCGAGAAAATCGCGGAGGCCAAGCACGAGCGCTTTACCATCCCCAACCTGGAGAGGTTTCTCGAACGCGCGATGAAGAAGGGCAAGTCCTGACATGCCCATCCAGATCAACAAGAGCGTGAAGGGCAAGGAGCTCCCGCCCTTCACGGTCACCGTCGAGCGCGGGAAGATCAAGGAGTTCGCCCGCGCCATCGGCGATCTCTCGCCGTTTTACCTGGACGACGCCGTCGGCCGCGCGTCCGAGTGGGGCGACATCGTCGCCCCGCCCACCTTCCCGACCACCTTTCGCGACGAAGCCCATGACTCGGGCGCGTTCCTTCGCGAGCTGGGGACCGACATCTCGCGCCTGCTCCACGGCGAGCAGGAGTTCGAGCACTTCAAGCCGATCCGCCCGGGCGAGATCTATCTCTGCCGGTCCAAGGTGGTGGATATCTACGAGAAGACCGGGCGCTCGGGGCCCATGGCGTTCGTCGTGCGGGAAACCGCCGTCAGCGACCGGGACAACAACCTCGTGACCCTCATGCGCCACATCACCGTGGTCAGGCTGTGAGACCCACGCCATGAGATACGCCAAGGTCTACTTCGAGGACGTGGAGGTCGGCCAGGAGATGCCGGCGCTGGTGAAGGGCCCCATCCAGCAGATCCAGCTCACGCGCTATGCGGGCGCCTCGGGCGACTTCAACCCGATCCACCAGGACGACGCCTTCGCGAAGGCGGCGGGCATGGGCGGGGTCTTCGCCCACGGCATGCTCTCCATGGGCTTCGCCGCGCAGTCGGTGACCGACTGGCTCGGCGTCGGCACCGTCAGGAAGATCGGCGTGCGTTTCGCGGGGCTGGTGCATCTCGGCGACGTCGTCACCTGCCGCGGCGCGGTGGTCGCCAAGCGCCCGGCCAAGGACGGCCAGGAGCAGAACCTGCTGGACCTGGAGCTGTGGGCGGAGAACCAGAAGGGGGAGAGGGTCGTCACCGGCAAGGTGACCGCGGCGCTCGTCTCCCGCGGCTGACCCCTCCGTCGCCCTCAGCCCGCCCTCTCCCCCGAGGGAGGAGGGATCAGTCAGCGCCGGTGGCCGCTCTCTTGAGGAAGTCACGGAGCGCGGCCACCGTGGAGGGAAAGGCCAGTTCCTCCCACGGGATCGCTTCGAGCCCCACCCACTCCACGCGGTCGTTCTCGTGACAGGGCGTGAGCGTTCCGCCCGACACGTGGGCCTCGTAGACGACGATGACGACGGGCGTGGCCGGGTAGGAGTAGACGCCGACTAGGTCGCCGAGATCCACCGTGAGGCCAGTCTCCTCGTAGGTCTCGCGGATCGCGGCGCTCTGCACCGGCTCGCCCCACTCCACGTAACCCCCGGGGAAGGTCCACTTGCCGTGGGCTGGATGGATCGCACGACGGGTCAACAAGACTCGGCCGTCCTCCAGCGGGATGGTGCCGGCGACGACCTTCTGGCCCAGGTAGTAGACAAAGCCGCAGCCCGAGCAGACCATCTCGAGCTTGCCCTCCGGCGGAAGGGGACACCGCCGGAAGCGGGCGCCGCACAGAGGGCAGAAACGGACCCGGTCGGGCGTTAGCTGGGCAGAGGAGGGCTCCGGACTCATGGGCGAAGCCAAGTCTATCATGCGGCCGCCTTGACACCAGGCGGCCTCCGGAATCGCCTTGGCAACGCCGTCGAGACGCTCGAGGACGAGGCCGCCCAGCAGCGGCAATAGTCCGCTCGGCACGGACTCGGCACGGCCGTTGACACCCGTCGCGCTCTCTGCTAGAACTCCGCTTGCGTCATTCCGCGTCCACCTTCTTCGGTCTGAGGAGGAGTGATCATGCACGCCCGACGCTTCGTGCTGACTGCCGCCGCCCTGTTCGGCCTCTTCGTCGTCTCCGCCTTCATCGGCGGCAGCGAGGGGCAGGCTCTCCAGGGCGAGTACAAGATCGGCGTGCTGGAGCCGCTGACGGGCCCGCTCGCCTTCGAGGGTAAGCGGCACCTGGAGGGCTACGAGATCATGCGCGACATGATCAACGCGAGCGGCGGCGTCATGGGCAAGCGCGTCACCTTTGCCGTCGGCGATGCCGTCGACCCCACCGCCGCCGCCAGCGAGGCCAACCGGCTGATCACCCGCGAGGGCGTGAAGATCATCACCGGCACCTACTCCTCGACCCTGTGCGGGGCGGCCAGCGAGGCGGCCGCCCGCCAAAACGTGATCTACTGGGAATCCTCCTGCGTGGATCCGCGCTTCAACAAGCGCGGGCTCAAGACGGTCTTCCGGACCGAGATCGACGGCACCGGGTTCGGCTGGTACAACATCGAGTTCATCGCCAAGCACCTGGCGCCGCGCTTCAACCTCAAGCCGAACCAGATCAAGATCGCGTTCCTCTCCGAGGATTCTTCCTACGGCCAGGGCGTGACTGAAGCGGCGCGCCAGCGGGCCAAGAGCGAGTTCGGCATGCAGGAGGTCGCCGCCGAGTACTACGCCTTCGCCTCGACCAACGACTTCTCGCCCATCATCGCCAAGCTCAAGCAGCTCCAGCCCGACGTCGTCCACCACATCGCGCGCGGCAACGACGCCGTGCTGTTCTGGCGCCAGTCGCGTGAGCAGAACTCCCTGTTCAAGGCGCTGGTCCACGCCGGCGCCACCGGGTACGGCTCCCCCGACTTCGGGAAGGCGCTCGGCGCTGACGGCAATGGCCCGTTCGTGCTCGCCGAGCCCGGGCCGGGCCTCAGGGTCGAGGCGTTCCGCCAAGAGGCGCAGAAGCTCGAGCGCGAGTTCTCCGACGCGGTGAAGAAGCGGACCGGCGCCGAGCCCCTCGCGAGCCACCGGTTGGCGGGTGCCGGGCTCTGGCTCCTCAAGCTGGTGCTGGACCAGGCGAAGACGGATGACCTCGACCGGTTCCGGAGCGCGGTCATGTCGCTGGATCTGCCGGTGGGCGCCACGCTCAACGGCTGGGGCGTGAAGTTCGCGGAGAACGGGCAGAACGCCAACGAGCGCGTCCAGCATTACATGCTCCAGTGGCAGAACGGCCAGCTCAACACGGTCTGGCCGGAGGAGTTCTCGACGATCCGCGCCAAGTGGATCCCGCTGGGGGCCTGGGACCAGCGGAAGTAGCAGGCCCGCGTCCTCGCGGTGGCCGCGGTTCCCCAGCTCCTGGTCTCCACCGTGCTCCTGGGCGGCATCTACGCCCTGATCGCGGTGGGGCTGACGCTCATCTTCGGCATCATGCGCGTGGTGAACTTCGCCCACGGCGAGTTCCTGATGCTCGGGATGTACCTGGCCTTCTGGACCTTCACCCTCTGGGGCATGGATCCGTACGTGGTCCTCTGGGTGGCGGTGCCGCTCTTCTTTCTGGTCGGGCTCGGCGTCTACGTCCTCGTGATCAAGGGCGTGGTGCGTGCGAGCCATAACGTCCAGATCTTCACCACGGTCGGGCTCAGCACAGCGCTCCAGAACGTGGCCCTGGTGCTGTGGACGGGGGACTTCCGCTTCATGAGACCCTGGCACTCCGGCGTCGTGATCCGCGTCGGCGACGCCGCGTTCAACCTCTCCCAGGTGGTAGCCTTCGCGGTGGCCGTGCTCTTCACCGTGGCGCTCTTCGCCTTCATGAGGTGGACCCACGCCGGGCGCGTGATGCGCGCCACCGCTCAGGACGCCGAGGCGGCCACGCTCATGGGGATCGACACCGACCGCGTGTACCGGCTGGCCTTCGCCATCGGGATCGCCTGCGTGGGCGTGGCCGGGGTGCTCGTCTCGCCGCTCTACTCCGTCTATCCGACGGCGGGGCTCCAGTTCGTGCTGCTGGCCTACGTGGTGGTGGTGCTGGGCGGGCTCGGCGACATGGTGGGCGCGCTCCTGGGCAGCCTCATCGTGGCCGGCGTCGAAGTGATCGGCTCCTACGTCTTCGGCACCGCCTGGAAAGAAGTGATCTACTTCGTGCTCTTCATCGTGGTGCTCGTCTTCCGCCCCGCCGGGCTTTTCGGTCAGCGCGGCGCCGAATCGCTCGGCGCGTGATGCGCGCGCTCCCATGACGCGTCACGCCCTGGCTCTCGCCTTCTTCGTCGCCGCGGCTCTCGCCCCACTGGTAGTCCGCGACGCGTTTCTCCTCGACAGCCTGGTGCTGATCATGATGTGGGGCGCCGTCTCCGGCGCCTGGAATCTGGCCGGGGGCTACGCGGGCCAGGTCTCGCTCGGTCACTCGGCCTTCTTCGGCATCGGCGCCTACGCGGCGGCGCTCCTGGCCACACGCTTCAACCAGTCACCCTGGCTCGGCATGCTGGCAGGGGCCGTGGTGGCGACCGCGGCCGGCCTCGTCATCGGCTATCTCTCCAACCGCCTCAAGGGCCCGTACTTCGCCCTGGCGACCATCGCGTTCTCCCAGGTCCTGCTCATCGCGGCGAGCCGCTGGCGCGGTTTCACCTCCGGCTCCGAGGGCATCCCCGTCCCGTTCCGGCCGGGCTTCGCCACCCTGGGCTTCACCAGCAAGGCCGCGTGGGTCTACCTCGTGTGGGTGCTCGCCCTCCTGATCTACCTCGCCGAGCGCTATCTCGAGGTCTCACGCATGGGCTACCGGCTGGCAGGCGTGCGGGAGGACGAGGACGCCGCCGAGGCCCTCGGGATCCCGAGCCGCCGGCTCAAGGTGGCGGCCATCGCCCTGAGCGCGGCGCTGACCTCCGTTTGCGGGACGCTCTGGGCCCAGTACGTGGGCTTCGTGGACCCGTTCTACGTCTTCTCGGTGGACCTCTCCATCCGGTTCTCGCTCAACACCATCATCGGCGGCATCGGCACCGCCATGGGTCCGTTCGTAGGATCCGTCCTCATCACGTCGCTCGAGACTTACCTGCGCGCCACCTTCAGCGACGTCAAGGCAGGGCTGGTCGGCATCTACCTGATCATCTACGGCTGCCTCCTCATCGTGCTCGTGCGCTTCGTGCCGCAGGGCCTCGTCGGCTGGTTCGGTCAGCGCGTCCGCGCCATGCGCCGCCATGCTCGAGCTTGACGCGGTCACGAAGAGGTTCGGCGGCCTCACCGCCGTCAAGGAGGTGAGCCTGGCGAGCGCGCCCGCCGAGATCCTCGGCATCATCGGGCCCAACGGCGCCGGGAAGACCACGCTCTTCAACGTCATCTCCGGCTTCCTCGCCCCGGAGGCGGGCCGCGTGCTTCTGCACGGGCGCGATGTCACCGGCTTGCCTCCCCACCGCGTCTGCGCCCTCGGCTTGACGCGCACCTTCCAGCTGGTGAAACCCTTCGGCCGTCTCTCCGTCCTCGACAACATCATGATCGGCGCGCTGACCCGCCTGACCTCGGTCAGCCTAGCCCGCGCTGAGGCCCGGCGGGTGGCGGCCCTGTGCCGGCTCGAGGCGTTCGTCGAGAGCTCCGCCGGCTCGCTCCCCATCGGGCTCCGCAAGCGCCTGGAGGTCGCGCGGGCGCTCGCGACCCGCCCGCGCCTTCTCCTGCTGGACGAGGTCATGTCCGGGCTCAATCCCGCGGAGCTAGGGGAGATGCTGGTACTCCTGCGCCGGCTCCATGCCGACGGCATCGGCCTCGTCGTGATCGAGCACGTCATGGCCGCCATGATGCGGCTGGCCCATCGCATCGTCGTTCTCCACCACGGCGAGAAGATCGCCGAGGGCCGGCCCGAGGAGATCGCGCGCGATCCCAGAGTCGTCGACGCCTACCTGGGCGAGGAGTTCGTCCTTGCTGACGCTTGAGGGCATCGACGCCTTCTACGGCGACCTCCAGGCGCTCTCCGCGGTGAGCCTCGAGGTGCGCCGGGGCGAGATCCTGGCGCTGGTGGGCGCTAACGCGGCGGGGAAGACCACCACCCTGCGCGTCATCTCGGGGACGCTGCCCGCGCGCGCCGGCCGTGTGCTCTTCGACGGCCTGGACCTGGACACCGTGCCCGCACACCTGCGCGTCGGGCGCGGCATCGTCCAGGTGCCGGAGGGACGCCGGCTCTTTCCGTTCATGACAGTACGCGAGAACCTCCTCCTTGGGGCCCACGTCCGGCAGGCCCGGGCGCTACAGCAGAGGACGCTCGAGTACGTCCTCGCCCTGTTCCCGATCCTCGCCGATCGGACGAGCCAGCTGGCCGGCTCGCTCTCGGGCGGCGAGCAGCAGATGTGCGCCATCGGGCGGGCCTTGATGGCCCGGCCGCGGCTCCTCATGCTGGACGAGCCGACGCTCGGCATCGCGCCGGTGCTCGTCCAGAAGATCTTCGAGACGGTCGCCGCCATCAACCGCGACGGCGTTACCATCCTCCTGGTGGAGCAGAACGTGCGGCGCGCGCTTGCCCTCGCCCACCGCGCCTGCGCGCTCGAGAACGGCCGCGTGGTGCTGGCGGGTCCCGCCCGCGAGCTACTGGGAGACGACCGGCTGAAGAAAGCTTATCTTGGCCTCTGACGCTGTCCCGGCAGGGCGAGCCGCAGGACGCCGCAGGGGCGGGGGCCCCGCCGTCCCAGGCGAGCGAATCCCGGCGGGGCGAGCCGTAGGACGCCGCAGGGGCGGGGGCCCCGCCGTCCGAGGCGAGCGAATCCATAAGGGGTAGCCGATGCGGATCAATCGGAAGAGGCTGCAAGAGAGCATGGACGCCCTGGGGCGCGTGGGCGAGACACGCGGAGGCGGGCTCACCCGCCTCGCGCTCTCAGACGAGGACCGGCGCGGGCGCGATCTGCTGATCGGGTGGATGCGGGAGGCCGGGCTCAGCGTCAGCGTGGACCGCATGGGAAATATCGTCGGCCAGCGCGCGGGGGCCGAGGGCCTGCCACCGGTGATGATGGGCTCCCACGCCGACTCGGTGCCCACGGGCGGCAAGTACGACGGCCAGCTCGGCGTGCTCTGCGCCCTCGAGGCGATCCGCTCCCTCGACGACCACCGCGTCAGGACACGGCACCCGGTAGGCATGATCATCTTCACCAACGAGGAGGGCGCGAGGTTCCAGCCGGCAATGCTGGGCTCGGCAGTGATGGCGGGGAAAATCCCGCTCGAGGACGCCTACAACGCGCGCGACCGCGACGGCGTCCGGCTCGGAGACGAGCTGGAAAGAATCGGCTACCTGGGTCCCGAGCCGTGCCTGCCGCGCCCGTTCCGCGCCTATCTGGAGCTGCACATCGAGCAGGGCCCCGTTCTCGAAGAGGAGCGGATCCCGGTGGGCGTCGTGGAGGGTATCGTGGCCATCTCGTGGTCCCGCCTCGTCCTGCGCGGCGTCCAGGACCATGCTGGCCCGACCCCCATGCGCATCCGCCACGACGCGCTGGTGGCGGCGGCGGAGGTGATCCGCGGCGTCCGCGACATCCCCCGGCGCATCGGCGGCGACATCGTGGCCACGGTGGGCCGGCTCGACGTCGCGCCCAACATCCCCAACGCCATCCCCGGCCGCGCCGGCCTGTCCATCGACCTGCGCGACCCCGAGGATGCGACGCTCGATCGCGCGCTCGGCCTGCTCGACCGAGCCGTCAAGGACGCCGCGCGCCATGAAGGCGTGAGCTACGAGCTCGAGCACTACTGGCGGGTGCCGCGCACGCCATTCCACCTCGAGGTGGTGGGCGCCATCGAGGCGGCGGCGCGCTCACTCGGCTGCGGCTACCGGCGCATCCTCTCCGGCGCCGGCCACGACGCCCAGTACATGGCCACCATCTGCCCCACGGGCATGGTCTTCGTCCCCTCGCGCGGCGGGCGCAGCCACTGCGAGGAAGAATTCACCGCCATGGACGACATCGAGCACGGCGCCAACACGCTGCTGCTGGCGGCCGCGTCTCTGGCCGGGCGGGTCGAATAGGTCCTGAACTTCTCGCCTCAGGCGCGCACCTGGGTGGGCCACACCGGGATCCGCAGGCGTGCGACGACGGGCAGATGATCGGAGGCGACGCGCGCCAGGCGGCTCCGGTGCACGTGGAAGCCCTCCGCGTGGAGATCCCGGTCCCAGTAGATGCGGTCGAGCGGAAACAAGGGGAGCGGCGCCGGATGGGTGCGCCGGATCCGGGGACCGTGGAGCTCGCGCCGGAGCGCCCGCCCCACCGGCCCCGGGAACCACTCGTTGAGGTCCCCCATCACCACGCGCGGGCCGACCAGCTCCACGTTCAGGATCTGCTCCCGCACGAGCGCCTCCACCTGCTCCACGCGTTCCCGGATCTTGAGCCCGAAGTGGACATTGAACAGGTGGAGCATGCACTCGCCCACGAGGAGGTCGAGCCGGATCCCTCCCCGCGGCTGCCGGGCCGGCCGCGTCAGGTCGAAGGCGTAGCTGGCCTCGATCGCAAAGCGGGTGAACACGGCGTTGCCATAGGGCAGTCCGCCATGGATCCGCGTGGCGCCCATGGCCATGCGCATGCCGAGGCTGCGAGCGAGCGCCTCGGCCTGAGGGCGATACACCTCCTGCACCCCGATCAGGTCCGCGTCGATCTCCTTCAGCACGAGGGCGATCCGCGAAAGGTCGACCCGCCGGTCGATCCCCTCGCACTTGTGGATGTTGTAGCTCGCGACGGTGACGATCATGCTGCAGTCCCGTCGCGGTACGCCGCGAAGTGGGGGTAGAGCTGCGCCGGATGGGTGAGCGGCGTCTCGGGCAAGGTCACCGCGGGCGGATGCAGGATGAAGGTGTGAAGCTCCGCGGGGGACGGTCCCGCGTGGGCGCCGCGCTCGTCGAGAAAGGACACATCGCCGCCGGGCGCGCCGATGCCGTAGAGGACCAGATCCCCCGCGCTCGGCATCGCCATCAGTTCTCGTAATCCGTTCAAGACTACCTCGCGGTCCGGCCTCTGTTCGAAGGGGCCGCCCCGGGATCCGGGCCCGAGCGACACTTGCCGTCCCCCGTGCCAGCATACTGGGCCATCCGGCGAGCGGGCAAGCACAAAGCCGACCCCCGGATGCCCGGACAGCGCCGCCCCGGCCCCCGGGTAGCGGTGCTCGATCTCCTCGGCCGTGAGCGGCTCCGCGGCGTCGGTGAAGTACACGAAGGCGTTGGGTCCCGCCGCCACCACGCGGATTCCGGATATCTCATGCCCGCCGTTCTTCAGCCGGGTGGGGAAGTCCCGCCCTCCATGATGCCCCGCCGCCCCGCGCATGGCGCTCCTCCGCGAGAGCCGCCACCCCCGGGCGCGGGAAGTAAACGGTCCGCCCGCTCGCGCTTGTCATACCAGTGAAAGCCCGGGATGTCCGGATGGACGCCGTACATGAGGGCGGCCTGAAAGGCCGGCGTGGAGGACGGGATCCCGACCGACAGGTCTCGCCACCGGAGCCGGCCCGGCGCCATCAGCCGCGCGATCACCGGCGCGCGTCGCGACGAGAGCGCCCGCGCCAGGACCTCTCGGGAGAGCCCGTCGATCTGGACGATGAGGAAGCGGCGGCCGCCCCGGGGCGCGGACAGGCGGAACCGCGCCCAGCGCGCCACGCGGTCCACGAAAGCCTGGACCCACAAGACGAAGTCGTCGAGCATGCCCGCGCTTGCAATTGTTGCGCGCCGTTTGTTACGCTCGTGCCCACGCTAGGCTGAAGGGCACACGCGAGGTCTTCGTGATCCGACCGCTCTCCACCGCGGCCCATCCCATCGTCGCCGCCGTCCGCGAGTTCGTGGTGCGCGAGGTCGAGCCCGCCGCGGCCGCCCTCGAGCACGCCGACGCCTATCCCCGCGCGATGGTGGCGCGGATGAAGGAGCTGGGGCTCTTCGGCGCGCTCGTCCCGCGGGAGTACGGCGGGCTCGGCCTCGACGTCACCGCCTACGCGCAGGTGATCGAGGAGATCTGCCGCGGCTGGATGTCGCTGGCGGGCGTGATCAACAGCCACACGATGGCCGCGCTCATCGTCCTCCACCACGGCACCGAGGAGCAGCGCGCGTGCTTCCTGCCGCGCTTCGCCCGCGGCGAGGCGCGCGGCGGCCTCTGTCTCACCGAGCCGCATGCCGGGTCGGATGTCCAGGCCATCCGAACCGTGGCGCGTCGACAGGGGGACCAGTATCTGATCTCCGGCTCGAAGATGTTCGTCACCAACGGGCGCGAGGGCAACACCTTCGCGCTGCTCGCGCTCACGGATGCGGGCGCATCGCCCCGTCATCGAGGCATGTCCTGCTTCATCGTCGAGAAGGGGCACCCGGGGCTCCAGGTCGTGAAGTCCATCGCCAAGCTGGGCTACAAGGGCGTCGACACGGCCGAGCTCTACTTCGAGAACTTCCCCTGCCCCGCCGCCAACCTGGTGGGCGCGGTGGAAGGCCGCGGCTTCAAGCACGTGATGTCGGGGCTCGAGACGGGACGGATCAACATCGCCGCCCGCGCGGTGGGAGTGGCCCGGTCGGCCCTCGACGAGGCCACCCGGGCTGCCGATCCCGAAGCGCCGCCTCCCGCGCTCGCCGACATCGCGACCAAGGTCGAGGCTGCGCGGCTCGTGACGTACTGGGCAGCCGCCATGAAGGACCGCGGGGATCGCTGCGATCTCGAGGCGGGCATGGCCAAGCTCTACGCTTCCGAGAGCGCTCAGGAGGCGGCCGCTGCCGCCATGAGCATCGTCGGACCTGCCGGTCAGCTCACCGCGCTCCCCGTGGAGCGGCTCTACCGCGACACGCCGCTCATGATCATCGGCGAGGGGACCAACGAGATCCAGCGCCTCCTCATCTGCCGGAACCTGCTCGAGCGCTACGGCGAGCGCCTGGGGGCTCTTACCTCGCGCGAGGGCGGGCCCGAGGAGCGGCGGCAGATCGTCCTGGCCGTCCGCCAGGCGGTGGAGAAGGACGTGATCCCGGCGGTGCACGAGTATGAGCCGGCGGGCCGGTACCCCAGGCCGATCGTCGAGTGCCTCGGTGAGCTGGGCATCTTCGGCGCCCTCGTCCCTCCGGATCAGGGCGGACTCGGCCTCGACCTCACGACCTGCGCCATGATCGTCGAGGAGTTGGCCCGGGGCTGGGTGACGGCGGCCGGGCTTGTAGGCGTGCAGGCGGTCGCGGGACAGATCCTCGCTCGCTTCGCCGGGCGCGAGCAGCGGGAGCGCCTCCTGCCCGCGATGACCCGCGGCGAGCGATGGGCTTGCCTTGCCGTCAGCGAGACGGTCGGTGCGCGGCGGCTCGGGCACGGCTGGGTGCTGAGCGGTGCTGCGTCGCTCGTGGAGAGCGCCGAGCACGCCGACTTCTTCATCGTGCCCGTCCGCGAGGCTGACGCGACGCCCGGCTGCTTCCTGGTCGAGCGCGACGCGCACCGGCTCGCGCTGAGCGCGCCTCACGACACGCTCGGCGGCCGGGGCCTGGAGGTCTGCGACGTGTTCTTCGACGGCGTCCAGGTGGATGGATCCGCGCGCCTCGCCCACGGGGCTGCGGTGGCGGCCGAGGCGCTCTCGCGCCTCAGGAACGCGGCCATGGCGGTCGGGCTGGCCCAGGCCGCCTTCGAGGCCGCATTGCGCTACTCCCAGCAGCGCTCGACCTTCGGCCTGCCCATCTGCCAGCACCAGGCCATCCAGCTCAAGCTGGCCGACATGGCGACGCGGATCACCGCCTCGCGCCTGCTCACCCATCGCGCCGCCGAGCGCCTCGACGCCGACGGCAGCGACGGCATCGGCGCACTCATGGCGAGGCTCGACGCCGTCGAGACCGCCTCCTGGGTGACGCTGGAAGCGATGCGGATCCACGGCGGGTACGGCTACACCCGCGAGTTCCCGGTCGAGCGCTTCTACCGGGACGCGGCCTGGCTCATGGTGAGCCCGCGGAGCCTCGCCGCCGAGCGGCGGGAGCTGGCCCGGCGCTGGCGGGAGGTCGCGCCGCCATGAGCTACGGGCGCTTCTTCGAGGACTGCTGATATGGCGCGAGCGCCGCTCGAGGGCGTAAGGATCCTGGCGGTCTCGCAGTTCGGCGCGGGGCCCTTCGGCACCCAGGCGCTGGCCGATCTGGGCGCCGAGATCGTCAAGATCGAGGACCCGGAGGTGGGCGGCGACGTTTCCCGTTACGTGCCTCCGTATCTCGCCGAACAGGACTCGCTCTACTTCCAGTCCTTCAACCGCGGCAAGAAGTCGGTGGCGATCAACCTCCAGCATCCCGACGGCCAGGCGGTCTTCCACGACCTCGTCCGCGTCTCGGACGCCGTCTTCAACAACGTCCGCGGGGACCAGCCGAGGAAGCTCGGGCTCACCTACCAGGCGCTCCGGGACGTCAACCCGCGGATCGTCTGCTGCTCGCTGTCGGGCTTCGGCTCCACGGGGCCGCGTGCCGCCGAGCCCGGCTACGACTACCTGATCCAGGGCTATGCGGGCTACATGGCGGTCACCGGCGAGCCTGACGGCCCGCCGAGCAAATGCGGCGTCTCCGTCATCGACTTCGCGGGCGGCTATGCCGCCATGCTCGGCCTGATGGTGGCGCTCTTCGACGCCCAGCGCACCGGCGCGGGGCGTGACGTGGAGGTCTCCCTGCTGGACACCGCCGTGAGCATGCTCTCCTACTTCGCGACCTGGACGCTCAACCGGGACTGGGAGGCCGCACGCACGCGCGACTCCGGCCACCAGACCCTGGTACCGGGGCAGAACTTCCCCACGCGGGACGGATGGATCGTCATCTTCTGCGCCAAGGAGAAGTTCTGGGCACGGCTGGTGGAGATCATCGGGCTTCCCGAGCTCGCCCGCGACCCCCGCTTCGCCTCCTTCCAGGACCGGCTCCAGCACAAGGCAGCCCTGGTCTCCATCCTCCGGGACCGGCTCAGGACCCGGACCACGGCCGAGTGGCTCGAGCTACTTCGCGGTCATGTCCCCTGCGCGCCGGTGAACAGCGTGAGTCAGGCGCTGGAGGATGAGCAGGTGCGGGCGCGAGACATGATCATCGAGGTGGAGCATCCTCACTTCGGGAGGATCCGCGAGGTGGCGACCCCCATCAAGACCGAGGGCGCCCTCACGCGGCCGGCGCCCGCCCCCGGCCTCGGCGAGCATACCGACTCCGTCCTGCGCGAGGTGCTGAGCTATGGTAGCCAGACCATCGCGGCCCTGAGATCGAAAGGAGCCATCGGCTGATGAGCGACGACCGCTTCAAGGCCATGACACTGGAAGACATGACCATGCCCGGCGGCTGGTCGGTCAACGGCTCTTCGTGGCGGATGCGGTCTGGCGTATCTGGCAGGCTGCTTGGCGGCCCTGTCGAGACTCCGGACGTCCAGGACCTCGAGACCACCGATATCGCGGTCGCCCCGCCCTGGATGACCATCCTCCACAACTGCGAGTGCCACACCTTCGAGGAAGTGGTGCGCCAGCTCATGAAGGCCATCAGCTGCTCCGAGGAGCGCGGCTGGGAGCTGGCCTGGCAGGTCCACAACACGGGCAAGGCCGTGGTCAAGGTCGCCACCGAGGCCGAGTGCGTCCGCGTCGGCAACATCCTCGCGGCCATCGGCCTCATCGTGACGGTGACGCAGTCGTAGTCAGACCACTCATTCGAAGTCACTCGCCAACGCCCCGGCAAGCCTGCTATGCTCTCCCCGCCGATTATGCACGATCTCGTGATCGACCTATAGAGCAGAGCATGAAGCGCTTCATCGTCCGCCGGCTCGGCTACTCCCTGCTGTCCCTCGTGCTGCTCTCGCTCACCATCTTCTTCTTCGTGCGGGTGACCGGCGATCCCGCGGTGCTGCTGGTCGAGCCGGGCGCGAGCAAAGCCGATCTCGACGCGATTCGCCAGCAGTTCGGGCTGGACCGGCCGCTCGTCGTCCAGTACTGGAGCTTCATGGCGAGCCTCCTGCGCGCGGACTTCGGCCAGTCTTTCTACTACCGGACCCCGGTGCTCGAACTGTATCTCTCGCGGCTGCCGAATTCGCTCGTCCTTGCGCTGGCCGCCATGGCCTTCTCGCTCCTGATCGGCATCCCCACCGGCATCATTGCCGCCGTGCGCGTCAACGGCTGGTGGGACAGCGCGGGGAAGATCTTCGCCCTCCTGGGGCTGTCGCTGCCCTCCTTCTGGGTGGGGCTCGTGATGATCCTCTTCTTCTCGGTCTACCTCGGATGGCTCCCCTCATCGGGCTCGGGGACGCCGTCGCACATCATCATGCCGGCGTTTGCCCTCGGGTGGTACTTCGCGGCGGCCCACATGAGGCTGACGCGCTCCTCCATGCTCGACGTGCTCGGCTCGGAGTACGTGAAGCTCGCGCGGCTCAAGGGCCTCCCCGAGGCGCTGGTGATTGCCAAGCACGCGTTCAAGAACGCCCTCATCCCCGTCCTGACCCTCGCGGGGATCAACCTGGTCATCATGGTCAACGTCGCCGTGGTGGTGGAGACGGTGTTCGCGTGGCCCGGGATCGGCCGGCTCCTCTACGAGGGCATCGCCTTCCGCGACTTCCCGGTGGTCCAGGCGATCGTGCTCCTGGGCGGGGCCATGATCGTGATCGTCAACCTGCTCGTGGACATCCTCTACGCCGTCATCGACCCACGGATCCGCTATGAGAGGTGATCCGGCATGAACGGAAGTCGCACCGCCAGCCTCACGCTCGCCTGGCGCTTCGCCGCGCTCCGCATCGGTGGGTTCCCCGTCATCCCGACGGCGATCATCGTGGGGCTCGCCCTCGTCGCGATCTTCGCCGACGTCATCACGCCCTATAACCCAGAGGTCGGCGTCCTTGGCGACCGCTTCCGCCCGCCGTTCTGGCAGGCTGGTGGCAGCGAGGCGCACCTGCTCGGCACCGACCACCTGGGCCGGGACGTGCTGTCCCGCCTGATCTTCGGGGCGCGGGTGTCCATGGTCGTGGGCTTCACGGCGGTGATCTTCGCCGGTTGCCTCGGCACCGGGCTCGGTATCCTGTCGGGATACATGGGCGGCTGGGTGGACCAGGTGATCATGCGCGTCACCGACACGTGGCTGGCGCTGCCCGCGCTCACCTTCGCCATCTTCCTGGCCGCCATCGTCGGCCCGAGCGCGATGAACATCGTGATCATCCTGGCCGCCGTGTACTGGACGCGCTACGCCCGCGTCATCCGCGGCGAGGTGCTCTCCCTCAAAGAGCGGGACTTCGTGCGGCTCGCCATCGTGGCGGGCTGCTCCAAGTGGACCATCATGCGCAAGCACATCCTGCCCAACGTGCTCAACTCCGCCATTGTCCTCGGCACCCTCATGCTCGGCGTGGTGATCGTCACCGAGGCAGCGCTCTCCTTCCTCGGCGTCGGCGTCCCGGCTCCGAAGCCGGCGTGGGGGCTCATGCTGGCCGACGGCAAGAAGGGACTCATGGCCGGCTACTGGTGGCTGACCGTGCTGCCCGGCACCTGCATCATGCTCATGGTGCTCTCGGCCAACCTCCTGGGCGACTGGCTCCGGGTCAAGCTCGACCCGCAGCTCCGCCAACTGTGACCCGGGCTCCCGATAAGGCCCGCTTACAGCTCGCGGATCGGGATCCCGAGGTCGCGCGCCGCGGCGATCAGGCGGTCGTCGAAAGAAGGCCGATCCCGTGACGACGAGCCCGCTTCTCCAGGTCGAGGACCTCTCCACCCACTTCGTGAGCGCGCGGGGTACGCGCGTGGTGCGCGCGGTCAACGAGGTGTCTCTCAGCCTCAACGCCGGGGAGACCCTCGGCATCGTGGGCGAGTCGGGCTCGGGAAAGACCACGCTGGCCCTCTCCCTCCTCCGCCTCCTCCCCCCCGCGGCCCGGATCGTGAGCGGCGAGATCCGGTTCGAGGGGGAGGACCTGCTGGCGAAGTCCGCCGCCGAGATGCGCCGCATCCGCGGCAAGCGGATCGCGATGATCCTCCAGGACCCGATGGCCTCGCTCAATCCGCTCTTCACCATCGGCGACCAGGTCGCCGAGCCCATCCGCGTCCACGAGCAGATGAGCCGCGGGGGCGCGTGGAACAAGGCCCGGGATCTCCTGAAGGCGGTACGGATTTCAGCGCCCGAGACGCGCCTGAACGAGTACCCGCACCAGATGTCGGGCGGCATGCGCCAGCGCATCGTGGGGGCCATCGCCATCTCCTGCGAGCCGGCGCTCTTGATCGCCGACGAGCCGACGACCAGCCTAGACGTCACCATCCAGGCCCAGTACCTGAAGCTCCTGCGCGACCTGCAGCGCGCCCATCATCTCGCCATGATCTTCATCACCCACAACCTCGGCATCGTGGCGAAGATGTGCGACTCCGTGGCGGTGATGTACGCGGGACGCATCGTGGAGTCCGGGCCGGTCAGGCGGATCTTCAACGCGCCCGCGCACCCGTACACCGAGGCCCTGCTCACCTCCATCCCGCGCCTCGCCGACACGCACGCGCGGCTCGCCGCCATCGACGGGCAGCCGCCCGATCTGGCGGCGCCCCCCTCGGGGTGCGCGTTCCACCCGCGCTGCCCGAAGGTGATGGAGCGCTGCCGCCAGGAGGATCCACCCCGATTCACCGTCGCCCCAGGACAGACCGCGCGATGCTGGCTCCAGAGTCCCCGGTGAGCGCGGAGTCCCCGCTGCTGGAAGCGCGCGACCTCACCAAGCTCTTCCCGGTGAGGCGCAGGCTGTTCGGCACGAGCGCCGAGTTGGTGCGGGCCGTGGACGGCATCTCCTTCGCCATCCCGGCCGGCAAGACGCTCGGGCTCGTGGGAGAATCAGGCTGCGGCAAGACCACCACGGCCAAGCTCGTCCTCCGCCTCGAAGAGCCGACCGGCGGCGTCATCCGATTCCAGGGACGGGACCTCCAGGCCCTCGACAGGTCGGGACTGCGCGAGTACCGGCGGTCGGTGCAGGCCGTCTTCCAGGACCCCTTCGCGTCGCTCAATCCCCGGATGCGGGTGGGCGCCATCACCGCCGAGCCCCTCGTCACCAACGAGGCGGTCGAGGCCGGCGAGCTGAGGCGGCGGGTGCTCCGACTCCTGGCGCTGGTGGGACTCCCGGATCGGTCCGCGGATCTCTTTCCCCACGAGTTCTCGGGCGGCCAGCGCCAGCGGATCGCCATCGCCCGGGCGCTCGCGCTGTCACCCAAGCTCGTCGTGCTCGACGAGCCGGTCTCGGCGCTCGACGTCTCGATCCGCGCGCAGATCCTGAACCTGCTCCGCGATCTGCAGTCACAGCTCGGGCTCTCCTACCTCTTCATCGCCCACGACCTGGCGGCGGTGGCCCACATGAGTCACAGCATCGCCGTCATGTACCTGGGGAAGATCGTGGAGACGGGTGAGGCGGAGGCGATCGCGAAGACGCCCAAGCACCCCTACACGCAGGCACTCTTCTCGGCGGCGCTCCCGACCCATCCGGAAGAGCAGCGTGAGGAGATCGTCCTCCCCGGCGAGGTGCCGAGCCCGCTCCGCCCGCCGGCCGGCTGCCGCTTCCACCCGCGCTGCCCTCGAGCGATGCTGCGCTGCTCGGCCGAAGAGCCGCGGCTGCGCCCCGTGGATGGCCGTCTCGCCGCCTGCCACCTGTACGACTCGGTACCCTAGCCGGGATTATTCATTCACGAGCTGGACCAGCTCAAGTCGGTCGGATCAGCAGCTTCCGTCGGCGATCAATCTCGACGGGGCAGTGGGGATGGCGTCGCTGGACTGCATGGGCCGGGTTCCGACTGCTGGTCGCCACCATTGTTCTGCCCTTCGGGTGGGTCCTGCCGGTCGCCCAGCTGGCCCGGATGCGGGCGACCGCCCGGCGCATGCGAAGCTTCTAATCGAACCGACGCGCGCTCAGGACTCCCGGCGCGGCGGCTCGCTCACCAGCGTCCAGTCCTCGACGCCGGGGACCACTGGAGGCGAAGCGGACTTCGTCGTCAGCGTGCGTCCGTTGCTCGGCGAGAACCACACGTACTCGGTCGTCGACTCCTGCCCCGGCACCGCCGGCTCATCCATCTCGGGCCCGGAGGCGCCGCTCTCCTTGCGTTCCGCCTTCCGCGCGCGCTTCGCCTCCTGCTTGGCCTTGCGCTGATCTTCCTTGCGCCGCCGGTCCCCGCGGTACATCGCCGGACGTCCCGCCATCACGACCCCCCTTGAGAAGTTCTCACACGAAGGCGCCCACGCCCTACATCACCGGTCCGATGATCCACGGCGCGAACTCCTCCTCTCCCACCCCGCTCAGCTCGCTCTTTGTCCGCTTGCCCGAGGCCACGGCGATGATCTCCTCGAAGATCTGCCGCCCCACCTCGGGCAAGGGCGTGCCCTCGAGGATCACCCCGCAGTTGATGTCCATGTCCTCCTCCATGTGACGATACATGAGGCCGTTGGTCGCCAGCTTGATGGAGGGCACCGGCTTGCAGCCGAACACCGAGCCGCGGCCGGTGGTGAAGCAGATGATGTTGCAGCCGCCCGCCACCAGCCCGGTGATCGAAACTGGGTCGTGGCCCGGCGTGTCCATGAAGACGAAGCCGCGGGTGGTGATGGGCTCGCCGTAGAGGAACACGTCCGTCATCGGCGTCGTGCCGCCCTTGGTGACACCGCCCAGTGACTTCTCGAAGACGGTGGTGATGCCGCCCGCCTTGTTGCCGGGCGCCGGGTTGTTGTCCATCGCCTCGATGCCGCGGCAGTACCACTCCCACCACTTGTAGCGGTCGATCAGCTTCTTCGCGACGCCCTCGTTGATCGCGCGGCGGATCAGCAGATGCTCGGCGCCGTAGATCTCCGGGGTCTCCGCCAGCACTCCCGTCCCGCCGTATCGCACCAGCTCGTCCACTGCCCAGCCGAGCGCGGGGTTGGCGGTGATCCCGGAGTTGCCGTCGGAGCCGCCGCAGTTGGTTGCCAGGACCAGGTCCGAGATGGGCTGCTTCGTGCGGCGCACCGCGTTGGCGAAGGGCAGCAGCTTGGCGACTTCTGCCGCCGCCCGCTCCACCGTCTTCCGGATCCCGCCGGCCTCCTGGATATTGATGATGAGCGGCTTGCGCTCCGGATGTCCGGGCGCCGCCATCCGCTGCTTGTCCACCATGACGGCCGCCTGGTTCACCTCGCAGCCCAACCCGATGAGGATGTAGGCGGCGACGTTCGGGTGCTTCGCGTAGCCGGCGAGGACGCGCTGGAGCGCCATGTGGTCCTCGCCGAAGAGCTTGGTCCCGCAGCCGGACTTGTGGGTGATGGCCAGCACCCCATCGATGTTCGGGTGCTCCTTCTGCACGTCCCGGAACTTGTCCTTCACGAACTGGCTGACGCTGGCCGAGCAGTTCACCCCAGAGATGATGGCGACGTAGTTCCGCGTGCCCACGCGGCCGTCCTCGCGCCTGTAACCGTCGAAGGAGCGCATCAGCGTGGGCGGGTAGTACTCGACCGGCACGACGTCGGTGCCGATCTCGTACTCGCGGTGCAACTCGCCCACCGCCAGGTTCTGGGTGTGCACGTGGTCGCCCATCACGATGTCCTGGGTCGCGAAGCCGATGACCTGGCCATAGCGGCGCACCTCCTCGCCGATGCGCCGCGCGCGTCGGGCCACCTTGTGCCCGGGCTTGATGTCCTGCCTGACCTCGATCCGTCCGCCTGCGTCCTCGAGGACGGTGCCGGCGGGAATCTCCCGCTTGGCGATGGCCACGTCGTCCTCGGGCTTCAAGATTATCGCCACATCGGTGATCGCAAGAGTCGCCATGCCGCTCTCCCCGTCGCGATGAGTTGCCGTCGCCGGCGGCCTTGACATCCGCCGACGGCGTAACTGTTGACCTCAGACTCTATCGTCGGGGCGTGCGTTTTGCAAGCGAAGCGTCGCCCCTTGACCTCTGAACCGGGTAACGCGCCTGTCCGCAAACTTCCAGCGTCACGCGCGCCCAGCATCCGCGGTCAAGAACAGGTGGGAGCGCTCCCAATTGTGCGGTCAGAGGCAACGGCGCCTTTTCGAGCGCCGGCGAACATTGCGACACGCCCGACGCGATCGGCCTTGCCCGAGGGACACGAGCTTCACCGCACGAAGTCGGCGTCGTGGATAAGAACGCGCGCTGTGATGTTCTTCCGCGCCAAGGTCATCCGGTTCGCGCGACACGCCAGAAACCGGATGCGGTGGCACGACTTCGCCGTCCTCCGACTTTGCCAGGAGCCTGCCGGAGAAGGGCGATGCGATCGACGTTCGAGCGCCGGCCGTGCCGGCGCAACGACTCCGTGGGGGGGGTCGGAAGGGGGGCGAAGCCCCCTTCGGAGGGTTTACCGTCCCCGCAGCTTGCGGGCCGCCTCGGCGCGCATGAGCTGCATGGCGCGCGTCTCCTGGTCGGAGTAACGCTCCTCCTTCCACGGATCGGCATGCATGTGGTAGCCGTTCAGCTCCCAGAAGCCCGGCGGGTTGACCTCGAGGAACTCGAAGGCGCGCAGCCACTTGGCGCTCTTCCAGAAATAGAGCTTGGGGACCACGAGCCGGAGCGGGCCGCCGTGCTCGGGCGTCAGCTCGCTGCCGTCGTGCTTGAGGGCGAGCAGCACGTCGCCGGCAACCAGGTCCACCAGGGGCAGGTTGGTGGTGTAGTCGGGGTCGGCGTGGACCATGACATACTCGGCCCCGGGCTTGAGCCGGACGCGCTTCATGATCTCGCGGATGGGCACCCCTTCGAACCGGTTGTCGAGGCGCGACCACCGCGTGACGCAGTGGATGTCGCACCTGACCTCGGTCCGCGGGAGCTTCAAGAGCTCCTCCCAGGTCCAGGTTACCTCTTCCTCGACCAAGCCGAAGCAGCGGAAGGTCCAGGTTTTGGGATCGAAGCGGGGTGTCAGGCCGTAGGTCAGCACCGGCCACTTGGTCGTGAGCGCCTGACCCGGGGGGACCCGGTCGGCCAGCGTTTCGGGCGTCTGTTTCATTTGGTCGCTCCCAGTCTCCGTATCTTACCCCACGAATCGGTCCTCCATGTTCTCCGATGGGCTAAGTGCCTCTCGGCGCGGCCATTTGGTGAGACGGAAGAGGTTGGCCGGCCCTCCTCGACCCCCTATAATGGAGGCCGGCGTAAGGCGGGCAAGGGCCTGCCCTGCAGGACTAGCGCCGTGGAAGGCCTGGAACGAGGAAGGACGGGTTGAATGAGTGATGACCGGAAACTGGCGATGTTCATCGATTTCGAGAACATCGTCCGAGGCGTCAAGGAGGCGCAATACAAGGCCTTCGAGATCAAGCTGGTGCTCGAGCGGCTGGTCGAGAAGGGCAAGATCATGGTGAAGCGGGCCTACGCCGATTGGAGCCGCTACCAGGAGTACAAGCGCCCCTTTCACGAGCACGCCGTCGAGCTGATCGACGTGCCCCAGAGCCGCTACAGCGGCAAGAACTCCGCGGACATCCGCATGGTAGTCGACGCCATGGACCTGGCCTATGCCAAGCAGCACGTAGACACCTTCGCGCTCGTCTCCGGGGACTCCGACTTCTCGCCCCTGGTGTCCAAGCTGCGCGAGAACGACCGCTACGTGATCGGCATCGGGGTCAAGTCGTCGTCGTCCGAACTGCTGGTCGGGAACTGTGACGAGTTCATCTTCTACGAGGACCTGATCCGGGAGTCCAAGAAGACCACGGCGCTCCGCGGGCTGCCGGAGAAGAAGGCCGAGGCCTTCGCCCAGCTCATCGAGGCCGTGCTGGCGCTGCAGCGCGAGAACAAGGACACTCTCTGGGGCTCCATGGTCAAGCAGACCATGATCCGGAAAAATCCGGCCTTCAGCGAGTCCTACTACGGCTACTCGACCTTCTCCAAGCTCCTCGAGGAGGCGGCCAAGCAGAAGATCCTCACGCTGGAGAAGGACGCAAAGAGCGGCACCTACATCATCACCTCAATTGAGGAGGGCCGTGCCGCCTAGTGTGGTGTCCCAGAAATCCGTTGACTCGCGGCGCCGGCGCTCGAACGGAGGTTAGTCGGCCACGCTAGAAGCGGCGAGTGATCACGGTGAACCTGCCGCTGTCGCTCACGAGGACCGTCACGACCCAGCTCACGACACTCACGCAGAGGGCCCCCAGGACGGCCGGCCAGAAGCTGGCCACGTGGAAGCCCTTGACGACCGAGGCCACGAGCCAGAGGCAGAGGCCATTCAAGACGAAGAGGAAGAGACCGAGGGTGACCAGGGTGATCGGGAGCGTGAGGATCAGCAGCACGGGGCGCACCACGGCGTTGACTAGCCCGAGGAGCAGTCCCGCGGCCACGGCGGGCAAGACCCCGTCCAGCCGGATGCCGGGGACCACCGATGCGGCCAACACGATGGCCAGGATGTTGGCGATCACGCGAAGCAGGAAGCCCATGGGCAAGAACTCGTCGGCTCGAGTCTACTACACGAGGCGCCCGATGCGCGAGGAGCAGCGATGAAGCGAGCACTGGCGGCGGTGGGGATCTCGGTGGGGATCATGGTGAGCCTGTGGGCGCCCGGCTGCTTCGCGCAGACCGGCACCGCCCTCACGATCGACCCCGTCATGACCAAGGGGCCGGCCACGGCGCCGGTGACCATCGTCGAGTTCTCCGACTACCAGTGACCCTACTGTGGACGGGTCCAGCAGGTGCTGGGCCAGGTGCTGGCCGAGTTTCCGGGCAAGGTGCGGCTCGTCTACAAGGACTTCCCCCTGAGCTTCCACCCCGGCGCCGAGCCCGCCGCCCTGGCCGCGCGGTGCGCCGGCGAGCGCGGCCGGTACTGGGAGTACCACGACCTGCTGTTCGTGGCCCAGCCCGCCTTCGCGCGCGCCGACCTCATCACCTACGCGGCCCGGCTCGGCCTCCCGCAGGAAACCTTCGCGGCGTGCCTCGACAGCGGTCGGTTCCGCGACGCGGTGAAGACGGACATGCAGGAGGGACGCGCCGCCGGCGTGTCCGGGACACCGACCTTCTTCGTCAACGGCCGCCGCCTCGTGGGCTTCCAGCCGCTCCAAGCCTTCCGCGGGGCGGTGCAGGACGCGCTTGAAGAAGCCGACGGCAAGCGGCCGTGAACCGCGCCCTCGTGATCCGCTGAACAGCGCCACAAGGAGACCGCCACCGTGACCACCGCACCCGTGAGCCTCTTCGTCGACGTGGCCAAGCTGCCCTGGATCGAGCGCCGCCCGGGAGTGTTCTGGAAGATGCTGTGGGAGGATGACGACGGGCTTCACAAGGCGATCCTGATGCGCTACGAGCCCGGCGCCAGGATCCCGCGCCACCGGCATGTCGGTGACGAGCAGATCTTCGTGCTGGAGGGCAGCGTGGCCGACGACACGGGGACGTGCCGCGCCGGCAACTACGCCCGCCGCCCGCCCGGCTGCGTGCACACCGTGAGGAGCGAGACAGGCGCCCTCGTGCTCGCCATCACCTCGGGTCCGGCGGAAGTCGTCTGAGCCGCTTCATTCACGAGTTGTTCCCGGCTTAGTGGGCGAGAGACCCGCGGTCCGGGAATCGCGCGCCCCGTGACCTCGGAGGTCTGAATGCAGGCCTGGTCGCTCTCGCCGGAGATGACCAGCGCGGGAAACGCAGGACCGTAGCCGGGCATCGCGATCGGAGATCCCCGCCACACGTAATCAATGAGCGCCGGACCGACGGATCGCACCTCCCACGAAACTCCTTGCAGCCCTCCGGTTGTCTCCGGTAAGGTGATGCGTGGAATTCTGGCACGGCTCCATGGCGCCGCGCCGAGCCGCGTGACGAGCACCCGGGGAAGGGTTGACCATGATCAGCACGGAGCACCTCTGGCTGTCGGTGGGCTTCTTGGGACAGGCATTCTTCTCCATGCGCTTCCTGGTCCAGTGGATCGCGTCCGAGCGGAGGAAGGAGAGCGTCATCCCGGTCTCGTTCTGGTTCTTCTCCATCGGTGGTGGGCTCACGCTCCTGATCTATGCCGTCTATCGCCTGGATCCAGTCTTCATCCTCGGCCAGGCGGCGGGGCTGTTCGTCTACTGCCGCAATCTCTACCTGATCCGGCGCAAGGAGCGGCGGCTGGCAGAAGCCCGCACCTGACCAATCAAGGTCTATCCGTCCAACCGGGGGCTGACTTCCCCGACCGTCGGGCGCGGAGGCGCCCCGACGGCGAACCAGCTGGTCCAACCGGGGGCTGACTTCCCCGACCGTCGGGCGCGGAGGCGCCCCGACGGCGAACCAAAGGAGCCTGAGCAATGGAACCGACCATCCGCTGGGGCGTCCCGCAAACGCGCGCGACGCTCATGATCCCCGGTCCGACCGAGTTGCCGTGGCCCGTCCTTCAGGCCATGAGCCAGCCGCCGATGATCCAGTACGACCAGCACTTCGACGTGGAAATCCTGGAGCCCATCACCCTCGCGCTCCGCCTAGTCTTCCAGACGGCAAAGGGCGAGGTCATCGTCATGCCGGGCTCGGGGCGCACGGCGCTGGAGTCCTCGGCCGTCTCCGTGATCGAGCCGGACGATCGGGTGGTCGTCATCGTCGCGGGACAGTTCGGGGGCCTCATGCGCGAGATCATGAACCGCGCCGGCGCCGAGGTGACCGAGTTCGCGGTGGAGTGGGGTCACCCCATTGATCTCGCGAGACTGGAGAGGGAGATCGAGCGCGCCCGGCCCAAGGCCGTCACGCTCGTCCACAACGAGACCTCCACCGGCACCATCTACCCGGCCGCCGACGTCGGCCGGCTGGTCAAGCGCCACAACGCGCTGTTCATGCTGGACACCGTGTCCTCGCTCGCCGGGCTCGACGTGCGCACCGATGACTGGGGAGTGGATTTCAACATGACGGGCTCCCAGAAATGTCTCGCGGCGCCGCTCGGGATGGCCATCGTCTCGATCAGCCCCGCCGGCTGGGAGGCCATGGAGCGCCGGAAGCGGAAGGCCACGTCGTGGGCCTATGACCTCCTGCGCTGGAAGGAGAACTGGGTGCCGACATCGCGCGGCGGCCAGATCGCGGACGGCGCGCCGCGGCGCCAGCCGGTCTCGATCCCGACTCACCTCACCCAGGCCCTGGGCGCCGCCGTGAAGCTGATCCTCGAGGAAGGCCTCGAGCATCGCTTCCGTCGCCACGAAATCGCGGGCCGGGCGTTCCGCGCCGGCCTGGATGCCATGCGCATCGAGATGTTCCCGCATCCCACGCTCCTTTCCGACACGGTGTCCTGCTTCAAGACTCCGGCCGGGATCGATCCCGCCGCGGTGGTCAACCACATGCGGGACCACTACGGCATCCTCATCGGCACCGGGCTCGACAAGATGCGCACGACGACCCTGCGGGTCGGGCACATGGGCATCACCTCGAGCCCCCTCTACGTGTTGCCGACGCTGTCGGCGCTCGAGCTGACACTCCGCGACCTCGGCTACAAGACGGAGGCGGGGGCCGGAGTGGCCGCCGCCCAGGCGCTCTTCGCGAGCGGCTCTGCGTGATCGTCGTCCCGGACGACTTCCCGTCGGTCTTCGTCGGGACCGAGGCGCACGAGCGCGCCCGAAAGCTCGGGGAGGTGCGGGTCTTCACCGAGCGTGGCGCCGACGACGAACGCGAGTTGATCCGCCGCATCGGTCCCGCCAAGGCGGCCATCAATATCCGCGCGCACGCCCGCTTCAGCGATTCCGTCTTCGCCGCCTGCCCGGCGCTCAAGCTGGTCTCCGTGTGGGGCTCGGGCACCGACAACATCGACATCAATGCGGCCGGCATGCGCGGTGTCACCGTCTGCAATACGCCCGGCATCAACGCCTTCGCCGTCGCCGAGCACACGCTGACCTTGATGCTCGCGGTCGCCCGCAAGATCACCCTCCTCGACGCCGAGATGAGAAAGGGGCGCTGGCCGCGCGAGATGCTCACCCAGCTCCTCGGCAAGACGCTCGGCGTCTTCGGCATGGGCGCCATCGGCAGCCGCGTGGTCGCGCTCGGGCGCGGCATCGGGATGACCGTGCTCGGCTGGAGCGCCCAGGGCGACGAAGCGCGCGTCCGCGCGGCGGCGGCGCGACCCGCCACGAAGGAAGAGATCCTGCGAACGGCCGATGTGGTGAGCCTCCACGTGCGCCTGACCCAGGAGACACGCGGCTTCATCGGGAAGAAGGAGCTCGCCCTGATGAAGCCGACGGCGATCCTGGTGAACACGGGGCGCGGCGTGCTCGTAGATCGGGAGGCGCTGCTCGCGGCCTTGAGGGAGCGGCGGATCATGGGGGCCGGCCTCGACGTGTTCCACCGGGAGCCGCTCCCGCCGGATGACCCGGTCCTCTCGCTGCCCAGCGTGGTCTGCTCGCCCCACAATGCCGGCCAGACGCCCGAGGTCATCCGCGAGGGTTTGCTCGCCGCGGTGGAGAACGTCGAGAACTTCCTCCGAGGGAAGCCGGCCAACCTGGTCGTCGCCCCCATCCGGTAGCCGAAGGCCCCGAGCGCCGAGGGCCAACCGGCGTGGCATCCCTCAGGCCAGAGCTGGCGGAAACTGGGCCGAAGGAGTGGTCCAGGCAGTGCGTTGGGCCTACTCAACAAATCGTGACGGCGGCGCTCACGGGTCCGACTCGGGGCCCAGGAGCCGGCGGCTTCGCCGCCATACCGCGAAGCCGACCCACCCGCCGACGGCCACGAGCGCGAGCACGGCGCCCCACCGATCGATCCGGTGGATGTTGGCGAGCAGGTCGTGGACGCGGTCCGCGAAGAGGTACGCGAGGCTGAAGTTCAGGGGCACTCCGTAGCCGATGGCGGCACCGTCGACGGCGAGGAACTTCCAGAACGGGATCCGTGCGATCCCCGCCGTCAGGAACGCCGCCGCGCGGAGCCCCATCACGTGCCGCGCGGCGAACACGATGATCAGGCCCTTCCTCCGGTAGGCGGCCGTCAGCTTCTGACGGCGCATCGGATCGAGGACGTACCGCACCAGCCGAAGGTCCAGGACACGGTCTCCCCAGTGCCGGCCGGCCCAGTACAGGACGATGTCGCCGAAGAGAACGCCGACGAGGCAGAGGGGGAGCGCCACCCACCAGCGGACTACTTCCTGGCGGGCGAGCACGCCTGCCGTGACGACGGGGATCTCCTCGGGGATAGGCGCGCCCAGACTTCCCAGGCAGAGCGCGGTGAGGATTCCGATATAGGGGGAGTAGTCGATCAGTCGTTCGAGCATCGGGTGGAGCGGGCGGCCCGCATCACGTCGCGATGAGAGGCGCTCCGGTCCCGTCAGTGGGACATGAACACCGGCACCGTGATCTGGCGGAGGATGTGGCGCGTCGCCCCGCCCAGCACCAGCTCACCCAGGCGTGAGTGCCCGTAGCCACCCATCACGATGAGGTCGGCGCCCGCATCGGCGGCCTGAGACAGCAGCATGTCGTCCACGGCCACCTCGTCGGTGGCGACCGAGGCGACCTCGGCCCGCACGCCGTGCCGGGCAAGGTGCAGGGCGATGTCGGCCCCCGGGATCGCGCCGTGTCCGCTCGGACCGCCGCGCGGGTTCACCGACAGGACCGTGACCCGGGCCGCCCTCTGGAGGAGCGGCAAAGCGTCGTTGACCGCGCGCGTGGCTTCACGGCTCGCGTTCCACGCTACCAGCACGCGCTCGCCCACGGTCCCGAAGCTGCCGGCATAGGGGACCACCAGGACCGGCCGGCCCGCACGGAGGATCAGACGCGCGGGCAGGTCGCGGGCGGCGCCGAGCGCGACGCCCTCCGGATCCGCCTGACCGATCACCGCCAGATCCGCGTATCGCGCGTGAAGGCTCGCCACGTCGGCCACATCGCCCTCCGCCTCGCGCCACTCGGTGCTGAGCCCGAATCCCGACCCTTCGATGTGCTCGCTGAACAGCGTCCTCGCCTTCAGGGCGGCCTCGTGGGCGGCGCGCGCCTGCATCTCGCGGACCTCGGGAGGAAACTGGACGAGGACTGCCAGCTGCACGTGCGGAGGAGCGCTGGCATAGAGCCCGATCAGGTGCGCGTCGAAGTCGCGCGCGACCCTGGCGGCCACGTCGATGCGCGCCGCACAGTTCCGCCCGTGGTCCACGACAACCAGCAAGTCCTTGAACGGCATCGCGCTGCCTCCTCGTTCCTGAACCCCGGAGAATCCGGGCCTGGAGGTGGGAAGGGTCTGCCCGAGCCTATCGACCCCGCGTCCGCGCGTCAAGCCCGCGTATCGCGCCGACCGCGCCGTCCGATCACCGTCTGCCCGGACGTGCGCGGCGCGCATGCGATGCCTGGCGGAGCGGGCAGCGGCCTTCACCGAACAATCGCGTGGATCGTCAGGCCGTGACGAGCGATTCCCGCAGCGCTTCGGCCGGGTGCTTGGCCCGGCGCCCGGTGAGATGCTGGATCTGCTGGCGGCAGGAGATGCCCGGCGCGACGATCTCGGTATCCGCCGGCGCCGCCCTCACTGCCGGCGCCAGGCGGCGATTGCCGAGCGTCACCGAGATGTCGTAGTGCTCCTTCTCAAACCCGAAGGAGCCCGCCATGCCGCAGCAGCCCGAGTCCACCTCCGCTACCTCGAAGCCCGCCCATATGAGCGCCGCCACCGTCGGCACGGTGCCGACCAGCGCCTTCTGGTGGCAGTGGCCGTGGAGCAGCGCGCGACGCGCCCCGGCCTTGAACGGCAGCGTCAGGCCTCGAGCCCGCTCGCGAAGCAGCAACTCCTCGAGGAGAAAGCTCGAGCGCGCGACCCGACGCGCCTCCTCCGTGCGCAAGAGATCCACGTACTCGTCGCGCAACGTGAGAAGGCATGACGGCTCCAGCCCCACGATGGGGACACCGCGCGCCACCCGGGGCGCGAGTCGCGCGACGTTCCACTCGGCGTGGGACCTGGCGGGGCCGAGCATGCCCTTGGAGATGAGCGGCCGGCCGCAGCACGTCTTGTCCGCCAGCTCCACGCTGTAACCGGCCGCCTCGAGCAACTCCACCGCGGCCCGGCCGATCTCCGGCGTGTTGTACGTCACGAAGGTGTCGTGAAAGAGCAGCACGCTCCCGCGCGGCGCGTCCAGCCGCGGCGCCCGCCGGTTGAACCAGTCGGTGAAGGTCTGCCGCGCGAAGGTGGGCAGCGGACGCCGGCGGTCGATGCCGCCGAGCCACTCCACGAGGAGGCGGTTCGGTCGCGAGGCGGCGATCCAGTTGGAGAGCGGGGCCAGCCGTGAGCCCCACGCCGAGAGCTCGGCGATATGCCCGAAGAGGCGATTCCGGAGTGGCAGGCCGTTGACCGAATAGTAGTAATTCAGGAACTCGTACTTCAGCTTGGCCATGTCGACGTTGGAAGGGCACTCGGCCTTGCATCCCTTGCACTCCAGGCAGAGGTCCATCACCTCGTAGAGCCGCTTGCCGGCGAAGTCCGACGCGGGGACCTTGCCCGAGAGCACGGCCCTGAGCGCGTTGGCGCGGCCGCGCGTCGTGTGCTCCTCGTCCCGCGTCGCCATGTAGGAGGGGCACATGGTGCCCTCGAGCTTCTTCCGGCAGACGCCGACGCCGTTGCACATCTCGACGGCGGCGGCGAACCCTCCCTGCTGGGAGAAGTCCAGCAGCGTCTTGGGCTCCCAGGTCTTGTAGCTGGCGCCGTAGCGCAGATGCTGGGTGATGCCCGGGCTCGCCACGATATTGCCGGGGTTCATCAGGTTCCGAGGATCGAAGGCGGCCTTCAGCTCTCGGAAGGCCTGCATGATCGTCGGCCCGTAGACACGCTCGAGGAACGGGCTCCGCGCCCGGCCGTCGCCGTGCTCGCTCGAGATGGCGCCCCCGTACTCGAGCACCAGATCGAAGATGTCGCCGTGGCCATGATCTCGCGGAAGCGCGGGACGAACTCCGGCAGGTGCTTGGGATCCACCGCCGTGTCCTCGACGAAGGCGATGGGCTTGGACTCGCCCTTCATCCCCAGGAGGAGCCCGAGCCCCGCCTTGCGCAGCTTCCAGATCGACTGCTGCTCGGCCACATCGTAGGCGATATAGGAGGCGTAGCCGAAGCGCTCCCGCGCCCGCCGCGCCTCGAGGGCCTCGGCCTTCGCCCTGACCTCGCCGTCGCTGTCGCCGGCGTACTCGACGATGAGGATGGCGGCCGGATCACCCTGAACGAACCCCATACGCTTGGACTGCTCGATATTGTTCCGGGCCAGGTCCAGGATCATCTTGTCGGTCAGCTCGACGGCGTAGGGGCCGGTCTCGAGGATGGCCTGGGAGGATTCGAGCGCCTCCTGCATGTCGCGGTAGTGGATGACGTCCAGCGCCGTCGCCTTGGGGCGGCGCACGAGGCGGACCTTGGCCTCCACCACGGTGAGGAAGGTGCCCTCCGAGCCCACGATGAGCCGCGCCATGTTGAGCAGCCGGTCCTTGATCAGTTCGTCCAGGTTGTAGCCGCACACCCGGCGCCAGTGCTTGGGATAGCGGAGGGCGATCTCGTCGCGGTATTGCTCCCTGATCCGGGCGACCTCGTCGTAGATGTGCCCCTCGAGGCCCGGCGCGCTCGTCTTCGCCTTGAACGCCTCGGGCGTGACCGCGCCGAAAACGGCCCGGCTGCCGTCCGCCAGGAGGGTGGTCAGCTCGATGACGTGCTCGATGGTGAGCCCGTAGGCGATGGAGTGGGCGCCGCCCGAGTTGTTGCCGAGCATGCCGCCGATGGTGGCGCGGTTCGAGGTCGAGGTGTCCGGGCCGAACAGGAGTCCCAGGGGCCGGACGTGATGGTTCAGCTCGTCCTGGACGAGCCCGGGCTGGACGCGGGCCCACAGCTCTTCCTGGTTCACTTCGAGGACGCCGGCCATGCGCGGCGTGAAGTCGAGGATGACGGCGCGGTTCACGGTCTGGCCGGTGAGCGACGTCCCGCCGCCGCGCGGAAGCAGCGGCACGTCGCGGCGGTTGGCGATCTCGATGGTGGCCTGCACGTCGCCCGCGTGGCGCGGGATGACGACGCCGATGGGCTCCACCTCGTACATGGAGGCATCCGTCGAGTAGAGGAGGCGGGAGTAGGTGTCGAAGCACACCTCGCCCTCGACGCCGCGGCGCAATTCCTGCTCAAGGTCGTTCACGCCGAGGATTATACTCCGTTGGTGCAGTCACACCATGTTGACCGGTGCCCGCCCCTCGAACCCGCCGGCGACCTCCCACACCCTCGCCCTTGACGAGCGCGGACAGAAGGCTGATGGAACCTCGCGAGACCGGAGGCCACCGCCACTGCTCCGCGTGAACGCGACAGACCAGACATGGAAGGGCCCAACGACCTGATACGGCCGGCCGCCTCCACGAGCCCGTGAAGCGGCGAGGCCGCAGGAGATGGTCCGCAGCGAGAGCCCGGCGCCTCGAGGCGCTCCTCGCTAGCCGGCGCGCTCTTGCGCTGCCGAAAAGTGTCACCCTGCGCCCCTTTGTTGCAGTTTGTGGGAGCAACTCGCAGCGCGATGGCAGCCTCGATCCCCGCCATAGGCGGCCCGGGCCCGACCTGTGTGGGGAACGCCCCTTGTCAGAGAGTATGGGCACTTGCGCCCCCTCACTACGGGGCAGTCGCACGCCTACTGCTGACCCGGTCCATGCCATCTACGGGACGTCGTCGACTCGTCCTCCTTCTGGCATCACGGATGCAGCAGGATCAGCATGCGTCGTGTGCGGCTCCGGTTCCATCTAGGGGTACTCATTCTGGGCACGCTCCTGCCCGTGCTCGCCTTCTCAGCCGCGATGATTGCCCTCAACCACCGTCAAACGCGGGAGGCTACCGAGAAGGGCTTGCTCGAAACCGCCCGTGCGCTGAGCCTCGCGGTGGACCGCGAGGTGGGCACCTCGATCTCGGTGCTGCACGCGCTCGCGGCATCCGAGTCTCTGCGTGCCGGAGACCTGAAGGGTTTTGATCAATTCGCCCGCTCTGTGATGGCGACGCAAGCCCACTGGGAGAATGTCGTGCTCTACGACTTCTCCGGGCACCAACTGATCAACCTGCGCGTCCCGTTCGGAGTACCGCTGCCTCCCGCAGGCGATCGAGAGACGCTGGAAATGGTTGTCTCGACTCGGACCCCCCAGGTATCCAATCTCTTTCTTGCCCGGGTCGGGCGCGTGCCCAAGGTCAACGTCTACGTTCCGGTGGTGCAGGACGGGGCAGTGCCCTACGTGCTGGCCGCTGGGCTGTCGCCATCTCAGATGACCGGCGTGTTGCAGCAGCAGAAGCTGCCTGAGGATTCGGTCGGGTCGCTCCTGGACCGGAACAAGGTCATCATTGCCCGCACCAGCCGGGCAGAGCAGTACATCGGCCAACCGGCGCCGGACGCCTTGGTGACGAGGAGCACCGAGATGGCAGAAGGATCGACCAAGGCCATCACAAAGGACGGGGTCCCCGTCTACGCGGCCTTCAGCCGATCGCCCCTGACAGGCTGGACGGTGGCTCTCGGAGTCCCGACCGCGGTGGTTGACGCACCGCTGCGGCGGTCGCTGTTCCTGCTGGCCGGCCTCGCCGCACTTGTCACGGCCCTGGGTATCGTGGTGTCCGGCGGGGCCGCTCGGCGAATCGGGCGACCCATCGTGGCACTCTCGAAGGTCGCGCCACGACTAGTGGGCGGCGAGCCCGTCGCGATTCCTCGCTCATCGGTGACCGAAGTGGACGAGGTCGGGCAAGCGCTGGAGGCGGCCCATCGGGAGCACCAGAGCGTGACGGAGCAGAACCGCCGGCTATGGGAAGAGACCGAACGCCGGCGGCAGGCGGCCGAGAGTCTCGCGGAGGTCGGCTGGCTGATCTCGCGGTCGCTGGATCCGGAGGGCGTGGGAGAAGCGATCGTCGCGTCGGTCAGGCGCCTTCTCGATGTCAAAGTGGCGGTCCTGTACCGAGTGGAACGCGACGCCCAGGACCTCGTGCTCATGGCCTATCTCGGGGACGGAGCCCCGTCGCCCCAGCGGCTCTCGAGAGACGCAGCCATGATGGGCCTCGCGATCCGCGAACGGCGACCGGTCACGACGCCCGACGTGCTGACTGACCCTCGCGTCGATCTCCCGGCGGAAATGCAAGCGTGGATCGAAGCCGAGCAAAGCCGAGCGGTGCTGGCGCTGCCGCTTCTGATCCGCGACGAGGTCGTCGGGGCTCTGGGGATCGGTGCTGTCCTGGGCCGAGTATTTTCCGATGAAGAGGTGCGCCTCGCCCAGCAATTCTGCCACCAGGCCGCGATGGCGCTGGAGAATGCCACCCTCTATGAAACCGCCCAGCAGCGACTTCGTCAGACCGAGACGCTGCTGGCGGTGACCCAAGCCGTCGGCTCCACGCTGGATCTGGCGGAGGTGTTCCGGCGGACGACGCGGGCGATGGTCCGGGCAGTGGGCGCCGATACCGGGGTCGCGTGGCGACTCACTCCCGATGGTGACGGGGTGATTCCGCTGGCCGGATACAGGATCTCCAAAGCCATACGGGAACAACGAGTCATCGGTGTCGGCGGCACCCGGGGAGCTCGGCTGGCTGAGGCGACCAGGCATCTGACGGAGACCGTCTGGTCGAGCGACTGCCCGAATGATCCCCGGCTCGAGAATCATCCGTGGCTCCAGGTCGTGCCGGACCATCAGTCGGTCGTCATGATTCCCCTCCGGAAGGAGGAGACGACCATCGGCGGGTTCATCCTCGGATGGACGCAGGCCTCACATCGGGTCACCGCCGAGGAGCGGGAACTGCTGCACGCCATGGCGCAGGCCGCGTCCGTCGCGAACGGGAATGCGGACCTCGTGGAGGCGGAAGCAGGGCATCGAACCCGTCTCGAGGCGCTCCTCGAAACAAGCCGGGCCTTGTCGCGGATTCAGCCGTTAGAGTCGCTCCTCAAACAGATCGCGGACGCATGCGGTCAGCTCCTCGATTCGCCGTCAGTCGGGATCCGCCTGGTGGAAGGGGACGAACTCGTCCTGCGTGCTACCGTAGGCGACGCGGACGCCATCATGCTCACGCCACGGCTGAAGATCGGAGAAGGGCTGACGGCCGGCGTCGCCGAGAACGGTGACCTCTTGATGGTGACCAATCCGGCCGATGATCCCCGCCACATCGCCTCACACCGCGCCGCGGACAAGCGGCTCGGCTACCGGGGATGGCTTGGTGTGCCCATCAAGAGCGGGCCGCGGACTTTGGGAGTCTTGGTGGTCCGCACCCGCCGGGAGTCGGGGTTTTCGGACGCGGATCAGGCGATCGCGACGGCGTTTGCCGCGCAGGCGGCCACGGCCATCGAAAACGCGCGCTTGTATCAGGAGATCCAGTGCGCCTACCAGGAGCTGAGGAGCACGAAGGATCAGTTGACACAGTCGCAGAAGATGGAAGCGATCGGGCGGCTGGCCGGGGGCGTGGCCCACGACTTCAACAATCTCCTGACGGTCATCATCGGCCGCCTCCAGCTGCTGCGGTATGGCCTCAAAGCTGGGGATCCCCTGTACCGCGAGTTCGAGGTGATCGAGCAGGCGGCGTTCCGGGCCGCCACGCTGACACGCCAGCTCCTCGCGTTCAGCCGGAAACAGGTCCTCCAACTGAAGGCGCTCGACCTCAACACGGTGGTCAATGAGGTGGCCCCGATGCTGCGCCGGCTGATCGGCGAGGACATCGAGTTGACCGTCGCGCTGGGCTCCGACATGGGCCGGGTCATGGCGGATTCGGGCCAGCTCGAGCAGGTGCTGATGAACTTGGCGGTCAACGCCCGGGACGCCATGCCCTCGGGGGGCCGGCTCACCCTCGAAACGGCAAAGGTGCACCTCGATGCGGCATTTGCCGGGGAGCACCCCGGGGCGTCTTATGGGCCTCACGTCATGGTGGCGGTGAGCGACACGGGCATCGGGATGAGTCCGGACATCCGGGCACAGATATTCGAACCCTTCTTCACCACGAAGGAGGTGGGCAAGGGAACGGGACTGGGGCTCTCGATGGTGTACGGGATCGTCAAGCAACACCAGGGGTACATTTGTGTGGAGAGTGACGTGGGGGTCGGAAGCGTCTTCCGGGTCTACCTCCCCCGCGCAGACCAGCCTGCCGAGTCGCTCGAGCCCAGCATGGCGCCGGCCGGCCCCGTAGGCGGCAGAGAAACAATCCTCTTGGCCGAAGACGAGCCAGGGGTGCGGCACGTCGCCAAGAAGATTCTCCAGTCGAACGGGTACACGGTGCTAGAGGCGGAGGACGTGGAGGAAGCCGTGCGGATCGCCGACCGGCAAGGAGTTGTGATCGATCTTCTCCTCACCGATGTCGTCATGCCGCGGCTGAGCGGTCCAGACCTGGCCAACCGAGTCACAAGGAAGCATCCTGAGGCGCGAGTCCTGTACATGTCCGGCTACACAGACACCATTGTTCACCATGGGGTCTTAGACCCCGGCACGGCCTTCCTGCAAAAGCCCTTCACCCCGGAGAGCCTAGCCCTCAAGGTTCGCGAGGTGCTCGATCTGCGCGCGGGGGCGACCGGAGACGACTCAACGTCATCGGCCATTGTTCCGGTCACCGCGTGACTTCTGGCTTGACCTCCTGCCCGTCGGCCACCGAAGCCCGGTCAGTGCTCGACATCTGACCCCACCCAAGAGCCGGGATTATACTATGCCGGTGCGCCGCCTTCTGGCCGCTCTCGCCCTCACCTTCCTGGCCGCCCCCGCGCTGGCGGCGCCGTCGGCGCCCGCGTTCACGCTCAGGCTCCTGGACGGCTCGGGGACCTTCGACTCGCGGGCCCTCATCGGCAAGAAGATCCTCGTCGTGCGCTTCCAGGCGTCCTGGTGCAAGGTCTGCGCGGAGGAGGCGCCCGGCGTCGAGCGCACCTACGAGAAGTACAGGCCGAACGGCGTCGAGGTGGTGGGCGTCCAGGTCCAGGACACCTGGGCCGACGCCCAGCGCTTCCTCAAGGCCCACGGCGCCACCTACCCCGCCGGGCTCGACCCGCGCCTCACCATCGCCAACCGCTTCGGCTTCAAGGGCACGCCCTACACCGTGGTGATCAACAAGCGGGACGAGATGGTCGCGCGGATCCACGGGCGCGCCGACGAAGCGAGGCTGGCGCGGGTGCTCGACCCGCTCGTGAAGCAGTCCAGGCCGCCGAAGCCGCCGCCGGCCCGTCTCCAGTAGCCGGGCAACCTCCGCCGCCGCCTACGGCTTCAGCATCACCTTGATCGCGCGGTCTTCCTTCTTGTCGAAGATCATGGGTTCCCTGCAGCCCGTCGTTGGGTTTCGTAATGCAGCAGGGCGGCCCCGCCGCGCACGGTGCCGTCCTTGTCCCTGGTGAGGATCTCGACGCGCGTGGTCGCGAGCGCCTGGGCGAAGGCGTAGCGCGCGACCCACTCGCGCACTTCGCGCTCGAGCGCCTTGAGCGACTTGGCGACGCTGCCCGCCAGGAGCAGCCGCTCGGGGTTGAGCCCGTTGACGATGACGGCGAGCCCGGCACCGAGGGCCTGGCACACCTCGCCCACGATCTCTCGGGCGACCGGGTCGCCGCCGGCGGCCAGCTCGAACACCTCCGCCGCGGTGACCTCGCGCTTCAGCCGTCGGCTCCCCTGCAGCGCGATGTCGGTGCCCGAGACATAGGTCTTGAGGCAGCCCCGCCCGCCGCAGATGCACGGACGCCCGTCGAAGTTGACGGGCACGTGCCCGAGCTCGCCGCCGAATCCCCCCTGGCCGCGATGCAGCCGTCCGTCCAGGATGATGCCGCCACCCACTCCGGTGCCGAGCGCCAGGACCACGAGCGAGCGCGTGCCCTTCCCGGCGCCGAACATCCACTCGCCGAGGGCGAGGACGTTCACGTCATTGTCCACGAATGCCGGCAGCCCCAGCCGAGCGCCGACCACGGCTGCGAGCGGCGTCTCGGCCAGCTCGGGCACATAGTGGATGTCAGCGCCGATGACGCCGCGCTCGGTGTCCACCGTGCCCGGCACCCCGATGCCGACGCCCGAGATCTGGAGCCCCCGCACCCGCGCGGCGCCCTCGAGCTTCCCCAAGAGGTCCAGCAGCGTGTCGAGCGCGGTGCCGGGCCCGCGCCCGTGAGTGGGCTCCTGGAAATGGGCCAGCACCTGTCCATCAGCAGCGACGAGACCCGCCGCCGTCGTGGTCCCGCCCACGTCCACCCCGATCGCCGCGTGGCCCGCCATCATCCTTCGAGTGCCAAGAGGAGAAGGACCACCAGCCCCGCGTCGCGCACCATCACGGCGTCCCTACCGGCACAAATCGGGGGCGCCGGCCGATCAGGGCCAGATCGACGCCGGAGCCAGCACGAGGTCGGGAAAGGGCGGGAGGAAGATGGCCTGGGCTAGGGCCAGACGCCCCGGCCATCAGAAATTCTCGAAGTGGGCGAGGCGGATCCCTTCGCGCTCGATCAGCTCGCGCGCCCGTGGATCGCTGAGCCCGGCCAGTTCGGCCTCGCGCTGCTTGCCGTAGCGGCTCCCGGCGAGGTCCTCGTCGTAATGGCCAGGATGGGTCATGAACTCGGTCACGCCGCCCGGCAGCGAGCGCAGCTCGGCCAGCACCTGATCCGCGGTCCAGTAGGGCTCGGGGCCGGACTCGCCGACGAAACGATCGGGCGTGCGGACCCTGAGCCGCCGCGCCGCCGCGCGCACTAGGGCGTCCTGGCTGCGTACGGGGACCTTGATGGCCTTGGCGAAGTCGAGGACGAGCTCCAGGATCGGCTCGTGGCGCCCCACATGGTGGTGGCTGTCGAGGTGGCTGGGGAAGCGGCCCATAAGCTGCCTGAAGGCGTCGATCTGGGTACCCAGCTCGATCCGCGCCTCGTCCTTGCTCGCGCGTGAGGCCGCCTCGCGCGCGTCGCGGATGAACTTGCCCTCGGCGTCCACGAGCGACGGCACGCGCCTGGGATTGCAGACGGGCGGGCCGAGGGTCAGGTTCAGGTGCAGGCCGACGCCCAGCCCCGAGGCCCTGAGGTCGTCGACCAGCGCCGGGTCGATGGGACGGTTCACGATCACGGTGGTGCTCGTCACGATGCCTCTCCGGTGCGCCTCGAGGATGCCGCGGCTCACCCCGCCGGTGAGGCCGAAGTCGTCGGCGTTGACGATGAGAGTGCGCGCCGGCTTCACGCGCCCCTCACCCTCGGCCTCGTCCCCTGGAGCACGTAGCGCTCCACCGTCGCCGGGAGCCCGACCGCCGGCAGCGCGGCTTCGGCGTCGAGGGTCCGGATATGGTCGAGGCGCTCATAGCCGATCCGTGGGAAGGGCTGCGTCTCGCGGCCGATGACGGACGGCTCGAGTCCCGCGGCGTTGAGCTTGGCCTGGGCCACCTTGAGACCGAGGAAGGCGAACATGGTGAAGATCAGGCGGCCCCCGGGATTCAGGTGACGATCGGCGCCGTCGATCACGCGATCGAGCACCTCCCACCCGTCGACGCCCCCGTTGTCGGCCGCGGCGACGGGATCGTCGCGCTCGCGCCCGGGCGGAGTCGGCATCTGAGGCGGGCTCGTGCAGATGAGGTCGAAGGTGAGGCCCCGCGCGGGCTCGTAGCAGTCGCCGAGGCGCGTGTCGACCCGGTCTCCCACGCCGTTGAGCAGCGCGTTCAGCCGCGCGCACTCCACGGCGGCGGGCACGATGTCGGTGGCGACCACACGACACCCCGCCCGCGCCGCCAGCACCGCCGCCAGCCCGATGCCCGTGCCGATCTCGAGGACGCGCTCGCCGGGGCGGAAGGCGAGGTGGCGGCAGAAGAGGAGCGAGCCCGCCTTGGGCGGCTGCGCACCCTCCGCCACCTTGAAGACGCAGCCGGCGTGGAGATAGAGCAGCAGCCCGGAATCGGCCGTCACGACCGGCCCATCACCCGCCGGAAGTACAGCCGGAGCGATTCCTTGAGCTGCGCGCGGGCGCCCGCCGATGTCTGGGCGTCCTCGAGCTGCTCGAGCTCGAGGGGGAGCGGCACGCCCTCCTTCTTCACCCCGTCCAGCTCCGCGGTGAGCCCGCAGCGCTCGTCCGACTCGGTGAAGACGATCTTGGCCCGCGTGAAGGTCCTGTCCTCCTGGGCGAGCTGCTCGATGGTCTCGGTCAGCACGCGCTTGATGGCCTCCTGATCCGGAGCGGGCACGGTGGAGAAGGCGGCGGTCAGCGTGATCTCAGCCACGGGGCTCGTACACCTTCAGGATATCGGCGTGTGTCTTGGCGGCATTGGCGCGAATCGCGAAGCTGATGGCCTCGCGCACTTCCTCCTCGGTGGCGCCGGCGGCCCTGGCACCTGCCAGGTCGCGCTTCGCTCAGTGCGTGTTGCCGGCGGCCAGGTTGGCAGCGAGATAGCAGAGGCTCGCCGTCTTCGGGTCGAGCGCGCCCTTCTTGTACTTCCACGACGCGATGATCTTCTCTTCGATCATGAACTCTCCTTTCAGTCCTCTCTCCTCACCCGAGGATCGCGCGGTCAGTCCCGGGGAGCGGCGCCGGACACCCGGTGCACCATGGCGACCACGCTCGCGTCGTCCAAGTAGATGACCCAGGCGGGCCCGTAGACCCAGGCCTCCTTCGCCTTGGACTGGATCTCGCTCCAGTGCCGCTCGGCCAGGGCCGCCATGCGGGCGGGGTCGATGGTTTGCTCCTGCGGCTCCTCCAGCAGCACGCGCACCTCGGCCGGAGTGCTTCCCGTCGTGATCTGCCACCAGAAGCGGAAGTCGGTGTAGCGGGACGTCTGCTCGAGCTCCGGGTGATCGCGCAGATACTTGTATACCCGCTCCTCCACCTCGCTCTCCCAGCGACGTTTCTCGTCGAAGCTCGGCGCGCGGCCATTGATCGCGTAGGAGCGGGTCACGAAGAATTCTTCTGCCGACGGGCCCCGCGTCGTCCACTCGACCGTGTCGAGCCGGCCGGCGCAGGCCGCCACCAGCAGGGCCGCCAGGAGCAAACACGAAAGCGGCCCGGCCTTCATATGAGGGCCGACTCCAGCACGATGCCCCGATCGACGACCCGCGCGGCCTTGCCCAGGAGCTGGGCCAGCGCCGGCGGCACCTCGGGCGACTCCGCGAGCTGCCGCAGCACGTCGATGAGCCGGCGCATGGCGCGGATCAGGTCTCCCTCGTGGCCGCCGAAGGAATCCTCGACGATCCCCGACCAGTCGTCTTCGCCCGACGCCCAGCGGAACACCGACGGCATGAAGCCCGTGGAGACCCCCACCGGCATGGGCAGATGGTAGTTCCGCTGTGCCTCGGCGACACTCTCGGCCACGGCCTCCATCTGCTGGAGCCTGCGCTTGAGCCTGGGGTGTTTCTTGAGAAACAGCCGCGCCACGGCGCTGTCCCCCGAGCGCGCCTCCTCGACGAGGCAGGATGACAGCGTGGCGACCTCGGCGAGGGTCGCGTCGTCGAGGATGCCGCGCTCGATGGTCTCGGCGACCAGCAGCTCATTGTCGTGGCGAAGGCCGGCGATGAGCTGCCCCTTGGGCAGGAGCTTGCCGTCCTTGACGGCGTCGAAGCGCTCGAGCACCTCGACCACGTGCAGGAACTCCCGCCAGTAGCCGCTGCGGAAGGTCTCCAGCGCCTCGCTCTTCTGCGCCAGGCGACGCTCCAGTCCCTCGAGGCCCTTCCACTCCTGATCGCAGCGGGTCTGAGAGCCCCAGGGGCACCGGTGGCACAAGTGGGCGGCGAGCGCCGCCTCCGGCCCCTGGCTCCGCTCGCGCTCCACGAGGTCGGCGATGTCGAAGCGCGCCATCTGCTCCGCGAGCCCGTGAGGGCGCCGCTCCCAGTCGCGCGGCAGGTGAAGCGGCGGCGTCTGCCAGAACACGCGCTTGATATTGCCTTCCTTCATGTGGATGGCGCCGCCGTGGGGCAGGAGCACGCGCACGAGGGTGCGATGCCGCCGCCGGTCCACGCCGCAGACGAGGCCGAGGGTGGCGCCGCTCTTCCGCCGCACGAGCGCGAGGCGCCCGGGCTCGACCTCGGCGACCGAACGCCCCCGCCGGCCGCCGCGCCCGCGCGCCATCCGCGCCGCCTCCATCTCGGCGCGCAGCGCCCGGTAACGGCCGATGCGCGAGAAGTCCCCGCACGGCGCGCGAAAGCCGCGCGCGTCGCCCGCCGCCGTCTCCAGGCCCTTGACCTCGGCTTCGAGCGCGCGGATCTTCTTCAGATTCTGGTACTGGCCGAAGGAGGACTCCACCGTCCGCCGGATCGTCGCCAGGTCGTGGCCCGTCGAGAGCAAGAGCGCCGCCGAGCCGTAGCCCACCTTGAACTGGCTCACGATGGGCTCGGGCGGCCCGTCCACGACGTGCTGCATGTCCTCGAGCCCGTCGCGGACGTCCAGCGCCATCACGCACTTGCCCTCGGGATCGATGCCACGGCGGCCCGCGCGGCCCGCCATCTGGGTCAGCTCGTTGTGGGTGAGGCTCCGGAAGCCGCGGTCGGTGCGCTTGGTCAGGGACTGGAGCACCACGCTCTTGGCGGGCATGTGGATACCGAGGGACATGGTCTCGGTGGCGAAGACCACCTTGCAGAGCCCGCGCTCGAAGGCGAGCTCGGTGAGCCGTTTGACGCCCGGGAGAATCCCGGCGTGGTGGAGGCCTACGCCCATGCCGAGCGCCTGGAAGATGGTCTGGTTGAGGGGCGACTCGGCGATGGTGGGGTTGTCCTGGGTGGCCTCCCGGATGGCCGCCTCCACCTTCCGCTGCGCGTCCCTGGCGAGGAGCGGCTTGCCCTCGGCCAGCACCGTCTCCATAGCCCGCTCGCAGCCGGCGCGGCTGAAGATGAAGTAGATGGCGGGTAGCCACCCGCGCGCCTCCAGCTCGTCAAGCATGACCGTGGGGTCGACCACGCGCCGCGTGTACCACCGGCCCCGGTCGTTCCCGCCGTCGCGCTCGTCGCCCAGGAGGCGCACCCGGCCCTGGCGCACGGCCTCGTAGCTGTGGATCTCGCCCGAGAGATCGGCCACCAGGTACTGGAGCGGCACGGGGCGCTCGGGATGGGTAATGGCGACGATGGGCCGGTGCACCAGCGAGATCCAGTCGGCGATCTCGTCCACGTTCTTCACCGTGGCCGACAGGGCGACCAGCGCCACGTCCCTGGGGCAGTTGACGATGATCTCCTCCCACACCGTCCCGCGCCCCTCGTCGCCCATGTAGTGGCATTCGTCCAGGACCACCGTGTCGAGCCCCGGGAGCCCGCCTGTGTAGAACATGTTGCGGAGGATCTCCGTGGTCATGACGAGCACCGGGGCGCGCGGGTTGACCTTGACGTCGCCCGTCAGGACCCCGACGCGCTCCTCCCCGAACTGGCGGCAGAAGTCTGCGTACTTCTGGTTGGAGAGCGCCTTGAGCGGAGTCGTATAGGCGATGCGCCGGCCGCGGTGGAGCGCCGCGTGGATGGCGAACTCCGCGATGAGGGTCTTGCCGGCGCCGGTGGGGGCGGAGACGATGACGGACTGGCCCTCGCGGATGGCGGCGATGGCGCGAAGCTGGAAGTCGTCAAGCGGGAACGGGTAGCGGGCCTTGAAGGACTCCAGGAAGTCGTCGCTCACGCCGAGTACCCCTTTCCCCGCTTCCTCACCTTAACATGAGGTTGCATTGCTCGCGACATCCCGTTTAGTCTGTCGGGAATGAACAAGCACATCCCGGCGGGGCGGTTGGCGCGCGGGGAGGAGTCGGCACGGCTGGCGGTGTACCTTGCCTCCGAGGACGCCGACTTCTTCGTCGGTCAGGTGATTCCGTTCGCCGGCGGCTGGATCACCCCGTGATCGTCTACCACGTGTTCATCCATACGGTCGAGGGCTACCTCACCCGCCGCAAGGCGTATCGCCAGGCCAACCTCGAGTACTTGATGGGCCTGCGCGCCCACGGCCTCGTCATCGGCGGCGGCCCCGCTCCCGACGGCGGGAGCGCCGATCTCTTCTGCCGCGTCGGGCAGCCGGAAGACATCGAGCGGCTCGTCGAGGGCAGCCCATTCTTCATCAACGGGCTCTGGACGGGCTATGCGCCCCGGAGCTTCGCCCGCTTCCTCGAGCCCTGGGAGCTGTCGGCGCCCACGCCGGACGAGTCCCGCATCGCCACGGTGGTGGAAGGTCTCGCCTCCGACGTGGAGATGGCCTCTTTCGCCTTGATCGAAGCCCGCGGCGCCGGCCGCATGGTGTTCGGCGGCTTCTTTCCGGACGGCCAGACGCTGGCCCTGATGCGAGCCTCCGATCCGGACGAGGCGGTCGCCGGGCTCGGCGAGACCGGCCTGTGGAAGGCCGAGACCCTCCGCGGCCGCCCCCTTGTCCAGGTGCTGTAGCGGGAGCGCGGCGCCTCCGTCTTGACCGCGAGCGACGGGCTGCTGATCGCGATCCCTACCTACAACGAGCGCGAGAATATCGGCTCGCTGCTGCCGGCGCTCCTCGGCCTCCAGCCGGCGGCCCACGTGCTCGTCGTCGACGACAACTCGCCGGACGGTACGGGCGATGTGGTCGCGGACTGGGCCGCGCAGGACCCGCGCATCCACCTCATGCGGCGCGAGGGCAAGCGGGGTATCGGCTCCGCCTACCGCGCCGCCTTCGCCTGGGCTGCGGAGCGCGGCTACGGACTCGTGGTCGTGATGGACGCGGACGGCTCCCATGATCCCCGAGAGGTGAGCCGCCTGCTGAGCGCCTCGGCCGCCGCCGACGTCGTCGTCGGCTCGCGCTACATCTCGGGCGGCCGGATCGAGAACTGGCCGCTGTCCCGCCTCGCGCTGAGCTGGGGCGGCAATGCGCTGGCCCGCCTGATGGTCGGCACGCAGGTGCGCGACTGGACCTCCGGCTTCAAGTGCTACCGGCGCGAGGTCCTGGAAGCCCTCCGCTTCGCGCGGATCACGTCTGAAGGGTACTCGTTCCAGATCGAGATCCTGTTCCACTGCCAGCGTGACGGATGGAAGCTCCGCGAGGTCCCCATCACCTTCGTGGACCGTCGGCTCGGGCGCACCAAGATGTCCCGGCGCGAGGTCTACCAGGCGGCCGCCACTCTGCTCCGCATCGCATGGCAACGGCTCAGGTCGTGACGAGTTCCGCCGGCGCCCCGGGTGCCGGCGGTGCCCGCAGGATCTCGCCCGAGGCCGCCGCCCTCTGCCTCGTCGCGTTGAGCGCCGGGCTCCGGCTCGCGGCGGGGATGTGGGCCGGCCTGTGCTACGGGGAGTCGTACTACTTCGCCTGCGCGCGCCATCCGAGCCTCGGCTACTTCGACCATCCCCCCCTCTCCATCCTGCTCGCCGCGTGGAGCCTCGATCTCACGGGCGAGGTCGGGCGGCTCACCCTCCGCTGGCCCTTCATCATCCTGTTCGCGGGGACCACGTGGCTGCTGTTCGTCCTCGGCAGGAGGCTCTTCGGAGGGTGGCCCGGCTTCTATGCCGCGCTCCTCATGAACCTGGCTCCCGTGTTCTCGCTGAGCGTTGGGACGTTTCTCCAGCCCGACGGGCCGCTGATGTTCTTCTGGCTCGCCTGCGTCTACTGCCTTGCCCGCCTCCTGCTGGACCCGGCCCCGAGCCGCCCGCTCGTCTGGTGGGCGGCGGCCGGCGCCATGCTCGGGCTCGGCATGCTCAGCAAGTACTCGGCGGTGCTCCTGGTCGCCGGGGCGGGCCTCTACGTGCTCGGCCGCCGCGAGCAACGGCGCTGGCTCGCGCACCCGGGTCCGTATCTCGCGCTCGCCATCGCGGCGCTCCTGTTCTCTCCCGTCCTGCTCTGGAACGGGCGACACCACTGGATCTCCTTCGTCTGGCAGAGCACGCGCGGCCTCGACGAGGTGCAGGGCATCCGCCTGGATTGGATGCTACGCAACATCGGCGGTCAATCGGCGGAGCTCCTCCCGTGGGTATGGGTGGCGCTGGTGGTGGAGCTCTGCCGGTCGTTCCA
>WNGA01000355.1_pt1 | contig 69697 bp, 60 predicted proteins | sample 5400061 | NCBI WGS metagenome assembly WNGA01 (sample SAMN13153366, study PRJNA577476) | soil metagenome | isolation source: 100 cm soil or saprolite under grassland replicate 2 | place: USA:California | collected 2016-06-15
GAAGCCCGGGCTGGAAAGATTGCGCACGAGGTTCTGGATCGCGCCGTGCTCGAACGGCAACATCTCGCTCATGGTCGATCTCGCGCGACGCAATGGGCTCGTCTGGGACGCGATTCTCGGGGCAGAAATTGCGCGCGACTACAAGCCGAAGCCGGCCGTCTATCTGGCGGCCGCCGCGGCTTTCGACTGCAAGCCCCATGAAACCATGATGGTCGCAGCGCATTCGTCCGATCTCGCGGCGGCCGCGGCGACCGGGCTGCGTACCGCGTTTGTCGCTCGTCCGGACGAATACGGCAAAGGCAAAAGCGAGAACCGCGCCAGCGTTCCAGTCGATCTTTCCACCGAGAGCCTGACTGCGCTCGCCGACCGGTTGACGTGTGACTAAGATCCGAGCTCAGTCGACCGTCTGGCGAACACCGGCCGCAGCATCGCCCGTCGCAACAGGAAAAGCGCGATCGAAACGTTCACCAGATTGAACAGGATGCCGTTGACGAACGCGGCCTTGTAGGAGCCTGTCAGGTCGAAGATTGCGCCGGACATCCACCCGCCCAGCGCCATGCCGAAGAGCGTGGCCGTGATGACCGCGCCGACGCGGGCGCCGGCCTCTCTCGGCGGGAAGTACTCGCGCACGATGATCGCATAGGAAGGGACGATGCCGCCCTGGAACAGGCCGAACAGCGCCGAGATCACGTAAAGCGACACGGGCCCTGTGAACGGGAGGAACAGTAGCAGCGCGAGCCCCTGCAGGCTCGAGCCGAGCAGCAGTGTGCGCAGTCCGCCGATGCGGTCGCAGATGAATCCGAACGTCAACCTGCTCACGATTCCGCAGGCGAGCATCAGCGACAGCATCTGCGCGCCGCGTGCGGCGCCGTAGCCGAGGTCGGCGCAGTAGGCAACAAGATGCACCTGCGGCATCGACATCGCCACGCAACAACACAGGCCGGCGACGATCAACAGCGTTTGCAGTGCGCCGCGTGAAAGTCCAAGCGCATCGGTGGCTACTGGCCGCGCCGCGTGTGAACCGGACAACTCCAGCTCGATGACCGGAGGCGGCCGCCGCAGAAACAACGCGAGCGGCAGCATGGTCGCAAGACAGAACACTGCGATGCCGAAATAGGTTTGGCGCCAGCCTGCGCTCTGGATGAAGTGCTGCACGATCGGCGGCCAGACCGTGCCCGCGAGATAGTTGCCGCTGGCGAAGATCGCAATCGCGATGCCGCGCCGGCGCGCGAACCAAAAGGAGACGTGAGCCAGAAGCGGTGCAAACGTCGCCGCGCTACCGGTGCCGATGAGTAAGCCCTGCAAAAGCGCGTACAGCCACAGGCTATGCGCAGAAGCGGCGCCCGCGTAACCGAGCGCCATCGCAATCGTCCCGGTGATGACCGGCACCATGATCCCGAAGCGGTCCGCGAGCCGGCCCATCAGGATGCTGGCCAGGCCGAAACCCGATCATCGTCAGCGTGTAGGGCAGCGATGCATCGCCGCGCGCGACGCCGAATTCCAATTGCACGGCAGGCAGCGCTACGACCACCGACCACATCCCGACACCGCCGATGGTCGAGAGTGCGAGGCTTACGCCCAAGCGCAACCAGGCGTAGGGGGATTCGACTTCGCCGTGCGACTTCCGAACGTTCTCGGTCGTATTCAGGCGCTGCGTTCCTTTCTGGCAAAGGATGGCTCGCTGAACAACGACGTTACCGCGACCTTTTGTATGTCGGGATCGTCGGGAACGGCATAGAGGATCGGCGTAATCAGCTCCTCGAATATCCCTCTCAGGCTGCGCGCGCCGGTCTTGTACTCGAAGGCTAACTCGGCGATCTGCTCGAAGACCTTCGGGTCGATGGCCAGCTCGACGCCTTCGTTCTCGAAGATTTCCCGGAACTGGCTGTAGATCGAGTTTTTCGGCTCGATCATGATCCGCACCAGCATTTTTCGAGTGAGATCCTGAAACCGGGCGATGATGGGCAATCGTCCGGTGAATTCGGGTATCAACCCGTAGGTGAAAAGATTGGTCGGCTTCACGCGGCTGTTCAGCCGGTCGAGAAGCTTTTGATCATCGGCATCGGAAATCGAGACGTAACCGTACGCCGGCGTCTGCGCGATGATCTCGGCCAGGCCGTCGAATGCCCCGCCGCAGATGAACAGGATGTTGGTTGTGTCGACGTATAGCGCGTTCCCCAGCTTGACCTGGGAGCCTTCCATGATCTTCAGCAGCGCGTGCTGGACGCTTTCGCCCGAGTTGCCCTGGCGCTGGTTGTCGGCCGCCTTGAGCTTGTCGATCTCGTCGATATAGACGATTCCATGCTGAGCGCGGACGATATCGCCGTCCGCCTTGTCGACCAGCCGCTGCAGGATGGCCTCGATCTCTTCGTTGACGTACCGGGTTTGCGCCAATGACGTCGCTTCCGCGGTGACGAACGGAACGTTCAAGACTCTCGACAGCGTGTTGCACAGCAAGGTCTTGCCGGTTCCGGAAGAGCCGATCAGCAGAATGTTGCTCTTGGTGATCGGACTATTATCCCGCTGCGATTTCGCTATTTTCTTGAAATGCGAATAGACGGCGACCGCCACGGTCTTCTTGGCGTCATCCTGACCGATTACGTACTGGTCGAGATAGCTCACGATGGAGCTCGGCTTGATTCTCGTGTCGAGCACGGCTGTGTCCCCGCTCATGGAATCGCCTATGATACCGATCCAACACGTACTGGTCGAGATAGCTCACGATGGAGCTCGGCTTGATTCTCGTGTCGAGCACGGCTGTGTCCCCGCTCATGGAATCGCCTATGATACCGATCCAACCTCTTCGTGGTTGCAATTACCGATCGGCACGCCTAAGGAACCTCTGAACAAGTCCCACGCGGATTGCGTTGCGGGCAAAATGCGGATGAATGCGAGGCGCGCGACGAAGGTCGTAGCTTGGGCTACGATGCCGAGGAGCGCGACGAAGCAGGCGCCGCATTTTGTCGCAACCCGGATGGGACAGCGGCTTTTCGGGCGGTCTGCTTTGTCGCGAAGCTCGCCAATGGGGCCTGCCATTGGCATCGCCTCGCTTCGCGCATCCCATCCCGAAAAGCCGCCGTCGCAACCGTGCGGGACTTGTTCAGAGGTTCCCTAACACCATGGCTGGACCTACGCGCGATTTCTGGCAACAGCGTTTCGTGGCGAACCAAACGCCATGGGATCGCGGCGCCGCCAGCCCGCAGCTCGCGACCTGGCTCGCTTCGGGGACCCTTGCACCCTGCCGTATCCTCGTGCCCGGTTGCGGCGCAGGCTACGAGGTCGCAGCGCTTGCCCAAAAGGGCTTCGATGTCACCGCGCTCGACTACGCGCCGGCGGCGATCGCTTTGACGCGGGAACGTCTCGCGCAGGCGAAGGTCCAGGCGACGCTGGTTCAAGCCGACGCGCTCGAATGGCAGCCTGCCGCGCCCTTCGACGCGGTCTACGAACAGACCTGCCTGTGCGCGTTGCATCCCGATCATTGGCACGCCTATGCCGAACGGCTCGACGCCTGGCTTGCGTCCGGCGGACAGCTCTACGCGCTATGGATGCAGGTCCATCGCGCCGACGCGGCGGAGGGGTTCGTCGGGGGCCCGCCGTATCACTCCGACATCAACGCGATGCGCGCGCTCTTTCCAGCGCCACGTTGGGAATGGCCGGCGCCGCCCTACCCGCGCGTGCCGCATCCGCGCGGGTGGGCGGAGCTCGCGGTAGTGCTTGCGCATCGCTCGCCTACTGCGGCGAGCAAATGATTTGCAATGAGCGCTGGCGAACAGCTCAGAGTTCTGATGGCAAGCCTGCCAGTCACAAGGTAGTATTTGATCCAGACATCCACTAGGAGACGCATATGGGAACTGGAAACGACTACAGCGGATCGTGTTTTTGCGGGGCCGTCCAATTCACAGTCAGCGGAGAGCCCGTGGCCATGGGCTATTGCCACTGCGACTCGTGTCGACGCTGGTCCGCGGGCCCGGTGAATGCCTTCACGCTTTGGAAGCCTGACGCCGTACGTGTCACCCGTGGTGCGGAAAACATCGGCACGTATAATAAGACCGCACGTAGCTATCGCAAGTGGTGCAAGCTCTGCGGCGGGCACATTTTTACCGAGCATCCCGGGATGGGACTTACCGACGTATACGCCGCAGTCATTCCGGATTTGCCGTTCAAGCCCGGCGTGCACGTTCACTATCAGGAATCGGTCCTGCCTATCAAGGACGGCGTGCCGAAGCAGAAGGACGTGCCCAAGGAAATGGGCGGCTCGGGCGCCAGCGTTGCCGAATAGCGGGATGGTGAGTTTTCAGATGCCTCTGCTGCGCTGAGAGCGCCCTTGGCCGATCGCCGCATCACTGCAAACCTTCGCCGGAAGGAGTAGCCCGCATGCCGAAATTCGATGCTCAGAAAGTGATCGACGTAATGAACCGCATCCTCGAGGCCGAATTGGCGGGCGTCGTGCGCTACACCCACTATTCGTTCCTCGTCTTCGGATTCGGCCGCATTCCGATCGTTTCCTGGTTGCGCGGACAGGCGAACGAATCGCTCCTGCACGCGCATCAGGTCGGCGAATGGATCACGACGCTCGGCGCCTACCCGTCTCTGGCGATCGGTCCGCTGCTCGACTCGCACCAGCACGACATCGCGGCGATGCTGCGCGAATCGCTGGAATCCGAAGGCGCGGCGCTGAATCTGTACCGGGAGCTGCTGGACCTCGTCCAGGGCCGCTTCGTCGCGCTGGAGGAATTCGCACGGCAGATGATCCATGCCGAGGAGATGCACGCCGCGGAAGTCGACAAGATGCTGCGCAAGCCCGGCGACCTCGCGTCATTCGCGCCCCCGCCGGACCGAGCGTCGAAAGACAGGGACGAGCGTTGACCACGCACGAGCTCTTGCCCGCCTGGCCGCTGCTTTCGGCCTTTCTGATCGCGAGCCTGATTCTCGCCGTCACGCCCGGGCCGGGCGTGTTTTACATCGTGACCCGCAGCGTCACCCAAGGCCGGCGCTGCGGCCTCGCTTCGGTCGCGGGTGTAGCGCTGGGCAATCTCGGCAACGCGATCGGCGCATCGCTCGGTCTGGCAGTGCTCTTCGCCGTTTCATCGGTCGCGTTCACCATCGTCAAGTATGCAGGCGCTCTGTATCTCCTCTATCTCGGGGTGCAGGCCCTGCGCGCGTCTCGGTCCAAGGGCGATATTCCGGTTGCCAGGCCCGGACCGCTGTGGCAGGTCTTTCGCGACGGATTCATCGTTGCCTTGCTCAACCCGAAGACCGCGCTCTTCTTCACGGCATTTCTGCCCCAGTTCATGCGCACCGATGCCGAACCGATCATCCAGAGCATCGTGCTCGGGTCGCTCTTCGTCGCCATCGCCGCGGTTACCGACACGGCATACGCCGTTGCCGCGGGCACCGTCGCTCCCGCGCTCGGCCGCGCGCGCGGAATCCGCGCACTGGGTCGTTATCTCACCGGCGGCGCGTTCATCGGTCTGGCGCTATTCACCGCGCTTTCAGGGGGCGAGCGCAAGAAATGACCGTCGCGTGCGAAGAAATTCGCACCTACGAAGAGCACGGGTATCGTAAGGCCGAATTCATTCAATTCATTCCGCTGGGGACGTCTCGCCCTGCGCGGCTTCGTCGGCGTCGGCCAGCCGCGTTGGAATCGACACCTCGGCGTGCAGCGTGCGATGCACGGGACACTTGTCGGCGATCGCCAGGAGCTTCGCGCGCATTGCGTCGTCGAGCTCGCCTTCCAGCTCGATCACGCGTTCGATGCGATCGATCCGGCCCTCCTTGGTCTCGCATTCACTGCAGTCGCTGGCGTGGATCTTGTTGTGGCGGAGATAGACGCGAACGCGTTCGAGCGGCAGTTTTTGCTGACTGGCGTAGAACCGCACGGTCATCGCGGTGCACGCGCCCAGCGCCGCCGTCAACAGATCGTAAGGCGAAGGCCCGGTGTCATCGCCGCCCACCGAGGTCGGCTCGTCGGCGAGCAACCGGTGCGGACCGATCGCGATCTCCTGCTGGAACTTGCCCGCTTGGGTCTCACGCACGAAAACCGTGTCGCGCGGGCCGTCGACCGAGCGGGCCTCCGTGGCGCGGGCCGGCAGATAGCGGCTCGCCCACGCCGCCAGCACCGCGCCGACATATTGCGCGTCCGCGCGCCTCGTCAGCAGGTGATCCGCATCGTCCAGCGAGACGAAGCTCTTGGGATGCTTTGCCGCGAAAAAGATTGTCGATGCGTTATCGATGCCGACGAGCGCATCGCGCGGCGAGTGAAACACGATCAGCGCGCGGCGCAGTCCGGCGATCGCCGAGGCCAGCTTCTGTGCGGCGACATCGTCGAGAAATTCGCGGCGGATGTGGAATTTGCGCCCCGCGAGCTCCACTTCGGCTTCACCGCGAGCGTCGATTTCGGCGCGCTGGCCGGCGAACAGATGCGCAACGTGCGCCGGATCCGCCGGCGCGTTGATCGTTGCGACCGCGACCGCTTCCGATATGCTCCCCGCCGCCGCGAGAACCGCCGCGCCGCCAAGGCTGTGCCCGACCAGGATCGCGGGCGCTGCGTGCTCGCGCTTGAGCCAATCCGCGGCGGCGACGAGATCGGCAACGTTCGAGGAGAACGTTGTATTTGCGAAATCGCCTTCCGAGTCGCCCAGGCCCGTGAAATCGAAGCGCAGGACGGCGATGCCTGCGTCGGTCAGCGCTTCGCTGATGAAGGTCGCAGCCTTGCTTTCCTTGGAGCAGGTGAAACAGTGCGCGAACAGCGCGTAAGCCCGTGGCGCAACCGCCGACGGCACGTCGAGCCTCGCGGCGAGCGCGTGCCCACCCACGCCGGGAAATGAGATAGATTGGCTCATGCGACCCATGGCAGCTCCTTCGCGTAAACCGGGTTGGCCCGGGCTTGAGTTTAGCGCCAACGCTTGGAGCAGTCGCCGCGAACGCGATGACGTTTGGAGCGTCTAATAACCGTCGGCGTCGCCGGTTGTATCATGGCGCCTCTCCAGACGATGAGAGAAATTATGCAACTCAAAGGCTCCTGTTCCTGCGGCGCGGTCAAGTTTTCGCTCGACTCGCACACGCCCTATCCCTACATGCGCTGCTATTGCTCCATCTGCCGCAAGACGCAGGGCGGTGGCGGCTACGCGATCAACATCATGGGCGAGACCAAGTCGTTCAAGCTCAGTGGCGAGAAGAACGTGAGCGTATACCGCGCGCGCGTCGCCGAGGACAAGCACAAGCGAAAGACGCGCTCCGACGCGCGCCGCCACTTCTGCGGCAAGTGCGGCAGCGCCCTATGGGTGTGGGACCCGCGCTGGGCGGAGTGGGTCTATCCCTTTGCGTCCGCGATCGACACGCCTTTGCCCAAGCCGATCGAGGAAGTCGAGATCATGGTCGACTACGCCGCGCCGTGGGCCGAGATTCCGAAAGGCCCGGCCCACACACGATTTGCCGAGTATCCCGAGGAAGGGATCGCCGACTGGCATCGCAAGCGGCTGCTCGACGTGCCGTAGCCCGGAACGAGCTTGGCGACGCCCGGGGAATGAACCTAGGGATGCCCGGGGCTGAGCTTCACTGCGATAGGTCCCGGGCTTCGCGCTACGCGCTCAACCCAGGCTACGACTGCTAGCTCCGTAGCCCGGGCTGAGCGAAGCGATGCCCGGGGAATCGCGAAGTCGGGACGCGTCGCCGTGTGGAAACTAACCGCCGGCGTCCCAATCTTACATTGGCGGGCAACGTCAACCCGGTCGTCGCCATGGATCCGCTACGCAGTGTTGGCCGATGCATCCGGCACTAAATCGCGAGATAATTGCCTTCTTTCCCGCAGTTCCCCTTCCCGGAGAGCAACATGAACGAGCAAAGAGAAGTCGTCATCCTTAGCGGCGTGCGCACTGCGATCGGCGACTACGGCGGCAGCCTCAAGGACATTCCCCCGAGCGAGCTCGGCGCCAAGGTCGTACGCGAGGCGGTCAGCCGCGCCAAGGTCGATCCCAAGGATATCGGCCAATGCATGTTCGGCAATGTGATTCACACCGAGCCGAAGGACATGTATATCTCGCGCGTGGCCGCGATCAAGGGCGGGCTGCCCGCGGAGTCGGGCGCGCTCACCGTGAACCGGCTGTGCGGCAGCGGCATGCAGGCGATCGTCAGCGCTTCGCAGTCCATCCTATTGGGCGACGTCGATGCGGCAGTTGCCGGCGGCGCCGAGAGCATGAGCCGCGCCGCGTACGCCAACGTCACGCAGCGCTGGGGTGCGCGGATGGGCGACGCCAAGGACTTCGATATGATGGTCGGCGCGCTGACCGATCCTTTCGACACGATCCACATGGGCGTCACCGCCGAGAACGTCGCGAACAAATGCGGCATCACCCGCGCCGACCAAGACGCGTTCGCGGTGGAGAGCCACAAGCGCGCGGCCAACGCTATCGCCAAGGGTTACTTCAAGGAGCAGATCCTGCCGATCGAGCTCAAGAGCAAGAAGGGCCCGGTGCAATTCGACACCGACGAGCACGTGCGCAGCGACGTCACCGCCGATGGCTTGGGCAAGCTGCGCGCGGTATTCGCGAAAGAGAACGGCACCGTGACCGCGGGCAACGCCTCGGGCATCAACGACGCGGCCGCCGCGGTCGTGCTGATGGAGAAGTCGGTTGCCGCCAAGAAGGGGTTGAAGCCGATGGCGCGGCTGGTGTCGTACGGCCATGCCGGCGTCGATCCGAAGATCATGGGGCTGGGCCCCGTCTCCGCAGTGAAATCGGCGCTCGCGAAGGCGGGGCTGAAGCTCGAGCAGATGGACGTCATCGAATCGAACGAGGCTTTTGCCGCGCAAGCGTTGGGCGTATCCAAGGAGCTCGGCATGAATCCGGCCAAGGTCAATCCCAACGGCGGCGCCGTCGCGCTTGGCCATCCGATCGGCGCGACCGGCTGCATCCTGACCGTGAAAGCGATGTACGAGCTGCACCGCACCGGCGGTCGTTACGGGCTCATCACGATGTGCATCGGCGGCGGGCAGGGAATCGCCGCGATCATCGAGCGCATGTAAAGAGCGCGCCTCAAGGATGGGAGTTGGGGAACCTCTGCATAAGTCCCGCACGGTCGCGATGGAGGCTTTTCGGGATGGGATGCAAGGCGCGAGGCGCAGCGAATAGCTCGGCATATTCGCAAGCCGAGCAACGCCGCAGACCGCCCGAAAAGCCCCATCCCATGCGGGTTGCGGCGAAATCGGGCGCTCGCGTTGTCGCGCTCCTCGGCATCGTAGCCCAAGCTACAACCTTCGTCGCGCTTCGCGCGATCATCCCGATTTCGCCCGCAACGCGATCCGCGTGGGGCTTATGCAGAGGTTCCTTAACCCGCCGATCGCGCACGAGATGCTTGCTCCTGATGCTCTTCGCGGCCTGCGCCGTGCTACCGGCGCGCGCCGAGGACGATTTTGCGGCCCAGCGCCGGCAAATGGTCCGGGAGATTTCGGCGCTGGCGCGCGAGACTGCGATCGAGACGGGCAAGCCGGCCTTCGACGAGCGCGTCATGTCCGCGATGGGCAGGGTGCCACGGCATCAGTTCGTGCCGGCCGAGCAAGAGCGCGCCGCCTACGCGAACCGTCCGCTGCCCATCGGTCACGGGCAGACGATATCGCAGCCGTATATCGTCGCACTGATGACCGACCTCATGCGCGTCGAGCCGCAGCACGCGGTGCTCGAAGTCGGAACCGGCTCGGGGTACCAGGCGGCGATCCTCGCCGAGCTCTCGCAGAAGGTCTGCACGATCGAGATCATCGAACCGCTCGCCCAAGAGGCGGCCGCCCGCTTGCAGAAACTAGGCTACACACGGGTCCGCACGAAGCTCGGCGACGGCTTCTACGGCTGGGAAGACTGCGGTCCTTTTGATTCGATCATCGTGACCGCCGCCGCGGGCCGGATTCCGCCGCCGCTGATCCAGCAGCTCAAGCCCGGCGGCAGAATGGTGATCCCCGTCGGGGCGGCCTTTCTGACCCAGCAGCTGATCCTGGTTGAAAAGAACCGCGACGGAACGGTGTCGACCCGACAGATTCTGCCGGTGCAATTCGTGCCGCTGACCGGTCGGCACTGAGGTTCCATAGCCTCGCGTCGCACAAGTGTCCGCCGACGCAGGCTCCTCAGCCCGACCCGTCTCCCGCCGCGCAGGCGGATGGCGCATGACGTCTCCTCCGCTCGCCGCCATCGCGCTGCTCTCGGCGGCTGCGCTCGGCTACGAGATTCTGCTGATGCGCCTGTTCTCGATCATTCTGTGGCATCACTTTGCTTACATGATGATCAGCGTCGCGATGCTGGGCTACGGCGCGGCGGGAACCTTTGTCGCGCTGGCGCAGCGCTCTCTGCTGCGGCGCTACGAGATCGTTTTCATCGCTTCCGCCGCGCTGTTCGGCATCACCGCGGTCGCCGGTTTCCTGCTCGCGCAGCGCGTCGCGTTCGATCCCCTGGAAATGCTCTGGGACCCGCGGCAACCGCTGCGGCTCCTCGTCATCTATGCATTGCTGTTCGTTCCCTTTTTCTGCGCTGCGAACTCGATCTGCCTGACCTTTGCACGCTTTGCCGATCAGCCGCACCGGATTTACAGCTTCGACATACTCGGCGCCGGCGCTGGAAGCCTGGGCATCCTGATTGCGCTGTTCGCGACCACACCCTCCGGCGCGCTGCAATGGATCGGAGCGCTCGGGCTTGCCGCCGCGGCGGTGGCGGGGTTTCGCAGCGAAGCGCAGCCGCGATGGCTGCCGGTGGCATTGCTGGGCGTTGCCTTGCTTTTTCCTTTCGGCTTGCCGGCAGACTGGACTCGCTTGCACCCCTCGGAATACAAGGACCTGAGCCAAACGCTTTCGATCAGCGGAACGAGGATTGTCGCCGAACGTTCCAGTCCGATCGGCCTGATCGACGTGGTCGAGAGCCCGTCGATACCGTTCCGGCATGCACCGGGCCTGAGCCTCAATGCTACGATGGAGCCGCCGCTGCAACTCGGCGTTTTCGTCGACGGTGACGGGCCGAGCGCGCTCACGCGCTACGATGGGCACACCGAGCCGCTCGAGTATCTCGATTACCTGACCTCCGCGCTTCCGTATCACCTCCTCGATCGGCCGCGCGTGCTCGTGCTCGGTGCCGGCACGGGCGCCGACGTGCTGCAGGCGCTCTATCATCGGGCGAGCGCGATCGATGCGGTTGAGCTCAATCCGCAGGTGCTCGATCTCGTGGAGCGACATTTCGCCGACTATTCCGGCAGGCCGTACAGCGCCCGCACGGTGCGCGTTCACGTCGCCGAGGCGCGCGGCTACGTCGCGGGACACGCCGATCGTTACGACCTGATCCAGGTCGCGCTGCTCGACGCGTTCGGTGCGTCATCCGCCGGGCTCCATGCGCTGTCGGAGAGCTACCTTTACACCGTCGAGGCTCTCGACGAATACATGGGCCATTTGGACACCGGCGGCCTGCTTGCGATCACGCGCTGGGTAAACCTGCCGCCCAGAGATGTCCTCAAGCTTTTTGCCACTGCGGTGTCGACGCTGGAAAGACGCGGCGTCGCGCAACCGGCGCAGCAGCTCGCGCTGATCCGCGGCTGGAAGACCGCGACGCTCGTCGTGAAGAACGGCACGCTTACGCAGCGAGAGATCGCGGCGCTGAAGAATTTCTGCCGCGCCCGCTCCTTCGACGTGGCGTACTACCCCGGCATCGACGCCGCCGAAACCAACCGCTACAACGTACTGCCGCAGCCCTATTTCCACGACGGCGCGGTAGCGCTGCTCGGCCCCGAACGATGGGCGTTCTTCGATCGCTACAAGTTCGACATCGTTCCAGCGACCGACGACAAACCCTACTTCTTCCATTTCTTCAAGTGGCGCACGTTGCCGGAGCTGCTGGCGCTGAAGGAGCAAGGCGGGCTGCCGTTGCTCGAATGGGGCTACCCGGTGCTGGTCGCGACACTGATTCAGGCGGTTGTCGCGAGCCTCGTGTTGATCCTGCTGCCGCTGTGGATCAAGGCACGCGGCGCGGGCCAGCGCGATCAGGCAGGATGGTCGCGACTGCGTATCGCCGCTTACTTCACGGCGATCGGATTCGCATTCATGTTCATCGAGATCGCATTCATCCAGAAGTTTCTGTTGTTCCTGAGCCATCCGCTCTACGCGGTCGCGGTCGTGCTCTGCGCGTTTCTGGTCTTCGCCGGTCTGGGAAGCCGCTATTCCGGTCGCGCCGTCGGCGGCGCCTTGCTTGCATGGCCGATCGCCGGCATCGCGGTTCTGGCGTCGCTCTATCTCATCGTCCTCGCTGCGCTGTTCCGCCAGCTCATGCCGCTGCCCGATGCATTCAAGATCATGATCTCGATCGGACTCATCGCGCCGCTCGCGTTCGCGATGGGCATGCCGTTTCCACTGGGACTTGCCCGCGTCGCCGGCCGCACCCGGCCGCTCGTTCCCTGGGCGTGGGGGATCAACGCCTGTGCCTCGGTCGTCGCGGCGATCGTCGCCACGCTGTTGGCGATTCACGTCGGGTTCGGCGTCGTCGTGCTGGTTGCGGTCCTCCTCTACGCGCTGGCGGCGGCAGCGTATCGCTAGGAGCCTAACGTCGTGCAGCCGCTGCTCGAGGAGCTCCGGATTGCCATTCGCTGCGCGACATCCCACAATGGCGGCCCGGGAACGGATAGCCGCATGACTTGGTCGATCGTCGCTCGCGATGCGTCGGGCGCTCTGGGCGTAATCGTCGCGAGCCGCTTCTTCGCAGTCGGCGCGCTTTGCCCGCATGCGCACAGCGGCGTCGGTGCGCTGTCGACGCAGGCGCTGGTCAATCCGCTCTACGGCCCGCGCGGCCTGGCGCGGCTGGCGCAAGGGATGGCGGCGGCTGAAGTCGTGCGCTCGCTCATCCTCGCCGACGCGGGTCGCGAGCATCGCCAGGTGCACCTGATCGACGCGGAAGGCAACATCGCGGCGCACACCGGCGTCGAATGCATCGACTGGTGCGGTCACGTGACCGGCGAGGGTTTCTCCGTCGCAGGCAACATGCTTTTGGGTCCGCAGGTGATCGAAGAGACCGCTCAGTTCTACGATGCCGCGCGCGAGCTACCCTTCGCCGAGCGACTGATCGCGGCGATGCAGGCCGGCGAGGCCGCCGGCGGCGACAAGCGCGGCAAGCAGGCCGTCGCGCTGCTGATCTGCACGACCGAGGCGTATCCGGCGCTCGATCTGCGCGTCGACGATCATGCCGATCCGCTCGCCGAGCTCAATCGTTTGTACGTCAAAAGCCTCGAACGCTTCCAGCCGTTCGTGGCATGCCTTCCCGGCCGCGACCGGCCGGCGGGCATCACCGATCGGGCCAGGATCGAAGCCGAGATCGAGCGCTTCCAGGCCGAGCGCGCCCGCCACGAGCGATGAGAGCCGCAGGGCCGTCCCAAGGCGCGAATTGCGCCCCCTCCGGGGGCAGCGCAGCGGCGGCAGCCGCAAGCGTGGGGGCACACAAATGCGCGCTGCTCGAGGTACGCGAGCTCAGGACGTCGTTCGCGGTCGAAGCCGGCGAGCTCTCCGCGGTCGACGGCGTCAGCTTTGCGCTCGACGCTGGCCGCACGCTCGCCATCGTCGGCGAATCCGGCTGCGGCAAGAGCGTTACCGCGCTCTCGATCATGGGCCTCATCGCCGCGCCCCCCGGACGCGTCAATGGCGAGATACGTTTCGAGGGCGTCGATCTCACGCAGCTTTCCGCAGCCGAGATGCGCGAGCTTCGCGGTGACCGCTTGTCGATGATCTTCCAGGAGCCGATGACTTCGCTCAACCCGGCATTCACCGTCGGCGAGCAGATTGCCGAAGGCATACTCCGCCACCGGCCGCTGTCGCGCGCTGCCGCAAGGGAACGAACGATCGAGATGCTGCGCCGCGTGCATATCCCATCGCCCGAGCGGCGCTTCGACGACTATCCGCACCGGCTCTCCGGCGGCATGCGCCAGCGCGTCATGATCGCGATGGCGCTCGCCTGCGAGCCCGACCTCCTTATCGCCGACGAGCCGACGACCGCGCTCGATGTGACGATCCAGGCGCAGATCCTCGACCTGATGCGTACGCTGCGCGAGGAAACGGGCACGGCGATCATCCTGATCACGCACGATCTGGGCATCGTCGCCGAGCTTGCCGACGAGGTAGCGGTCATGTACGCCGGCCGCATCGTCGAGCACGCGAGCGCCGAGGCGCTGTTCGCGCAGCCGCAGCACCCTTATACCGTCGGTTTGCTCGGATCGATTCCACGGCTCGATCTCGAGCAGGAAAGGCTGCCCGCGATCGAAGGCCTCGTGCCCAATCCGCTGGATCCCGTGCCCGGCTGTCGCTTTCATCCGCGCTGCCCGTTCGCGATCGACCGCTGCCGGCAGGAGGATCCGCCGCTCCTGGACCAAGGCGATAAACACGTGAGCGCATGCTGGCGCGCGCCGCTCGACGCCGATGTGCTGGTGCCGGCGTGAAGCCACTGCCGCATATCTTGCGTAATGCCGCCCCGGGCATCGCGCTTCGCGCTCAGCCCGGGCTACGCACCGAAGTGCTGGTGCCGGCGTGAAGCCGTTGCTTCGCGTCGCGAACCTGGTCAAATATTTTCCCGTGAGGAGGGGCATCTTCGGCGGCCGCAGCGGTGCCGTGCGCGCGGTGGATGGCATCGACTTCGAAGTCGGCGAAGGCGAGACGCTGGCGCTGGTCGGCGAATCGGGCTGCGGCAAATCGACGACGGGGCGGTTGATACTGCGCCTGATCGAGCCGACCTCGGGTGCGATCGACTTCGAAGGCCGCGATCTTCTCGCACTCGACCCCACCGAGCTGCGCGCCCGACGGCGCGCGCTGCAGATCATTTTTCAGGATCCGTACACCTCACTCAACCCACGCATGACGGTGGGCCAAATGCTCGGCGAGCCGCTTGCGCTGCACCGATTGGCACTCGGCCGACATCGGGAGCGAATCGACGAGCTGCTGCAGCTCGTCGGCCTAGCGCCGCAACACGCCGAGCGTTATCCGCACGAGTTTTCCGGCGGACAGCGGCAGCGCATCGGCATCGCGCGCGCGCTCGCGGCGGAGCCAAGGCTCATCGTCTGCGACGAGCCCGTGTCCGCGCTCGACGTCTCGATCCAGGCGCAGGTCGTCAATCTCCTGACCGATCTCCAGAAGAGGCTCGGCTTGTCGTACGTTTTTATCGCGCACGATCTCGCCGTCGTCAAGCACATCGCCGCACGCGTGGCGGTGATGTACCTGGGACGCATCGTGGAATACGCGGACAAGCGCGAGCTGTTCGCCAACCCGCGGCATCCGTACACGCAAGCGCTGCTCTCCGCGATACCGCTGCCGCGGCCCGGAGCGCGCCGGCAGCGCATCATCCTCCATGGGGACGTACCCAGCGCTCTCGACCCTCCGTCCGGATGCCGCTTCCGGACGCGCTGCCCGTATGCGCAGCGGCGCTGCGCCGAGGAAGACCCGCCGCTCGTCGCAGACGGCGGGCATGCGGTCGCGTGTCACTTCTGGCGCGACATCGCGCCGTCCGTTGCGGTGCTGCCGCGCGCGGCGATCGGCCCGGACCCGCGCCTCGAGCGCCTGCAGTCGGCGTTTAGAAGCCGAAAGGTCGATATGACCGCGGGAGTTCCTGCCGCGTGAAGATGCGCTAATATCGCCGGCGAAGCCAGCGACCCAGGCCAAAGGAGAAGAGTATGAGCAAGCCATCGTGGACGATCCGCGCGCTGTTGACCGCAGGAACGGTTGCCGTAGCGACGCTCGCCGGCGCACAGACTTTGCGCTTCGGACTCGCCGAGGATCCAGACATCCTCGATCCGACGCTCGCCCGCACCTTCGTCGGTCGTATCGTGTTCGCCGCGCTTTGCGACAAGCTCTTCGACATCGACGAGAAGCTCGATATCGTGCCCCAGCTTGCGACCGGCTATGAATGGTCCGCCGATCGCAAGGCGCTCACCATCAAGCTGCGCAAGGGCGTCACCTTCCACGACGGCGAAAAGCTCGACGCGGCCGCGGTCAAGTTCAACCTCGAGCGCCACAAGACCATGGCAGGGTCGAATCGCCGTGGCGAGTTGGCGCCGGTGACGAGTGTGGACGTCGTCGACGACTCGACGGTGCGCCTCAACCTCTCGGCTCCGTTCGCGCCGCTGCTCGCCCAGCTCGCGGACCGCGCCGGCATGATGGTCTCGCCCAAGGCCGCGCAAGCCGAGGGGGACAAGTTCGGATCGAAGCCGGTGTGCTCGGGCCCGTTCCGCCTCGTCGAGCGCGTCGCGCAGGACCGCATCGTGCTCGAGCGCTATCCCAATTATTGGAACAAGGGCGAGATCCATTTCGACAAGATCGTGTATCTCCCCATCGTCGATTCGACCGTGCGGCTGGCAAACCTCAAGTCGGGCCAACTTGATTTCATCGAGCGCGTCGGAACCTCGGACATCGCTGCGCTCAAGACCGATAGCCGGTTCAAGATCTCGCGGATTACCGAAATCGGGTACCAAGGCATCACGATCAACGTGGGCAAGAGCGATCTCGCGCAGAAAAATCCCTTGGGCCGCGATCCGCGCGTACGCGAAGCCTTCGAGCTCGCGCTCGACCGCGACGGCATCGCGCAGGTGGCGATGGACGGCGAGGCCGACGTCGGCAACCAGTGGGTCGCGCCGACCAACGCGTTCTACGCGAAAAACATGCCGGTGCCGAAGCGCGACGTCGCCAAGGCCAAGGCGCTGCTGCAGGCCGCGGGTGTATCGAACCCGTCGTTCACGCTGATGACCCCGACCACTTCCGACGCGCAGAAGATCGCGCAGGTGGTGCAGTCGATGGTCAAGGAGGCGGGCTTCGACGTAAAGATCCAGTCGACCGAGTTCGCGACCTCGCTCAACATGGCGGACAAGGGCGACTTCGAGGCGTACGTGCTGGCGTGGAGCGGGCGCGCCGACCCCGACGGGAATGTCTTCAGCTTCCACGGCTGCAAACAGCCGCTCGACTACGCAGGCTACTGCAAGCAGGAGGTCGACGACTTGCTCAACCGGTCGCGCACGACGCTCGACCCGGCCGAGCGCAAGAAGATCTTTGCCGAGCTCGCAGCTATCGTGCTCAAGGACCGGCCGATCGTTTACCTCTTCCACCGCCATTGGCTGTGGGCATACACCAACAAGCTTTCCGGCCTGCGCACAATTCCCGACGGGCTCGTGCGGGTGCAGGGGTTGAAGATGAATTGACGCAAGAAAAGGCTACCGTTCGCCCTGAGCTTGTCGAAGGGCCGACGGTCGCTCCCAGTCGTTCGTGCTCCGACAAGCTCAGCACGAACGGAATCGGCAACGCGGCGTAAGTATCGACGAACCCGGGCATGTTGAATTACCTCCTCCACCGCCTCGCGACGATCGTTCCGACGCTGTTCTTCGTATCGGTGCTGATCTTCGGTTTGCAGCAGCTCCTGCCGGGCGACCCGGCAATGATCCTCGCCGGCGAGGAGCGCGATCCGACCGTCATCGCCCATCTGCACCAGAAGCTCCATCTCGATGAGCCGCTGCCCATCCGCTACCTCTACTGGGCGGGCGGCGTGCTCAGGGGTGATCTCGGCGAGTCTGTGCGCATCCAGAAGCCGGTCCTCGACCTGATCATCGAGAAACTGCCGGTGACGCTGGAACTGGCACTGCTGGCCATCGTCATCGCGCTCACGATCGGCATCACCGCCGGGATCGTTTCGGCGGTCGCCAAGGACTCCGCTTGGGATTACGCGGCCAATGTGTTCGCGCTCTGGGGCCTGTCGACACCGAACTTCTGGCTCGGCATCATGCTGATCCTGCTATTTTCGGTCACGTTGGGCTGGCTGCCGGCCTCCGGCTACGTGAGTCCTTTCGAGGATCTCAAGGCCAATCTGGCAGCGATGATCATGCCTGCATTCGTGCTCGGCAACGCCATCGCCGCGGTGCTCATGCGCCACACACGCAGCGCGATGCTGCAGGTTCTCTCGGCCGATTATGTCCGCACCGCCAGGGCAAAAGGCTTGGATGAGCGCGTGGTTGTGCTGAAACACGCGCTGCGCAACGCGCTGACACCGGTGATCACGCTGGGCGCACTGGAGTTCGGAACGCTGCTTTCGGGCGCCGTGCTCACCGAGCAGGTATTCACCATTCCCGGCTTCGGCAAACTCATCGTCGACGCCGTGTTCAATCGCGACTACGCGGTCGTGCAGGGTGTCGTGCTGTGCACCGCCACGGCGTACATCACGCTCAATCTCCTCGCCGACATGGCGTACTTCCTGGTCAATCCGCGGTTGCGGGATAGCGCATGAGCGCGGCGCGCGAAGTTAAGGCGCGAAGCGCTCGGCGCCGCGCGAATGCGGAGCGGCCGACACGTGACCGTTTCAGCATTCGCAGCGGGTTCAAGGAGGACGCATGACGACTGCTGCGGCGACGGGCGCCACCACGATTCCGCGCGAGGTCTCGCCGGGCCGCCGCGCACTCGAACGGCTGGCGCGGCGGCGCGGCGCGATGATCGCGCTGGGTGTGGTCGTGTTCTTCGTGGTACTGGCGTTGCTCGCAGCGGGAATCGCCCCGTACGACCCGCTTGCGACGAGCTGGAGCGCGGTGCGCAAGGCGCCCACTGGGGCACACTGGTTCGGGACCGACGAAATCGGGCGCGACGTGCTTTCGCGCGTCGTATGGGGAACCCGCGCCTCCCTCCTGGCCGGCGTCGTATCGGTGTCCATCTCACTCGTGTTTGGCGTTCCGATCGGGCTCCTGGCCGGCTATATCGGCGGCTGGGTCGACGCGTTGATCTCGCGGATGACCGACGCGATGCTCGCCTGCCCATTCCTGATCCTCGCCATCGCACTGGCGGCTTTCCTGGGACCGAGTCTCACCAACGCGATGATCGCGATCGGAATCTCCGCGACCCCGATATTCGTGCGCCTGACGCGAGCGCAGGTCCTGCACGTGAAAGTCGAGGATTACGTCGAGGCGGCACGCGCGGTCGGCAATTCGCAGCTGCGGATCGCATTACGGCATGTCCTGCCCAATATCGTACCGCCGCTGATCGTGCAGGCGACGCTGGCGATCGCCGCGGCGATCATCGCCGAGGCCGCACTGTCGTTTCTCGGACTGGGCCAGCAACCGCCGGCGCCGTCCTGGGGCAGCATGCTCAATACCGCCAAGAACTATATCGACAATGCGCCCTGGATGGCTGTGTGGCCGGGCGTATCGATCTTTCTGCTGGTATTGTCCTTCAACCTGCTGGGCGACGGTTTGCGCGACGCGTTCGATCCGCGGCAACGTTAAAGGTCGATGCACAACGCGTAGCCTGGGCTGAGCGGAGCGATGCCCGGGGCTGTGCTTCGCGGATAGGCTGCCCCGGGCTTCGCGCTCCGCGCTCAGCCCAGGCTACGCGACTGCACGGCAGCTGCCGCCGCGGCCGGATGAATTCGGCCCTACTTCCGGGCCGGATCGTTTTCCGGCAAGACGTCCTTCGCCCAGTCGCTTTTTTTCCAGTTCGGAACGGGCGTCGCGCAACCCGCGTGCGGCACGAAGCTCGAGTGTTCGACGAGCGCGTACTTGTGGATGTAGCGCGGGCAGTTCGGAAACACCTGCGTCACCGCGACGCGAACGACGAACTGCGCCTCCGGGTACGCGGCAAGGAGCGGATCGTCGAGGTGAATCCGCGCTTCGCCGGAAACGCGCAGCCGCTTGGGCCGCAGGAAATCGATAAACAGCATGCCGACGCGCCGGTTCTGCGCGAGGTTGCCCATCGACAGGAACATCCCGTTGCCGTCGTAGGTCGGAAACGCGATCGTCTCCGGGTCGATGACGCGAACGAAGCCGGGCTCGCCGCCTTTGTACGAGCAGCTCGGCTGATTGTCCGCGTCGGAGGTCGCCAGGAAGAACATGTCCAGCGACTCGATGAAGGCCTTGTCTTCGTCGCCGATGCGAGTCCCGACCAGCCGCTGCTCGATACGGTCGGCGAGCCGCCGCGTATCGAACTGATCCTGCAGCTCGCGGCTGCCGTCGTGGTAGAGCTTGCTCACTCGAACTCGACGAAGCCGAACTCGCGCAGGAATGCGCCGCGTTCCTGCGCTCCGAGGTGGCCGGCAACGCGCTGGACGAACTCCTGTCGATTCCCGCCCTCCCGCGCGGCCTTGCGTACGACAACTTTCGCGATCGGCCCCAGATAGACTGTGAGCCTGGAAGTCGCCTCCTCGACAAAACCGGGATCGAGCGGCGCCAGAGCTTCCGTTCCGCCGCTGAGCGACTTCAATTGCGTCGTCCCGCGCACGCCCGTGGAGGTCGGATGCGTCCCGGAGCGCTCGGCCGCCGCGCGCTGCATCTCGTCGATGAACTTCTGGCGCACTTCCGCATCGGTGATGCTCTCCGACAGCAGCGAGTACAGCTCGGCCGTGTCCCTCGACTTCGCTGCGGCCTTCCTGACCATCACGCGCGCCATCGGCCCCACGAAATTTGCGAGCTGACGCTCGACGGTATGCAAGGTCGCGTCGTCCCAGACCGGCGGCGCCTGCGCCTGCAGCTTGACTGCGGCGAGGTTGATCTCGGTCGCGTCCTGAGGCTCGCGCTTGATGTTGATCTCGGGATCCAGCGCGAGACGCAGCGCGCGGTTGAACGCCTTCGCGTTCTGAAAGCGGGCGACCGGATCCTTCGACAGCGCGGCCGCGACAATCGCGTCGAGCGCAGGCGAGACAGGGAGCTTCGCGATTTCCGAGGGCGGCCGCGGATCCTCATAGCAGATCTTGAATGCGATGGCCTCGATCGAACCGGAGAAAGGCTTCACGCTTGTGAGCAGCTCGTAAAGGACTACGCCCGCACTGAACAGATCGGAGCGGCGATCGACCTCCTTGCCCTGACATTGCTCGGGAGACATGTACGACGGCGTGCCCATGACCATGCCGGCGTTGGTCAGGTTGGAGGTGTCGATGCGGGCGATTCCGAAGTCCGCAACCTTGAGCGCGCCGCCGCTGGTGAGGATCAGGTTCGCTGGCTTGATGTCGCGGTGCACGACACCGCGTTCGTGCGCGAACTCCAGCGCCAGCAGCAGCTGCGATACGATCGCGACGATCTGGCCGAGGTCGAAGCTCGCCTTGCGATTGAGGTATTCGCGCAGGCCCGTGCCTTCGACGTACTCCATCGCGATGAAGGCGTTGACCTCGTCCTCGCCGTACTCATAGACGCTGACGATGTTCGGATGCAGCAGCCGCCCGGCCGCCTTCGCCTCGTTCTGGAAGCGCGCCATTACCTGCACGGCAAGATCGGGATCGACGAGGTCCTTGCGTACGGTCTTGATCGCGACGACGCGCTCGATGTGCGGATCGAATGCCTTGTACACGACTCCCATCGCGCCTTTTCCGAGCACGCCCTGGATTAGGTACTTGCCGATTTTTTCCGGTTCAGCCATGCGAATCCAACGCGATCACTATTTGGTGAGGAGCCATTTCAAAAACGTCGCGAGCAACCCCGAGTGCGCGAAGGCCCGCAGCGAGCCCCGAGACAGTACAGAAGAAGTACGGCGAGGGGCGAGCGAGGACACGACAAAGCAATCGGGGTGCGCAGCAGTTTTTCAAATGGCTCCTCCTATGCCTCGAGCATCTTGATTGCCTGCACCAGGCTCTTGTTCATCCGCGCCAGCGCATGGGTGAGCACACCGATCTCGTCTTTGCTCCTGGTCTTGAACTCTGCGGTTTCGACGTGGCCGAGGCTTACCTCGTCGGCGAGCTTCGAGAGCTCCTTGATGCGCTGGATCACGATCGAGTGCAGCATGACGTTGAGGAGGATAAAGGTGAGCACGAAAACCAGCGTCAACAGCAGCATGAAAACTTTGAACGTGTGATTCGCGCGCTGGATCGGCAGCGCGCTCGGTACCGAGACGATCTGCGCGCCGATGATCTCGTTCAGCTTCCAGCCGAAGCCGTTGGCGGGGCCGTAGAGCTCGATCATCGTCTTCGGCGCCTCGGCAACCGTATTATGGCACGCAAGGCAGGCCGGGTCCTTGATCTGGATCGGCCGCGCCAAGTACAACGCCGGCCCCGCCGCGGTGTCGCGCTCGCCCACCAGCTCGGACCCCTTGGCGGTTCCGTTGCGAAACTGGTTGACGATGTCGGCTTCCCAGTCGGTTGCGCGATCGCGTGGATTGGTTGGATTGAGCGTCGCTTCCTTGTAGCTGTAATCGGGGTACTTCTTGCGCAAGTCGTTGAACTGCTCGGTCGCGGCGTAAGCCGGAACCGTCTGCGGGAGGAATGTATACCGGAGCTGGGTCTCCAGCAGCGGCTTGACCTGCGAGTTCGTGTAGCTGCGCGACGCAAGCGCCGACTCCATCATCACGCGCGCGTTGTCCAGAATCTCCTCGCGCGCGTTGGCCTGCAGCACGGTGTACGAGACGAAACCGGTCAGGATGAATCCCACGGCGAAGAGCGCGAGCAACACGATGTTGAATTTCCACATCAGCTTCATGGTGTTCCCTTGAGAATCGTCAGGCCTGCAATTGTGTTCATTTTTTCTTGCCGAACGGCCAGGTCCATCTCGATTCGGTCTTCTCCGCGGCCTTCGGTGGCACCTCGACCTTGTCCTTGGCCTTGTCTTTGTCTTTGTCCTTGTCCTTGTCCTTGTCCTTTTCTTTTTCCTTGTCCTTGGTTTGACCTTCCGCGGGGGCGAGCGCGGCATGCCACTCCGGATACGCCTGGAGCTTGGCCACAACCGGAACGCGGAATTCGGGGTCTCCAAGCCGCGGCTGGAATCGTTTGAGGAAGACGCGCCGATACGGGCCGGTCAGCCATGGTTCGGCCTCCGCGTAGTTGATCGGACGGTCGGCCACGAGCTGGATACGCGCAACCTGGTATTGCGCTGCACGAGAGGGCAGTGGATCGCGGAAGTGCCGCGGCATCGCGGCGACGAACTTCTGCGGCGCGGCACCGGCGGTGGCGAACGGCCGGTCGGTCGCGCGAATCGCGAAGTCGCCGCCCTTTAGCTCATGCGCGGCGCCGTCGGTGCCGGCTTTGCCGGGGTCGATCAGCCGCACACTGCCTCTTTCCACGAACGTTTCCACCGCCTCGGCTTCGGTATGCATGACCGCGATCGCATCGCTTGCGGTAATCGTGCCGGCGGGCGAGCGTACGCGCAGCGTGACACCCGGCGCCTTTACGGCCAATTTCAGCCAGCCGTGCGTCAGGTACATTTCCGCAGGCGCAGGCTGCTTGCCCTCGCGCGAACCCGCACTCGCTGCGAAGACTTCCGCGGGTCCGGCGAAGTTTACGATCGGTCCAGCGACAAGCTCGACCTGCACCTGGGCGCGGTCCTCCGCATCGATGATGTCGCCGTCCTGGACGCGCGCTCCCTCGACGAGCCGGTACCAGCTCACTCCGCGCAGCACGCGGGCATTTCCGTCCAGTATCGTCACCACACCCAGATCGGCGCCGTAACAGAGCGCGGACGCGAGAAAGAAACAGCATCCGGAAAGCCAAGTCGTTTTCATCGAGGGGCGCTGCATGATTACCCGCCAGAACGGCGGTGCGCGGTCGATACTAGGCTGCGCACTCGGCGACTGTCAACGTGAATATTCCGTGGCGCCCTGCGGGGCCTTATACTTGGCCGTCTCGCCATGGATAAAGCGCCGCAGAATCTCGCCATCCTGTTCGCCGATATCAGCGGCAGCGCGAAGCTCTACGAGAGTCTCGGCGACGCGGAGGCGCTCGCGACGATCGAGCGTTGCCTCGCGATTATTCGCCAGGCTTGCACCGACAGCGGGGGACGTGTCGTCAAGACCATCGGCGACGAAGTGATGGCCGTCTTTCCGGCCGCCGACGGGGCGGCGCGCGCCGCAACCGACATGCAGGCGCGCATCTCCGCGCAGCGGACTTCGCGCGGAACGGGCCTCGCCATCCACGTCGGCTTCAATTACGGTCCGGTGCTCGAGGAAGGCAACGATGTATTCGGCGATTCGGTCACCGTCGCCGCGCGGCTATCGAACTTGGCCAAGGGTGGACAAGTTTTCACCTCGGCACAGACAGTCGATGAGCTTCCCCCGGCACTGCGCGCTCGCACGCGCAGCCAGCAGGCGCACACGGTGAAGGGCAAGCAGAAGGATATCGATCTCTTCGAGCTGGTCTGGCAGGAGACGGAGGACGAGCTGACCGCGCTGTCGACGCACGTCAAGTTTCGTCCCGCCCGCCTCGCACTCAAGCACGGAGACCGTCAAATAGAGCTTTCCGAAGCGGCGCCGACACTCTCTATCGGCCGCGACATGCAGAACGATCTGGTGATCGCCGACCGGAAAGCCTCGCGCATGCACGCGCGCATCGAGCGCCGGCGTGACAAGTTCGTGCTGATCGACCACAGCTCCAACGGCACATACGTAACCGTGCAGGGCGAACCGGAAATTGTGTTGCGCCGTGAGGAGCTGACGCTGCGTGGACGCGGCCAGGTGAGCTTCGGCCACGCGTATCAGGACGATCCGTCGGAATTCCTGGATTTCTCCTGCCTCGACTAAGGAACCTAACCCGCCGTGGCACCGGCTCGGGCGTCACTGCCGTGCCGGCGCGGGATGGATATTGTCTACCCAGTGCACCTCTTCCGGGTTGGGCTCGACGTTGGGCAGGTCGAGGTTCACCACGATCGGCTCCTGGCCGCTGCGCACGAGGACGCACGACAGCGGTTCGTCGTCGCTGGCGTTGATCTCCTGGTGCGGGACGAAAGGCGCCACGTAAATGAAGTCGCCGGGACCCGCTTCGGCGGTGAATTCGAGTCGGTCGCCCCACTTCATGCGCGCTCGCCCGCTGACCACATAGATGACGCTTTCCACCGGTCCGTGATGATGCGCGCCGGTCTTGGCCTTCGGATGGATCACGACCGTGCCGGCCCAGAGCTTCTCCGCGCCGGCTCGCGCGGCGGTGATCGCCGCGGCGCGATTCATGCCCGGCGTCTGCGGCATGTTGACGTCGAGCTCGTTGCCATGCACGACGCGCACGCCGTGCAGGCGCCATTTGGATGCCTCGGGTTGCTTCATATCGACTCCATCGGATCTCGCGAGTATATCGTTGACGAATTGCACACCGATCCCGAGTCCGGTGCAAGCCCAATCGACGACACGGCATGCGACGGTCGATCAGCTGTCTCCTGACAGTACGGTGTCAGGATGGCATGCTCAGAATGGGGTCCGTGCGATCCCGCACTCTATCCGGAGCCTGCCATGCACAAAGACGATGCGCTCACGTGGTTCGAAATTCCCGCCGCGGACCTTGGACGCGCCACGCGATTCTACGAAACGATTCTCGATCGGTCGCTGAAGACCGAAACAATGGGAACTTCCACGCTGTCGATATTTCCCTACGAGCAACCCGGCGTCGGCGGCTGCATCATCGCCGGCAACGGCCATGTCCCGTCTTCGGCCGGCACCGTTGTCTACCTCAACGCGGCGCCGAGGATCGACGACGCCCTCTCGCGGGTGGCGAAAGCCGGCGGCCGGGTGGTCCTGCCGAAGACCGCGCTACCGGGAGACATGGGCTTCTTCGCGCATGTGATCGACACCGAGGGCAACCGGGTCGGGCTGCATGCGTTGGCATAGTCGCAACGGGCTTCCACATTGCCGCTCGACACGCCGCTCGTCGCGGTGAGAAACTCTCCCGGGGATAGGTCTGATCCATGCGTCGCGCCGCCTCGCTCCACTGCGCACAGAAGCGCAATTTCGTTTCCGATCGTGCCGTGGGCAAGCCAACGCGCCCGCGGCGCCTGGATCTCCGCGGCAGACCTCCACCGACGATGGCATGAGGCGCGCCGACCGGCTCTTTGCGATCGTCCAGTATCTGCGCGGCCGGCGGTTGACCACGGCCGCGCAGCTTGCGCAATGGCTCGAGGTCTCCGAGCGCACGATCTACCGCGACATCGCCGATCTCGCGGCCTCCGGAGTACCGGTCGACGGCGAAGCAGGGGTCGGCTACCGGATTCGTGCCGGTTTCGACCTGCCGCCGCTGATGTTCACGTTCGATGAGCTCGATGCGCTGGTGATCGGCGCGCGTTTTGTCGAGTCCTGGGGCGGTCCGGCACTTGCCAGCGGCGCGCGCTCGGCGCTGGCCAAGATCGCCGCCGCGCTGCCGAACGACAAGCGCATCGCGCTGGAGCGCACTCGCCTCTTTGCGCCGGGGTTTTTCATCGACCCGAAGCCGGGCAAGCGGCTGGACGCGCTGCGCCACGCGATCGTCGAGCGCCGCTTTACCGATCTCGACTACAAGGACTCCGGCGGTCAGGCTACGCAGCGGCGCGTGCGCCCACTCGGGCTTTACTTCTGGGGCGACGCGTGGACGCTCGGCGCCTGGTGCGAGCTGCGCCGCGGGTTTCGCAACTTCCGGCTTGACCGGATCGAGGCGGTCAGCGTCGCGGATGCGTCATATCCCGACGAGGCCGGCAAGCGGCTGGAAGACTACGTGCGCAAGATGCAGGAAGACTGACGGCGGTCTTCACTGCGCGCGCGTCCAAGTCCCATTGATTGGCGCGCCGTTCGACCAGGTGCCCGAAACCGTGATGGCGTTGTTAGCCCAGCGTCCGCTCACACTGCCGGGGAGCGGTCCGCCATTCTTCGGATTAAAGCCAGCGAGCGTGAGATCGACGGCGCCCTCCGGTGAAATCGTTCCCTTCGCCCGAGCGAGCTCGGTACTGAAGCTACTGGTCCACGCGGCCGACAACGTGCCGTGTTGCACCGTCAAGCCGACGCCCCAGCATCGGGGTGACCCGTCCCTGTTGACACTGCACATGCGACCGGCGTACACGCCGTCAAACCGGTCCAGCCCTTTGTTGTCGGCCGTATCGGCCTTTGGCGCGGTATCGACCGCTTTCGCCGTGGCCACTTTCGCGGCGGCCGTTTCCGTAGCCGCTCTTGCTGACTTCGCTTCCGCTGCCGCGACACGCAAAGCCTCCGCTGCTGCTTTGCGCTCCTCCTCGGCCTTCTTCTCGTTCGCTTCAGCCCGCTGCTGGGCCTCCTTGGACGACCGTATTTCGCCTTGCAGTCTCGCTTCGCGCTGCGCCGCTTCGGCCGCCGCCCGATCCTGTTCGGCTTTGCGCTTGCTCGTCTCGGCCTGGCTCAGCGCATCCTTGGCGGCCTGCAGCTCGGACAGGAGCTTCGCCTCATGCTGCGTCACGGCGGCGGCCGATTTGTCCTGCTCGGCCTTGCGCTGCGCTTCTGCAACTCGCTGCGTCTCAGCGGCGAGCCGCGCTTCATCGTCCGCGCGCTGGCTGTAGTCGCGGTAAAACCACGAAGCGACCACTACGCTTGCGATCAGCGCGATCAACGCCCCGACCGTGGCGAGGATCGGGCCCTTGCGCGTCCGGCGCCAGCGCATGGCTGCCGAAGGCGACGTTCCGTCGGCCTCATCGCTGATCGAGAATGTGCGAATCGGCTGGGCGATGTTCTTGAAGTTCTTTTCGCCAAGCAGCTTGATCTGCAGCGTCAGCTTGTTCTGGATCTGGTCGTAGACGCTGCCCGAAATGCAGATACCGCCGGGCTCCGCGATCGTCTGGATGCGCGCCGCAACGTTGACGCCGTCACCGAGCAGATCCTCGCCCTGCACGATGACATCGCCGAGGTTGATGCCGATGCGAAACCACATGCGCTGCTCGGGCGGAAGATGGTCGTTGCGGGTCCGCAATGCGGTCTGAATCTCGGTTGCGCAGCGGACCGCTTCCACCGCGCTAGGAAACTCGGCGAGTATCGCGTCACCGGCCGTATTGAAAACGCGACCGCGGTGCGCCTTCAGCAGCCCGTCGAAGATCTCGCGATGTCCGCGTAGCACGGTAACGGTGCGTTCCTCGTTCTCGCCCATCATGCGGCTGTAGCCCGCCACATCGGCCATCATGATCGTCGCCAGCCGGCGTTCGATCGGCTGGGCGTCTTTCGGAAGAGGGTCGTTTTCCATGGCGAACTCCGGTCGGGCGCGAAGTGCTCAGCGGCAATCCCTCTGATGGCAACCCGCGCTCCGGGCAACAGTTTATGTCAAAAGACGGCGCGGCCGGAATCGAGTGCGCAGCATGGGATGCCGGCGGCCCAGGTCCGCCCCCGTGCGTCGGCCGCCGCGCCGCTTGGTACAATCGCGCACCCGACTGGGAGGACGCGCAATGACGATTTCGATGTATCAGGCCTCGGTGGCGATGTTCATCAGGATGCTTACCAGCCTCAAGGGCATCCTCGAGAAGGGCGCCGCGTACGCGCAGGCGAGAAAGATCGAGGAGCCCGTGCTGTTGAACGCAAGGCTTTATCCGGACATGTTTGCATTCACACGGCAGGTTCAGATCGCCTGCGACTTCGCCCGCGGCACCGGCGCGCGGCTCGCCGGCACGGAGCCGCCCGCCTACGAGGACAAGGAGCAGACCTTCGCCGAGCTCGTCGCGCGCGTCGAACGTTCCATCGCCTACCTGCGGACGCTGACCGCGGGCGAGATCGACGGTTCCGAGGGACGCGAGATCGTCCGGCCGATTCGCGGCGAACCGAAAAAATTCACCGGCATCAACTATCTGCTGCAGTTCGCGCTACCCAATTTCTTCTTTCACGTAACGACGGTATACGCGATCCTGCGCCACAACGGCGTCGAGCTCGGGAAAGCCGACTTCATCGGCACGCTCGATTGATCGCGTAGGCCGAATGAATTCGGCCCTACGAAAACCGTCGTTCGCCGTAGATGCGAATTCTGCGGCGGTGTAGCCCGGGCTGACCCCGGACTCGATCCGGGGGATGCCCGGGAATCTCCGACACATCGGCGAATAAACCCCAGGTTTCGGCTTTGCCTCAACCCGGGCTACGCGCTCACCGCGGGTTACGTGCTCGGCTTGCCCTCGCCGACGCGGAACGGCTTCGGCCTCTCGATGCCATAGCCCTGCGCGTAGTCGATCCCGATCTCGCGCAGGCGCTTCAGGATCTGCTCGTTCTCGACGAATTCCGCGATCGTCTTCTTTTCCATAACGTGGCCGATGTGGTTGATCGACTCGACCATCGCACCGTCGATAGGATCGATCAGCATGTCGGTCACGAAGCTGCCGTCGATCTTGAGAAAGTCCACCGGCAGATGCTTCAGATAACCGAACGAGGACATGCCGGCGCCGAAATCGTCCAGCGAAAACCGGCAGCCGAGATCGCGCAACTCGCCGATGAAGCGCGCTGCCTTCGCCAGATTGGCGATCGCGGCTGTCTCGGTGACTTCGAAGCAGATCGCGTCGCTCGCAACGCTGCATAGATCGATCTCCTCGCGGATGAAGTCCAGCAAGCGCTCGTCGCCGAGCGAGGCACCCGAGAGGTTGATTATGTAGGCGGCGTCGCCGCCTTCCGCGGCGCGTGCGCGCGCGATCATCGGCAGCGCCGTGCGAATGACCCAGCGATCGACGGCGGGCATCAGGTTGTAACGCTCCGCGGCCGGGATGAATGCCATCGGCGGGACGAGCTGCCCCTGTTCGTCGACCATCCGGATCAGGAGCTCGAACATCGTCGCCGGCCGACGCCGCGGAGCGACAGCGATGATCCGTTGCGAGTAAAGACAGAACCGGTTGGCGTCGAGCGCGCCATGCAGGCGCGCGACCCATTCCATCTCGCCGTGGCGCACTGCCAGCTCGCTGTCCTTGCGATGGTAGAGCTGGACGCGATTGCGGCCCTTTTCCTTGGCCATATAGCACGCGGCGTCGCCAGCGCTCAGGACGTCGGCGAGCGTGAGCGGCGCGTCGGCGATGAGCACCAGACCGATGCTCACGCCGATGGTAAACGAGCGGTCGTGCCAGACGAAGTGGAAGTCGGTGACGGTCTGCCGCAGCTCATCCGCGATCCGTTCGGCATGTTCCGGAGAGCAGTTCTCGAGGACGACGCCGAACTCGTCGCCGCCGATGCGCGCCAGCGTGTCGCCTTCGCGCAGGCGGCCCTGCAGCAGCATGCTGATCTGGCGCATGAGCTCGTCGCCCGCCGCGTGGCCGCAGGTATCGTTGACGATCTTAAACTGATCGAGATCGAGATACAGCATCGCGTGCGTTCGCCCCAGATCGCGGGCGCTCGCCAGAGCGAGGCTCAGCCGGTGCTCGAATTCGCGCCGGTTGATCAGCCCGGTCAACGCATCGTGGCTCGCCTGGTAAGAGAGCTGGCTCGCGTATTCGCGTTCGCGCCGCACGTCGTGCAGGACCAGCACGACTCCGGCGATCTCGCCGGCGCGATCGCGGATCGGCGCCGCGGATTCGTTGATCGCAACTTCGGTGCCGTCGCGGCGCAGCAGCATGACGTTGGTCGTCGCCTTGGCCGTACGTCCTTCCCGCATAACCCGCTCCAGCGGATCGGGCAGCGTCTGCCGCGTCGCTTCATCGAGCAGCCGGCAGACGATCGCGAGCGGCATGCCTTCGGCCTCCTGGTTCTTCCATCCCGTCAGGACCTCGGCGACCGGATTGAAGTACTCGACGCGGCCCTCAAGATCGGTCGTGATCACCGCGTCGCCGATCGATTTGAGCGTCACCAGCGCGCGCTCCTTTTCGGCGAAGAGTTGCGCCTCGGCGAGCTTGCGGTCCGTGACGTCGGTCACCGACCCCGCCATCCTAACCGCCCAGCCATCCGCATCGCGCACGGAGCGGCCGCGCGCGCGACACCAGCGGTACTCGCCGCTCTTGGCGCGGATGCGGAACTCGACGTCGTAGGGGCAATTGTCGTGGATATGCGCCTTCATTACCGCCCGCGTCGACTCGACGTCGTCCGGATGCAGCAAGGCGAAGAAGGCCTCGGGCTTGTTCTCGATCTCGTGGTCGGCGTATCCGGCAAGCTCCTTGCTGCGAGGCGAAAAGTAGATCTCATTGGTGAGGACGTCCCAGTCCCACAGACCGTCGTTGCTGCCGATGACCGCAAGGTTGAAGCGCTCTGCGCTGAACCGGAGCGCGTACTCGAATTCCTCGCTTTCAAGCATCATTCGACGCGACAGCATGACGCCGAGCAGGACGAGGAGCACCGCAGCGATCGACGTCGCGGACAGCAGCACGACCTGGGTCCTACGCGAAGCGTCCCCAAGCGTGAAGGAAAACGCATCTTCCAGCGGCGTCAGATCGCCGTTGATACGGCGGATCTCCTCCAGAATGGACCGAAGGCTCTCTTCGTCGGTGCGCCCTGCGGCGACGGCACGATGCAGGCGATCCGCCGCGTTGGTCAGTTCGGCAATATGCCGGTCGGCCTTCGACCAGATCGCAATGGCGCGGTCGATATAGCTTACGTTCCTGAAGCGACGGAACAGCCAAATCATGCCTGCGACGTCATCGCGATGGTTGCGCCCCTCGATAAAGCCCTGCCGCGCCAGCTCGAGGTCGGGATTCGCCCGCTCCAGTTCCTCGCGCGCCTTGCGATCGCCGAGCGGAACCTTGATTGCCTCCTGGTAACGCTCGTAGTCGGTTTCGGAGCGCGTCGCGGCGTAGCGGTTGAGGTAGTAGATCGAATCCTTCTGCGCCTTGGACCAGAGTCCTTCCGCGCCGACGTATGCGCGGGTCGCCGACAGCAGGTCCATGCTGATGCTGCCCAGCGCGACCAGCAGGACGACGATGGCCAGGAACGGCCAGATGATACGCAGCAGCCGCCTGCTTTTCGGAACGAGCCGGGCGAAGCCGCGCAGGAGCGTCATCGCGCGCTCAACGCGTACCGATCCAGGTGGCAAGTCTCTTCGGCAGATCGCGCACGGCTTGCGGGGCGGCAGCGTCGGTCTCGCCGCGCTCGGCGATCGCGTCGATCAGGCGCGTGACGGTGCCCTCCTGCGGCAGTGACACGCCGTAATGCAGCAAGCGTGCGCCGCGATAAATCGCGAGCGTCGGGAAGTTCTCGATGTCGATGTCCCCGCAGATCTCGCTGTCGTCCTCGATATCGAGCCAAAGGAAGTACATCTCCGGCCGCGCTTGCGCGATCCTTTCAAAGGTGGCTCGGAACTCGTTGCAAGAATCGCACCAGGCGGCGCAAAGAGCGACGACGAGCGGCGCGGTGCCCGCGGCGAAGTATGCCTCGAGCGCACGCGGATCATTAGCGATCAGCATGAAAAAGGGCACGGTCTGGGCGTGCGCTAAGATGATAGTTGATAGGCAACCTCGCGTGGGCCGCGAAGGCGCAGGCTCGGCGCCATCCGGAAATCGTCGCCTGCACGCGGGCCGCTAGCCGAGGTTCGGTGCGAGCTCCCGGCGAAGGACAGCCTCGTCCCGGCGTTGGCGCGCCGCCATATCGCGCAGCTGATCCTCGCCGATCCTGCCCACAGCGAAATACCTCGCCTCGGGGTGCGCAAGATAGAAGCCCGACACCGATGCCGCCGGCAGCATCGCGTAACTCTCCGTGAGGGCCATGCCGATGCTGTCCGCCCCCAGAAGCTCGAACAGCGGCGCTTTCACCGCGTGGTCCGGACACGCCGGATAGCCCGGCGCCGGGCGGATGCCGCGATACTCCTCGCGGATCATCGCAGCGTTGTCGAGGCGCTCGTCTTTCGCGTAAGCCCAGTACTCGCGGCGCACGCGCATGTGCAGCCACTCGGCGCAGGCCTCGGCCAGCCGGTCGGCGAGCGCTTTTAACATGATCGCACTGTAGTCGTCCTTCTTCGCTTCGAACAGCGAAAGCTTCTTCTCGATGCCGAGGCCCGCGGTGACTGCAAACGCGCCCGCGTAGTCCTTTACGCCGGAAGATTTCGGCGCGACAAAATCGGCCAGACAGTAATTTGGCTTGCCCTGCGGCCGCTCGTTCTGCTGGCGCAGGTTGCGCCACGCGAGGGCGACATTCGTGCGCGACTCGTCGGCGTAGAGCTCGATATCGTCACCGACGGAATTTGCCGGCAGGAGCGCGATGACCCCGTTGGCGGTGAGCCAGCGTCCTTCGACGATGCGCTTGAGCATCGCCTGCCCCTCGACAAATACATTGCGCGCGGCCTCGCCGACGATCGCGTCGTCGAGGATCGCCGGAAACGGCCCGCTAAGCTCCCAGGTCTGAAAAAACGGCCCCCAGTCGATGTACCTCGCGAGCTCCGCCAGGTCCACATGCTTGATCTCGCGCCGCCCGGGAAACGCCGGCTTCGGCGGAATGTAGCGCGTCCAGTCGGCCTTGAACGCGTTCGCGCGCGCCTTCGCGAGCGGAATCAGCGCCGGCCCCTTCTTCGCCGCATGCTGCGACCGGATCCGATCGTAATCGGCGGCGACCTCGGCCACGTAGGCCTCCTTGTGCTCATCGGACAGCAGATGGCTCGCCACGCCGACGGCGCGCGACGCGTCGGGCACGTACACCGTCACACCGCCATAGTTCGGTGCGATCTTGACCGCGGTATGCACGCGCGAGGTCGTTGCGCCGCCGATCAACAGCGGCTGTTGCATGCCAAGGCGCTGCATCTCGTGCGCGACGTGCGCCATCTCCTCGAGCGACGGCGTGATGAGCCCGGACAGCCCGACGATGTCGGCCCCCCTGTCGCGGGCGGTGTCGAGGATTTTCTTTGCCGGAACCATGACGCCGAGATCGATCACGTCGAAGTTGTTGCACTGGAGCACCACGCCGACGATATTCTTGCCGATGTCGTGCACGTCGCCTTTGACCGTCGCCATCACGATCGTGCCCTTCGGCTTGCCGGCGTCCCCCGATTTCGCTTTCTCCGCCTCGATGAATGGGACGAGGTGCCCGACCGCCTGCTTCATGACCCGTGCACTCTTGACGACTTGAGGCAGGAACATCTTCCCGGCGCCGAAGAGATCGCCGACGACGTTCATCCCGGCCATGAGCGGGCCTTCGATCACCTGAATCGGGCGGGCGTATTTTTGTCTCGCCTCCTCGGTGTCGTCGATGATATAGGTCGTGAGCCCCTTGACGAGCGCGTGCGAGAGCCGCTCCTCCACCGTGCCGCTGCGCCAGGCCAGATCCTCTTCAATCTTGCGGCCCTGCGCCTTGTACGTCTCGGCGAAGGCGACCAGACGTTCGGTGGCGTCGGCGCGCCGGTTCAGAACGACGTCCTCGACGCGCTCGCGCAATTCGGGATCGAGCTCGTCGTACACGCCGAGCTGGCCGGCATTGACGATGCCCATCGTCAGGCCCGCCCGGATTGCGTGATAGAGAAAGACGGTGTGGATCGCCGCGCGCACCGCGTCGTTGCCGCGGAAGCTGAAGCTGACATTGGAGATGCCACCGGAGATCTTGGCGTGAGGAAGATGCTGCTTGATCCACGCGGCAGTGCGGATGAAATCGACCGCGTAGTTCGCGTGCTCGTCGATGCCGGTCGCGATCGCGAACACGTTGGGATCGATGACGATGTCCTCGGGTGGAAAGCCGACCTTGTCGACGAGCAGATCGTACGCCCGTCGGGCAACCTCGATGCGCCGCTCGTAGGTGTCGGCCTGACCCTTCTCGTCGAAGCACATCACGATCGCCGCGGCGCCATAGCGTTTGACCAGCCTCGCCTGGCGCAGGAACTCGGCTTCGCCCTCCTTCATCGAGATCGAATTGACGATGGGCTTGCCCTGCACGCACTTGAGGCCGGCCTCGATAACCTCCCATCGCGACGAGTCGACCATCACCGGCACGCGGGCGATATCCGGCTCGGCGGCGATCAAGTGCAGGAAGCGCACCATCGCCGCCTTCGAGTCGAGCATCGCCTCGTCCATGTTGACGTCGATCATCTGCGCGCCGCTGCCGACCTGCTGGCGCGCGACTTCGACGGCGCCGGCGAAGTCGCCGGCGAGGATAAGCTTGGCGAACGCACGCGAGCCGGTGACGTTGGTGCGCTCGCCGACGTTGACGAAGAGTGAATCGTCGTCGATGGTTAACGGCTCGAGGCCGGCAAGCCTCATGGCCCCCGATCGAAAGGGCCCGGATTTCATCTCATCGGCTGCGTTGCTCACGATCCGTCTTGCTTACGTATGTTCTTATACGTGCGCTGCGCCGGATCGCTCGCGCCTTGCCGCTGAGCGAACTCCGGGCCCTTTCGATCGGGGGCTCGGCGATTGGCGTCGATTAGGCGCCGGCATCGCGCGGTTGCGTCGCCGAAAGCTTCCGCGGCGGCAGATCCTTCACCGCATCCGCGATCGCGCGGATATGCTCCGGCGTCGTGCCGCAGCAGCCGCCGACGATGTTCACGAAGCCGTTCTCGGCGAAGTCCCGGATCAATCTCGACGTTGTCTCAGGAGTCTCGTCGTAGCCTGTTTCGCTCATCGGATTAGGCAGGCCGGCATTCGGATAGCACGAGACGAACGTGTCGGCGATGCGCGCCATCTCCTCGATGTAAGGCCGCATCAGCGCCGCGCCGAGCGCGCAATTCAACCCGACGGCCAGCGGTTTCGCGTGCCGCACCGAGTTCCAGAACGCCTCGGTCGTCTGCCCGGACAACGTCCGTCCGGACGCGTCGGTGATCGTGCCGGAAACGATGATCGGCAGGCCGATGCCGTGCTCGACGAAGTAGCTGTCGATCGCGAAGAGCGCGGCCTTGGCGTTCAAGGTGTCGAACACCGTCTCAACCAGCAGCAGGTCGACGCCGCCCTCGACCAGCGCCGCAACGGCCTCGCCGTAGGCCGCGACGAGCTCGTCGTAGCTCACGTTGCGAAACCCTGGGTCGTTCACGTCCGGGGAGATCGTCGCGGTGCGGTTGGTCGGACCCAGCGCACCGGCGACGAACCGCGGCTTTTCCGGCGTCTTCGCCGTCCAGGCATCGGCGCGCTCGCGCGCGATCCGCGCCGCGGCGAGGTTGATCTCGCGCACCCGATTCTCGAGCTTGTAGTCGGCCTGCGCGATGCGGGTCGCGTTGAACGTGTTGGTCTCGATGATGTCGGCGCCAGCGGCGAGGAATTCATCGTGGATCGCGCGGATGACGTCGCGATTGGTCAGGGCCAGGAGATCGTTGTCCCCCTTGAGATCGTGCGCATGGCCCTGCAGGCCGCAGGCGGCCGGCCCGCGATAGTCGGGCTCGGCGAGCGCGCGGCCCTGGATCATGGTGCCCATTGCGCCGTCGAGGATCAGGATGCGCTCGCGCAGCAGCTTCGTAAGCAATGCGGTCTTGTCGGTCGTCGGCATGGTCAGCTCCATCAAACAAAAAACCCGTTCAGCTTGCCGCCGAGCGGGTTTCGGTCGAAAGCCGCTTTAGCTGCATTTGTAGAGCGCCCGCAAGCTGCCGGGCGCATACTTGCAAACAACCCGGATCAAATCGGCGCTGTTGGTGAAGGTAAGGCCTGCGGCGCGCCTTGTCAACTCCGGCGCTGCCAATCCGGTAACATCGAGTCGCGATACCCGCGACACCGCGATGCTCGATCCCGATATCCGCCGCTTGCTCGACACGGTGTTCGACCTGCCGCCGGACTCCGCGGTACCGAGCATCGAAGAGCTTCGCGCCGCCGCGGAAGAAGCGCCTAAGTTGCTCGGCGGCCAACCGGAAATCGTGGCATCGATTCGCGACGTGCACGCGCCGGGTTCTGCAGGCGCCGTTCCGGTGCGCGTCTACCGCCCGGAATCGCCTGCACCGCTGCCGCTGTTCGTGTTCGCGCACGGTGGCGGCTGGGCCGTCGGCTCGCTAGCCTCGCACGACAAGTTGTGCCGGATTCTCACCAACCGGCTCGGCGCGGTCGTCGTGGCCGTCGACTATCGCCTTGCGCCGGAGCACGTCTATCCAGCCGCGCTCGACGACGTCGAAGCGGCGTGGCGCTGGGCGCGTGCGGAAGCTCGCTCGCTCGGAGCGGACGGCGAGCATTTCGCCGTGGCCGGAGACAGCTCCGGCGGCAACCTTGCCGCGGCGTTGACGCTGCGCTTGCGCACGCAAGGGGCGGCGCAACCGCACCTGCAGCTCCTGCTCTATCCCGCGCTCGACGCGACCTGCTCGCGCGCGTCGTATCGCGAGTTCGCCGACAGTTACAACCTGAGCGGAGCGCAAATGGCCTGGTACTGGGATCTCTATCGCGCCGGCGCCGCACCGGATGCCCCGGAGCTCTCGCCGATCGCGGCGGCGCATCTGTCGGAGCTGCCGCCGGCTGTCATCGCACTGGCGGCCGCGGACGTTCTGCGCGACGACGGCCGCGAGTACGCTCAGCGCCTCGAAGCCGCCGGCGTTCCGGTGCGCGTCGTCGATTGTGCCGGCATGATCCACGGCTTTCTGCGGTGGACGGGCGAGGTGGCCGCGGCGCTGGTCTGGATCGACGCGATCGCCGCCGCCGCGCGCGAGCTCTTAACGTCGCGTCGCGTCTGAATGGCAAGCGCTCGCGTGTCGGCCTACGGCACTCTCGGCACCCTGTTCTACGACGCGGACAAGCCGCGCGCGGGCGAGGCGGAGGTCGCGTGGTACACAGCGCGCCTGCCGCGCGCCGCAGGGCCGGTGCTCGAAGCCATGGCGGGCTCCGGACGGTTGCTCGTGCCGCTGCTCGAAGCCGGCTTCGAAGTGCACGGCGTCGACAGCTCCGAGGCCATGCTTGCGAATTGCGAAAAGCGGATCGCGATCGGTGGTCGGGCGACTCAGCTCTATCGCCAGAACGTGACGACGCTCAATCTGCCGACTCGCTACGCTGCCGCATTCATCGCCGCCGGCTCGTTTCAGCTGCTCGCCGATCCGATCGCCGCGCTCGACGCATTGCTGCGCATCCGCGCGCATTTGATCGATCCCGGGCTACTGCTGCTCGATCTGTTCGTCCCCGCGGAGGCGGAGCATCCGCCGGGCGCGCCGATCGTCGAGGTGCGCACGGTCGCCGCCGGCGAGGGTGTTCACATCGGGCTGCGGTCCGAGACTTCCTGCGACGTCGACCTGCGCCGTATCGACGTGAGAACCCGCTATGAGAGGCGCGACCAGACGACGATCACGGCCCGCGAAGATGAGACCTGGGCGCTGACCTGGTACAGCGAGGACGAAGCCGTCACGCTGCTCGGCGACGCGGGCTATCGCGACATCCGGATCGAACCCGCCGCGTGGCCGCGCGAGGACGGCAGGCATTTCGCGGTCAGCGCGAGGGCGTAGAAAGCGTAGCCCGGGCTGAGCGCAGCGATGCCCGGGACTTCATCGTACGGCGTTTGATCCCTCGCCGCACATTGCCGCCGCCCCGGGCAAATCAGCGGCTCACAGCGTGAGCGCCATATACACCACGCCCGCCAGCGGATTGTGGTAATACGGCGTGCATTCGCGAAAGCCGACGCCCGCGTAGAGTGCGCGCGCCGCGGTCATCCAGTCGAGCGTGTCGAGCTTGAGCTCGCGATAGCCGATCGCGCGCGCTTCGTCGATCAGCGCGCGGGCGAGCCGTTCGCCCCAGCCTTCGCCGCGATGCCCCGGCTGGACGTAGAGGCGCTTGACCTCCGCGACGAACGCGCCCGTTCGCTCGGCGGGAGCACCGCAACCGCAGCCCGAATCGCTAGCGAGAGGCCGCAGCGCGATGCAGCCGAAGGCTTGTCCCGGCACTCCCGCGAGCAGCAGCCGCCCGCGTGGCGGAGCATAGGCGCCGGGCAGCGTTGCGAGCTCTTCGTCGAATCCCTGAAAACACAGATCGACCTTGAGCCATTGCGCATACTCGACGAACAGCAGGCGTGCGAGCGCGATGTCGCCGGCCGAGACGGCATGTCGGATCGCAGCCGCGCTCGATGCGACCGGCGCGACCGTCACGCGGTCTTCTCGCATGTTCCGATCTTGATCTCGCTACCCGGAAATGCGCCCTGCAGCTCCTTCATGCGCGCGACGGCCGGCGCAGGCGGGTCGCGCACGACCACCGCCGTCTGCGTGATCGCCTGCACGCGCGAGCCGACCTTGGCGGTCTTGACGCCCTGCGCCTCCAGCGCCGCCAGACGCGCCAACGCAGCCTCTTCGGTCCGGAATACACCGAGCGAGATCGCGAAGCGCTGCGGGCCGCTGTCGACGAGCAACAGGTCCTTGACACCCTGCGCCTTGAGCTCCTCCATGCGGCGGTCGGCAATCGATCTATTGGGCGCGGCAGGGATGAATACCCAGTAATTGGCGACGACTTCGACTTTCTTCTGGCTGATCAGCTTGGCGAGATCGAGCGGCTCGAGCAAGGCCAGGGCGCGGGGCTTGTCGATATCGGACAGCGGACCCCACTCGACGCAGACATCGGCCAGCGCGGAAACCTTCGCCGGGCCCAGCGCCGCGACCTGCTGCGGGGAGAGCAGCACGATCTTGTCCGGCTGGACTTGCTGCGCCAGACGAACGCCCTCGCCCGTGCCCAGGCTGTCCAGCCGTGTGTACGAGAACAGCGCCAAATTCGCGAGCACCAGCAGGACAACGATAATTCTCATCGTTCGACGGCGGATTGGGCGAGGGCAAGCACGCCCTCGAGCACAAGATTATCCACGACCTCCACCGGCGGGGTAAGGTGCGGCGCGATGTCGGCGGCGGCGCCGCCGGAAAGAAATGCCTTGGGCGCCGGTCCTTCGGCGTCTAGGCGGCGGCGCATTTGCTCGATCGCACCGCACACGGCCTGCATTGCGCCGGAAGCGAGCGCATCGGCGGTGTTGATCGGAAAATCGTGATAGCGGCCCGGCGGCATTCGGAGCGCGGCGGTGTTCTCCGCCAGAGCGTGCAACATCAGGTTCAGTCCCGGCAGAATGATGCCGCCGCGGAACACGCCCTCGCTGTCGAGGGCATCGACGGTGATCGCAGTGCCGGCGTTGACCACGACGCAGGATGACGGGAACAGCTCGTCAGCAACGCGGCGGCGCGCGGCGATTAAGGCCGCCCAACGGTCGGCGCCGAGCTGTGACGGCCGCGCGTAGCGATTGTATACGCCGCCGGCCGCCTCGCTCGCGATCAGCCACTCGGGTGCGGTGCGCCAGCGTACGAGCTGTGCTTCCACGCGCACGCGCGTTGCTTCGCCGGCGACATTGACGCCGACGACGCGCGCAGGTCGCGGCAGATTCTGCCAATCGCGCAGCGCCAGCGTCCCGATCTCCTGGTTGGCAACGTTGCCCTGCGACACCCAGCCGTGCGGCCCGGCCAGCCCCCATTTCAGCCGGCTGTTGCCGCAATCGAGCACCAGGATCACGTGCGACGCAGCGAGACTTCGCCGCTCACGAAGCGCAGCCGGCGGCCGCCGCTGTCGAGGACCAGCGCGCCATCGGAGTCGACGCCGACGACTTCACCGCGCACCGTGCCGCCGTCGGGCAGCAGGATTCGCACCGATTTTTTCTGGAAGGCGTGACGGCGCTGCCACGCGGCACGCAACGGCGCAAATCCTGCCCCCGCGTAGACCTCGAGCACTGCGAAGAGCTCGGCGGCGATGCGCGCGAGCAGCGCATTGCGGTCGATCGTGCGCCCGCCGGCGACGGTTGCAAGATCGGTGACCGGCTGCGCGACGTCGCGCCGGAACGCCGCAGGCAGGCGAACGTTGAGACCCACGCCGATGATGGCGAGCGAAGGCCCGAGGGCATCGCCCGAGAGCTCGACGAGAATACCGCCCAGCTTCGCGGACCCATGGACGAGATCGTTCGGCCACTTGAGCGCAACACCGGAGAATCCTTCGCCTTCGAGTGCGCGGGCGAGCGCGAGTCCCACCACCAGCGGCAGGCCGGACAAAAATCCCGCGCCCTGCTCGAACCGCCAGCCCAGCGAGAAGCACAAGCTGCCGCCGATCACGGCGGTCCAGCCCCGCCCACGCCGTCCGCGCCCGGCGGTCTGCCATTCAGCCGCGAGCAAAGTCCGGTCGATGTCGCCGACCGCGCCGCGACGCGCAAGCTCGCTGCTCGTCGAATCGATGATATCTACGACTTCGACGCTGAGCCCCGCAGCGCGCTCACCCAGCGCCGCGAGGATCGCGTCGCGCTCGAGAAACGGCAAGGCGTCGGGGAGGCGGTAGCCGCGGCCGCGCCTGCGCTCGAGGCTCAAGCCGGCGGCATCGGCCTCCTTGAGGAGCTGCGAAACGCGGGCGCGCGAAATGCCGCTCTCTGCCGCCAGCGCCTCGCCCGAGTGGACTTCGCCGTCGGAGAGCCGGCGCAGGAGTGAAAAGCCGAGGGGAGAAAGCACGAGCAGCGGCGCAGCGGAAGACCAGCCCAATGTAGCACAGTTGGCTGCGACGACCCCTCGCCAGCCGTGAAGGCATTCGCCGCTCGCCCGCGACCCGCTGATGCTCAATCCTTCAACACGCCGCGCCTGATCTGATCGAGCTCGATCGACTCGAACAGCGCCTGGAAGTTGCCTTCGCCGAATCCTTCGTTGCCTTTGCGCTGAATGATTTCGAAGAAGATCGGGCCGACCACCGTCGTCGTGAAGATCTGCAGCAGCATCTCGTTCTTTGCCGGCGCGCCGTCTAGAAGGATCCGATTCTTTTTGAGGCGTGCGGTGTCTTCCTTGTGATTCGGCAACCGGGTCGCGAGCAGATCGTAATAAGTGTCCGGGGTGCCCTGGAAGGCGACCTTGCGCGCGCGCAGCGTTTCGACGGTCGCGTAGATGTCGTTCGTGCCGAGCGCAACGTGCTGGATACCCTCGCCGTGATACGCGAGCAGATACTCCTGGATCTGTGATTTGTCGTCGGCGCTCTCGTTGATCGGGATGCGGATCTTGCCGCAGGGGCTCGTCATCGCCTTGCTCTTGAGACCGGTGAGCTTTCCCTCGATGTCGAAGTAGCGCACTTCGCGGAAGTTGAACAGCCGCTCGTAGAAGCCCGCCCATTCCTCCATACGTCCGCGATGCACGTTGTGCGTAAGGTGATCGATGTAGGTCAACCCCGCCCCGATCGGGCGTTGATCGACGCCGGCGAGCGGCACGAAATCGACATCGTAGATGGACACTCCGGCACCGTCTCTCGAATAGCGATCGACGAGATAGATCAGCGAATCGCCGATGCCCTTGATCGCCGGGATGTTGAGCTCCATCGGCCCGGGATGCGCCTCGACGCCCCACGCGCCGAGCTCGGTCGCCCGCTTGTAGGCGAACGCGGCGTCCTTGACGCGGAAGGCGATCGCGCAGATCGACGGCCCGTGCACGCGCGCGAACGCCTGCGCAAAGCTTCCCGGCTCCGCGTTGACCACGAAGTTGATCTCCCCTTGGCGATAGAGGAGCACGTTCTTGGCGCGGTGCTTGGCGATCGCCGTGAAGCCAAGCTGCTCGAACAGCCGGCCGAGTGCCGCGGGATCGGGCGCGGCGTATTCGACGAACTCGAATCCGTCGGTGCCGAGAGGGTTGTCCCAGAGGGATCCATTGGCGCTGCCCATGACGCGTGCTCCGGCAAATCTCAATGCGGTACGATTTTCACGCCGGCCAGTTTTTCCTGCGACTCGATCAGCGACGCGACGTACTTGTCGCCAAGACCGAGCAGGTTGGCGGTGACAAGGCTTTGGTGGACTGCTCCGCCGACCAGCGCCGCGACCGGCAGCGATGCGGCGAAGCGCGTGTAGTAGCGCAGGTCCTTCATCGCGTTCTCCAGCGTGAACTTGAGACCCGCGAGATCGCCGGCTTCGAGCATCTTGCCGACCATCAGCTGGAAGATGCCGGAGTTGACCGCGCCCGCAGAGATGACCTCGTGCAGCTTCTTGATCGACACGCCCGACTTGGCGCACGCCGCGCAGGCTTCCGCCGAGGCCGTCGCAATCGACATCGCCATGAAGTTGTTGATGAGCTTCAGCATGTGGCCGTGACCCGGAGGACCGGCGTGGATGACGTTCTCGCAGTAGGCGGAGAAAACGGGCTTCAGCCGGGCGAACGTCGCCTCGTCGGCGCCGACCATGGTGTTGAGCCGCCCTTCCTCGGCCTCCTTGGGCGTGCGCGCGAGCGGCGCGTCGATGTAGAGCGTCCCCTTCGCCGCCAGATCGCTGCGGATCTTCGCGGTCGACTCGGGCTCCGCCGTCGACGTATCGATTACGGTGAGCCCCTCGCGCGCAACGCCGAGGATGCCGCTTTCGCCGTAGACGATCTCCTCGACCTGCGGCGAACCGGTGACGCAGAGGATCACGACGTCGGAGTTTCTCGCGAGCTCGGCGTTGGTCGATGCTTCGCGCGCGCCTGCAGCGAGGATGTCTTCCGCCGGTTTCCGGTTCCGGTGCACGCGCACCATCAGCGGAAAACCCTTGGCCACGAGATTCTTGGCCATGCCGTGGCCCATCAGCCCAAGGCCGATGAATCCGACGCGCGGCTTGTCGATGCTCATGATGATTCTCCCGGAAGTGCCGAAGGCGCGAAGGCGTCGGTCGGGCGATCAGGCCCGATTTTACCGCGACATTCGGCGCGAAAACGTTAAGGAATCTAATCGACCGCGGCGGGCTCGGATTGCGGCAGGCTCGCCCGCCAGCGCTCGTACCATGTGAGCGCGACGCCGCTGCCCGCGATGACGACGATCCCGGTCAGCGTCCAGCCGTCGGGAAAGGTCGCGAAAAGGAGCCATCCGGCAAGCGTCGACCACACCAGCTGCATATAGGTGAACGGCGCGATGGCCGACGCCGATGCGCGCTGGAATGCCTGGACGAAAAGAAGATGCCCCAGCGCACCGGTGATCCCGAGTCCGACGAACGCGATGATATCGGCGGTTGGGTACCAAGCGTCGAAACGAACAAAGGGCAAGGTTGCCGACAGCAGCACACAGCCTACGAGGCTTGGATACATCATCAATACCATCAGGTTCTCGCCGGCGAGCTTGCGCGTCAGAATCTGGAACGTCGCATATAGCGCCGCCGCACCCAGTGCAAGGAGCGCCGCTGGCGTGAGCATTTCGCTTCCCGGCCGCACGATTAGCAGCATGCCGAGCAAGCCAGCAGCAACGAATGCCCAGCGCGGGCGCGTGAGCCGCTCGCGCAACAACCACGCCGCCATCAGCGTGACCAACATCGGGGCCGTGTAATTCAGCGCTGTCGCTTCGGCGAGCGGAAGAAAGCTGAGCGCCGAAAAGAAGCAAAGCGAAGACGCGATCAATACGACGCCGCGCGCGAGATGCAGCGGGAGGCGCGCCGTGCGCACGAGATCCAGGCGCATCCTCGGCCCCATCAGCGCTAGCAATACCAGCGCTTGCACGCCCCAGCGCGCCCAGACCAGCAGCGGCACCGGGTAGCGCTGGCTAAGATGCTTGACGGTGACGTCGACGGCCGAGAAACAGCCACTTGCCACCACGATCAGCAAGATCGCCGAAAGCGGGACGTGTGCGTGTTGCTTCAAGTCGGCTTAAGCCGCGACATTGGAATCGACCGGATTCAAGCCTGGGACGACCCTCGAAAGGGCCCGGTGCTGAAGCGAATCGGGATTTTACGCGAAAGGCGCATAATCCTGCGCATCGGCCGACGCCCCTGCGGCGCGCCGGACAGGCAACGGAGGCTTTCATGATCGGAAAAACTTTGTGCAGCGGGCTCGCCGCAATCGCAGCGATCTTGCTTCTCGCCGGCAGCGGCGAAACCGCGCAGGCGCAACCGGCCGCGCAGCGCAGCAGGGTCGTGATCCAGGTAAGCGACGGCGACCAGGCCAAATGGAACCTCGCGCTCAACAACGCGCGCAACATCCAGGCGGACCTCGGCGCGGCGAACGTCGATATCGAGATCGTGGCGTACGGGCCGGGCATTGGCATGCTCAAGCTCGACTCGCCGGTCGCCAACCGGGTCGACGAGGCGAATGCGGCCGGCGTCAAGGTCATGGCCTGCGAGAACACGATGAAAGGCCAGAAGCTCGCCCGGAGCGACATGCTCGGCAGCGTCGGCTACGTCAACGCGGGCGTGGTCGAGATCATGCAGCGCCAGCAGCAGGGCTGGGCGTATCTCCGTCCGTAACTCGGGAGCGAGATCGTGGCGTCGCCCTGGGCTTCGCCCTGCGGGCTCAACCCAGGCTACGCCGCACGCTCGTAGCCCGGGCTGAGCCGCGAAGCGGCGATGCCCGGGAGCATCGCATTAGCGTGACGTCGCCCCGGGCTTCGCCCTGCGGACTCAGCCCGGGCTACGCAGCCGGAGCCGGATAGCCAGGAATCCGTTCGAGATCGACCGCGTCGATCTGCGCCGGATCGAGAAATTTCCGCGCGTAATCGACCCAGACCCTCTCGCGCACGAACACGTCGAACAGATCCGGATCGACGTGCCCCGAAAGCTTCATCTGGCCGAGGATCGCGAGCGATTCCGCCACGGTCTTGGCGCGCTTGTAGGGGCGGTCTTCGGCAGTCAACGCTTCGAATACGTCGGCGATGGCGATCATTCGCGCCGGCAGCGACATCTGCTCGCGCTTCAGGCCGCGCGGATAGCCCGTGCCGTCGACGCGCTCGTGATGGCCGCCCGCATATTCGGGGACGCGCGCGAGCTGCCGCGGCCACGGCAACGACTCGAGCATCCGGATGGTCGTGCTCACGTGACGATTGATGATCGCCCGCTCGGCAGCGTTGAGCGTTCCGTAGCGGATGGTCAAGTTCGTGACCTCGTCTTCGCTTAGCAGCGGCCTGGTCTCGCCGTCCGCGCCGCGGATAGCGCGCGCCGCGATCGAGCGCACGCGGGCCACGTCCTCGTCGGGCATCCGCTCGCTGCCGCGATTCGCTTCGCGCAGAAACGCGCGGTCGACGTCGAGTGCGGCGAGCTCGGCGCAATAGCGCGATTCGGCCGCCGCCTCGTTTTCGCCTGCAGCAACCGCCTCCAATCGCGCGATGTACGGGTCGCGCGCGGCGAGCTCGAACCGCGCCTCGATCAACGCCATCCGGTCGAAGATTCCGGAGAGCTTGGTCGCCTTGTCAACCACGTGCACCGGCGTCGTGATCTTGCCGCAGTCGTGCAGCAGCGCGGCAAGCCAGAGCTCCCGCCGCTCGGCCTCGCTCATGTGGTAGTCGGCGAGAGGCCCGGCGCTGGTGCGGTGAGCGGCTTCGGCGAGCATCATCGCCAGCTCCGGAACGCGCCGGCAATGACCGCCCGTGTACGCGCTCTTCTCGTCGATCGCGTCGTTGATCAGCCGCACCAGGCTTTCGAATAACGCCTCCAGGCGCTCGATCAAGCGTTGCTTGTCCAGCGCGATCGCCGCGAGAGAGGTCAGCGCCTCGACGAATGCCTGATCCTCGGCCGTGAACACGCCGGCCGCGCCGTCGCGCGAGCGCACGTTGACGAGCTGCAGCACCCCCGTCACCTCAGCGGAATGATCGATCATCGGGACGGCGAGAAAGGAGCGCGAGCGGTATCCATGGGCCTGGTCGAACGCCCGCGCGCCGGCGAAGTCGAAACCTGCCGCACTATATGCGTCGTCGATCCGCACCGATTCGCGCGCCAGCGCGCAATGCGTCACCACCGACCGGTGGTTGGGCGAACCGTCGGAGTCGTACAGCGCGGGTGCCTGCACGCCGATCGGGACACCGGATGCACCGCCCAGATGCAATCCGAGGGTATCGTTCAAGATCAGCGCGAAGCTCAGGCTGCAGCGATCGTCCTCGACGAGGTAAACCGACCCGCCGTCCGCGCCGGTCGCCTCTTTGGCTGTCATGAGGATGCGTTCGACAAGCCGCGCCGTGTCGGGCTCACGGGCGATGAGCCGCGCAAGGTCAAGCAGCTGCGGCAGGCGGCCGCCGGTATCCACGGAAGCCATTGGCGTGAGCATACGGCAGGGGGGAGCCGGTGCGCCAGCCGCGTGCCCGACCCGCTCGGGACGGTCCCGGTCTGCACGGGCACCATATTTGCGTCGCAGCCGAACCCGCATCGTTCACCGCGCCCTTCGGGACCGAGATGAGTCCGGCAACCCTCCCACTACAGCGATACCTAGACGCACTCCACGATAAGCACCAGGCGCTCGACAAGGGAGCCGTCGCCACGTATATCCCGGAGCTCGCCAAAGCGGATCCCGACTGGTTCGGCATCTGTATCGTCACCACCGACGGCTACGCCTACGCGGTCGGCGAGGCCGATCGCCAATTCACCATGCAATCAGTATCCAAGCCCGCGGTCTACGCGGCCGCGTTGGCGGATCGGGGACGCGAGGCCGTCCTCTCCAAGGTCGGCGTCGAACCGAGCGGCGAGGCGTTCAATTCCATCAGCCTCGATCCCCAAACCGGTGCACCGTTCAACCCCATGATCAACGCTGGTGCAATCGCGACGACCGGGTTCGTCGCCGGCACGACCGCGGAGGAGCAATGGGGCCGCATCGCGAACATCATGTCCGGCTTCTTCGGGCGCGCCGTTACTATCGACGATGCCGTCTACCGCTCCGAGAGCGAAAGCGGGTTTCGCAATCGCGCCATCGCCTGGATGCTCAAGCATTTCGGCATCATCGACGGCGACCCCATGCCCGTGCTCGAGAACTACTTCCGGCAGTGCTCGATCCTGGTCACCTGCCGCGATCTCGCCTATATGGCGGCGACCTTGGCCAACGGCGGCGTGCAACCCCGCAGCGGAAAACGCGTCGTGCCTGCCGATGAGGTCCAGGCCGTGCTCAGCATCATGGCCACTTGCGGCATGTACGACTATGCCGGGAGCTGGCTATATGAAGTCGGTCTGCCGGCAAAGAGCGGCGTCAGCGGCGGCGTGATCGCCGTCATGCCCGGCCGCTTCGGCATCGCGATCTTCTCGCCACGGCTCGACGAGAACGGAAACAGCGCCCGTGGCATCGCCGTCTGTCGAGAGATATCGCGCGAATTCGGGCTGCATGTATTCGGCATGTCCGCTTCTCCCTCGCTGGTCTTGAGCCGTGTGTTCTCGGCGCTCGATCTTCCGTCGCGACGAGTCCGGTCGACTGAACTGGCGATTCGGCTGCGGGAGGTCGCGTCCCAGATCAAGTGCTACTGCTTGCAGGGCGAGGTGGCATTCGATGGCGCGGAATTCATCGTCCGGCAGCTGATCCAGGTGGCACCGGACGCCGACAGCTTCATCCTCGACATGCATCGTGTCAGCTATTTGGCCGAAAGCGCCGCCCGGCTTCTGCTTGAAGTCCGCCAATTACTGGTTGCGCAGGGGAAGGCGCTGGTGTTCTCGCGCATCCGCGGCAGGGCCGTGGTCGAAGATGCGCTGCGGCATGCTCTACCCGAAGGCGACGGCGGCTATCTGAGCTTCGAGGACAACGACCTGGCGGTCGAGTGGTGCGAGGACCGTCTGCTCGACTCCGCGACTCAATGGTCGCCGCAGGTGAGCACGGTCGCCGCTTTTCCTCTGTTTGCCGGAATGCACGAACGCACGCTCGCGCGGCTACAGGATCGCATGCAGGCGGCCGACTATCCCGTCGGCGCTACCATCATCTCAGCCGGCCAGGAACAGGACGATCGCGTTTTCTTCATTCGCGAAGGCGAGGTCAGTGTCGTATTGTCGCTGGCCGACGGCTCGCACCAGCGCCTTGCCACACTCTCCGCTGGCATGAGCTTCGGCGAGATGGCGATGCTCGGCAAGGCAGCGCGCAGTGCACACGTTCATGCCGATACGGCGGTACGCAGCTGGACCTTGAGCGCCAGGTCGCTCGATGAACTCGCCATCGATCATCCCGAGATCAAGATTGCTGTGCTCAGGAATCTTTCGCTCGACCTGGCGCAGAAGCTGCGGCAGGCCAATCAGCTGATCGGCGTGCTGGCGGCATAGCTTTTCCGGCCCGTCGGCACTTGGCAACCCGCCGCCCGTGACGGACAATTCGCAGGGAACCTCTGAATAAGTCCCGCGTGGCCGCGACGGACGCTTTCCGGGATGAGATGCGCGAAGCGACGCGAAGCCCATGGCAGGCCCCCATGGGCGAGCGGCGCGACAAAGCAGATCGGCCGGAAAGCGTTCGTCCCTTCGGGTTTCGGCGCAATAGCCTCATCTGCGTTGTTGCGCGGCTTGCGAATAGGATGAACTATTCGCTGCGCCGCGACGCCTAGCATCTGAGGCTATTGCGCCTGAAACGCGGCTCATGTGGGACTTGTTCAGAGGTTCCTCCGGTGCGGGTGTAGTTCAATGGCAGAACGGCAGCTTCCCAAGCTGCATACGAGGGTTCGATCCCCTTCACCCGCTCCATTCTCCCTGCGGTGCCTTCCCGCATGGCGCGCGGAGTTGCTGACTACCACCTGTAACAGCTTGTAACTTCCCCACGATCGGCCTGATTGGGCGATAATTTCGGGTTGCGCCCGGCTGTCTCGGGGCACCCAACTGATGTCGACCCAGAAGAAAATATTTTCCGGAATCCTCCTGCTGGCCGTAGTAGCAGTCACGGTCTTCCTTGTTTTTCAGACTAATCGCGGGTCGCGCGCCGATACACAGAAAAGCGCGCCCGCGGTTCCGGTCACTACGGCGGCGGTCGTGACCAAGACGGTGCCGGTCCGCCTCTACGCCATCGGCAATATTGAACCGTACACCACCGTTGCGATCAAGGCGCGCGTCGACGGGCAGCTCGTGTCCGTGCACTTCAAGGAAGGCGACGAGGTGCGGAAAGGCTCGGTGCTGTTCGAGATCGACCCGCGTCCGTTCGCCGCAAGCCTGAAACAGGCGCAGGCGAACCTGCTCAGGGACAAGGCGTTGTTCACTCGCGCCAGCCAACAGGAGAAACGCTACAAGGAATTGCTCGCCAAGAACTTCATCTCGCCCGACGCCTACGAGCAGGTTCGCACCAATGCGGAAACCGCTGCCGCAATCGTGAGCGCTAACGAAGCCGCGATCGAGAGCGCCAGGTTGTCGCTCGAATACTGCACGATTCGCGCGCCGGTGACCGGCTACGCGGGCCGCATCCAGATCCAGCAAGGCAACCTCGTCAAAGCGAACGACACCAACCCGCTGGTGACGATCAACCAGGTCGTGCCGATCTATACGTCGTTTTCGGTGCCCGAGCAGAACGTCGCCGACGTTCGCAGGTATCAGGCCAACGGTGAGCTCAAGGTGGCGGCGAGCTTCGCCAACTCCGTGCACCCGCCCGTGGCCGGCAGGCTATCGTTCGTCGACAACGCAGCCGACGCGAGCACCGGGACGATCAAGCTCAAGGCGGAGTTCCCGAATACCGACAAGGCCCTGTGGCCTGGCCAGTTCGTCAACGTGGTGCTCACCTTGCACGAGCAAAAGGACGCGATCGTGACGCCCTCGGCCGCGGTGCAGAGCGGTCCGACCGGACAGTATGTTTTCGTCGTCAAGCCCGACTCCACGGTCGAGCTACGCAACATCGAGATCGCCCGCGCCGAAGGTGACGACACCGTCGTGGCGAGCGGCTTGCAGGCAGGCGATCAGGTGGTTATCGTCGGACAGTTGCGGCTTGCCCCGGGGACGAAGGTCAACGTCGGCAAGGCGGCGCAGCCCTCGTGAACATCGCCGAAATCTTCGTCCGCCGTCCGGTGATGACCGTGCTGGTCATGACGGGGATCCTCATCTTCGGCATCATCGGCTACCGGTTGCTGCCGATCAACGCGTTGCCCAACGTCGACTTCCCGACGATCCAGGTGCAGGCGCAGCTCCCGGGCGCGAACCCGGACACGATGGCCTCCGCGGTCGCCACGCCGCTCGAGAAACAGTTCTCCACCATCGCCGGCATCGACACGATGACCTCGGTGTCCACCAACGGTATTGCGACGATCACGCTGCAGTTTTCGCTCGACCGCAGCATCGACGCCGCGGCGCAGGACGTGCAATCGGCGATCGCCGCGGCGTCGCGATCGCTGCCGTCGTCGATGCCCACACCGCCGACGCAGCGCAAAGTGAACCCGGCCGATGCGCCGATCATGAACATCGTGCTCTCGTCGTCGACGTTGCCACTGTCGACGGTCGCCGAGTATGCGGAGAACCTGCTCGCCCAGCAGATCTCGACGATCAGCGGGGTGGCACAGGTTCAGGTCTACGGCTCGCAGCAATACGCGGTGCGCATCCAGCTCGACCCGAATGCGCTGGCCACGCGCGGCATCTCCCTCACCGAGGTCGAGCAGGCCATTGGCAGCAGCAACGTCAACCTGCCGACCGGGACCCTGTACGGAAGAGAGAAGGCGACGTCGATCCAGGCGACCGGGCAGCTCATGACTGCACAGGCCTATGCGCCGCTGATCGTCGCCTACCGGAACGGCGCGCCGGTGCGGCTCTCCGAGATCGGGCGCGTGTTCGACAGCGTGCAGAACGACAAGATCGCGGCCTGGCACAACGGCACGCGCGGCATCATGCTCGGCGTGCAGCGCCAGCCGGGAACGAACACGATCGAGATCGTCGACGCGATCAAGAAGATCCTGCCGACCTTCGAGTCGCAGCTCCCCCCGGCGATCCAGCTCACGATGTTCTACGACCGTTCGGTGCCGATACGCAACGGCGTCCACGACGTTCAGCAATCGCTGCTGCTCGCGCTGGGGCTCGTCGTAGCGGTCATCTTCGTCTTCTTGCGCAGCGCCACCGCCACGATCATCCCGAGCCTTGCCTTGCCGCTGTCGATCGTCGGCACCTTCGCGGTGATGTACGCCTTCGGCTACAGCATCGACAACCTGTCGTTGATGGCCCTCACGCTGTGCGTCGGCTTCGTCGTCGACGATGCGATCGTGATGCTCGAGAACATCACCCGCCACATCGAAATGGGCAAGTCGCGAATGCAGGCGACGCTCGATGGGTCGAAAGAGGTCGGCTTCACCATCGTGTCGATGACCTTGTCGCTGGTTGCCGTGTTCATCCCGGTGCTGTTCATGGGCGGCATCCTCGGCCGGCTGCTGCGCGAGTTCGGTGTAGTCATCATCGTCGCGGTGCTCATCTCCGGCTTCGTCTCGCTGACGCTGACTCCGATGCTGTGCAGCCGCATGCTGGTCGACGAGCGCACGAAAAAACACGGCCGCTTCTACGCTTTCAGCGAACGCGCGTTCAACGCGTTGTTGAATGGCTACCGCGATACTCTCGCCTGGGTTTTGCGTCATCAGCGGCTCACGCTCGCTGCGTTTTTCGCCATCACCATCGCCACCGGTATTCTGTTCAGCACGATGCCGAAAGGCTTCCTGCCGGCCGACGATCAGGGGCTCATCCTGGTGTTCACCGAGGCGGCGCAGGACGTGTCCTTCACGGCGATGGCTGGCATGCAGCGGCAGGTGGCCGCGATCGTCAAGGAAAATCCCTACGTGGCGGGTGCGATGTCATCGGTCGGTGCCGGCGGGCCGAGCGCGTCGCTCAACGTGGGCAGAATTTTCGTCGCGCTCAAGCCACGCGATCAACGTCCGAACGCCGACGTCGTGATCCAGCAGTTGCGCGGTCCCCTCGCGCGCGTCACCGGCATCAAGGCGTACGTTCAAAACATCCCGGCGATCCGCATCGGCGGCCAGGTTACAAAGAGCTCGTATCAGTACACGTTGCAGGGCACCGACACGAACGAGCTCTATCAATGGGCGCCGAGGGTCGAGGAGAAGCTCAGGTCGCTGCCGGGACTGGTCGACGTGACCAGCGACCTGCAGATTTCCAAGCCGCAGGTGACCGTCGAGATCGACCGCAACAAGGCCGCGGCGCTCGGCGTCTCGGCACAAGAGATCGAGAACACGCTCTACGACGCCTATGGCCAGCGCCAAGTCTCGACGATTTATGCGCCGACCAACCAGTACTGGGTTGTGATGGAGCTGCAGCAGCGCTATCAAACCGACCCATCGGTATTGTCGCTGCTCTACGTGCGCTCCGCGAGCGGTGCGCTGGTGCCATTGAACAGTGTCGCGACGCTGAAGCCGACGGTCGGCCCGCTGGCGATCAATCACCTTGGCCAGCTCGCGGCGGTGACGCTATCGTTCGACCTCAGACCCGGCGTCGCGATCGGTGATGCGATCAAGGAGATCAACAAAGCGACCGCCGAGATGCGCCTGCCGGCGACGATCAACGGCGTCTACCAGGGTACGGCGCAGGCGTTCCAGTCGTCATTGCGCGGGATGGGGATCCTGCTCGTGCTGGCAATCTTCGTGATCTATCTCGTGCTCGGCATCCTCTATGAGAGCTTCATTCATCCGTTCACGATTCTGTCCGGCGTGGTTCCCGCCGGCTTCGGCGCGCTCGTCACGCTGTGGCTGTTCGGCATCGAGCTCAACATGTACGCCTTTGTCGGCATCATCATGCTGGTCGGCATCGTGAAGAAGAACGCAATCATGATGATCGATTTCGCGATCGAGGCGCAGCGCAAGGAAAACAAGGCGCCGGAGGACGCGATCTTCCAGGCGTGCCTGACGCGCTTCCGCCCGATCATGATGACGACGATGGCCGCATTGATGGGAAGCCTGCCGATCGCGCTCGCGCTCGGCGCGAGCGGCCAGGCGCGGCAGTCGCTCGGTCTCGCTGTCGTCGGCGGCCTGGTCGTATCGCAGGCGCTGACGCTCTACATCACGCCGGTGATTTATCTCTACTTCGAGCGGCTGCAACAGCGGCTTGCGGCGCGGCGCCAAGCTGTACCCGCGCCGGCGCGGGCCGCCGCCGACTGATCGACGCGCGGCAGCGCGCACGCGCCATCGTCGGCAACATCCCGGGCAGCGAGGCGATGAAAATCGGCATGATCACCGACAGCCTGCCGGGCACTGACTTCGATACGCTGCTCGCCACGGCGGCGAGACTCGAGCTCGACATGCTCGAATTCGGGTGCGGCAATTGGTCGTCGGCGCCGCATCTCAACCTTGACCGCATGCTGGAGAGCGAGGCCGAGCAGCGCAATTTCAAGGCGCGACTGGCCGAACACGGCATCGCGATCAGCGCGCTCAACTGCTCGGGCAATCCGTTGCACCCGGGGGAACATGGGCGCCGCCACGATGCGGTGACGCGCAAGACGATCAAGCTCGCGAGCCTGATGGGTGTCGATCGCGTAGTGATGATGTCCGGCTGCCCGGGCGCCAGGGGCGACAGCAGTGCCAACTGGATCACCATGGAATGGCCGCCGGAGGTGCGCGAGATCCTCCGCTGGCAGTGGGACGAGGTGCTGATCCCGTACTGGCGCGACCTGGTCGCGTACGCGAACGGGCTCGGAATTCGCAAGCTGTGCCTCGAGCTGCACGGCCATCAGAACGTCTACAACGTGCGGACGCTCGCGCGGTTGCGCGGCGCGGTCGGCGAAACGGTCGGCGCGAATCTCGATCCCAGCCATCTGATGTGGATGGGCGCCGACCCCATCGCTGCAGTACGCGCGCTGGGTGACGCGATCTATCACGTTCACGCCAAGGACACGCGCGTCGACCCGGTGATCGCCGGCGTAAACGGGGTGATCGAAACCACGCCGGGCGATCGCTTCCAGGATCGGGCCTGGAACTACATAACACTGGGCTACGGCCACGGCGAGCTATGGTGGCGTGAGTTCGTCGCCGTGCTCGCAGCGGTCGGATACGATGATGTATTCAGCATCGAGCACGAGGATCCGATGCTGCCGGCGCTCGAAGGCGTCGAGAAATCCGTCGCCTTCCTTCGCAACGTCCTTGTCAAGCGGCCGCGATCCGGCCTTGCACCGAACTAGTCGTCGCGCTTCGTGGTTACATCGACCGTACAACGCAGCGTCGCCATTTTCGATCTGGGCGGGGTCCTGATCGACTGGAACCCGCGGCACCTCTATCGCAAGCTGTTCGAAGGCGACGAGGCGGCGATGGAGCAGTTCCTCGCTACGGTCTGTACGACGGAATGGAACGAGCAGCAGGATGCAGGGCGCAGCTTCATCGAGGCGACGCAGGAGCTGCTACCGCTCCATGCCGACAAGATAGAATTGATCGAGGCCTTCGGCAAGCGCTTCGGCGAAATGATCGCGGGCGCCATCGACGGCACGGTCGATGTGCTCGCGGAGCTGAAGCAGCGCGCGGTGCCGCTCTACGCGATCACGAACTGGTCGGCGGAGACGTTTCCTCCGCAGCGCCGGCGCTTCGCGTTCCTGTCGTGGTTCGACGGCATCGTCGTGTCGGGCATGGAAGGCGTCATCAAACCCCATCCGCGCATCTTCCAGATCCTTTGTGAGCGCCACCGCATCGCGCCGGAAACGGCCGTATTCGTCGACGACGTGGCTGCCAATGCCGCCGCGGCGTCGGCACTGGGCATCCACGGCATCCATTTCCGTTCCCCGGATCAGCTACGGAGCGAGCTCGTCGCCCTCGGCATGCTGCCGACATGATCGATTGCTGTCTCGTCGGCGCCGGATTCATCGGACCCGTGCACGCCGCGAACGTCGCCGGGCATCCGCGGGCACGCCTCACCTGGGTAATCGACCTCGACCTCCGCACGGCCGAGACGCTGGCCGGCAGGCACGGCGCGCGCGCCGGCCGTGACCTCGGCGAGGCGCTGGCCGATCCAGCGGTGGGCGCCGTCATCGTCTGCACGCCGCCGCGGACACACGCACCGATCGTCGAAGCGGCCGCGCGCGCTGGAAAGGCGATTTTCTGCGAGAAGCCGATCGACCTGGACCTGGCGCGCGTCAATGCATGCGCCGACGTGCTTGCGCAAACCCAGGTGCCGTTCTACGTCGGATTCAACCGGCGCTTCGATCCCACGCACCGCGCGCTGCACGATGCGATCCGTGCGGGCGAGATCGGTCGGCCCGAAATGCTGATCCTGTCCAGCCGCGATCCGGAGATTTCCCCGCCGGATTACGTCGCGGCCATGCCCGACGGCATCTTCTACGACACCATGATCCACGATTTCGACATGCTGCGCTGGCTGCTCGACGACGAGCCGGTCGAGATCTACGCCCGCACCGCTTGCATGCTGGACGCCAAGGAAAATCCGCACTGCGATCCCGACACGGCGATGGTCATGCTGCGGATGGCGGGCGGCGCGCTGGTGCACGTCAACTCCAGCTTCCGCGCCGTGTACGGCTACGATCAGCGCATCGAAGCGTTCGGCGAGAAAGGCATGCTGATTTCGGGTAACCAAACGCCGACGACGCTCGAGCGCCATAGCAAGGACGGCATGCGCTGCGATGCGCCGCTGCACTTTTTCATCGACCGTTACGCCGAGTCTTACCGGCGCGAGCTGGACGCATTCATCCAGGCGATCGAAACGCGCACTACCCCGTTGATCAGTCTCGACGACGGGCGGCGCGCACTCATGATCGCCGAGGCCGGCGTGCGCTCCGCCAAGAGAGGTATGCCGGTGGAGCTTCAGCCGTGACTCGTCATGTGTGGTCCTAGAATTCGCGTGGCTTGCTTTGCCGGGGCATTGCAGCGTACCTTTGCCCGGAAAAACGACGATGACCGCGGCGGCCGAAACGTCTCCTCCAAGGGGAGAGTCCACCGCTCGGCCACAGCGGATGCGGCGCGATCGACGCCGCAATCAAAGTGCTGAAGGACAAGGCCGTCCTTCCGGGCCATTTGCCGGCGCTCATCACCGCGATCAAGCCGGCCGTCATCGTCGCCGAGAAGACGCAGACCGGCAACTTGCTCGACAACGCGGTCGCCGAGAACGTGCGACGGCAGATGGCTCGACTGAAGAGTTCGCCGCCGATCGTCCAGAAGCTTTACGCGGGCAAGAAGATCGACATCGTTGGTGGCGTGTATGACCTCGCCACCGGCAAGATCGCACTCGTCTAGACGCACGGGTTTGCCGCCGCTTAGTCTTAGCCTCCCATGGGTACCTGGCGACGTGACAGCACTCGCGTTCCGACCAGCACGCGGATGAGGATAACGGCTAAGACCATCAGCACGATCAGCACCGACGCGTACGCCGTCGCGTAGCCGTACTCGCCGACCTCGGCGCGGCCGACGATGTTGACCGTCGCCATGTCGAAACGCGGGCTGGTGAGGAAGATCACCGCGGAAATCGAGGTCATGGCGCTGATGAAGCTCACGACCAGCGCCGCCACCACGGCCGGCCGGATCAGCGGCAGGATCACGCGCCGAACGGTGACCAACGTGCCGGCGCGCAGCGTCGCCGAGGCCTCGTCCAGGCTGCGATCGATCTGACTCAATGCCGCCAGGCCTGCGCGCATGCTTGTCGTCATGTCGCGAAACACGAAGCAGGCCACGAGGATGAGGCCGGTGTAGGCCAACTCGATCGGCGGCGCGTTGAAGGCAAGGATATACGCGATCCCGACCACCGTCCCGGGCACGGCGAAGTTCAACATCGCCATGAACTCGAAGGTGCGTTTGCCCGCGAAGCGCTGGCGGTCCAGCAGATAAGCGACGGCCAGCCCGAACGCAGCGGTGAGAGGCGCCGCGGTCAGCGCGATCATCAGCGTCGTCGAAAACGAGCTCCACGCTCCGCCCGTCCAGAAGAGCTTGCCGTTTTCGACCGCGACGCCGAACGCAGTCGCGTAATGGCGCAAGGTCAGCGCATGGTTGAGACCCCATTTCTCGAAGAAGCCACCGGTGAAAATCATCAAATAGATCACGACAGCCAGCGCTGCCCAAGGCAGGGCAAGCCCGGCCATGACCGCAACGACCGAGCGCGGCAACGGCGTGCGCAAGCCACTATCGCCTTTGCCGCCCACGGTGACAAAGCTGCGCCCCGCGAGCAGCCGCCGCTGGATCAAGAACAGGGCCAGCGAAAAGGCCAGCAGGATCACGGCGAGGACCGAGGCGCGCCCCGGGTCCTGCTGCACGCCCACGACGGCGAAGTAGATCGCGGTGGAGAGGACCTCCAGATTGCCGCCGAGCAACAACGGGTTGCCAAAATCGGCGAGGCTCTCGATGAACACGATAAGGAAGGCATTGGCGATGCCCGGTGCCATCAGCGGCAGCGTGATGGTGCTGAAGGTCCGCATCGGCGACGCGCGCAACGTCTGTGCCGCCTCTTCCAGCGCCGGACTGATGCCCTCGGCGATGCCTACAAGCACCAGGTAGGCAACCGGGGTCAGCGCCAGCGTCTGCGCGAGCCAAACGCCGGGCAGGCCGTAGATCCACCGCGTCGGCCGGAGGCCGAAGCTCCATTCGAGCAGCGCATTCAGCGCGCCGGAACGGCCGAACAGCAGGATCAAAGCCAGTCCGATGACAAAGGGTGGCGTAATCATCGGCAGGATCGACAGGACGCTCAACAGCCTGCGTGCGCGGAACCGTGTGCGCGTCACGATGAGCACGAAGCAGAACCCGAGCAGCGTCGCCGCGGATGCCGTCATCAGCCCCAGTTGCATCGTGTTCCAGACAATGCCGTCGTAACCCCAGACCTTGCTGCTCGCGAGGCGCGCTAACAACGCGGTGAGCGAGAGATTGCCCGTGGAGTCAAGGAACGCGTGCAGAAAGAGCCGGCTGAGCGGGTAGAGCGTGAACAGCCCGACGAGCGCGATCGAAGCGCCGATGGCGCCGGCGACGAACGCGTCGCCCCTGACCCAGCCTTTGAGCGCCAGCCCGTGACACAGAAGCACGAGCATGGCAGCGGCGACGAAAAGAGCGCCGTATCCCAGACCCTGCTGGCGGCGAGGCAGCTCGCCGAACGCAATCGCGAGCTCGCGCCATCGCCAACCATCGATGTCGATCGCCAGCGCAATCGCCGCGATGTAGATGAGCCCGGCAACACCGATCGCGATAAGCGCCCGCGCGATGCGTCGTCTCGAATCAGAACGTATCGCCGGCCGCCACAGGAAGGCGAAGGGCGCCAGCAACACGAGCAACAACGGGAGGAACCAGAGCCTGCCGTGCCATAGGAGTTGCACCAGGGCAGGCGCGGTCGCGGGAGACCACGGGTACTGTCCCAACCATTGGAAAGCGAAGAATCCGCTGCCGCCGATAGCGCTCCACGGCAGCAGTGCGAAGCCGACCCACGCGAGCGCGAGCCAGGGACCGATAACGCGTCTCATCGCGCTACCGAAGCGTTACATGAGTCCGTTCGTATTGAGCCTGTCGAAGCATGAACGGAGCGATGCAATGCGCGCTCGTCTACTTGCCCGCTCGCCCTTCGACAAGCCTGCCTGAGCGGAGTCGATGGGCTCAGGGCGAACAGGACCTAACGCAGCGCTTCCCCAAGATCATCAGCCGCCACCGACGTTATTTCGGCGCCTTGAACACCTCGTTCTCCCAGCGCGACAACAGACGCTCGCGGCCTTCCTTCGAGCCGTACTTGTCGAGGTCGAGCTTGATCAGCTTCACCTCGGAAGGCTTGGGTGCCATCGGATGAACCTGCGCATTCTTGTTCGACGGAATCTGAAACTTGTTGACCGTGATCGCCACGTTCTGCCCGGCAGGCGACAGGACAAAATCCATCCACTTCTTCGCGCCCTCTGGATTCGGGCCGCCTTTAATGATCGCCGAGGAGATGATCTCGTAACCGGTGCCTTCACACGGGGCCACCGTCTTGATCGGATAGCCCTGGGCCGCCTGCGCCACCGAGTCGTGGAGGAACGTGATGCCGATCGTCGTCTCGCCCTTGCCGGCGGCGCGGATGCCGGCCGTGCCCGAGCGCGTGTACTGGTTCACGTTCTTGTTCATGGCCGCAAGGAACTTGAAGCCCTGGTCCTCGCCCATCAATTGCAGGATGGTCGAGACAGTGTTGAATGCGGTACCCGAGGTTCCGGGATTCGCCATCTGGATCTCGTTCTTGTATGCGGGATTGATCAAGTCCTTCCAGCATTTCGGTTCGGGCATCTTGTTCTTCGCGAGGAGCTCCGTGTTGTAGCCGAATCCCAGCACGCCGGTGTAGATCGGCGTCTGAAAGTACTTGTTCTCCTCGGCAATGCGCTGCGCCCAGTCGTGCAGCTGCGCCACCATGGGCGACTTATATGCCTCGAGCAGCCCTTCCGCCGCCAGTGCCTTGGCCGAAGCGGATTCGGCGGCGTGAACGACGTCGGCGCGCGGATTGCCCTTTTCGGCGCGGATCTGCGCGAGGCTTTCGCCGTCGGTACGGCGGATGAAGACGGCCCTCTGCCCGGTGGTCTTGTCGTACGCGGCCTTCAGCGCTTCGCACCAGTCGACCTCGAAGTTGCACAGCACCGTGACTTCCTGCGCCGCTGCCGACGCGGCAATCGCCCACAGCAGCAAGCACCCTAGCAACGTTGTCGGTACCGAAGCGCCTGCACGTCGATCGACCTTCATCTGTACGCCCTCCCCTTAGAAGCCATGAGGCGATCCACATTAGCACTTGTTGTCCGCAAGCGCGAGACAAGGCCAGCGACGCTGTCGCCGCCATCGCCGGCTGACCGCCACCCGGCCGTGCGGCGAGCGATCATCGGCAATATCCGGAGCGGCGACGTGGTGAAAATCGGCATGATCACACTCACAGTTTCGTCATTGCGCGCTCCAAAATGGTTCGTGCATGTAGACCAATTGCATACCACTCGCGCAAGCGGTATCTTGAGCTTACCATGCCGCAAGCGGCAGACTCGCCTGCGTGACGCCCCACCACGCAGCGACCATTCGTTACGTTATCGGCATCGACGGCGGCGGGACAGGAACTCGCGCCCGGTTGACGCGAGCCGATGGAGAGGTATTGGGATTCGCGCAGGCGGGGCCATCGGCGCTCGGACAAGGCGTGCAGCAGGCGTGGAGCAATGTCTCGCAGGCAATCGAACGGTCGTTTCACGCCGCGAACGTTCACGCCTGGCAACCCGAAGAATGCGCAGTCGGGCTGGGCTTGGCCGGCGCGATCGTCCCGAAGCACAACCGAGATTTCGTGCAAGTGGCGAATCGTTTCGGCGAGATCGAACTCGCGAACGACGGGTATACGGCGCTGTTGGGCGCCCACGGCGGCGGCCCAGGCGCCATCGTTGCCGCGGGCACCGGCAGCATCGGCGAGGCGCTGCGCGACGACGGCGAGCACGTCTCGGTCGGTGGCTGGGGTTATCCAGTCGGCGATGAAGGCAGCGGCGCCTGGCTGGGTATGCGTGCGATGCGCGAGGCGCAACTTGCAAGTGACGGCCGCGGCCCGGCCGGTCCGCTGGTGAACGCAATCCGGGCCGTCGCGGGCAATTCGCGCGAAGCGCTGCTCGCATGGTGCGAGCGCGCCGGCCAGCACGCCTACGCGGCGCTCGCGCCGCTCGTCTTCGACACCGAAGCGACCGATACAAGAGCGGCGCAATTGCTGGACGATGCCGCGCGAGCGATCGATAGCATCATCCTTGCCCTCGATCCAGACGGCCGGCTGCCTCTCGTGGTCTCCGGCAGCATCGGGCAGCGCTTGCAAAGCAGCCTCGCGCCGTCGATCCGTGCGCGGCTCGTCGAGCCAGCGGGCGATGCGGTCGATGGCGCACTGCGACTAATTCGCGCGCGACTCGAGAAGACAGGACGACATTTCGATGACCGCTGAGATCCACGGCTGCATCCTGACCCCGCGGGGTTTCGTCGACGGCATGCTCGCGCATGGTGGAGGCCATATTGGTCGCATCGAGGGACGGCCGGTTCCGGACGAGCGCGCGCGAGACGAAGCGCAGACGTTTGTGCTCCCCGGGTTCATCGATTCGCACGTCCACGGCGGGGGTGGACGCGACACGATGGAGGGCGGCGACGCGATCGACTGCATTGCACGGATGCACGTCCGGCACGGAACGACTTCGCTGCTCGCGACGACGATGACCGCGCCGCTGCCTGAGCTCGAATTCGCGATGAGCGCAATTGGCGGGGCGTGCCGAATGCGCCGCAGCGGAGCGGCGCGCGTGCTCGGCGTGCACCTCGAAGGCCCTTATATCAATCCGCGCAAGCTCGGTGCGCAACCGGACTTCGTGCGGCCCGCGTCGATCGCCGAGGTGCTCGCGTTGCACGCGCTCGCACCGATCGTGCTGATCACGCTCGCACCCGAGCTGTCCGGCAATCTCGACATCATTCCGGCGTTGCGCGCGGCCGGCTTCCGCGTGCAGATCGGCCATACGCTCGGCACTTACGAAGACGGCGTGGCAGCGCTCGAGCGCGGCGCCGGCGGCTTCACGCATCTGTTCAACGCGATGTCGGGAATGCATCATCGCGCGCCCGGCATTGTCGGTGCAGCGCTTGCGCACGCGCGGCATGCGGAAATCATCCCGGACCTGCTGCACGTGCACCCCGGAGCGCTGCACGCAGCGCTGCGGGCGATACCCGGGCTGTTCTGCGTCACCGATTCGACGGCGGCGGCCGGCATGCCCGACGGCGAATACCGCCTGGGCTCGCATCGCGTGACCAAATGCATGGGCGGCGTCCGCTTGCCGGACGGGACGCTGGCCGGCAGCACATTGACGATGGACCAGGCGCTGCGCAACCTCGTCGCGCTCGGGCTTTCGCTCCACGAAGCATCGTTGCGCGTATCCACGCACGCCGCCGATTACCTCGGCCTCAAGGATCGAGGGCGGATCGACGAAGGTCACCAAGCCGACTTCGTCGTGCTCGACCGTGATCTGCAATTGCAGCGGGTGCTCGTCGAAGGAGAGGACATTGATCTCGCGGATGCTTGATGAAGCCCGCGACGTGCTGATGAACATTCCAAAAAAGGTCGAAGAGCGATCGCTGCAGATCTACTTCTGGTGACCGGTGAGCGGAGCCGCCTGATGTGGATGGGCGACCTGATGCGCGCCCATTCGCGAAGTCGCGGCCGGAGCAGGCACCGGGGGCTCCGATCAGCGGCATCCGCGGCGATTCGCCATGGCTCGAGAGAATAAAAAGGGACTGCTTGTTACTTGTCCGACAAGTTTGGTGTGATATCCTACTAACTCGAAGCCGCATGGCGCCCGGCACCACTCGGCAAACCCTTAATCCTCGACAAGACCGGATCCTTGCGCAATCCATCGATCAAAAACCGGCCTCGGGACAGTCTCACGGCGCAGGTGTTGCGCGAGCTGACGGCCCGCATCGAGCGCGGGGAATTGAAGCCCGGCGACCGCTTGCCTACGGAGCGCGAATTGGTGGCGAACTATCGCGTCAGCCGTACCGTCGTGCGCGAAGCCATCTCCAGCCTGCGCGCGTCGGGTCGAATCGAGACGCAGCAGGGGCGCGGTGCGTTCGTTCGCTATCCTCCTGTGTCGTTTCGCTACGCTCTGGATGCGCCAGACCTGGCCAAGGTGGGCGATGTCCTGCACATCATGGACTTGCGCATCGGGCTCGAATCCGAGGCCGCGTCGCTCGCGGCCAAGCGGCACAGCGCCGCGCAGCTCAACGATATCCATGCGGCGCTCAAGAAACTCGAGACCGATATCACCTCGGCCGACGCGTCCGTAGCTTCCGATGTTCAGTTCCATCTGGAGATCGTCCGCGCGACTGGCAACGCCTATTTCGTCGATGTTTTCAAGCAGCTCGCCCCGGTCATGATCCCCAGGGCGCGGGTCGATTTGTTCAAGCACGATCGCAAGGCCAAGGTCCAGTATCTCCAGCTGATCCAGCAGGAACATGCACAGATCTATCAGGCGATCGCGCGTCGCGATGCGGAAGCCGCCCGCGCTGCCGTTCGCCTGCATCTTGCCAACAGCAGGGAACGGCTGCGCGCGGCGCTGGAACGAACCGCGGGACCCGACGCGCGCCGCGCGTCGAAATCAGCGACACTGCGTCCCGCCGGAAGCATACCGGCATAGTTTAGGAAGACCCGCTGCTAGCAGAAAGCGCAAACAAAAAGGCATGTAATGCAATGCGACTCCACGGTTTCGCAAGCGGTGAAAGATATGGGTCGCGAGTAACGTCCAACCAGCAAAGGAGGAATTCATGAAGCGTCGCGATTTCGTAAAGCTTTGCGCCTCGTCGCTCGCCGTGGGCACGGCGAATGTTCCGGGCGTGTCGTCCGCGCAGGAGAAGGTGGTGTGGAAAGCCTCCGACGTTCATCCACTCGGTTATCCGACGGTCGAGGCGATTGTGCGGATGGGTAAGAAGCTGGAGAAGGAAACCAACGGCCGCATTTCGATCCAGATGTACCCGCTGATGCAGTTGGGCGGCGAGAAGGAGATGATCGAGCAGGCGCAGGTGGGAGCGCTGCAGATCGCGCGCATCTCGGTGGGCGCCATGGGCCCGGTCGTGGACGAGCTCAACGTGTTCAACCTGCCGTTCATCTTCCGCGACGAAGCGCACATGCGGAAGGTGATCGACGGACCGATCGGCCAGGAGTTGCTGGACAGGGTCACGGCCAGTCCGCAATCCCGGCTGGTGGTGCTGGGCTGGATGGACGCCGGCACCCGCAACGTCTACTCGAACAAGCCGGTCACCAAGCCCGAGGATTTGAAGGGCATGAAGATCCGGATGATGGGCAACCCGATCTTCGTCGAGACGATGAATGCAATGGGTGGCAATGGCATTTCGATGGGCTTCAACGAGTTGTTCGGCGCGTTGCAGACGGGCGTGGTGGACGGCGCCGAGAACAATCCGCCAACGCTACTCGCCCAGAACCACTACACGGTCAGCAAGGTGTACAGCCTCACGGGTCACCTCATCATTCCCGAGATCTTCGTATTCTCGCGCCGTACGTGGGACGGCATGTCCAAGGCCGATCAGGACCTGCTCAAGAAGTTTTCGCGAGAGGCGCAGTTCGAGCAACGCCAGTTGTGGGACGCGTACACCACGGAGGCCGAAACCAAGCTCAAGGCAGCCGGCGTGCAGTTCGTCCAGGCCGACAAGGCGGCGTTCTACAAGGCGACGCAACCGGTCCGCGACAAGTACGGTGCCAAATACGCCGCGCTGCTGAAGCGCATCGAAGACACCAAGTAGCCGCAACCGAGAAAGGCACGCGGCCATCCTGGCCCGCGTGCCTTTCTCCTGCTGGAGCCCGCAGCGATGAGCCCGAAGCAACGCTACCAACAGGCGATGGAATGGCTGTATGTCGCCTGCATCGTGATTTCCGGTACCGCGCTGGTGATGATCACGCTGATCATTCCGCTCGGCGTGTTCATGCGTTATGCGATGAACAACCCGTTATCCTGGCCGGAGCCGGCCGCCGTCATCATGATGGTGATGTTCTCGTTTCTCGGCGGCGCTGCCGTATATCGAGCCAACGTGCACATCGCGGTGGAGGCGTTGCTCAACGCGGTGAGTCCGGGCATGCGGCGCGCCATGCTCTGGGGAGTGGACCTGTGCATGGGTGCAACCGCGCTCTTCATGCTCGGCTACGGCGTGCAACTGTGTCTGGTTACGCGGTATTCGACGATGGCCGAATTCCCCGTGCTGTCGCAGGGCCTCGTGTATCTACCGATTCCGGTCGCGGGTCTGCTAACGCTGCTGTTCGTCATCGAGAAAGTCTGGGTGGGCGAGCCACCCAAGACGTCGTTCATGTACAGCGACCAGGCCGTTGAGTTGGAGTAGCGATGGACGCTCTCGTGCTGCTGGGCTCGTTTACGCTCCTGTGCGCACTCGGCGTGCCGGTCGCCTACGCCCTCGGTCTGGGCGCGATTGTCGCCGCATTCTGGGTGGACATACCCCTTGAAGCGGTGATGCTGAAGATCTCCGACGGTACCGATGATTTCGCGCTGCTGGCGATCCCGTTTTTTGTGCTCGCCGGCGCGATCATGGCCGAGGGCGGCATGGCCGCGCGCCTGATCAACCTCGCCAAGGTATTCGTCGGCTTCATCCGCGGCGGGCTGGCGCTGGTGAACGTCCTCGCCAGCACGCTGTTCGGCTGCATCTCAGGATCGTCGGTCGCCGACACCGCGTCGATCGGCTCGGTGATGATTCCGCAGATGATCAAGGCCGGCTATCCGCGCATCTTCGCCACCAACGTGACGATCTGCGGTTCGGTCCAGGCGCTCCTCATCCCGCCCTCGCACAATGCCGTGATCTACTCGCTCGCCGCTGGCGGCACGATCTCGGTCGCGCACCTCTTTCTCGCCGGGATCTTCCCGGGACTCCTGTTCGGTTTGTGCCTGATCGGGCTCGTGTTATGGACCGCCCAAAAGCGCGGCTTTCCAAAGGGTGAGCCCACGGCGCTCAAGGACGTGCCTAGGATCGTCGGCGATGCGCTTTGGGGTCTCGTCACCGTCGTCATCATCATGGGCGGCATTCTCTCCGGGGTGTTCACTCCGACCGAGTCCGCTGCGGTTGCCTGTGTGTACGCCTTTCTGGTGACGCTTTTTGTCTACCGCGACTACAAGTGGCGCGACCTGCCTCACCTCATCCACCGCGTGGTCAAGACCGTTGCGATGGTGATGATGCTGATCGGCTTCTCGGTCGCCTTCGGCTACATGATGGCGATCATGCAGATCCCCGCGAAGGTGACGCAATTCTTCCTCGGCGTCTCGGAGAACAAATACGTATTCCTGCTGCTCGTCAACATCCTGCTGCTTCTGCTCGGCACCTTCATGGATCTCGCGCCGATGCTGCTCATCTGCACGCCGATCTTCATGCCGGTGATACTCAAGCTGGGTATCGATCCGGTGCATTTCGGGATGATCATGATCCTCAACCTCGGCATCGGATTGATCACGCCGCCCGTTGGGCCGACGCTTTTTGTCGGCTGCGCAATCGGCAAGGTCACGATGGAGCAGGTCTCGAAGGAGCTATGGCCGTTCTACGGCGCGATGTGCCTCGCGCTGCTGCTCGTCACCTACATTCCGGCACTCTCCCTGTGGTTGCCGAGCCTGTCCAAGCTCTAGCGCCTTCCCGCGTCTTCATCATCACCATCGGCGCCCGCGCGTCGAATGTCTCCTGGTGAGCGCGAGATGGGATCGCCCGCGCGCAGGGTTGCCGTAACCGACGGAATGGCGTACCTTTCTTAACTAACGCTAGGGGTCCTCCCGCAAGGCGCGGGACGGTGAGATCACACCCTTGGTACCTGTGCGGATAATGCCGGCGCAGGGAAGCGTGCTCCACCTCTCCCGCTCCCCGCCCGACGCTCCGCAGTGTCAGAGGAGCGCCATGAACGCCAACGACAGATTTTTCGCACGCGACGCGCAAGTCGACAGCGCCGCCGTCCAACCGCTGCCGAATTCGCAGAAGATATTCGTCGAAGGCTCGCGACCGGACGTGCGCGTGCCGATGCGCGAGATCGCGCAAGGCGATACGCCCGCGTTGTTCGGCGTCGAAAAGAATCCGCCCATCGTCGTCTACGACACCTCGGGACCCTATACCGATCCCGCGGCGACGATCGATATTCGCAAGGGACTGCCGGCGCTGCGCGCACGCTGGATCGAGGAACGCGGCGACACGGTCGAGCTCTCGCAGCTCTCCTCCGCATACGGCCGCGAGCGGCTATCGGATACTGCCTTGTCCGGGATGCGCTTCGATCTGCAGCGCAAGCCGCGCCGTGCGCGCGATGCCACCAATGTCACGCAGATGCACTACGCGCGCCGCGGTATCGTCACGCCGGAGATGGAGTTCATCGCCATCCGCGAGAACCTGAAGCGCGAAATAACGCTGAAGATGCTGCCGGAGCTGGTGACGCGGCAGCACGCTGGACAGAGCTTCGGCGCCGCGATCCCGGAATTCGTCACGGCCGAGTTCGTGCGCAGCGAAGTCGCGCGCGGCCGCGCGATCATTCCCGCCAACATCAACCACCCGGAAACGGAGCCGATGATCATCGGCCGTAATTTCCTGGTCAAGATCAACGCCAACATCGGCAATTCCGCGGTTTCCTCGTCGATCCAGGAAGAAGTCGAGAAAATGACCTGGGCGACGCGCTGGGGGGCGGACACTGTCATGGACCTGTCGACCGGCAAGAATATCCACGAGACGCGCGAATGGATCATCCGCAACTCGCCCGTGCCCATCGGCACCGTTCCGATCTACCAGGCGCTGGAGAAGGTCGATGGCAAGGCCGAGGAGCTGACCTGGGAGATGTACCGCGACACGTTGATCGAGCAGGCCGAGCAGGGTGTGGACTACTTCACCATTCACGCCGGCGTGCTGCTGCGCTATATCCCGCTCACCGCCAAGCGCATGACCGGCATCGTCAGCCGCGGCGGCTCGATCATGGCCAAGTGGTGCCTCGCCCATCACAAGGAGAGCTTCCTCTACACGCGTTTCGAGGATATCTGCGAGATCATGAAGGCGTACGACGTCTCGTTCAGCCTCGGCGACGGCCTGCGTCCGGGGTCGGGCTACGATGCCAACGACGAGGCGCAGATGGCCGAGCTCGCCACGCTGGGCGAGCTTACCCAGATCGCATGGAAGCACGACGTGCAAACGATGATCGAAGGCCCGGGCCACATCCCGATGCATCTGATCAAGCACAACATGGACGAACAGCTGCGGCTCTGCGGCGAGGCGCCGTTTTACACGCTGGGACCGCTCACGACCGACATCGCGCCGGGCTACGATCACATCACCTCGGCCATCGGCGCGGCGATGATCGGCTGGTACGGCACCGCGATGCTCTGCTACGTGACGCCGAAGGAGCATCTGGGACTGCCCAACAAGGTCGATGTCAAGGACGGCATCATGGCGTACAAGATCGCCGCGCATGCGGCCGACCTCGCCAAGGGCCATCCTGGCGCGCAGATCCGCGACAACGCGCTCTCCAAGGCGCGCTTCGAGTTTCGCTGGGAGGACCAGTTCAACCTCGGGCTCGATCCCGACAAGGCGCGCGAGTTCCACGACGAGACGCTGCCGCAGGAAGGTGCGAAGCTCGCGCACTTCTGCTCGATGTGCGGCCCGCATTTCTGCTCGATGAAGATCACGCAGGACGTGCGCGAGTACGCGGCCAAGCTCGGCGTGGACGAAGCCGCCGCGCTGGAAAAGGGAATGGAAGCGAAGGCGGTCGAGTTCGTGCGGAAGGGCGCGGAGATCTACAGCAAGGCATAGCCGGAAGCGCAAGGCAGTGAGCCCCGGGTCTCAACTCGCGGGCTCGCTTCGTTCCGCCTAGAACCGTCCCAGCCAGCGCCGGTAGGCCACGGCGAATAGCGCGTATCTACGAGATCAACGTCAAAGTTGCCTGAAGGAAGCGCCGCACAGCTTGCCCCGCAGGGCGTCAGGCACGTGCCGGCGGGAAGTATTCGTATCGGCGTTTCCGGGTGGCGCTATTCGCCCTGGCGCGGCGCGTTCTACCCCGAAGGTTTGGCGCAGCGGCGCGAGCTGGAGTACGCGTCGCGCATGCTGTCGTCGATCGAGCTCAACGGCTCGTTCTATTCCCTGCAGCGTCCGGAGGTCTATGCGCGCTGGTATGAACAGACGCCGGTGGATTTCATCTTCAGCGTCAAGGGCCCGCGCTACATCACGCATATTTTGCGGCTGCGCGATGTGGCGACGCCACTTGCCAATTTCTTTGCGTCGGGCGTTGCAAATCTCCATGAAAAACTCGGGCCGTTCCTCTGGCAGTTGCCGCCGAACCTCAAGTTCGACCCGGCGTCGATCGAGGCGTTCCTGTCGTTGCTGCCGCGCGATACCGACCAGGCGTCGGCGCTGGCCCGTCGTCACAACACCAAGGTGAAAGGCCGGGCGCAGATCGCTTACGGCACCAACCGTCCCTTGCGACACGCGCTCGAGGTCAGGCACCCGAGTTTCGTCGCTGCGGGATTCATCAAGCTGCTGCGCAAGCATCGCATTGCGTTTGTCGTCGCCGATACCGCGGGCAAGTGGCCCGAATACGAGGATGTGACCGCCGATTTCGTCTATATTCGCCTGCACGGCGCAAAGGAGCTGTACGTCAGCGGTTACAGCGACAGGATGCTCGACCGCTGGAGCAAACGCATCCGGTTGTGGAGCGCAGGCAAGGAACCGCACAACGCCAGGCGCATGTCCCACCGGCCGGCGCGGCGGGCTTCATCGCGCGACGTCTACTGCTATTTCGACAATACCGCCAAGGAGCACGCGCCGCGCAACGCGCGGAGGCTCGCGCACAAGCTCGGCGTGCGCTGGACTTAGGCGGCGGGGCGTTGTCGGACGGACGCGGCCGCCGATCGGAATCGGGCTACGACGCGCGAGCCCTGCGGGCGCGAAAAACGACGGCGCCGTAGATCACCACGTTGAGCACGAGAAGCGCCGCGCCAAGCACCATCTGCACATCGCGCGTCAGCGCTTCCGGGTAGAGCAGAGCGTCGATGTAATGCTCGACGAAACCTCCCGCGTAGCCTGAGTCGCCGGCAGCGCGGCGCAATTCGACTTCGAGCGGCGTGAGCGGACAAACGCGCCCTGTGAATTCGACGAACGCCGCCCACGCCAGGGCGGGCAGATGCAGCCAGGCGAATCCCGGCGCGCGTAACACGAGAAGCCCGCCAAGCAGCGCGAACAGCACAAACGCGAGGTGAAGAACCAGGACGGCGTCGGCAGCGATCCGCTC
>WNGA01000362.1_pt1 | contig 69494 bp, 59 predicted proteins | sample 5400061 | NCBI WGS metagenome assembly WNGA01 (sample SAMN13153366, study PRJNA577476) | soil metagenome | isolation source: 100 cm soil or saprolite under grassland replicate 2 | place: USA:California | collected 2016-06-15
TGGTCGGCGGCACCGACGTGTTGGTCGGTGTCGGCGTATTGGTCGGCGGCACCGACGTGTTGGTCGGTGTCGGCGTATTGGTCGGCGGCACCGACGTGTTGGTCGGTGTCGGCGTATTGGTCGGTGGTACAAGGGCCTTTGGCGTTGCGGTTGACGGATTTGCTGTTGGAGCGGCGGTTGGGGAAACTGGGTCGATTCCCATGTTCTTGAAAATCAATAAACCTACTACCCCTAGAGATATCAGTAGCACTACTGCTCCAATGTACACGCCAATGCGCGGCGACGCAGGAACCTTTCTAATCGTTGGTACATCTTGTGTAGATGGCGCTTCCTCGTCATTAGGGTGATCCTCAACGGTCACACCCCAAGAATGTAGGGTTTTCTTGACATGTCGTATATGGTCGCGAGCTTCTTGGATACCATGAGCAATACTAGGGGGCGCAAGCAGTGCACTGAGCATTGCTCGCTGTTTTAGGTATTGGGTGAGTGTGCGGCGATAGGCGGTTAACAGTTCCTGTTGCGCCTTGATTTCTTCTTCACTTGGCATGACTCTACTCGCTTGCTGACGAATACTACTATGAATGGTTCTGCAAAGCGGTTGTTTCGCGTGTGGTGACCGCCTGGAGCGTTGCCGCTTCGCATGCACCGATGGTATCAGGGAGTCGTGCCAAAACACAGCCCGATCACCTGCAGGTTCGCTGCAGGTTTCAACAGGTTGTGGGGATGCTTACCGATGCGGGCGCGGGCGAGCGCGCAGGTCATGCAGACTTGGGGGAGCGACGTGGATTAAGAGGTGGCGAAGATCAGGCCGTGTAGGGTAGATCTACCCTACACACGGAGTTGACGTGAGTGGGACCGCTCAGAGTACGAGCTTGTAGCCAAAGCCGCGCTGGGTCTGAATGAAGTTGGTGTCCGGGTCGACCTGGCGGAGTTGGCGGCGCACGCCGGCGACGACGCCGTCGAGCGCCTGGCTGTCCAGGCCCGGGTCGTAGTCGCGGCCCCAGATCGCCTCGCAGCAGCTTTCGCGCGTGCATACATCGCCGGCGTGCTGATGCAGGTGATACAACAAGCGAAACTGCGCGGGCGTGAGGTCCACCGATTGCTGATCGAGGACAAATTTCAGCAGGTGCTCGTCGTAGCGCAACCGGCTGGCCGTCTCGACTGTGGGATCGGGATCGATGAAGCGCAGCAGCGCCAGCGCTGGACCCAGCCCGATCACGTCGTAATGCTTCAGCGTGTGCTGGTCGTAGACGCGCCGATTGTTGACGAACGTGCCGTTCGCACTGCCGGCATCACGCAGCACGTAGCGCGGGCCATCGCGCTCGATCCGCGCGTGCAGCCGGGAGACTGTGGTGCGCGGCACGACGATCTGGCAGGAGGGCGAGCGCCCGATCGTACAGATGTCGGGCGCTAGCGTGTACTCGGGCGGCTGGATGTCAGCGGCGAGCGCGAGAATCCGGGCGATCTGGTTGCCGGGTGGCGCGGTCATAGAAACCTCGCGAGATGGAAACCGCCGCCTCACCCAAAGGATAGCCGGCGCGCGGTCGTTTACCACCTGGAGTTCGTGCTACGTCTCTATTTTACTCCCGGCGTCAACCAGCGCTACTTGTTCGAAGGAAGCGTATGCACTATACTACTGTCGTTACCAATACCGCTTGTGCTATTACTCACCACGACGTATTGTGCGCTCGATGGTGTCGTCCGACTGGTTGCATGGCACACACGCTGCACGGTTGTGCACGGGTTCGTTCGCTTGGTTTGCTTCGAAAGCGAGGAACTCCGGCGTCGAATGTCCAGCCTGGTGTGCCATGGAAGGACGGGTACGAACATGCACGATGCGCCACGGCTCTGTGTTCGATGTGGAACATATTCCCGGCCCATAGCGCGGTATTGCCACGCCTGCGGCACGAAGCTGATCGATACCTTGCCGCCGGGCGCGCTGCTTGGCCAGCAGGGGCGGTATCGCATCGAACAGTTTCTTGGCAGCGGCGGTTTCGGTCAGGTATACCTGGCCCGTGACACTCCGCTCAACCGGCCCTGTGTGGTCAAACGCCTCGCCATAGATGACGCCTGGAGCCCTGAAGAACGGCAGCGGGTGCAGGATCAGTTTCAACGCGAAGCTCTGCTCCTGGCCACGCTGAACACGCCCGGCCAGCCCAACATCCCCGAGATCTATGAGTATCTGCCCGAGCATCACTGTCTGGTGATGAAATATGTCGTGGGGCAGAGCCTGGGGCAGCTGCTCAGCCGGCGCGCCGGGCCGCTCCCGGTCGAGACGGCGCTCAGCTATGCACGCGATGTTTGCGCTGCGCTCATCGACATGCACCGCCGTCCGGAGCCGGTGCTCCACCGCGATATCAAACCCGACAATATCCTGATCGACGAGACCGGCCGGGTCTGGCTGATCGATTATGGTCTGTCGAGCAGTACCCGGGCCGGGGGGACGTTCGGCTTTACTCCACCGGAACAGTGGGCAGGTAAGACGGAGGCGCGTTCAGATATCTATGCGGTGGCAATGACCCTCTATGTGATGTTGACGAACAGGTTCCCGGAGCGCGAGCTTCGTGCTGCGATGGCCCGCGGTGAGGATGCGGCTCTGCCGTCGCTGCGCCAGATCAACCCCGCCGTCGGCCCGGAGATTGAGCAGTTGATTGGGCGCGGCCTGGCTGTGGCCGTCGATCAGCGCCCGAGCGCCCAGCAGTTCCTTGCCGAGCTGGAGGCTATTCTTAACCGCCCGGTCATCCCGGCCACCTTCGCCCCCGACCGACCGCCTGAGGTCCTGGGGTTTGTCGGGCGCGCGGGTGAGCTTGCCGAACTGAGCGACCGGTTGGCCAGGGATAACGAGGTGGTGCTCACCGGTCTGGCGGGTGTCGGTAAGACCAGCCTGGCCGTCATGCTCGCCCGCCGTGCTGGTGATCCCGGTCGCGCCTTCTGGCACACCTGTCACCCGCATGAGACGGCCGACCGAATCATCCGGACACTAGCGGCGTTTTTGGCGGAGCATGGCCAGGCCGAGCTGTTCCGGCTTCTGCAGCACGCAGCCCTAGGCCACCAGCTTTTGAGCTTCGAGCAGACCTGTGACTATCTGCTGGAGTTGCTGCGCGGGCGGCACTACCTGGTCTGCCTCGACGATGTCCAGCTTGTGGACGACGAGCAGTTCAAGTTGCTGGCCCATCGGCTGCACACTGCTGCCCGGGCCGGCGAACTCGCGCTCATTGTTACCGCACGGCGGGTTCCTGCCTGGGTCCAAAGCGGTGAGATTGTGCCGCTGCCTGGGCTGAACGACGCTGACGCAAGGAGCCTGCTGCAAAGCCGCGGGGCGGCGCTTCCGACCGATCTGGCCAGCCAACTGCTGGCTCGCACCGAGGGCAATGCCAAGTTGCTCCACCTGGCGATTGATGTACTGCAACGGGCTGGCGACCCGGCGCGTCTGATGGCCGCGCTGGCCGAGACCGACGATATTGCCAGCTATTTGCTGCACCAGGTGCATGCGGGATTAAACGAGGCCGAGCAGGCGGTGATGAGCGCGGTTGCGGTGTTGCTCGGCTACAGCGGCTCGCGCGATGCCATCGAGTTCATCCTGAGCATCGATGATGGCTGGGATCTGCTCACCGGCCTGCGCGATCGTTATCTGTTGATCACGACGCCCGGCGCTGGCGGAGTGGAATATGTGCAACATGCCATGCTGCGCTCGTTCTACTATCAGCGCCTCAGTCAGGGGCGCCGGCGCGACCTGCATCGCCGCGCCGGGGAGTATTACACCAGCCGGCAGCCGGACGTGCTAAAGGCCGCCCGCCACTTCGTGGAGGCCGGCGAGCATCTGCGCGCGGCGCAGCTCGCTACCGCCGATACGGCGGCGCTGATCGACCAGGGCGAGGCCGAGCCGCTCCGCCGCCTGCTGGAGCACCTCCGGCCAGAGCAACTGGACAGCGCAACCTGGAGTGCGGTTTGTACCGCCCTGGGCGAGGTGGACGCGCTGATGGGCGACTACGAGGTTGCCCGCGGCCAGTTCACGCAGGCATTGCGCTCCGGTGCGACCCTGACCGGTAGCCCTGCTCAGGTTGAGGCCCAGGCCCGCCGCTATCGCCTGCTGGCCCTGGTCGGTGAGCGCACCGGCGCCTATGAGCAGGCTGAGGCCGATTGCCGCAACGGCCTGGCGCTGATCAAGCAGCTGGATCAGCCGAACGCCGAGGCGGCCCGTCTCTATGAGCAGCTCGGCACCGTGTTGTGGCGCGTGAGCGACTTCGACGCCGCCGAAGCGGCCTGTGCCGCCGGCCTCTCCGCGCTGCCGTCCGGCAAGGCCACCCGCCGCGAGCGTATCCAGCTCTGGCAATTACTGGCGACGATCGATATCGAGCGTGGCCGCTACGACGCGGCCATCGACGTACTGGAGCGGAGTCTGACTCTGGCCCAGGAGCCCGGCGACCGGGCGCTGCTTGCGCTAGTGCAGTATAACCTGGGCCTAGCCCAGTATTATCGCGGCGAGGCCGAGCAGGCCAGGAGCTCGTTTCAGGAGAGCCTGCGCATCCGGACTGAGTTGGGCGATGTGGCCGGGCGGATCGCGGCGTTTAATGGCCTGGGGCTGGTACATATGGCGAACGGCGAGACCCAGGCGGCAATGGACTGCTTTACGGAGAGCAGCGCGCTGTGCGAGCGCCTGGGCATGCCGAGCCATCAGGCGGCGGCGCTGCTTAACCTCGGGCAGCTCCAGCTGGAGCGCGGCCGACTCGACGAGGCACAGGCCAACCTCAAGCGCTCCTGCGCCATCTACACTGGCTTGAACGATCGCCGTCACATCGCCCAGTGCCGTTACTTGCTGGGCGACTTGGCCCTGCTCCAGGGCGAGCCTGCCGTAGCCTTCGACGAAGGCACGCACGCCCTCTCCCTGGCGCAGCTGCTCCGCAGCGTTTCCTTCGAGTCGTGCGCGCTGCGCGTGATCGGCGAGGCGCTGCATACCCAGGGCCAGCTCGCGGAGGCCGAGACCCGGCTGGCGCGGGCGCGGCAGCTGCAGACGGAGGTGAACGACCCCTACGACACGGCGCTGATCCTGGCGGCCTGGGCTGCCCTGGCGCTGGACCAAGGCAGCCCGGAGCTGGCGCGGTCGCGAGCTCGGGAAGCCCTGGCGCTGGCCCAGGAACAGCACATGGCGCTGCTGACCGCCCGGCTGGAGGCGCTGCTACAGCGGATCGACGCCGATAACGAGCGGTTCACGGCTACTTAAAAAAACATCAGATAGCTTTTGGACCCTTACTTGTCGAACAGCCCGGCCAATTCCTCTTCGGAGTCGCGGAACTGCAGCGAGTATAGGCGCGTATACAGCCCATTGCGTTCGAGCAATTCTTCGTGCGTGCCCAGCTCGATGATGCGGCCACTCTCGACCACGGCGATGCGGTGCGCCACTTTGATGGTGCTCAGCCGGTGTGCGATGATCACCGTCGTCCGGTTCTGCATCAGCCGGTTGAGCGCTTCTTGCACCAACCCTTCCGATTCATTGTCCAGCGAGCTGGTGGCTTCGTCGAGCAGCAGGATGCGCGGGTCTTTCAAGATCGCGCGGGCGATCGCGATGCGCTGGCGCTGCCCGCCGCTGAGCTTGGTGCCGCGCTCGCCCACTACCGTCTCGTACTGCTGGGGAAATGCCATGATGAAGTCATGCGCGTTGGCCGCTTGCGCGGCGGCGATCATCTCCGCTTCGCTGGCGTCGAGCCGCCCATACCGGATATTCTCGCGAATGGTGCCGCCAAATAGCATGGTTTCCTGCGGCACGATCGCCATCTGAGCGCGCAGGCTGTCCTGGGTGATCGAGCGCAGGTCGTACCCGTCGATCTGAATGCTGCCGCTGGTTGGGTCGTAGAAGCGCGGGATCAAGTTCAAAATGGTGCTCTTGCCCGCCCCGCTTGGGCCAACCAGCGCGAGGATCTCGCCGGCCTGAATCTCTAACGATATGCCGCGGATCACGGGTACGCTGTCTTCGTAGTTGAACGACACGTCCTGAAATGTGATCCGCCCCTGGCTGGCCGGTAACACCGCGGCGTTGGGCGCATCTTGCACCGATGGCTGTGTATCCAGGAGCTCGAATACCCGGTGAACTCCCCCCACCGCGGCGCGGAGCTGTGCATATAGCCCGCCCAGCCCGCCTAGGCTAGCGGCGATCGTGATACCATAGATCAGAAAGCCGGAGATCATCGCCAGCGTCAGCCGCCCGGCAATCACCTCGCGTCCGCCGTACCACATAATGGCGGCCACCGCGCTAAAGCCCAAGAACATCATGACGGCGGTAAACGAGGAGTTATAGATCGCCATACGCAGCGAAGCGCGGAACGTCTTGTCCATGGCGGCGGTGTAGCGCTGTGTTTCGTGCGCTTCGCGCCCGAAGCTCTTCACGATCCGTATGCCTTGCAGCCCTTCCTCGGCAACCACTGTCGAATCGGCTAACTGATCCTGGACTCCCGTACTCACGTTCTGGATCCGGCTGCCAAACAAAAAGGCCACCAGTAGCAGCACCGGCACCAGCGCCAGGATGAACAGCGTCAGACTGGCATTCAGCGTCAGCACGATCACAATCGAGCCGATTAGCGCCACCACCTGGCTGAGCAAGGACGTGATGTTCGTCGTCAGCATGGTGCGCATCTGGGTCACGTCGCTCGAGAGGCGCGACACGATCTCGCCCACCCGCCGGACGGCATAGAAATCGAGCGAGAGTCGCTGCAGATGGTTATACAGCGATGTGCGCAGATCGAAGACGATATGCTCGCCGATGTATGTGAGCAGATATGACTGAACAAACGAGACCGCCGCCTGCAGCAGGAAGATTCCTACCAGCACGCCTGCAAGCGTATTGAGCGGCGCATAGCTTTTGACCTGGGTGACGGAATCGAGCAGGCGCACAATGATTAGTGGGAAAGCCAAACCCAACCCACTGGCGGCCAGCAGCGCCAGGATCGCCAGCGCCATCCGCCCGGTATACGGTTTCAAGTAGCCGAGCAGGCGCCCCCAGTTCACCGCCGTGAGCGATAAGGTTGGCTCTTTTTCATTGAGGAAGCCCAGCCGCGATCGGCGGCGACCATTGGAACGGTTTTCCATGACGTATCTCCCTGATAACATTACTTATCAGCCAGTTCATTGGTACTGTTGGCTTTCGAGAATAACCATACGGTAGCCGTATAAACTCTACTTAAACCGTGCGAATAAAAACATAACGCCACGATGCTTGCTCATCGTAGCGTCGTACTTTCGCAAAACACGGAATTGCTTCTTCGTATCGAACGTTTTTTCGTTGTGCGAACGAAAAACGTTCGATACGAGAGATTATTAATCCGTGGTGATCGAAAGTATTGGTACTAGGATAAGCTTGGCGTGGCCAACAGGACCGCTTCGGCAAACTCGCGCACGAGCCGTGCGACCTGCTCCGGCGCGCGTAGATTCGCCAGGTGCCCTTGCCCGCGCAGGAGCGTTGTTTGCGCGTGTGGGATGACGCGTGCCAGCGCTTCAAGTCTCTCCCCAAGATGCGCCGGGCTGCGGGTGCCTCCAAAGAGCAGAGTCGGCATCTCAAGTCGAGCGTAGCGCTGCACGCCCACACCGAGTGCCTCGATCGCTTCGGTGTCGGCAATCTGCGCAGGCGTGAGTGCGCATAGCTCCTTCCATGCCGGCAGCAGCCGCATGAGCAGCACCAGTATCCGTGGGAACCTGACAATATCGCGCAAGTGAATCGTGAGCGCCTGGCTCGTATTGCCACGCGCGAGCGCCTGCTTGGCCCTTACGAGCGCCTCGCCACCGAGCGGGCGATCCACCGCAACGGGTGGCTCGTAGAGCACCAGTCCCGCGACCGCCGACGGGCATTGCAGTGCGGTTTCGAGCGCGACGACGGCACCGGAGGAATGACCCAGCAACAACACCGGCTCCCCGATGCGCGCAAACAGCGCCGCCAGATCCTCGACTTCGCGCTGAATCGTATGTGGGGATTTCGCCTGGCGATTGCGCGCATACAGCCTTCGCTCGATGCGGATGACCCGAAACGTGCCGGAAAGCGCGCGGGCGACACGCTCCCAATGCGATACATCGCTTGACCCGCCGTGGACGATGACAATCGGCATGCCGGATCCTTCGTCGATATAGCCGACGCGCGTCCCATCGGCAGATATGACAATCTTTGCTTCAGACATGACATCCTCTCCTGACTCATCGTGGCGATGCAGCCATAAGAACTGTTTAATTCCTTCTGCCCTGAGGAGGTACCGCCAGAAGGGCGGATAGGCGCGCAAAGCGTCTGATGCCGGAATGATTTCCGGTCGTTCCAGCATGAATTCCTGTCCAAGCGTCTTGAGCGTGCATTTGCCGGCGGCCATCACATTGCGACACCAGTCAACAGTCGTCAAATCACCATAGAGCAGCGCAAGCACGAAGCCATCACCAAGAGGGAACGCTGTGACAGGAGTCACAAATTCTCGATCCGACCGACGCCCGACGTGTTTGAGAATCGACAGAGAGCGGAAGCGCGTTCCGGCAATCTTGAGAATAATGGGATTCACCATCTTTTGAACACGGATATCAATGCTGCGCGGCAGTTGCTGATTCTTGCCTTGTGTGTTGGCATTCATTAGAATTTTCTCCCTGTGGTTATTGATTAGCCATCTATGAGCATATAAGGCTTAGGTAAACTCTATATAAACGGTTGAATGCAAAAAACAACCCTGCTATTTGATCATAGCAGGGTTGTATTCGAATGAATGCTTGTTGCATCTTTATTCCACTGGCAAACACACGGCAAAGGTCGTACCTGAACCCAATCTGCTGTCTACCTCGATTGTACCTCGATGCATTTCAACGATCTTTTTGGCGATCGAAAGCCCCAGCCCACTGCCTCCGGCGGAGCGCGTCCGCGATCTGTCGGCCTTATAGAAGCGCTCAAAAACATGCGCCTGATCGTCCTCTGAAATACCTATGCCAGTATCCGATATCCTGAAATGCATCTGACCGTCTTGCCGGCGCACGCTGATGCACACTCTGCCATGTTGCGGCGTGAACTTAATACTATTGTGAATCAAATTGATCCACACCTGGCTCAGCAGGTCTTCGTCGGCAGTGATTTCAGTCTCTTCAAGAGCAACGTCCATATCCAGCCCTTTATCTGCCCATTGAGGCTCGCTGATCAGGATCAAGCTGCGGATCTGTTTATCTAGCCGGTAGGGTTTCGGCTCAAATGTGAGCCGCTCCGATTCGAGCGAGGCTAACTTGAGCAAGTCCTCGGTGATCCGCGATAGTCGAGTGCTTTCATTCTCGATAATGCCAAGATAGTGATGTCGCTCCTCAAGACTGAGTTGGTCATTTTCAAGTGCTTGGGCAAACCCGCGAATCGAGGTCAGTGGAGATTGGATCTCGTGCGAGACGTTGGAGATGAACTCCTGCCGCATTTTCTCCATCTGATTTAATTCCAGGGCCATATCATTCATGCTTTTCACCAGCACGCTAACGGGTTCGCTCGCTCGAAAGGTATTATCCAGCCGGACGCTAAAATCCCCTTTCGCGATTCTCTGCGTGGCTTCAATGATTGGTCCAAAGACATTCATTTCCGGCACCCAGCCTTTTGATCTGGCAAAAGAAGACACGCCGCCGATCGTCAGACCCGACAACAATAGGCCCAGCAGCGAGTTGGCGATCTGGGCCAGCAATGTGGGGGGATTCAGGTCTGTGATGTCGTAGACATAGGCAGTAAGAAAAAAGCTGACACTAATCATGCTCGTTATGAAGGCCAGCACAAAGATGGCCCAGGCAGCACCGACAAGCTTCGGGTGGCGCTTGGTCATGAGGCCACCTCCATCCGGTAGCCCAGCCCGCGAATGGTTCTAATCCTGAAGGAATGCTTGTCTTCGGGGAACCGTTCGCGCAGCCGGTTGATATGCACATCCAGCGTGCGTTCGTTGCCCTCAAAATCATAGCCCCAGATGTCTTCGATCAGCTGATCGCGAGAGAAGGTGCGCCCCGGATAGCTGGCGAGCTTGAATAGCAGTTCGAACTCTTTGCGCGGCATGGTTAAACTTTCACCATGGAGCGTGACTTCATACGTTTTATGGTCCATCAGTAATTCGCCGACCTGGACTGTCTGCGATGTGGCGATGCGGTAGCGTTTCAGCAGCGCCTTGACGCGTGCGACCAATTCGAGCGGTTCGAATGGCTTGACCAGATAATCATCGGTTCCCAACTGGAAGCCTTTAATCTTTTGGGCGGTCTCGCCTTTAGCGGTGAGCATGAGCAGCGGAATATCATACGACGCGCGCAGTTCGCGGCACAACTCCCAGCCATCCATATTCGGCATCATCACATCCAGAACCACCAGCTCGACTTTGAGGCTTTCAAGTCTCGCGAGCGCTTCCACGCCGTCCGAAGCTTCATACACATCGAAGCCTTCGTTGCGTAAGAAGACCCTGACCAACTCGCGAATGTTGGGATCATCGTCTACAATCAGTATATTATTCATGGTATGGGTCCATTCCTTTTCCGTCGTTAACAGGATAAGCATACACCTTCTGTGTAAACTGAATGCAAACAGTTCATACTTATTTTATTCACAGGAGCTACGCGGTGGACGCAAACATTGGGCCAACACGGATTTTTCTTCTTCGTATCGAACGAAAAACGTTCGATACGAAGAAGAAAAATCCGTGTTTTGCGAGTGACTGCGCAAGCACTTTCATAAGAGGTGACTGATGACCGATGAACAACGGGCCCGCCTGCTAGGCTGGGAGGCCTGTCACAATGTCCGCGACTTGGGCGGCTATGCTACCGCCGACGGCGGCCGGACGCGCTGGGGCGCATTTGTGCGCGCAGATAACCTGCGCCGTCTCACACCATCTGGCCGCGACGCACTGCTGAACTACGGCGTGCGGACGGTGATCGATCTGCGGCGCGCCGCCGAGCTCGAGACCGACCCAAATCCGTTTGCGGTGCCGGCGGATGCCAGGCTGCCGATCTACCTGAATCTACCGATGGGCCTTGGCGCCGACAGCGTGGGCAGGGCCGCAGTCGCCGCGGCCATTGCCAGCGAAGGTGCGTCGATGGTGGGACTCTTCCGCCAGGTGCTCGATCATTACTGGCGCGGCATTGCTCGCGTCACGACCGCGCTCGCCACGGCGCCGGATGGCGCCGTGCTGTTCCACTGCCACGCCGGCAAGGATCGCACCGGCCTCGTAGCGGCGCTGCTGCTGGCCCTCGCCGGCGTTCCCGAGCAGACCATCGTCGAGGACTACGTGCTGAGCCAGGAATGCCTCCAGCCGGTGTTCGACGAGCGGCTAAGCCAGGAACCCGATCTCGAGAAGCGCGCGCGCCTGGCGCAGATGATCGGCGCCGTGCCGGAGACCATGCTGAGCATCCTGGATCATCTCAACGTACGCCATGGCGGCGCGGAGCGCTACCTGCTGGCGGCCGGCGTGGCAGCGTCGGATATCGAGCGGCTGCGGCGGCGCGTGCGGGAATGAATTGGTATGATGACGCCGCGGAATCGCGCTCGATTACTTTCGTTAGCGCAATCCTACACGGATGTGCCAGAGCTGAGATCGGTCCATAGGACTATCGAATGACCTATCGAAAGTGGTATGATAGTTTCGATTCACGCCTAATTCCGGGGTATGCATGAAATCGATCGAGCCACCGCCGCCTCGGCGCGCCAGCGAGGCCCAGCTGCGTCCGACGCGCCCGAGTGTCAAGCAGACCTTCGCCGCGCTCAGATACCGCAATTACCGGCTATGGTTTAGTGGCCAGCTGGTGTCGCTCTTCGGCACCTGGATGCAGGCAACCGCGCAGGGCTACCTGGTCTTTCAGCTGACGAACTCGCCGGCTTACCTGGGCTACGTCGGCTTCGCCGCCGGCGTGCCGGCCTGGCTGTTCACGCTCTACGGCGGGGTGATCGCCGACCGCATGTCGCGGCGTACGCTGATGCTGATCACTCAGACGGCGATGATGATTCTGGCCTTCCTTCTGGCCGGGCTGGTATTTGCCGGCCTGGTGCGGCCATGGCAGATCGTAGCGCTGGCGTTTCTCCTCGGCGTCGCCAATGCCTTCGATGGGCCCGCGCGGCTGGCCTTTGTGGTCGAGCTGGTCGATCGCGAGGATCTGACGAATGCAATCGCGCTCAACGCGACGATGTTCAACCTTGCGACCGCCACCGGCCCGGCGATGGCCGGGCTGACGTACGCGCTGATCGGGCCGGCATGGTGCTTCTTGCTCAACGGGCTCTCGTTTCTGGCGGTGATCTGGGCGCTGCTGCGGATGCGCTTGGCGCCGCACCAGCGGGCCGCCAAGCCCAGGTCGACCTGGGCCGATCTGGGCGAAGGCGTGCGCTACATCGCCGCCCACCGGACCATTCGCACCCTGATCGGCCTGGTCGGCGCGACCAGCCTGTTCGGCATCTCGTTCGCGACGCTGTTTCCAGCCTGGGCGGTGGACGTCCTCGGCGGCGACGCGACGACCAACGGGCTGCTGCAATCGGCGCGCGGTCTGGGCGCGCTGCTGAGCGCGCTGATGCTGGCTTCGCTCGGTCGCTTTCGCTTCAAAGGTAAGCTGCTGACGATTGGAACCTTCGCGTTCCCCCTGCTGCTGCTGGTGTTTACCTTCGTGCGATCGCTGCCGCTGTCGCTGCTGGTGCTGGTTGGGACCGGCATCGCGGTCATTCTGATCATGAATGTCGCAAACGCGCTGGTGCAGGGGCTGGTGCCGGATGCGCTGCGCGGGCGGGTGATGAGCGTCTATAGTATGACCTTTTTCGGTTGCATGCCGCTCGGCGCGCTGTGGATTGGCGCGGCCGCCGAGTACGCCAGCGCGCCCGTCGCAATGATGATTGGCGCGCTGGCCGCGCTGCTGTTCGCCGCGTTGCTGTTTGTATTCGCGCCCGGGGTGCGGGCGCTGGAGTGAGAGCCAAGCGTTCGGACGAGGAGGAACAGAACAGACGCGAGCAAATCGAATTTAGACAACGCCGAATATCGCCGTGGGTAACGTTTTTTCATGAGAAGCGGTATTATTATCATGTCGCTTCGCGATCCGCACGCCGCCGAAGCCTCCTTGTTGCACCATAACATAACCAGGAAGATGCCATGCTGCCGAACAACACGCTTCTCCAAGGCCGCTATCGGATCGTTGAGCAGATCGGGCGCGGCGGCATGGGCGCTGTCTACCGCGCCAGCGACACCCGGCTGCGCACGACGGTCGCACTGAAACAGACGCTGGTCGAAGGCGAGCCGCTCCGCCGCGCCTTCGAACGCGAGGCGCAACTGCTCGCGTCGCTCCGCCATCCAACCCTGCCGCGCGTGAGCGATCACTTCATCGACGAGCAAGGCCAGTTCCTGGTTATGGAATATATCCCCGGCGAAGATCTCGGTGCAATGCTTGAGCGCCGCCAGCGGCCGTTCGATGTCGCCGACGTGCTGCGCTGGGCCGACCAACTGCTCGACACGCTCGACTACCTGCATACTCGCGAGCCGCCGGTGATCCATCGCGACATCAAGCCGCAGAATATGAAGCTGACCGATCGGAACGAGATTATTTTGCTCGACTTCGGTCTCGCCAAGGGCGCATCGCTGCAAACGCGCGTGACGTCGAGCGGCAGCATTTTCGGCTATACACCGCATTATGCGCCGCTGGAGCAGATTCACGGCACCGGCACCGACCACCGCAGCGATCTTTATTCTTTGGCCGCCACACTCTACCAACTGCTTACCGGCAATATACCGATCGATGCGCTGGCGCGCGCTGGCGCGCTTATTAACGAGGAACCAGATCCGCTGATCCTCGCCAGCGATGTCAACCAGGAAGTGCCGCCGGCGATCGCCGCAATTTTATTCCAGGCGATGTCGCAGCGGGCCAACCAGCGCCCGCCGACGGCGCCAGCCATGCGCGCCGCACTGCGTGACGCGAGCCGCGACGCAGCTCTCACCGGCGCGGGCGGCAAAACGGTCGTCGACATGTCCGCCGTTCGCGGAATCATCGCCGACAGCACATCGGCGGCCACTGTGGCAGCCAACGACTCAGCCGCCACTCTCGCGGCGAGTGGCGGCGCTACGCTGCTCAACGCGGTGATACCAACCGCGCCGCTAGCTCCGGTCACCGCTGCGATCGATCGCGATGCGCCGCCACTGATCACGCCGCCGGCCCTCCGGACGCGGGCGCTGCCTCACGAAGACACCACGCCGCGCAGAAGGTGGCGTTGGGCGCTGATCGGAGTGCCAGTCGTGCTGGTGCTTGGCGCGGCGGCCGCGTTTGCGACTGGCGGGTTCGGCCAGGCATCCCAGCCAACCGTTACGCCGGCCGTGGCGCTCGCGGCCACCAGCGCGCCGGAGCCACCCACCGGCACGCCAGTGCCGACGATCGATATTCTGCAGGCGGCCGGCGCGACCCAAACAATCATCGCCGCGACTCAGCAGGCATTCGACGCCCGCGTCGGCAAGGCAAGCATGCAGACGACGACGGCGGTGATGGCCATTCAGCAGACCAGCGTGGCGCAGACGCAGGCCGCCGCGCCTTCGCCAACGATCGCGCCCACTGTTACGCCGGCCCCACCGACACCAACCAGCGGCGCTAGTGCAACTCGAGCGCCGCGCCCGACGAATACGCCCGCCCCGCAGCTCCCGACAGCGACCGCGGCGGCAGCGGCCAATAATGCGGCGGTGCTATCGGTTGGCAGTGGTGGCGAGCTGTTCAAAGGCTCGGCGCGCAAGGGCACGATCGCGGCCGAGGAGGGCCAGGGCGGCTCGTGCATTCAGGGCCAGGTGCTGGCCAGCGACGGTAGCAGGTTCAGCAGCTTCTATATTCAGGTCGACAATCGCGGGACCACCAAGCCGGCCAAACATTTCTACGATTCCGGTAACTACAAGATCTGTGGGCTTGGTGCGGGCGAGTGGGGCGTCGCCGTGTACGCGGTGAACAACACGCCGACCAGTGCGGCCGAGCAGGCCGGCCACCAGGTGCGGGTCAATCTCAGCGGCCAACCGGGCGAAGTCTTCTATGTCGACTTCCGTGCCCGCACCGGGTTTGCCCCGCCGACGGAGACGCCGCTGCCGACCGAGGTGCCGCCCACGCCTACCCCGGCGCCCGGCCCATACGATGGCCAGTGGTCCGGTCCGATCTCCGGCAAAACGGTCGGCAATGCCGAGTTCCACGGCAATTTTCGCATGGAGGTGCGCAGCAACGCGATCTACCGCATCTCGATCGACGGCCCCTCATGCCTGTTCGAGACCTACCCGAACTTCCCGAACGGTAAGGCGATCGGCGGCGCGTCGTTCGCGCTATCCGGCTCGCCATTCAATCCTAAGCTGGGAACCGACGCTAGCATCTCCTTCAGCGTCAACGGCTCATTCTCATCGGACACGCGTGCTTCGGGGGTACTCTCCGCCAGCCAGAACGGCGGCTCGTGCGCCGACGCAACCTGGAGCGCGTCGAGATAAGGGGGCATATGGCGATCAAACCCGGCTGGACTGGCCGCTTCTTCGAGGATTTCAGCGTCGGCGATGTGTACCAGCACCCGCTTGGCCGAACGGTGACGACCACCGACAACATCTGGTTCACACTGCTGACCCAGAATACTGCGCCGATACACTTCGATCATCACTACGCCGCGCAGACCGAGTTCGGCAAGCCGCTGGTCGACTCGACCTTTACGCTGGCGCTGGTCACCGGCCAGAGCGTCACCGACGTATCGCAGAATGTGATGGCCAACCTCGGCTGGGACGAGGTGCGCCTGCCCGCGCCGGTGTTCGAGGGCGATACGATCTACTCCTACTCCGAGGTCGTCGCCACGCGCGAGTCGAAGTCGCGCCCGAACGTCGGCATCGTCACCGTCAAGACCACCGGCTATAACCAGGACGGCACGGTGGTGATCACGTTTAATCGCACGGTTATGGTATACAAGCGCGGCCAGGCGCCACAGATCCCACGGCCGGCAGTGACTCGGTAGCTATAACTGTTCAGATTTGTCTCGAGATTGGACGCGGATGGCCGCGGACAAACGCGGATATGGTGATTCTTTTCCGCGTTCGTCTGCGTCCCGTTACCCGAATACTGAACAGCTACAGCTAGTATCCGCTTGACCAAACCCCCAACCGCGTTTATACTTTCAGCGTCTCCATACCGCACCCAAAATAGCCGCCAATGAAGGCACGCGCCCAATGCCTGGCAGCGCGTGTTTGACGTTTTCTGGAGGTTGGCGATGCACCTAACCCCGCGCGAGCAAGAGAAGCTGCTAATCTATGTCGTCGCTGATCTGGCCCGCAAGCGCCGCGATCGCGGCCTGCGCCTGAATGTCGCCGAGGCGACCGCGCTGATCGCCGAGGCGCTGCTCGAAGGTGCGCGCGACGGTAAGAGCGTCGTCGAGCTGATGGAGCTGGGCCGCCACGTGCTAACCCGCGACGATGTGATGGACGAGGTGCCCGCCATGCTGCCGGTCGTCCAGATCGAGGCAACCTTCGCCGATGGGACCAAGCTGATCTCGTGCCATGACCCGATTATTTAATTGTAAATTGTAAATTGCAAATTGAGATGAGCTAATTTGCAATTTACAATTTGCAATTCGTACTGGAGGCCCGTATGGCTGGCAATAACGACCGCTATCTGCTTCGTGATGAGCCGGTTGAGATCAACGCCGGCCGGCGCACCGCGACGATCACTGTCAGCAACACCGGCGACCGCCCGATCCAGGTTGGTTCACACTATCACTTCTTCGAGGTCAACCGCGCACTGAAGTTCGACCGCGCCGCTGCGCTCGGCATGCACCTGAACATTCCGGCCGGCCTGTCGGTGCGCTTCGAGCCGGGCGACACGCGCGAGGTCGAGTTGGTCGAGCTGGGCGGGCTGCGGCGCGCCGTTGGGTTCAGCAGCCTGGTCGACGGCAGCACCACCACCGATGGCGGGGTACGCGCCGCCCTGCGCAAAGCCCGCGAGCAGGGCTTCATCGACGACTGAATCGAGCATTTTAACGCAAAGAGGCGAAGACGCAACGATGCAGAGCTTTATATCTGCTGAATCTTTGCATCTCTGCTCCTTTGCGCCTCCGCGTTGAAAAGTTTGGAGGAAGTATGCCACTCATCCCGCGCCGGCAGTACGCCGCGCTCTATGGGCCGACCACCGGTGACCGCGTGCGGCTGGCCGATACGAACCTGATCATCCAGATCGAGCGCGACCTGCTGACCCATGGAGATGAGGCGGTCTTCGGTGGTGGTAAGACCATCCGCGACGGAATGGCCCAACGAGCTAACGCCACCGATGCGAACGGCGCGCTAGACCTTGTAATCACCAATGTGATAGTGATGGATCCAGTACTGGGTGTGATCAAGGCGGATATTGGTGTTAAGAAGGGGCGGATCGTCGGCATCGGCAAGGCCGGTAACCCCGACACCATGGACGGCGTGCTCCCGCAGATGGTGATCGGCCCCGGCACCGAGGTGATCGCCGGAGAGCACCTGATCGCCACCGCCGGCGCGATCGACTCACATATTCACATGATCAGCCCGCAGCAGGTGTACGAGGCGATCTCGAACGGCATCACTACCATGATCGGCGGCGGGACCGGCCCGGCCGACGGTACCAACGCCACCACCTGCACCCCCGGCCCGTGGTATATCGCGCGCATGCTCGAAGCCGCCGAGGCGCTGCCGGTGAACTGGGGCCTGCTCGGCAAAGGTAACGCATCTACGCCCGAGGCGCTGCGCGAGCAGATCGAGGCGGGTGCGTGTGGCCTGAAGGACCACGAGGACTGGGGGTCGACGCCAGCAGTAATAGATTACTCGTTACGGGTAGCTGACGAATATGATGTACAAGTTGCGATCCATTCTGACACGTTGAACGAGAGCGGCTTTGTCGAGGACACGATCAGCGCGATCGACGGGCGCACCATCCACACCTATCACACCGAGGGCGCCGGCGGCGGCCACGCGCCCGATATCATCAAGATCGCCGCGCTGCCGAATATTCTGCCCTCTTCGACCAACCCAACCCGACCCTACACCGTCAATACGCTGGCCGAACACCTGGATATGCTGATCGTCTGCCACCACCTGAACCCGAACATCGCCGAGGACGTGGCCTTTGCCGAGAGCCGCATCCGCAAGGAGACGATCGCCGCCGAGGATGTGCTGCACGACTTGGGCGTGATCAGCATGTACTCTTCCGACTCGCAGGCGATGGGCCGGGTCGGCGAGGTGGTGACGCGCGCGATTCAGACCGCGCACAAGATGAAGGACCAGCGTGGACCATTGCCCGAAGACGGCGCCGAGCACGACAACGCGCGGGTGCTGCGCTACCTGGCCAAGCTGACGATCAACCCGGCGCTGGCCCATGGCATCGCCCACGAGGTCGGCAGCCTCGAGCCGGGCAAGCTGGCCGATATCGTGCTGTGGGACACCGCCTACTTTGGCGCGAAGCCGAAGTTGATCATCAAGGGCGGCATGATTAGCTGGGCGGCGATGGGCGACCCGAACGCCTCGATTCCGACGCCGCAGCCGGTGTTCTACCGGCCGATGTTCGGCGCATTCGGCCGGGCGTTGGGCGCCACCTGCGTCAACTTCATGTCGCAGGCGTCGATCGACCTGGGTGTGCCCGAGCGGCTTGGGCTGATGCGCCGCGCGGTGGCGGTGAAGAACTGCCGCAGCGTCGGCAAGGCCGACCTGGTGCGCAACAGCGCCATGCCGCGGATCGAGGTGAACCCCGAGACCTATGAGGTGTTGGTCGATGGCGTGCTGGCAACCTGCGAGCCGGCCGAGCGGCTGCCGCTGACGCAGCTGTATTACATTGTTTGACGCTTGTTGAAAGCGATGATAATGGTCTTTAATAAGCATCCTGTCACGGCTTGCTACGCTGGTCATCTCATCTTATGATGCTCAATAATACACCATTCTCCATCCTCCCCGCCCTCCAGCTGGCCGACTCGTTCTTCCCCAGCGGGCTATACACGCAGTCACACGGTCTCGAGCAGTTCATTGCGGCGGGTGCGAGCGGTGCGGCACAGTTGGAGCCGATCATTCACGACTACCTGCGCCACGCCGCCGGCCCGGCCGACGCGCTGGCGGCGCGCTGGGCGGTGCGGGCGGCGGTCGCGTGCGACCTCGACCTGGTGGCGGCGATCGACGCGCGGCTGGAGGCCGGCAAGCTCTCGGTCGAGGGCCGCAATGCCTCGAAACGCTGCGGCGGGCGGGTGCTGCTGCTTGGGCGCGACCTGTTCGAGAGCGAGCTGCTGCGCGAATATGCCGCGCGCGTCGAGATGGGGCAGGCGCACGGGCACCAGTCGGTGGTGCTGGCGCTGCTCGGCGCCGCGGCCGGGCTGGACGAAACGACGGTGGTGCTGGTCGAGCTGCACACCTTTGCCGTCAGCCTGATCAGCACTGCCGTGCGGCTCGCGGCGCTCGACCACGCGACCGGCCAGAAGCTGTTAGCGAAGGCCCAGCCGGTGATCGCCGAGGCGGCCGAGGCGCATCAGGGCCTGGATTGGCGCGACATCGGCGGCTTTGCGCCGCGGATCGACGTGATGCAGTTCCGGCACCGCTACGCGGATATGCATATGTTTGTCAGCTAGACGCCAGTCGGCAGTATGCAGTATCCGGGCAGCATACTACTGCATCCTGCATACTGCCGACTGTATACTACGAGAAGGAGTTATAACGTGAGTCATCGCATACCCCGCGTCGGCGTGGGTGGGCCGGTAGGATCGGGCAAGACCGCGCTGATCGAGGCGCTCGTGCCGATGCTGCTGGCCGAGGGCTACGCGCCGCTGGTGATCACCAACGATATTGTGACGCGCGAGGACGCCGAGCATGTCAAGCGCACGCTCGCCGGCGTGCTCGACCCTGAGCGCGTGGTAGGTGTGGAGACCGGTTGCTGCCCACACACCGCCGTGCGCGACGACCCGACCATGAATCTGGCGGCGGTGGCCGAGCTCGAGCAACGCTACCCCGACGCCGACATCCTGCTGCTCGAAAGCGGCGGCGACAACCTGACGCTCTCGTTCAGCCGCGCGCTAGTCGACTACTTCATCTTCGTGATCGACGTAGCCGGCGGCGACAAGATCCCGCGCAAGCGCGGCCCTGGGCTCATCCAGGCCGACCTGCTGGTGATCAACAAGACCGACCTGGCGCCCTACGTCGGCGCGAGCCTGGAGGTGATGGAGCACGACTCGCGGCTGGTGCGCGGTGAGCGGCCATTCCTGTTCACCAACTGCCGCAGCGGCGAGGGTCTTGGCGCAGTGCTGGACACGATCAAAGGCGCTTTGCTTCAAAATGCTGAATTGAGAATGCAGAATTGAGAACCACTGATCCAAAGCTATCACCTGAAGAATGCAAGACGCCAATCGACACACGAACGCAGCCAATTCTCAATGCTCAATTCTCAATTCCCAACTCGGGCCGGCTGGAGCTGGAACTTGAGTCTATCGAAGGTGTCACCCGCGCGCGGCGCAGCCTGGCCCAGCCGCCGCTGCAGCTCTCGCGGGTGCGCTACGACGAGCCGCAGCAGCCCGGCACTGCTGTGTTTACACTATTGCACCTTGGCGGCGTGCTGGCCGGCGACCGGGTGGCAATGAACGTCGCACTCGACGCTGGGGCCAGCGCGCAGATCCACATGGCCGCCGCGACACAGGTGTACCAGATGCCGAGCGGCGACGCGCAGCACAAGCTCGATCTACGGCTCGGCGCCGGCAGCGCGTTGGCCTGGCTGGCGCAGCCGCTGATTCTGTTCGGTGGTGCGCGCTTCAGCCAGAGCACGCGCGTCACGCTGGCGCGCGGCGCGCGGCTCGACCTGATCGACGTGCTGGTGCCGGGGCGGCTGGCGCGCGGCGAGTGCTACCAGTTCGAGCGCTATGCCGCGCTACTAGAGGTGTATGATACCGCCGAACGCTGCCTCGTCGCCGGGCGCACATTGATCGAGCCGCGCCGCCAGACCCCCGCTACGCCGGGAGTGCTGGGCGGTTCGCCGGTGGTCGGTAGCCTGTACCTGCTGGGCGATACCATCGACGCCGAACGCCGCGCCGCCGCGCTGCACTCGGCTCGCGACGAATCGATCGGTGTGACGACGCTGCCGAATGATGCCGGGCTGCTCGTGCGCGCGCTTGGCGCGACCGCGAGCCAGGTGCACAATCAGCTTTTGGAGATTTGGCGGCGCTTTCAGTAACGCCAGCGGGTACGGCTTGATAGATCTTTTGACAAAGGTTGACGGAAAGGATACGCTTGCAGGGTTGCGCGCCTCACACCCCTTCGTCGAGGACATCGGCGATCGCCTGCTCCAGTGTCATCGCGCGCCCCGCCGCCCACGCAGCAGCGAAGGTCTCCGAATCGAGCTGGACGCGCACGCTCGCCACACTCGCGTCGTAGGCAGCGCGCTCGATCGGCTGCCCGATCGCGCCGATAACGGCGCGTAACCCCTCCGCCGCGCCGAACAACCGCGCCGCTCGCACGGTCTGGCCCAGGCTTCCAGCCACCCCAGCCGATCCTGCCAGACACACCGAGACGCCTTCGCGATGCCCCAGCTCCCGGTACCGCGCCAGGCTTTCCGCAAAATAGGCCTCCGCCTGTGGCGCATCGCCTTGCGCCTGCGCCAGATAGCCCAGGGCGAGCTGCACCGCGGCGATGCCCCACATGTTTCCCAGGTCCTGGAACAGGGCCAAGCTCTCCGCGTAACACGCCGCTGCCCGCGCGTTGTCGCCCTGCAACCGCGCTGCATACCCCAGATCGAGCAGCGTATGGCCATACCAGAGCTGATCGCCCAGCTCGCGAAACAGCTGCAGGCTCTCCTCGAGCAAGGCCACCGCGCGTTCGTAGGCATCCAGATAGAGCTCATCACTCCCCAAGGCACGGAGGGACTGTGCGATTGGCCAGCGCTCGCCCAGTTCGCGGAAGAGCGTCAGGCTCTCCGCGTGCAGCGCGCGGGCTGTCGCATACTCACCCTGTAGCCAGGCCACAAACCCCAGGCCGAAGCGCGCATAGGCGACGCCTTGCTGGTACCCGATCGTGCAGCTGAGCGTGTGGCTCTCGGCGAGGCGTGCGTGGGCCAGCGCAAAGTCGCCCTGCGCCCCGGCGAGGATACCTACCGCAAACAGCGCCCGCGCGCGTGCTGCAGTCGGTGCAGCCGCCTCCGGATGCGCCAGAATCCGCGTCAGCTGCTCCCGCCCTTCACTCAGGTACCCGCCGAACTGCCAGAATGGCCCCAAGGCGGCCACTATGCGCACGCCCAGCGCGGCGCCATCGACTGCCACCTGGCTCCATGCCAGCACCGCGCGCAGGTTGTCATACTCCGCCTTCAACCGATTCAGCCACGCCACTTGCTCCGCCCCGTGGAGCAACGGCTCGGCTCGCTCCGCCAGCGCCAGATAGTACAGCGCATGCCGCTGGCGCAACGCCGCTTCTTCTCCGCTTGCCCCGAGCCGCTCCAGCGCGTATTCGCGGATTGTTTCCAGCATCGCGAAGCGCGGCGCGCCGTCGATTCCTGCTTCCTGCCGCAGGAGACTCTTATCGACCAGCGCCGTCAGCCCATCCAGCGCATCTATCGGCAGATCGCCGGGTATCCCCTGGCTGGCGCTGCACACCGCCTCGACGGCTTCAAGCGAGCAGCCGCCCACGAACACACCAAGCCGCCGGAACAACGTCTGCTCGCCCACATCCAGCAAGTTGTAACTCCAGTCGATGGTGCGCCGCAGCGTCTGCTGGCGTGCCGGCAGATCGCGCGCGCCTCCCGTTAATAGCTTGAGCCGATCGCCTAACTGCTCCAACAGCGCCTGGGGACCGAGCAGTTTGAGCCGCGCCGCCGCCAGCTCGATCGCCAGCGGGAGTCCGTCCAGGCGATAGCAGATCTCGGCCACCGCCGGCGCGCTCTCGCTGGTGACCACGAAGTCGTGTTGCACGTCCCGCGCCCGCGCAATGAACAGTTCCACGGCTGCATACTGCGTCACGGCCGCGAGTGGCGGCAACCGTTTCAGGTTCGGCAGTGCCAGCGGCGGCACCGGCAGCTCCTTTTCCCCGCGCAGGTGCAGGATCTCCCGGCTGGTGACCAGTACGGTGAGACGTGGGCAAGTCGCCAGCAAATCGGCCACCACCACCGCCGCTACGACAATCTGCTCGAAGTTGTCGAGCAGCAGCAGCATGTGCTTATCGTGCAGGTAGTCTTTCAGCTGGTCGAGCAGCGGCCGGCTGGCCGCCTCGCGGATGTCGAGTGTCTGAGCGATAACGCTCGCCACCAGATCGGCGTCGGTGATTGGCGCGAGATGAACGACCGAGATGCCATCGGCGAAGTCATCGAGCAACTCGACCGCCGCATGCAGCGCCAGGCGGGTTTTGCCGACGCCGCCCGGACCGGTGAGCGTGACGAGCCGCACGTCCGGCGTGCGCAGCAGGATGCACACCTGCTCCACCTCGCGCGCTCGCCCGATCAGCGGGGTCGGCTGCGCCAGCAAGGCGGTCGGAGTGCGGCGCACATGTTGCACAGGCGGAGTGAGGCGATCGACGCCTATCTCCGCCCGCGCAGCTCGGATAAAAGCGGCACGATCAGCTGCCATGATCATCAACTGGTCTGCCAATCGCTCGGCGATCTGCCGGGACGGCCGGCGCGCATCCGCTTCGATCATGCGGATCGTGCCTTCGGCACAGCCGACCCTGCGGGCTAGCTCCGCCTGTGTCAGATCGAGAGCTTTCCGCTGCCGCCGCACCCAATAGCCGAACGAAGCATTGCCCTCCATGGCGGCCTCTTTCCTTGCCGAGTGGATGAATATCAGGACGGTGGGTATCGCTCGTATCTTCAGGACACACTCGGCACAATGAGCGTCATAGAACTGCGCCGCTGAGATTATGACGGCCAGTTTAGTGCGCTTTTTGGTGCGCTTATTGTAGCGCAAACCGCAACCCGCGGGAAGCGCGGACATGATGTAATGCCACCAGACGTTGTTTATCAAACTCGCACATCAAGGAGGCTAACATGGATCGCATCCGATCGATTGAGCTACACCCAGCGTTGTTCGCGCGCCGCGTGAACTTGGGGCGCATACTTGTGGTAGTAATCAAGATCGCGCTGGCACTGTTAATCATCGGCAGCATTGGCTTCGGTGCGGCCGTGCGCGCGGGTGTCGCGCCGGAGTTCGACGAGCAGCTCACGCTGGATGCCCAGCACACCCTGGTGATTCACAACGGCCCGATTCCGACCTGCTCATTCATCCCCAACCCGCCACAGCACGATTGCTTTTGGCCAGGCTCTGAGCGCCGTGTGTTCTCTGTCGATTACCTCACACCACATGACGTTCGGTCGCTGGTGTGGTTCGGGCTGCCATCGCGCTGATCGAGCGGCGCTGGCGCCACCGCGCGCCGCGACCCGATCGCCCACAGGGGTACTCACACGCGAGCCGCATCCTTCGCCGGATGCGGTTCGTTGCATATACCAACCAGCTTGGTAACCACTATGCTCAAACCGAAAGTTGATCTAAAATATACGCTATCGACAGTATTATTGATTTCCAGGAAACAAATCATGTACGATGCAATTGTGATCGGCGGCGGGATTGTCGGCATGTCGCTAGCTTACCATCTGGTGCGCGGCGGCGCGCGGACGCTGCTGGTCGACCGGGCCGACGCCGAGCGCGCGACCGATGCCGGCGCGGGCATCCTGACGCCGGAGGGAGATGAGCGCACTTCCGATGCGCAGTTCGAGCTCACGGTCGCCGCTAATGCCTACTATCCAACGCTGATTGGGCAACTGGCCGAGGAACAAGCTGGCGACACCGGCTATGCGATCTGCGGGCAGCTTAACGTGGCGGTGTCGGAGGATGAGGTGGCGCCGTTTGCCGCAACGCGCCGCGCCGAGGCTAGCCGCCAGCGCACCGGGGAAGCGGCGGCATATGCTCCGTATGACATCTCGCCCGACGAGGCGCGCCAGCTTTTCCCTGCGCTGGCGCCCGTTTCCCATGCGCTTTACTACCCGCGCAGCGCCCGCGTCGATGGGCGTATGATCAACGAGGCGCTGCGGCGCGCGGCGATCGCGCGTGGGCTGGAGACGCGGCAAGCCAGCATTGAGCGGCTCGTCGTGGAGCATGGTGCAGTCGCTGGCGTTGATATCGACGGCGAAATATGCAGCGCTGGGGCAATGGCAATTGCCGGCGGCGCATGGTCGCCACGCCTGGGCTTTCAGTTGGGCGTGCAAATCCCCGTCAGCCCGCAGCGCGGCCAAATCGTGCATCTGCGCCTGCCCGGCGCCAACACAGGCGAATGGCCGGTGGTGGGCGGGTTCCGCGGGCATTATATCGTCCCTTGGCCGGGCGGCCGCGTGGTCGTCGGCGCGACGCGCGAGGCCGGCGCGGGCTTCGCGGCTCACACGACTGCGGCCGGCATCCACAACGTACTCGGCGAGGCGCTGCGCGTCGCGCCGGGGCTGGCTGGGGCCGAGGTCGCCGAGCTCCGTGTTGGCCTGCGACCAGCCAGCGCCGACGGCATGCCGATTCTTGGCGGCGTGCCAGGCGTACGCAACGCCTACCTGGCAACCGGTCACGGGCCGCATGGCTTGCAGCTTGGGCCATATAGCGGCAAGCTGATGGCTGAACTGATGCTTGGGGGCAGCGATGGCGCGGAGCTCGCGGCGTTTGGCGTGGGGCGGTTTTCCGACACGGAGGCTGGGTAGATAGATACCAAGAACGGCCAAGACACCAAGGGGATCAAGGACTCAAAATAATCAACCATCCCACCTTGATGTGGTATGTAGTGCGTCGTGGGTAGGGACGCGATATGTCGCGTCCCTACCCACGACGCACTATGGTGGTCGTTCACACGCGCACTGCGATCGCGCTATCTTGCCACCAGGGGTATATACCTCCGATACACCACCATATTCGTATTGACGCTGAATATCAAATTCTGCGTCTCGCTCGCATTGCCAGCTGTGTCGAACGCCTGGTAGCGCAAGTTGTAGCTGCCATTCGCCAGCTTGCCAAGGTCGAGCAGCGCGCCGGGCTCATCCTGCCAATTCACACCGTCCCAGCTCCAATGGATATGGTCGACGCCCTGGCCACCCTGGTCGTCTGCGGCGACGCGCAGGCGCGGGTTCTCGACGAATGTGCCGCCGATCCACAGTGCCCCGCCGCCAAGCCCATCGGGCAGCGTGCGGAAACCACTCTCGCCGGGCGGCTGAAATGCGTAGCCAGCCGCCGCCTGGCCGGTGCGCTCAAACGACTTGAACGAGACGATATGCGGCCCGGCGCTCAGCGTGATCTGGCCGGTCACATAAATGTACTGGCCATTGTCGTCCTTAGCGGAATGGAGGCCGTGGTTCACTACCACCGCCTGGCCGTCGATCCACAGCCACGAGCCGTCGTCGCTGGTGGCGCCGAACGTGTAGGTACCGGTGGTGGGCGCTAGGAAGCTGCGGGTCTGCTCAATCAGAAACTGGTCGGACAGCCCAAGCGGCCCGCCGACGCCCCAGTCGATCGGAGACCCATCCCAGGCGAAGCTGCCAACGTACTGGCCGCGCGGAATCGACAGCGGGTTGCGCGTGCGTGTGAGGAAGTTGTCTGGTATATTACCAAGCCGGTAAACACGTGCCAAGGGCTGAAGTCCGCCGTCGTAGTTCGCGACGGCCGGCGTGATTCGTTCAGGCGTTACCTTGATACTGGTCGGGCTGACGCCCTGAGTGTAGTATTTGACATACTCTTGAATCAGCCCGGCCTGGAGCGTATAGGCGCCGGGATCGCGGAAGCGTACATAGCCAACGATCGTCTGCTGCTGGCCCGGCCCCAGGTTGCTATTCAGGCCCCAACGCCACGGGTAGTCGTTGGTGCGCTTGCCCGTCACCGGATCAATTGGGGCATTGCAATCTTTGTTTGCGGCATCCCAGCCATCAAATCCGAGAGTCAGGCGCAGGCGGTCGCTTTCCTTGGGGAAGGCCGGGTAGCTGCCGGTGCTGTTGCCAGCGAAGCATTCGCCCTGATCATAAACATAGCCGTTGTCGAGGCTGTTCAGCCCACCGCCAGCGAGCAGATCGACCGAGGGCGCCTGGCTGTAGAAAGTCGTGTCGCCCGTATTTTTCACCGTAAAGGTTACTTTCAACAGTTCACCACTGGCCAGCGTGGTGCGATCGTATGCGACGCCGGTGATCTGCACATTCGCCGAACCGCTTTCGGGCACCCATTTGACGGCGTCGAAGAACAGCACGCGTCCGGCGCTGAACGGCTCGCCGGTATTGTCGAACAGCTCGACCGCGCCCGCGGTGCCCTGATTGAATGGGTACGCGCCCAGATCGACCCATTCGGTGGCGGTGTTATGATCGACCACGCGGCTGGTCGATCCGCCGGCGTAGCCGATGGTATAGCGCGCCTGGGTGCTGGCATACGGTGGCGGCGCCAGGCCGCAGCCTTGCGGAATATGCGCGTACACGCGGTAGGTGCCGCTGGTAGGAATAGTCGGCCGCCAGGTCGCACTGTTTTCGGCTGCCCCATCGGTCGCGTAGGTCCAGTACGTATGGCTGCCATAGCCGCAGCCCGCCTCGTGCCAGCCCGCCGGGCTGTGGTCGAATCCACTCTCCAGCTCATCGATCGTCAGATCGCCGTTGCTGGTCGGCGCGCCGCTGAGCGCCTGCTTGATGCGGTTGCGAAGCCCCGGCAGGTAGGCAATCGTCTGATCGCCGGGGCAGCTGGTGTGGCCGGGAGTCACCTGGCGATGCCCGGCGATATTCGGCACGATCGCGCCAGGGTTGAACGGCGCGCAGTAGCTCGAGATTGCGCAGCCGTAGTAGTATGAGCTGCCTAGCGGGTCGATATGCTTCTGCGCGGCCTTCCAGGCCAGCACCCGCACCAGCCCATCCTGGGCCGCCGACGTCGGCGGTACGGTCGCATACGTGCCGATCAGCACCACGCCCATCGAGCCGTAATTGGCGGTATCGTGGAACGCAACCGCGTCGTCGCCGCCGGCGCGGCCCTCATAGATCACACCGTTCGGGTCGATCAGGTAGTTGTAGCCGACATCGCCCCAGCCGCGGGTGTAGGTGTGGAACGACCACTCGGCGCGCACCCGATCGGCCCAGATCTTCTCGCCGCCCAGCAGCGTGTTGCTGTCGGCGGTATGGTGAACGACCATATGATTGACCGGGTAATAGTACGGTGCAGCGCGGCTGCCCTCACCGTCGGGCGAGCCCCAGCCGACACGTGAGACCACTGCTGGTTTGCTCACCGTCAGGGTGGCATTCGCGCGCGGCGCGGGCGCGGGCAGCGGGCCGGATGCATCGACGGTATTGACCTCGATCTTGCGCAGCTCGGGCAGCCCGCCGTCGGGCCCGCGGTCGGCGTGGCTTTTTATTTGCCAGAAGCGCGCCAATGCGCCAGCCGCGATCGTCTGGCTCCACTCGACATCCGGCCCGTCGGCGTCGGTCCAGAGATCGTCGTTATCCACGACCTCGTTCCACTCGCTCCACGCGGCGCCGTCGATCGAGACGCGCACGAACAGAGTCAGCGCGGCGCCGTCGGGCACGTGCGCCTCGCGGCGGATCAACATATGGGTGAATGGATGGGCCGCCTGGCTCGCCGGCGATAGATAATCGCCCGCGGAAGCGATTCTTGGGCCCGCCGGCGGTAGCTGCAGCACCACCTGATCGGGGCGGCGATCCGTGGTTGGCGCCTGCGCCGCCGAGCGCGACGCGGGAACCAGCACAATAGCGAGAAGTATTATGGCAAGCAGAGTGAGGGCGAGCAGGCGCATACGAACGATCTCCTTAGACCAACAAAAGCTACGACGAGAGACCCGCTAGTGCAATTGCAGATTGCCGCGATAGCATCAGTACGGGCTAGATGCAATCCTTCGACCAGGCTCAGGACAGGTCTGCAATCTGCAATTTACTATGTGCAATTTCACTAGGTAACCGCGTCTTATAGCTTATAGTATCGGAGCTTTCAATGATATATCTGAAATCAACCTGATAGACGGCTGATAATGGCGCACCAGTGCAGCCACACATGGTACAATAACCGATACTGAAGCGCTGCGTATCCGCCGTTGGCTGTAATAGAATTGTCATGTGTTTATTTCAAATTTCGGCCAAGAGACATTTAGAAGCAGATAATAATTATGCTTGAACTATCACCCGAATTTACCATTCTCGGACTGGAAACATCGTGCGATGAGACGGCGGCGGCAATCGTGCGTGGCGGGAGCGCGATCGTCGCGAATATTGTGGCGTCGCAGATCGATATTCACCGGCGCTACGGCGGTGTGGTGCCCGAGGTCGCGTCGCGCCAGCATATTCTGGCCATCCCCACCGTGGTCGAGGAGGCGCTGGCGCAGCTGCCCGGCGGCTGGGAGCGGGTCGACGCCGTCGCGGCGACTTACGGACCCGGCCTGGCCGGCGCGCTGATGACCGGCCTCAACGCCGCCAAGACGATCGCCTGGGCGCGTGAGCTGCCATTCGTCGGCGTGAACCATATCGAGGCGCATATTTATGCGAATTGGCTCATCCCAGAGTCCGTTGTCACTCGTCCGTTGTCCGTTGCAGAGGATGGTGCGAATCAAGCAAGCGACCGCGGACCACGGACCACGGACTACGAACCGCCGTCGTTCCCACTGATCGCGCTGGTGGTTTCGGGGGGGCATACGCTGCTGGCGCTGCTGGAGGGGCACGGGTCGTACAAACTGCTCGGCCAGACGCGCGACGACGCCGCGGGCGAGGCATTCGACAAGGCTGCGCGGATCATGGGGCTGGGCTTTCCCGGCGGCCCGGCCATCGAGCGCGCGGCCGAGCATGCTCCCGGCGGCGTCACACTGCCGCGCGCCTGGCTACGCGACAGCTACGACTTCTCGTTTAGCGGGCTGAAGACGGCAGTGCTGCACCAGATCCAGGGCCGCCAGAACCGCGAATCGTCCGTTGCCCGTAGTCCATCGTCAGTTGCATTGAGTGCGAAACAACGAACAACAGACAACGGACAACCGACAACCGACAAATACATCGCACAGCTGGCCTCGGCCTTTCAAGAATCGGTTGTTGACGTGTTGGTGACCAAAGCATGCGACGCGGCGCGCGCCTTTGGCGCGACCGAGATTCTGCTGGCTGGTGGGGTGGCCGCGAACGCGCGCCTGCGCGACGAACTGGCCCGCCGCGCGCCGGTGCCTGTGCGCTGCCCGCCGCTATCGCTGTGCACCGACAATGCTGCGATGATCGCCGCCGCCGCGTTCTACCGCTTCGAGGATGGCCGCCAGGACGGCTGGGATCTCGACGTGCAGCCGAATTTGAAGCTGGCGTAGTGCGTAGCGCGTAGACAGTAAGTGCCCCTTCGACATCGCCTTCGGCCTGCTTCGAATGTGATTTTCTGAGCTCTCGAGCAGTGTTTATGTTCATCTTGTTTTTCGTTTTTTTCGCTCTACGAGCGAAAAAAACGAAAAACAAAATAAAATGTAAGTACCAGAGCGAACGCAGGCCATCGGCTACATTGAAGAGTAGATGATCGAATCATGAGCGATCGTTCCACCGCACATTCGATGTTGAGCGAGCGATGAGCAGCCAGCGGATCGCGATCACGGCGAAGCAGATCAGCGCGAGCGCAATGAACATGCGCAGCTCATCCGCCGGCAGCTCGGCATCGCCGTTGGTGCAGGTATAGCCCAGGGTGAAGTGATCGTAATAGCGGCGGCCCCAAGTGGTATCGAGAGTCAGATCGCCGCCACTTGGGCAGGCGAGCGGCGAGAGCGTTGGGAAGACCATTGGGCCGCGATTCGGAAAGATCACGATCGCGACCAGAAACGTGAGCGAGCCAAAGACCCCCACCGCGGCAACGCATGCGAGAAAGATTGCCAGCGGGATCTGCCGCAATCCCGCGCGGAGCGTCTCGTTCATAACGCCTCCAACGGCCGCAGATTTGTCAGATTGTCCACCCGCGGAGCGCCGCCGGGAAGCGCAGCGCCACCTCGCGGTATAGCCGTTCGCCGTCGATCTGTGAGATGTACAATGTCACTGTATTCGGCACGTCGCCGTCGCGGCGGAACGACAACTGGCAGCCATTCAACGCCACATCGCGCAGCTGCGCGTATGGCATCGCCATCGACATCTTCTTGCGCCCGATCAGCGCGCCGATTAGCAGCGCCGGGATCACGCCCAGCCCTATTCCGAACAACACCAACGGCAGCACGGTCAACAGCACGATGAAGCCGATCTGGAGCCATGCGTTTGGTCCAAGCGTGCCGTCAAGCGCCACGTGCTCCGCATCAAAGCGCAGTGTTCCTTTGCCACTGAATGAACGCGCGAACAACGGCTTGCGAAAGCGCACCTCGAACGGCTGCTCGGCGACATTGGCCGGTAGCTGGCCATAGCTCGGGCGAAAGCTGGTTGGGCGGCGCACCAGCGGCCACAGCACGACGACACCTGCCCCGCTTGCCACCAGCACCGCCAGCGTAATCCACAGGGGTAGCAGGTCGCCCACCATGCTGCCGGTCGGGCGCGTGCTGCCGCCGGCGATTGACATCGTGATGCCAATCAGAATAAAGATGCTGCCGATCGCAATGATCAATGCCAACACAAAAACGAGCATGATCAGCAGCTTCATGCCATAACTCATTGTCTTGGCTTGCCATGGCGGCGACGCGCCATCGGGCGCGGAGACCGGTTGTGTAGTCATGCTACTGCTCCTTCACGTGGCTCGGTCGGTCGTGTATGAGAGGCTTTCGAAAGATAAACGACTGTTCGTGATGGTTTTGCGCAGCATGTGTTGCGTATTGAGCAGGAACATAGACACCCGGCACTATCTCGGCTCGTTTTCTTCGATCGCCCTTAGCGCGCTTCAGCCTCGATCAGCGTGATGGCCGCCTTCATATAGCCCAGCGCGTATGCGATGCCGGCGTGCCAGGGTGCCGCGCACTCCATCAGCGGCGTGTGGTCGGGGATAAGCACGCCATCGTAGCCATTGCCGCGCAGCAGCCGCAGCACCTGCAGCATGTCGGTATCGCCCTCGTCAACAAAGGTCTCGTGATAGTACGGCACCGTGCCGCGGACGTTGCGGAAGTGGACGTAGCCGATCCGCCCGGTGCGGCTGTAGCGGTCGACGATCTCGTAAATATCGCCCCCAGGCATCTCCGAAAGCGTGCCGATGCAGAACTCCATGGTATTGGCCGGGCTAGGGCTGAGGTCCAACACGCACTGGTAGCCATCTGGCGTGTGAACCAGCCGAGCGGTGCCGCGCAGCTCCGGCAGCGGCGGGTCGTCGGGGTGCAGCGCGAGCTTGACGCCAGCTTCTTCTGCCACAGGCAGCATTTCGGCCAGAAACTCGCTAAAACGCCGCCATAGCTCATCCGACGACACCGGCGCGACCGTGCCTTTGGGATTCTCGGCATCGTACAGGTCGGGGTCGTAGATCATGTTCCAGACCATGCCGTTGGGAATCGGCGGCTGCGATGGGTTCTCGTAACCAACCGATACCGCGCCGCCGCGCGCGAACGGGCCTTCGACGCGGCCCCACACGCCTGCGATGCTAAAGTTGTAGCCCATGATTGGAATGCCCACGCGGCCCATATCGCGCAGAATCGACTTCAGGTGCTCCATCTGCGCGCGCTTGCGCGGCCCATCCAGCAGCACGTCGTACCAGTGCTGGGGCGCGAAATTCTCGAGCGCCACCAGCTCCAGCCCCCCGGCGTTGATCATCGCCTTGAGATCGCGCAGCCCCTCGTAGGTCCAAATCGGGTCGCTGGGCCTTGCCACGCCGAAGCCGCGGGTCCCATCGTCGGAGGTCGACACCATATTTGCATCGCGGGTGAACTCGCCGGGCATATGCGCGACGATATGGGTCGCGCCGGCCTGTTTGGCGAAACGCACATAATCAGGAGTCAACATGTCGTGGTAGAGGCCGAGTCCAAGTTTCATTGCCATATGCTTGCCTTTCTCGTCTATGTTCACAGTGGGGCCACAGGATGCCGCTCAGCGGCCGCCCAGCGCACCCGGTTGTTCTCGATAGACGTGCGAATGCGGACCAGAGGAGAGTATAGCATAGCATTTGGCCACAGCAGCAGGGCCTTCAGTTCGGCTTGTCGATTAGGAATCGGCGACCTAATATCTAATTATGATAACAGAGCACGAACCACCCATATTATCAGAATGGGCGCGAACAGAATATCAGCCGGTGGAGCGCCACATCCGCTGTGTGACACCTCACCGGCTGACCGATTGACGGAGACTGGCCCTCGCATACTTCCTTACCTGATGGAGGCAACAAGGCCCGCGCACGAGAGGAGCAATCACCATCAGAGGAGATTACCACTTGCCTTGAACGCTTGCACCTAACTGTTCTCTTCAGTAGCTCCTGCCGGGCAGCAGCGATACTCTTGCGCCTTATCGAGCAACTCGATCTGACGCTTCAGTAACTGGTTTTGCAGGTCCAGCCGATCCAATTCGAGTTGCATCTTTTTCTGCAACTCAGGTTCGCAGACATTGCACTCGTCCAGGCAGCCCTTGACGATTACGCCCGCTGTCGGCAACGCGGTCTTGCGTTCATAGCCGAATGATTCTTGCGCGCGTGGGGAGACGGCTCCACTGGCCTTATCAATCAAGCCTTCTTCTATGAGTTGCTTACTTACCTCCGCCAGTGCCGCATCGCGCATCGCCTTCGGCAGCGGGTCCTGGGTACCCAGTTCGGTCGCCAGAGTGCCAGCAGCAGCCGATGCCAACACCAAGCGGCCAACGGTACTGCTCCCACCGCGAAGTACCTGCGCATATTGCGCCTCGCTCTGCAAACCCCGCGCTTCCACTTCCAGCCGCTCCTTGTTGGTAGCGGGCACCTCCTGATGGATTGACGAAACCTGCCCGATTGCACGAATCGGATTGGCCGGGACGGGCATCGAGGCCACCGGGTCAATGACGCGGCGCTCGATCGAGATCAGTTCGAGCTTGATGGTCTCGGTCTTGTTGATGCGATAAAAGAGAAACGTGACGGCGTGACATTGATTCGCGTTGCTGAAGACGCGCGAGGATGACTCAAAGTGTTCTTCAGACTCGCCCTCCTGGTGGGTGCGCGATGAAACTTCGCCGACGGAGAGGGTATGTGCTTTGCGCGTGGCTTCGACGGATTGGTGATCGGACATTTCGGCGTGGGCGCGATGCTCGCGCAGATAGTCGCTGGATGATTGGGCATTGTGGCTGCCACGTGCGTTCGTGTCGGCACTGACGGAAAAGAAGCCGAGCCCGCCGCTGGCATCGCCGTGAAAATCCCATGAGCCACTTGACGAGGCGCGATTCTCGCCGCGATCGACCACATTCTCGTCGGTCATGAAGGTGCGCAGCGCCGACATGCGATACTGCTCCTCAGACATCTGCTCGCTGCGATAACTGAGGTTCGTTTCGCTGTCGAAACTGAAGCGACTGCGCCGGTCGGTGGTGGCGAGCCGCACCTTTTCGCCTGGCAGAAGCGTTGTCGTGTACACCAAATCGCCCAAGCCAAGCGGGCCTGAGCAGCGCGTAAAGCGCGTGTGGAAGATGACCTCGACCCTAACTGGCTGGCCGTTCTCGGCACGTACTTTGGTCGGAAAGACCAACCGGCGGCGCATGTCAAGCACATCGCACACCGGTGCCGTGTCCAAATCTGGACAGCACGGAATGTCCCCGAACTTGGTTAGTCCAGTTGTCGTTTCCATCGAACGAACTCCTTTCTTGCGGTCGTACCGATGCGACTGCGTTGTAGAGATACTCACGCCCGTAGATGGGACCCGTTTAGTAATAGAACGAGATGGAATGCATTTTTGGATATTACATATGGTAAGAATCAGTACATTGACACGCGAAAACGCAAAACTCGCCGATCTAGTCTCACAATGACTGGGCAAGTTCGGCGCCCCCAAGTAAACAAGGGGTAATAAAAACAGGAGCTTCGAAATGCCGTAGTGGATATCGGTCTCACCACAGGTGACTTGACTTCAGGCGTACAATAAAGGTGCAGGGGTTCCCTTTTCATCTCCCTCTTCCCCATGCGTTCCATGCGTCGATTGTTAGGCCGATGTGATATCCATTTCAGCGGAGTTTTGTGACCATAACTCGAAAAGGAGGTCGGTCATGGCTACGTATGTCACGCTTGCCAACTTTACCCAACAAGGTGCGGCAACTATCAAAGAAGGCGGCACCCGACTGGATGCCGCCAAACAGGCCCTGAAGGCGCTTGGTGGTGAACTAAAAGGATGGTATATGACGATGGGCCGGTATGATGTTGTCTTTATCTTTGAGGCGCCGGACGATACGACCGCGGCAACGGGCTTACTCGCATTAGCAATCCCCGGCAACGTACATACAGAGACCTTGCGTGCCTTCACAGAGGATGAATACCGTCAGATCCTCGCCAAGCTTCCGTAAGAGGTATTTAGACAACTTTGGGCCGGATGCGGGTACCTTTTAGGTACAGTTTCGAGGGGCGGGGTGGCCGTAACGCCGCCCTGCTACCTGGCGTTTTTCGCACGAGCAGCTATAGAGATCTCTGCTCTCTCATTCGGCAGTGTCCGGGGCAACGCAGGCAGATAATTTACAGACCGCTTCTATAACTATCTGTTGGCTGATTAATGTCCAAACGCCCTCTAAGGCGGTTGGACAAAGCGATTCGCTCCAATAACAATAGTGATTACCCCAACCAGCAGCACCACAACATTCAATCCGAGCCACAATATCCCCAACTGGCTCGACAATGCCTGCTGACGTACTCCGGGCGCTAAGTAGAGGAGATCCAGGAGGTGGGCGGCGGGGTGTGAGCAGATATACACACCAAGCCGTACCCCGATAGTACCATCCAGCGTATTGCTGCCTGTTATCGTATGCAGGTACAGGACCAAAATGCCGTAGGCAATCGCGAGCAGCTCCGTAATTTGGTCCTCGTCATCTGCAATCAGGATGTCAGACAGCTCTCGTTTGATATCTCCAATGAGGGTACAGAAACTCACTTATGGGAGAAACTACTTGCCAATGAGCTTGATGGCGACCGAAGCCACGTCGTTGGTTGCATTGGGATCGACGGAATCGGTGGTTTCTAGTCCTACACGTGCGGTTGTCGTGACCTGTTTCGGGTGTTTCCCTGGGTCGGCTATTGGGGTAGCTACGAGTATGGAAGTCACGCTTTCACCGGCAGCTAGGGTCGTGTATTCGCAGAATGGGGTGTCGGGACTGGTGCCCTTGTCACATGTCAGGGAGATGAACTGTAATTGGTCTGGCAGACTATGGATGACATCGACGAAGATTGCATTATCCGGCCCGAGGTTGGTCGCCACCACGGTATAGGTGATTAGCTGTCCTGGCATGGCCTTGTCCCGATTCGCCGTGATGGTGACGGAAATGTCGGTGCTGCCTTGAGCCAGGGCAGTCTGGGCGCTGCCCGCAAAGAACAGCAGCAGGATGAGGATGAAAAGGGTATAGTGTTTTACGCGTCGGTTCATGACAGCTACCTCCTCATTATTACACCACTACATACGATAGTTGCTCCTGGCCCTTCTTCTACCTCTACTATATAAAGAGCAACATGGGGCACGTTTGATACCTGTAGGAAGAATCATTATCGAGCCTACCCTTGATACGCAAACTCCACGCGCGCCCAGGTATCCAGATAAGGCATCGATCCGTTCAATGGTACGGTAGCGGTTTCGCCAGGTGCGAGGTTGGGCCAGCTTGTTTGCCCCTGGTCGATCGGCTGGCCAGCACTATCCAAGATCCGCCAGGAGATAACGATCCCATTCAGGAATGCTTGGCTCGTGTTCGTGACGTTGGTGCGCCCGGAAAAATTCCCTGTCGCCGCATCCCCAAAGATCCGAATCTGTTGGAACCGGAGCGGGCCAGACGAGCTGTCTGGTGCAAGCCGGCCCGGCGGAGTGGGCGACGGCCCGATAACACCTGCGGTTGGATTCAGCGTTGGGCTGGGAAGCACAATCGCCGGCTCGCTCGTTTGCGTAGCCGGCGGAAGCTGCGTATTCGCCGGCGCCAGCGTGGGGCTGAGAGAGGCGATCGGTTCTATCTGCGGGGAACTGGTCGCCTCCATACTTGATTGAGCGACGACGCTGGTAGAGCTTTCTGAGAGCGCAGTCGCGGCGGGGGGTGAAGTCGGCTGCGCCACTGCGATCGCCGTCGGTAGTAGTGCGGTCGGTTTCGCGACCGCGGTCGGTGGGCCCGACGTCGCGGCCGGGGCCGGCGTAGGCGGCTCGCTCGCCGCAGGCGCCGCGCTCCGGCCCCGGCTCCAATACAGCAGACCTGCGATAAAGGCGACGCCGATGAGCGACGCGATAGCGATCTTGATCCGCACAGTGACATGTCCTGTTCTGAAACTTCCGAAGTCTGGCATGCGCCGTGACCTACGACTTTAGCACATGCTCAGGCTTCGGAAGTTGGAGGAGCGCAACTCTGATCCTCAGGGTGTTCTCACCTGGAGGTTCCCGCCGTCAAGTAGCACTGTTCCCGACTCATACAGGCGCCTCCCCGATGAATTGGTGAGCCGTGCCGCGAAGGTATCGTAGCCGACGCCCGGCTCAGCCGCATCCCGCAGTCGCAGCCGTAACGTCGCCCGTGCGCCATCCAGATCTCCACGAACTTCGAAGATCGCCTGGTCGCCGACAGCAATGATCCAGGCGAAATCACTGCCCTTGAAACGGCCCGCCACTGATCGCAACTGAACTTGACCCTCCGGGCTATTTTGGTGATAGCGGCCGGTAAGCGTGACGTCGGCATCGTGCGCATCCGAGTCGCGCCCATGAGCGCCGCCGGTGACGGATGCCGCAGGGTCGTAGAGCGCAAGCTCGGCCGGCGCCACGCTGGTTCCCTGCCAGTATGGGTTGCTATCGGGAACCGAAATCGTGATCGTCCATAAATCTACCGGCAGGCCGCTGGCCGCAGTCGTGGCCTGCCCGCTCGCATCCACGCCGGTGGTGTACGCGAACGGCGTGCTCGTCAGCGTCGGCGCCAGCTGGAAGGTCGCCGTGGCGAGCGAGAGATCGCCCGGCGATCCATCGGCCTCCTGGGTCGCGACCGCGGCGAGGCTTGGGGTCGAGCCGAGCGCCGCCAAGGTATCGCCGGTGTAGACGAATGTCAGTTTCTCCTTGGCAATCGTGAACGTCTTTGAGTCCGAGCTGGGCAAGTAAATCGTGTCCCCGGCGAAGGCGGCGCTTGCCGTGACGTCGCCAGCCGGCTGGTTGATGACGATCACCTGCGACGCAACCCCGGCCGCATCGGTCGTCGCGCTCGCCGTCTGGCTACCTAATGCCAGAGCGATCGGCATGCCTGAGATCGGTGCGCCACTCAGCGCGTCGGTGAGCTTCGCCGACAGATTGGCCGGGTCGGAGTAATCGGCGCTGGTGTCGCCGGTGTAGACGAGCGCGGTCGGGCGCCGTTCGACCGTGTACGCCACGCTCGTGGCAGCGGCGGCGTGCTTACCTGTGCGCGGGACGGAGACCGATAGGGTATAGTTGCCTGGCGGGACGGTCAGCGCCGGGCTAGCGGCGGCGACGCCGGAGGCATCCGTCACGGCGGTAGCCACCTGGGTATTGACTCCATCGGAAAGTTGGAACGTGACCGTCGCGCCAACCACCATATCCGAGGGATCGGTGATATCGCTGACCTGTGCGCGGAATCCAGCCGGCTGGCCGAATGGCACGCTGGTCAACCCAGTATATGCGATCGCCGTCTGATGTAGCACAACATTTACGGTGAACGAGCACTGAGTCGTGATCGTCCCGTCGGTCGCGCTCGTGCCGATCGCTTTGACAGTCGAGATGCCGGTCGGCGCGTCGGCGGGAACCGTCACCTGCATATTGGCGACCGAGCCCGTGGCGGCGCCGAGGGTCTGGGTGTCGGTTGTGGATGCCCAGCCAACCGGCAGGTTGCCGACGGTGAAGTTAAAGCTGTCGGTCGCCTCGCCGGTGTTCATCACCGCGAAGGAAACTGGGTTAGCCTCCTCCGGCGTGACGTTGACCTGGATGGGAACGCCAGTTGCGGTCGTCGGGTCAACCAGCACACCCGGCCCGCGCACGTCGAAGTAGGCGCGGATGGCGTTTCCCGATGGGCCGATCGCGCGGACGGCGACGTTGGCCGGCGTTACTTCGTCGCGCCACTTTCGCGTCATCGTTCGTTGTGGGGTCGTCGAATCGGAAGGGTCCCACGCGTCGCCGTTGCTCCCACTGTAACAGCCCCCGGACCCGCATCCTCCGTTGGTCGTCCCATCCGGGCGCATGATGTCAATCGGGCGGATGCTCTCGTCGCCGCTGTTGTACTGTGCGTCGTCAATCCGCCAGATCACCAGCCCATTGTCGGCGGCGTTCTGATCGTAGGTACCGGCGGTGCGCTGCCGGTTCTCGACGATAAAGTAATCATTGGTGCCTTTATCTGGATCATAGAGGATGAATGCCTCGCCACTGGAGTCAGTGCGGTCAACACTATAATAGCCATCCCGCACCACCACCGTCGGCGCGATCCAGCCCAAGTGGAGCTTCTGCCAGGCGCTCGTCCTGAAAAAGACCGAGTCGGAGTACCCGCACGTCGGGCCAGAGATATCGAAGGCACCCACGCCGAAGCCGTAGAGATCGCGCATGTGGAACGTCACATGCCCGGTCTCGTGAATGATCGTCATCAGGTTCGAGTCGGTGCCGTCCATTGCCACACTGAGGGTCATGTTCTTGCCGTCAAGCGAGACTGGATCGACGCCTCTGGTAGCACCGCAGCCAGCTGGTCCGGCCGGGTCAGGGTCGGCGTCCAGGTGCTCCACGACGAGCTCGTCGTCGGTGAGGGCGCCATTGCCGTTGGTGTCGAAGGCTGCGAAATTGACGAACGGATCGGCGGCCTGGAGGAGCTGCTTGTTCTGTGCTGAAGCGGTCAACGCAGTAAATGTCGCTTTGTCGCTCGCGATTGTGACCGCGACCACCCCATCGTTCACAGCTCCGTTGTTCGTAGTATTCGTCTCGGCCGCCGGCGTTAGAATCAGGTGGCCGAAGGAGTCGTTCGCGAAATAGTCGGTGACGCTTGGGAAGGAACCAAAGAATCGGTCGGCGACGACGGCGGAGTCGAACCCGACGGGGAACGTGACGTCGCTGAACTGGGCATAGATCACGAGGACCGGGCGATCCCGGTTGCCGCCCGTCGGCGAGTAGAGTGGGTCGTGTGGCGAGCCGGGGTGCGCGAAGTCAGGCGGCGGATCGGGATAGAGCCCGACCGCGCTGGCGTGCCCGACCTGCAGCAGCGCCAGCAATAACGCAATACAGATCGCGATGATCGAGGTGGGCCTCACCCCTTGTCGTCTTGCCGCTTGCATGGGAGCCTCCTCTACGCACGCCACATCGTCCGGAAGGGCAAAAAAAGCCCGCAGCGAAAAGACGCCCGCCAGTCAAAACCGGTGGACGAGGAATACGGGCACTATCGATCACAAAGCGCTGGACAAATCTGCTAGAGTTGCCACATAACGGTACTAGATTAATAGTTTCGCTAAGGGAATGAGTGCAGTATAGCGAGGGTTTTCCTGTGAGTCAATGAACAAAATTGTCATCTACTACACTGCCCCGGTCACGCGCAGGCCGACGATCTCGGCGGCGCTGAGCCCTAGCGCCGCCAGCGCCGCGTCGGTGTGTTCGCCCAGCGCCGGGGCCGGTAAATCCGCGGTTGCGCCAAACAAGCCGCCAAGCTGGCGCAGCAACCCCTCGCCAGGCTGGTCGAGTGTGAAGCCAAGTTTGGAGTGTAGCTCCAGCGCCTCGGCCAGGCCGAGCACCGGGCCAACGCACACCTCGACATCGCCAAAGAAGTCGAGCCATTCCGCCAGCGTATGCGCCGCGAACAGCGCGTCGAGATCGGCGAACATGCGCTCCTGCACGGCCCAATCGGCATACTGCAGCGCAATGTACTCCTCGCGGTCGAGGATCGTGCAAAGGTTGGCCCAGAAGTGCGGTTCGACCGCCGCCACCGTCAGCGCGCGGCCGTCGGCGGTGGGGTAGATGCTATAGCAGGCCGCACCGCCGGAGAGCGGCCCGCGGCCACCCGCCGGCGCGGAACCGGTGGCCCACTGCTGTGCGGCGTCTACAGCCAGCAGGTGCAGCACGCCGTCGGTCATCGAGATGTCGAGGAACTGGCCCTGGCCGGTGCGCTCGCGCTCGAATAGCGCCGCCAGAATTCCGATCGTCGCGGGCAGCGCGCCGCCGGCCAGGTCGGCAACCTGCATGCCCGGCACGACCGGCGGGCCGCCGCCGCGCGGCGCGAACGACGGCAGCGCGCCGGCGTAGCCCAGGTAGTTCAGGTCGTGGCCGGCGCGCTCGGCCAGCGGCGAGGATTGGCCGTAGCCGCTGATCGAGCAGACGATCAGCCGCTCGTTCACAGCCCGCAGCGTCGGGTAGTCGAGCTCGAGCCGCGCCAGCACGCCGGGACGAAAGCTCTCGATCAGCACATCGGCGCGGCACACCAGATCGAGCAAGATTTTGCGGCCGGCCGGCGTCTTGAGGTTCAGCGTCAGGCTGCGCTTGCCGCGATTGAGCGCGGTGAATAAGATGCTCTGGGTTTTGCCGAGCGGCGGGAAGGCGCGCAGATAATCGCCGCGGCCAGGCTCCTCAATCTTCAGCACCTCTGCGCCCAGGTCGGCCAGGATGAGCGTGGCGAAGCCGCCCGGCAGCAGGCGCGTCAGGTCCAGCACCGTGATACCCGCTAATGATTGCATCATCGAGACACCTGCACTTGGATATCGCGCAGTTTACCACCAAGGCACCAAGACACCAAATATCTTGGTGCCTTGGCGTGTTGGCGTTTCGGCAAGCTCATACCTGTCGAGCAAATCAGGGCAGATAGCCGCGCAGCCGCAGATCCTCGGCGCCGAGCAGGCCCAGCAGCACCTCATAGGGTGTTCCGCTCAGCTCGGGGTGGAACTCTAGCCGCTCGCGCTCGTACCACTGTGTCAGGTAGGTCTTGCCGTCGGTTGGGTTGGCCTCGTCGCGCGCGTTGGTGATTGGGAAGCCATATACCGGTAGACCGCCGCTGCGCTGCCAGAAACCCGCAAAGGGCGGGCAGAGGTCGTAGCCGGTCTCGGGAAATCGCCCGCATGTGCCCCCCAGCGCCGGCTGCTCGGGATTCGGGATGCGTGGCTCGACGCCCGGGCGCTGGCGACCGAGCGAGGTAAAGCCGAGCCGGCCGAGCAGCACGCGGTAGGGCGCCTGATTCTCGGGGTGCAGCTCGAAGCGCGCACGCTCGAAATATTGCACCCGGTAGCGCTGGCCATCTTCGGGGTTGGTCTCGTCGAATGGCTCGCTGACTGGGTAGCCGAATAGCGCCAGCGACTCGCGCGACGAGATACCTGGGTCGCCTAGCTCCAGGCCGTGCGTCTCGTAGTAGCGCTTGAACTCGCCGCCAATCGTATGGCCAGTCTCGACGAATCGGCGATCTTCCGGCGGCGCTGCGCTGATGCGATCGGTTGGCAGCGGCGCGTCGCTATAGCGCATAAACGAGCCGCCCGCCGCGGCCCACTGGTTGTTGTCGTCGAGCAGCGCGTAGACGGCGGGCGCGAGCTGCGCGCCGGTAGGATCGATCGCAAGCGTGCCGTTATCGAAGCGCGCACGCTGTGCGAGCGTGTTCTGGCCGGGCGCCTGGCAGCCGCCCAGCGAGGCCCAGCCGCCATTCGTGCCGGGAACCAGCGCGATCTCGGTGATCGAGCGGTAGCCGTACGATTCGGGCGGAACCAGCGACCACACACCGCCGCTATAATGCAGTAGGTAGCCAAATGGGCACGATGGCAGCGTGGTGGCATAGGAAGTAACTGTCGCGATTGCCCAGCCTTCGTCGCTGTTGATCATGTGCAGCTTGTCGACCGCGAAGACCTGGTTGACCGACATTGGCACATTCGGCAGCTTCGCTTCGGCCCACACGCCATCTTTGAAATGCAGCAGCGCCAGTCGCAAGGTGTCGGCGCCTTCGCCGCCAGGCTGGCCCAGCACGCCAGAGGCCCAGCCTTCATTGGCACCGACCATCGTGATTGCGGTCAAGTAGCCATGCTTCCACTCCGACGGCGTCTGATCGCGCCACTGCTGGCCGTCGAAGCGTAGCAGCAGCGGCCGGCGCCAGTTTTCGACATCGGATGGCTGCCCGCCAACCGCCCAGACGCCAAACGGGTAGACAAAGACATCGGCGAGCGAGCCCTCGATCGGGCCGCGCGTCCCGTCGCCGCGCACGACATCCCCGGTCGGCTGCCAGGTTCCGTCGGCATAGTTCAGCATGAGCACGTGCGAGCGATACGGCGGGATGCGGTCGGTCTCGGAGCCGACGACCCACATTCCGGTACGCGCATATGCGCCGATCGCATTATAAAATGTGGTGCCCGAGGCCGCCTGCGCGCGCCGCCAGATGCCGTTCTCGAGTCGAAAGATGCCGCTCGGCGCCGTGGCCCAGCCATTCGCGGCGTCGTCGAGCAGAATATCCGAAATGCGGTCGACGACTAGCTGCCCGCCGCTGGGACCGATCGTCTTTGGGCTGGTCAGCAGCTCGGGCTCGGCCAGCCAGCGGCGGGCCGGCTGAGCTTGCGCCGGTCGCGCCAGGGCTACCCCACTGCCGAGCAGTAGGCTCGCCAGTATCAGCATGATGAAAGCGGATCGATGGATATATCGCATTGTTGTTTCCTCTGTATAACGGCGTTACGCGGTAACTCACAAAACACGGATGTTTCTTCTTCGTATCGAACGTCGTTCCCAGAACGAAAAAACGTTCGATACGAGCGATTTTCATTCTGTGGTGATCCAATGTTTGTGTCCACCGCGTAACACCGGTGCATAACTGTAATGCCAGTGAATTAAACGATCCGAATATTCGTATTTTCGCGCCAGATCAAATGACGCCATACTGAGAATCGGCTTGCGGATAGTGTCGATCGGTATCAGACCTGATATAATCTAAGTGCAAGCAACCACAAATCCGTTCCAAGTTCCCTCAGTTCCTGTATTTCCCTTTGGCCTTTGCCAGGAAATGAAGGAACTATGGGAACTTGGTTCAACGAGGGACACTATGTCGCAACCGCACCAACCACGCCCGTTCGTCGGCATCATCGGCAATCGCTACCTGCGCGCGAACACCAATAGCTCGATGCTAGCGGGCATTGGCGAGAAGTATGTGCAGGCGATCGAGGCCGCCGGCGGTATCCCGATAGTGATCTACCTGACGCACGACCGCGAGGTGCTCGACCGGTTGTACGCGCTCTGCGACGGGTTGGTGTTCGCCGGCGGCGAGGATGTCGATCCACAGCACTTTGGCGCTGCGCGGCACCCGAACCTAGGCACGGTGGTGCCGCTGCGCGACGAGGTCGAGTTGGCGCTGGCGCGCCGCGCGCTGGCCGATCGCAAGCCAATGCTGGGGATCTGCCGCGGCATCCAGGTGCTGAATGTGGCCTTCGGCGGCACCCTGTACCAAGACATCGCCGCCGAGTTGCCCGCGGCTCTCGACCACTATGCCTCGCGCACACTGGCGGATCGCGCGCACACGGCCCACCCAATCGCGCTCGCGCCCGACTCGTGGCTGGCCGAGCGGCTAGGCGCCGACACGATCGACGTGAACACGTTCCACCACCAATCGCTGCGCGACATCGCACCAGGCTTGCGCATCACCGGGCGCGCACCCGACGGCGTGATCGAGGCAGTCGAGAGCACCGGCGAATGCTTCATTCTTGGCGTGCAATGCCACCCCGAAGAGCTGTGGGACATCGCCGAGCCGCGCTGGGCGCGCATGTTCGCGGGGTTTGTGGAGGTAGTGCGTACTGCATAGTGGGTAGTTGGCGCTCCTACATCCTACGTACTACGCACTATCGAACGACAACATGCAAATCAAGTGACTCACTAGCTGTCGAGCACCTTGCGCACCTGAGCCACCAAGGCAGCTGGAGTGAACGGCTTTTGCAGAAACGCCACACCTGGGAGCTGGGCGTTATCTCGCACGATTGCGCTGTCGGTATAGCCCGAGATATACAACACCCGTATACCGGGGCGCTCGGGCGCCAGCGCCGCCGCCAATTCAGGGCCGCGCATCCCAGACATAACGACGTCGGTCAGCAGCAGGTGGATCGTGTCGGAGAACTTGGCGGCAAGCTGCCGGGCATCGATACCATTGCGCGACGCCAGCACGCGGTAGCCGTAGTGCTGTAGCGTACGCTGGAGCAGCGTGCGCACGCTATCTTCATCTTCTGCCAGCAGAATCGTTTCTGTGCCATAGAGCCGGCCGCCCGGCCGATCTTGTTGATTGGTCACGTCAGTGGCATCTACGATACTCGGTATATAAATCTTAAACGTCGATCCCCGGCCGATCGCGCTATCGACAACAATATCGCCGCCACTCTGCTTAACGATTCCATAGACCGTCGACAGCCCCAGGCCGGTGCCTTTTCCAGCATCTTTGGTGGTATAGAACGGCTCAAACATCTGCGATCGCACCTCTGCGTCCATGCCAATGCCAGTATCGCTCACCGCAAGCAGGGCATACCTGCCGGGCTTGAGCGGCGCAGACCTATGCAGATGATCGGAATCGATCTGTACATTAGCGGTTCGAACCGTAATCGTGCCACCATCGGGCATCGCATCGCGCGCATTGACAACCAAATTCAATAAGATCTGCTCGACCTGGTTCGGATCAGCTTTCACCAGCGCCGCCACCGGATCAAGCGCTATGATCAACTCGATATCTTCACCGATCAGGCGCCCAAGCATTTTCTCCATGTCCGCGACAACCCGGTTCAGATCGAGCACTTGCGGCGCCAGGATCTGGCGGCGGCTAAACGCCAATAGCTGGCGCGTCAGGCCGGCGGCCCGGTCGCTGGCCTTCTTGATCTCATCGACGTCGTTTCGCCGCGGGTCGGAGCCATCGAGATCCTCAAGCAAAAATTCGCAGTAGCCGGTGATTGCCGTGAGCAAATTATTGAAGTCGTGCGCAACAGCGCCTGCCAAGCGGCCGATTGCTTCCATCTTCTGCGATTGGTGGAATTGCTCTTCCAGGCGCTTTTGCTCGGTGATATCGATCATGAGCCCGCGCAGCAGCGGCGCCTTTGTGCCATGGTTCGGTACCAGGTGAATAATATCGCGTAACCAGACCACGCGGCCATCGGCGGCGATCGCACGATGCTCGATGTTGTGCTCTTCGCCGCCGGTCGCAACGGTGCGTTGCAGCGCCATCACCTGATCGTAGTCGTCGGGATGAATGTGCCGCCGCCAAAAATCGGCCTCGGCGTACCATTGCCCAACCGGGTATCCAAGCAGCTTCTCGGCCTGCTGGCTGACAAAGGTGAACTGCTGAGTCGCGACGTCCATCTCCCAAACAATCGCGTCGACGGTCTGCACCAGTTCGCGAAAGCGCTGCTCGGAAGCCGCCAGCCGCGCAATCGTACGGCTCAACGCGATCGCCTGGCTGATCTGGTAGCCAACCGCTTTGGCGAATGTGACCCAATCGTCCCTCAGATCGCGGCTGGTCGACGCCATGACCAGCACACCCAGCCGCTGGTCTCCCGAGATCAGTGGCGTGATCAGTAACGCTTCAGCGTTGGCGCGTTCGAGCAGATCGCCAGCCTGCTCGATCGGCATGGTTTCCGAGGGCACGCCGATCGGTTCGCCTAACGTGAGGGTTTGGTACAACAGGTGCATATACCCGAAGAATTCGGCTAGCGGCGGGTAGCCGATGCCTGGGTAGCCGATCTGAGCGCGCGGGCTGAGCCGGCCATCCGCTTCGATCAAATAGACCGCGCCTGTGGACGTACCCGCGCCATCGAGGCAGTGCGCCAACACCTGGTCGAGCACCTGCTCGACATCCAGACTGTTCGTGAGGATATCGGAAACGCCCGCCAGAATTGCAAGCTGCGCTGCCTGGAGTTCACTGCTCTGCATCAACGCGGCATGCGCGGAAGTCTGGCGCTCGAGTTGGCGCACAACACGCTGAACATGCTGTTCGCTCAATGCCTCGTCGGTGCCGTGCGCACCGCGCGGCGGCCCGGTCTGCAGGCTGCCCAGCAGTGCGTCGACCAACTCCTGAAAACCAGGCATACGCACAACAAAGGCATTCGCACCCATCCCGCGCGCCAGGTCGCGGTCGGCCTGCTCGACATACGAGGCAGATGCGAGGACCACCGGCACCCGTGCGAGTTGCGGCTGTTGCCGCACGGCGCGGCAAAGCCCAAAGCCGTCGAGACGCGGCATGAGAACATCGCTGATGATCGCATCCGGCGGCTCGCGCAGCGCTTCTGTGAGCGCCGCGGCGCCATCTTCGGCTGCAACTACGTCAAAGCCCAGCTGGCTGAGATGCAGGCACAGCAGCTTGCGCTGAATTGGGTCGTCGTCGGCCACCAGCACACGCCGTCCTTGGCCGGGTTGATTGACCGATGCGTGCGTAGGCAAATAGGTTTGAACGATTTGTGGCAACCGAGAAGGGTCGATTGGCTTGATCAAGCAATCGATAAACCCGAGCGCGGTGAGCCGCACCACGTCGACTCTGGAAATACTGCCCGACAGCGCAAGAATCGGCGTTTTGGCGCCGCCGGGCAAGGCGCGCAGCCGTTTGACGAGCTCGAGACCATCCATGTCGGGCAGTTGCAGATCTTGAATGACGAGATCGGGACGCTGGTGGCCCATTGATGTGATGGCTGTGGCGGCATCTGCCGCTTCGATCACATGGTGGCCCGCCTGAGCTAAGATAATTCGCAGCATCTTTCTGGTGATTGGATTATTCTCGACCACCAGAATCAGGGCTGGCAGATGCGGTCCCTGCGCGCTTACATCCGGTAAGAATGGTTGTTCAACCATGCCCTAACCTCCACTGTTTGCGCGGCCGGCTGGATGATCGTGGCATTGATACAAAGCTATTGGTTGGGTCGCCAACCGCGCCCGCCACAATTGTTTGGGTTACCTGGCAATCCGTTATTTGTGCATCATGGGACGGGGATGCGGCTTGGCTGGGCGCGATGTGCTCACAAAGGCGATAACACTGCGAGGTCTTTGTGCTGCTAAGGACACTGGATGCCTGACTCAGGCCAAGCAGACCAAATGATGACGGCACATGGCGGGGTGCCGTTAGGCGAGGCCCAGCTACGAAACTATACGAATTATACTACAAACTCGACCCATTCTCGATATCTATACCTCACGTGTGGCCCACTCGTAGAGCGCCACATACTCCTGTGCGGCGGCATTCCAGGAATGATCTTCGCGCATGCCGCGGGCGCGCAGGATTGGCCAGCCAGTGATGTCGCGGAAGCAGGTCAGGCAGCGCTCGATCGCCGCCCTCAGATCGCCGGCGGTGTCGTGGTAGAAGCGGAATCCGTTGCCGTCGTAGCCCTCGCGCACGGTATCGGCCAGCCCGCCCGTAGCCCGGACGATCGGGATGGCGCCGTAGCGCAGCGCGATCAGCTGGGCTAGCCCGCACGGCTCGTAGAGCGAGGGCATCAGAAAGGCGTCGCTGCCGGCATAGACCCGCTGGGCCAGCACGCCGTCGAAGCGCAATTGGACGTTGACGCGCTCGGGGTGGCGGCGCATCTGCTCGACAAATGCGAACTCGATTGTCGGGTCGCCGCGGCCGAGCACAACGAGCTGCGCATTGGTTTGGCCAATCAGCCACGGCAGCGTCTGGTAAAGCAGATCGAGACCTTTCTGCTCGACCAGCCGGGTGACCATGCCCAGCACCGGTCGGTCTGGATCGACGACGAAGCCGCACTCGCGCTGCAATGCCGCCTTGCAGATCGCCTTGCCGCTTGGGTCATCGGCGCTATAGGTTGCCGCAATGTGCCGATCGGTGGTGGGATTGAAGATCTCGTCGTCGATGCCATTCAATATTCCCACGACATGGTCCTGGCGCGTCCGCAGCAGTCCGTCGAGTAGCTGGCCATATTCAGGCGTCAGAATCTCCTGCGCATAGGTTGGGCTGACCGTGCTGACGATGTCGGCATATGTAATACCACGGGCCGCGAAGTTGAGGTAATGCTCGCCGCCGCCGTCGAGCCCAGCCAGGTAGAGCGAGAACGGGTTGAAGAAGCCCTGGTAGGCCAGGTTGTGAATCGTGTAGATCGTTGCCACCGGCCCGAACAGGTGCGCATAGCCAACCTTCAGATAATTCGCCAGCAGCGCGGTGTGCCAGTCGTTGGCGTGGAGCACTGCCGCGCGCCAGCCCTCGCGTTCTTGCAGGTGAAGCATCAGCGCCAGGATGCCACGATCGAACAAAATGAAGCGCCGGTCGTCATCGCGCTCGTCAAAGATTGCCTCGCGATCGAAGGCGGCCGGAATGTCGAGCAGATAGACCGGCATATCGCCGATGTACGTGCTGAAAACACGCATCAGCTCCATGCGGTCGCCGGCTGGTAGCAGCGTCACGGCGTGCGGGCCATCCTGCGGCGCGGCGCCATCGCGCACCCTGCGGTAGCGCGGCATCACGAGCCGCACGTCGTGGCCGAGCCGACGCAGCGCCGGCGGCAGCGCGCCAGCCACATCGCCCAGCCCACCGGTCTTGATCAGCGGCGCAACCTCGGCGGCGGCGAAGAGAATGTTCATGAATTACTCCGTGGGGTAGTTGAGGTGAATGTCTACTCTTGATTGTAGCATCTTTTGCCTACCCAGCAGCCGGTTACGGCCGGTTGCGGCAACCCGCTCGGCTGTGGTACGATACACGCGCCGACTTAGGGGCTTTCGAAAAAAGCGGCCGATGGTAATCATAAAGCGTAAAAGGTACTACGTAATGCACAATCTTACGTTTTACGCATTATGTTCGGCTCTTTTTTGCGAAACTGTGATCATCATTAACGGGGCAATCTATGACGCGATCTCTCGCACGGCCGATTGGCATTTTGGCGCTGGCGTTGCTGAGCTTCTTCGCCGCGCAGGGCACCGGCATCCGGCTGTTTTTCCACCTGTTCTACCTGCTGCTGGCGCTGCTGGTGCTATCGTATGTGTGGGCCTGGACGAATCTGCGCGGCCTGACCGTCCAACGCGAAACCTTCACGCATCGCACGCAGGTTGGCGAGCAGGCCCGCGAGCGCATTACTATTCGCAATGTCTGGCCACTCCCCAAGCTGTGGGTCGAACTGCAGGATCATTCGAATATGCCGCTGCACAGCAACGGATTCGTGACGTATCTGCCCGCGCACGAGCGCCGCCGCTGGGTCGCGCGGACGCCTTGCAGCATGCGCGGCAAGTACACGCTCGGGCCATCGACACTGGTGAGCGGCGATCCATTCGGCATTTTCCGGTTGGAGCGTACCGTCGAAGGCACCGGCGAGGTGCTGGTGTACCCGCAGACCAGGCCGCTGCCTGGTTTCGTGCTGCCGAGCGCCGAACTGCCCGGTGGCCAGGATGTGAAAAGCCGCACGTATCATGTGACGCCGAACGTCGCAACGATCCGCGAGTACCAGCCCGGCGACAGCTTCAACCGGATTCACTGGCGCAGCACCGCGCGCACCGGCCAGCTGATGGTTAAGGAGTTCGAACTCGACCCGACCGCGGATGTGTATATCGTCCTCGACATGCAGGAGCGGATTCAGCAGCAGTTGGTCAGCGAGCAGCCGAGCCAGCGCCAGTCGGTCAGGAGGGCGCGCGCGGGCCACGAACTGCGCATCGCCGAGTCGACTGAGGAGTATGGCGTGCTGGCGGCGGCCTCGATCGCGCGACATCTGCTGGAGCAAAATCGTACGATTGGCCTGGTGTCGTGGGGCCAACACCGTGAGGTCATCCCGGCGGAGCGCGAGTCGCGCCAGCTGTTCAAGATGCTCGAGGCGCTGTCGGTGCTGCGGGCGCATGGGGCGCAGCCGCTGGCCGAGGTGCTAGCCGGCGAGAGCGTGCGCTTCGGGCGCAACTCCACGCTGGTGATAATTACGGCCTCGCTCGACGAGCGTTGGGTGGTGAGCCTGCAGCAGCTCCTGTATCGTGGCGTGCGCGCGGTGGTCGTATTGATCGACCCGGAGTCGTTCGGCGGCTGGCGCGACTCGCTGGCCATCCAGGCGCGCCTGGCCGAACTGCGCGTGCCAACCTACCTGTTTCGCCAGGGCCAATCGCTCGAGGATGCGCTCACGCGGCCAGTCATGCTACAAGTTAAGAGTTAAGAGTTTTGGGTAGCGATTCGCCGTTTTTAAATTATCTTAACACCATAGTGCGTAGTGCGTAGGGACGCGATATATCGCGTCCGTACTACGCACTACGCACTACATCAAAGTGGGATAGTTTATTATTTTCGAATCCCTTAAGTGGTGGTCTGCCCCAGCGCGCGCAGTAATCCGCGCCGCGCGAGCAGCCCCACCATCCGGCCCTCGGCGTCGATGACCAGTAGCCGCTCGTGCTCGCCATCAAGCATGATTTGAATCGCCTGTTCCTGTGTTGCTTGTTCGCCGATCGTTGGCGTGCTGATGTCGGCCAGCCGCGCGGCGACCGGTTCGGCGGCTGCGTCGGGCAGTTCGGGCAGCGGCTCGTCGGGCGAGCGTAATGCGCTCAGCCAAAGCGAGCGAAGCGGTTCGGTTAGCCGCTCTATAAGCAATCGCTCGCTCAGCGTGCCCACCGGTTTGCCCGCGTCGATCACCACCAGAAAACGTTCGGGGGTGGCTATCAGCGCGCTGATCAGGCTTGGTAGGGTGGCAGTAGCCGGGATTGTCGGCACGGCTCGCTGCATCACCAGCCCTACCGGCGTCGGCGGCTCGGCATTGCGTACCGCTGGGTCGGCATTGCGGTCGCCTTGGGCCGCGCGCAACGCCTGCTCGACGCCGAAGAGTCCCGCCAACTGGCCTTCGCGATCGAGCACCGGTAGGCCGCTCATGCCCCACTCAACCAGCAGGCTAAGCGCCTGTGGGATCGACGACTCGACATAAATCGTGCGCGGCTCGCCGGTCATGATATCGCCCACAGTACGAACCGGCAGTCGTTCGAGCAGCGCCTGGCGCTCGGCCAGGCTAAGCGTGGGCAGCAGGCGCAGCGGCAGCGCTAACCCCGCCCGGCGCATCAGGTCGCCAGCGCTTACGACGCCGGCGACCCCACCGCGCTCGTCGACCACGGGCAGCAGCATTTGGCTCCGTTCCAGCATCAGTTCGGCCGCGTCGCGCACGAGCGTTCCTAGCGCGGCGGTTGCCGGCTCGTACGCCATCACCTGGCCGACCGTGCGATCGCCAAATGGCCCGCCCGATCGCAGCACCGCCCGATAGACCCGAATATCTTCGACCGTGATCAGTGCTTCGGGCAACAGATCGTCGAGCGCCGGCATGATTCGCAGCACGCGCTCAGACCGATCGACCCACTCGATCACCACCGGGTTTGAGCTGAAGTCGGCTATGCCGGCGGTACGCAGCCGGTGGCCCGCGCCAAACCCGGCGATGCCACGCAGCGCGGTTGCACCGGTCGCGCCCTCGCGCCGTAGGCGCTCAAGCGCCGCCAGGTACAGTGGTTGGCCCGCGGTCAGATCGCGCTCGTTCAGGTAAATGCGGACGCGCTTGATTGATTCGTTGCTCGACATATGCTTCATTCATCGGTCGCCGCCGCGAACTCTTGGGCGGCATTATAGCATGCCGGCCATAAGATTTTTTTAATAACTATTGACAAATGCATAACGTTGGCGATAGAATACGCTGCACTTACGAACACCATTGCATAAACTCGGCCTCAGTGAACGGATGAGCGCCAGGGCTGCGACACGCAGGGATCGCTAAGCGGCGACCTGGATTTTAGTCTCCCCAAAAGGTCCGTTCGTTGCTGAGAGGAGAATCGTATGGCGAAAGCATTAATACTCCGCGCGATCACTGGTACGCAGGCCGGGCAGCGGCATATGCTGACGAATCGCAGCAGCACGATCGGAACTGCGTCGACGAACGACGTGGTGTTGCACGATCGCTTGCTAACACCACGCCATATCGAGATTCGCCAGGTGCTCGAGCGCTGGTTTGTTGTGCCGCTGGCCGCGGGGAGCCAAGGCATCGCGCTGAATGGCATGCCGATCGGCGGCCAGAGCCGCCTGAACCCTGGCGATACGCTGACACTCGGCAGCGTGACGTATGCGGTCGATTTCGAAGAAGTCGCCGAGCGTGTGGTTGGCACTCCGGCAGCCAGTGGCTCGCACGGCGTGCCGCGGCTCGGCGAATATTTTCTGCGGCGCGGCCTGCTGACCGGCGAGCAAGTCGCGAAGGTTGCCGAGCGCCAAGCTCAGCTCCAGCGAGATGGCTCGCGTCTGCAGTTTGGCCAGATCGCCTACGACATGGGTTTCATCAACCGATCGCAGCTCGATGCGGCGCTCGCCGATCAACGCTCCGATTTCAACGACCGCTTCTATTAGGTCCAATATATCGTTGCACATCGTAGCGCCGCGATATGTCGCGGCGCTACGATGTGCATTAGCCACGGATGAGCGCCAGCTCGCAGCTGAACCCCGGACCCAGCACCGCCAGCACACCATACTCGCCCGGCCTGGGCGCGCCGGCTTTTAGAAACGCCTCGAGAACGAAAAAGACCGTCGCCGAAGACATGTTGCCGTAGTGGCGCAGCACTGCCCAAGTATGGCCAAGCCGCTCGCGATCGATCGCCAGCGCCGCCTGGTAGGCGCCAATGACCTTTGCCCCGCCCGGATGCAGAATCCAATGATCGATATCATCGATTCCTAGCCGGTGGCGTGCCAAAAACTCGGTCACATTATCGCCCATCTGCGTGCGCACAATCTGAGGAATGCGCGACGAGAAGACCACCTGCATGCCGCTGTCGACGATGTCCCAACCCATGACGTCGGTGCTGTTGGGCCAGAGTGTGCTCTGCGTGCCGAGGATTGAGACTTGAGTTTCTTTACTAGCCTCAAGCCTCAAGCCTCTAGCCTCATCGCCCTCCACAAGCACCGCCGCCGCACCGTCGGCGAACAACGACGCGGCGATCAGATTGCGCTTTGATCGGTCGTTCCACTGAAACGTCACGCTGCATAGCTCGTCCGAGATCAGCAGCACGCGCTGGTCGGGGAACGCACACGTGTATTCATAGGCGCGCGCCAGGCCGGCCACACCACCGGCGCAGCCTAAGCCCCAAATCGGAGTGCGGCGGGTATGGCGGCTCATACCGAGGCGATTGATCAGCAGCGCGTCGGGGCTGGGCGCAGCCATGCCGGTGGTCGACACCCAGATTAGGTGGTCGACATCCGCGGGCTCTAGTCCAGCGGCTTGCAGACAACGCCGCGCGGCGGCCTCACCCAGCGCGGTCGCTGCTTCGATAAACAGGTCGTTGCACTCTTTGAAGCTGTGTGGCTGCGTAAACCACTCCAACGGCGCCACGAAATGGCGCGTATCAATCTGCGCGTGGCGGAACACCGACATATAGCGATCGATCTCAGGGAATGCTGGTGCGAAATGCTGGCGCGCCAGGTCGCGAATGCGCTCCTGCGGTAGCATATGCGATGGCAGCGCGGTAGCCACCGAGCGAATAATAGGCATGGAATAATGCTCCTTCTAGCCGTGGCGGCCAATGTTTAGCCAGCCGGCAGATAAGCATAGCACGGATCGCGCCGTGCCTTTCCTGAGTGTACGTATTCGCTCACTGTTATGGATCGCTAAACCACCAAGACGCCAAGGCACCAAGATCTTTGTGACCTTGGTGTCTTGGCGCCTTAGATAAAGTTCAATCGAGCTTTACATTGATGAGGCACTAACGGCTGTGAATTCACCGTAGGGACACGATTGCACAAAACCACATCTCGTCAGAGAATACATCTCCAAGAACACTGTTCCGAGAAGCAGTATCCCATGGTTATGATGGATCCCGCTGGTCGTGTATGGCTCGTCAGTGCTCGGGCGCCTCGGCCAGTGCAATCTCCGCCGCGCTGCGCAACGGGCGCAGGTGCTGTTTTATGGGGATGAGATCGCATTGCTGGGGCCGGGTGCGGCGCTCGACGACCTGGCGCCGGCGTTGCGCGAGCTAGTGGCCGAGCTAAACATTCCGCAGCTTGCCGCCTACGACCTGACCGCGGCCGACGTGCCTGAGCTGGCTGCTGCGGCCGCAAAGGCCAGCAGCACGCGCGCCAACCCAATCGACCTGGAGCAGGGCGAGATTGAAGAGGCGATCTACGCGGCGCCTTGACCGCCCGATTTAAAACAATCCGCCCTCCGGTTTCCCCTTGCCTTTGCGGTTTTTGCGCTGGCGCTCGTGCTTTTTCTTGAGGATCGCGTCGAAATCGATCTCGGGCATGCCGGGCAGCTTGTGCTGCCGTGAGATATGCGCCCCGGCCTGGTTCGTTAGCGTCTTGAGCGGCGGGAAATCGTAGAGCAGGCCGTCGGCCTCCAGTTGGAAGATCCGCTCGGGCTGGCTCAGATCGCGCAGGTGATGCTCGCCCAGGTCACGTAGTGCCACGCCGGCCGGCAGCTGGTCGCGCACCAGCTCCTGGGTCACACGACAGATCAGCGTCTGCCCGCCATGCCCGGCTGCCAGCAGCCGCGCGACACGATTGAGCGGCGGCCCAAAGTAGCCGTCGTCGCGCAGCTCGACCTCGCTGGAGTGCAGCGCCATCCGTACGCGCATCGCGCCGATCGCGCCCCACGGTTCGGCATGCAGCGCGCGCTGCGACACCAGCGCGGCGCATACCGCCGGCAGCGCGGCGCCAAACGCGGCGAAAAAGGCATCCCCGACTGTGCGAAAGACCACGCCGGCGTGATCGCCGATGCTCTTGCTCAGGATGTTGTCGTGCCGTCCGAGCGCAGCCGGCATGTCTTCAGGGTAGCGCTCCCACAGGCGCGTGCTGCCCTCGATATCGGTAAACAAAAATGTGACCATGCCGGTCGGCAGATCGGACACGGGAGCCTCCATCAGGTAGAACCGAGAACTACATATGACGGAAGACGAGGGACAGCGGACGGCGGTTATTCGTCTTCCGACGGAAAACGCAGTTTAATCCTTAACGGGGATTTTTCTGGTTTTAACGTTATGACTCGGACTCCGGTCAGCCGCTAAGCGTGGCCTTGGCGGCCGCGATACGCGCCAGCGAGCGATCTTTTCCCAGCGCCGCCAGCGTCTCGAACAGTGGCGGCGCGACAGTGCGGCCGGTCACCGCCACGCGCACCGTGCCGAACAGCTGGCCGGCCTTCAGCCCGAGCTGCTCGACCAGCGCGCGCAGCGCCTCCTCGAGCTGGCCCTCACTCCAGGTCTCCAGCCGCGCGAGCTCATCGTACACCGCCTGGAGCGTGGCGGCCGCGCCGGCGGCGTCCATCTTCTTCTGCACCAACATTGCCGGTTCGGGGTACTCGACCTCGCGGAAGAAAAACTCCAGCAGGTCGGGCGCCTCGCCGAGCTCCTCCAATCGCTCATGGATCAGCGGCACCAACCGCTCGACATACGCGCGCTGCGCCGGCGTCGGCGGGTTACCAATCAGCCCGGCCTGGCCGAGATACGGCGCGATTCGCTCGGCCACCTCGCCGGCCGACAGCTTGCGGATGTAGATGCCGTTCAGATCTTTGAGCTTGTCGGGGTTCCAGCGCGCCGGCGAGGCCTGCACCCGGTCGATTGTAAAGCGCTCGACCAACTCATCGCGGGTCATAATCTCGGTATGATCGTCATAGCTCCAGCCCTGCAGCGCTAGGTAGTTGAACATCGCCTCGGGCAGATAGCCGCGCTCCCAGAAGCGGTTGGTCGCCACGTCGTCCTTGCGCTTCGAGAGCTTGCCGCGGCCATCCTGGCGCAGGATCGGCGGCACGTGCGCAAAGATCGGCGGCTGCCAGCCAAATGCCTGATACAGCAGCACGTGGTAGGGTGTGCTCGGCACCCACTCGTCGCTGCGCAGCACGTGCGTGATGCCCATCAGATGATCGTCGACCAGATGAGCGAAGTGATACACCGGCATACCGGTCGATTTAATCAGAATAATGTCTTGCAGCTCGCTATGATTCACGCTGATCTGATCGCCGCCGCGCACCAGATCGCTAAAGCTCGTCGCGCCTTCCAGCGGCGTCTTGAGCCGGATGGTATAGGGCTGGCCCTGCGCGGCGCGCGCGCGCATCTGCTCGAGCGTCCAATCACGCTCGGGCCCGCGGAATCGGAACGCCTTGACGCCGCGCGCGGCCGCGTCGGCGCGCATCTGCTCGAGCTCTTCCTCGCTCGTGAACGACATATAGGCCTGCCCGGCCGCCAGCAACTGGTCGATATACTGTTTATAGACGCCCTGCTCGCTGCGCACCGACTGGACATACGGCCCGTACGGGCCGCCAACGTCGGGCCCCTCATCCCAGCCGAGCCCGACCCAGCGCAACGAGGCCATGATATCATTGGCGGCGCCCTCGACATAGCGTTTCTCGTCGGTGTCCTCGAGCCGCAGGATGAACTGGCCGCCATAGTGGCGCGCGAACAGCCAGTTGAACAGGGCGGTACGCACGCCGCCGATGTGTAGGAAACCGGTTGGGCTGGGCGCGAAGCGCACCCGCACCGGGGGGGTGATCTCTATCATAACTGTTCTCCTTGGCTATTATAGCTGATCGCCGCCGCACAAAAAAACCGCCTCACCAGCGATCCGGTGAAGCGGCCTGTCGCTCTCGCGCATAGACAAGCAAAGCTCAACCAGACCCGCGGCCCGGCGTATCGCGTTGCTCGATTTGTTCTGCGCTATATCGCATCATCTCGCCAGTGTAGACTCATCCCTTCGTGCCGAGTATAGCAGCGCCGCGCGGGAAAGTCAAGATCGGAAAATGCTTTGCAGGCGGCTCCACCTCCGTTTCACATTCTGTATTTGTGAATCTTGCCTCGCCACCCGGAATGTGTTATACTACTACTCGAAAGCGTGTAAAAGGAAGTCGTATGTTTCGGCTGGGCGTGGCAGTGCGAATATTGGGGGCCGGTGGGCTGCGGGCGCGCGACGGGCGGCGCGCTGAGCACGCGCCGCATCTCAGTGTCAGCCTGCTGCTGGTGCGCGAAGTGCTGTTATACCTAGCCCAGCAGCGAATCGGTTGCTATCGCCTGGCCGACGATCTCGCGCCCTATTTGACCGACCCGCGCCACCCCGAGTTTGCGAGCCAGATCGACGAGTGCGGCGATCTACTGGCCGAGATCGGCGCCGTGGCGCATACGCATGATATCCGGCTGACGATCCATCTACCGCTGCATGTCGCGCTGGCTGCACCCGATCATGAGGCCGGCCTGCGCGGCCGGGCCGAAGTCGCAGCGCGGGCGCGGCTGCTCGACGCGCTGGGCTGCGGGCCGGAAGGCGTGCTGGTGCTGCATATCGGCGGCGCGCATGGCGACCGGGCCGCCGCGCTGGAGCGCTTCGCCGCGCGCTACGAGCAACTGCCCGAGCATGCCAGGCGGCGCGTGGTGGTCGAGCCGGATGAGGACTCTTTCGCGCTGCCGGAGCTGCTGCGACTTCACCAACTGACCGGAGTACCGCTGGTATTCGACGCGCTGCATCATCAGATCAACAACCCGGAGCGGATCGCGCTTGGCGTAGCGCTGGCCCTGGCGCTGGCGACGTGGCCGCGCGGCGTGCGGCCAAAGGTCCATTTCAGCTCCCAGCGTACCGAAGCCCACCGTCTGCCCGCGCAGCGCGGCCAGCAGCAACGCGTGCTGGCACCGCAGTTGGGCCAGCATGCCGATTTCATCAACCCGTTTGAGTTCGTACAGTTTATGAACGCCGCGGCTGGCCAATCGTCGTTTGACATCATGCTCGAAGCAAAGGCTGCCGATCTCGCGCTGGCACGGCTGCGCGATGATGTAGCGCGGATCGCACCCGAGCTCGTGGAGCGGGTTTGCTGATCCATGATGAACGACGGATACATGGTCATTCTGACCGTAGGGAAGAATCTCGCCGTTGTATGCATCGAGACACAGCCAACACGCGTTGAGGAAGCATAACTCCGTTCAGCATGACATTGGAAAACATTGATCATCTATGCGACACGTTGTCATTCTGACCGTAGGGAAGAATCTCGTCGTGACGCGCAGCGAAGTCCGACGCTATCTAAGTAGGAATTAGCATGATCGACATCGACGACAATGCACGTGTGCTGGTGGCGATCGTAACACGGCCGCGCGATCTGGCGTTGGCGCGCGAGCAAGGATGGTACCGCATCCCGCTGGCCCGCGCGCCACGTGCGCTGCATGCCGAATACCTGGCGTTCTATCAAACGGCGGCGTTCGGTGCGGAGCGCTGGGCGGTGCGCTACGTGGCGGCGGTGCGCGCAGTGAGCATCGCGACGCGTGCGGCACTGCTGCCGGATGAGCCGCGGCATCCGCGCGCTGGCGAGCGCTACTATCGCTTCGCGCTTGGGCCGCTGCAGGCGCTGCCGATTGCGCTGCCAAGCCGGCGATTGCGGCGGATCACCTTTATCCCGACCACCGCCGGGCAGCTGCTGCGTGCGCACGATGTCGTGGAACTCTGGCGGCCGCTTGAAGATATTGTGGCCGGATGGGAGGCCGTGTGGGGCGCCGGGGTGAATCAGGTGACAAGGTGACAAGGTGATCAGCTGCGCCTTCTTGTCGTGGTCTTTCTGGGATGATTTTTACGTCGCACGTGCCTCACTGTCCACTCGTGCGCTCGAGATACAGCTGAATCTTATCTAGCAGGCGCGGAAAATCGATTGGCTTGGTCTCGTAATCATCGCAGCCAGCCGCCAGTGACTTGGTGCGATCTTCGGGGAGCGCATACGCCGTCAGCGCAACGACAGGAATATGCTGGGTCTCCGGCTGCGACTTGATCCGCTGGGTCGCCTGCCAGCCGTTCAGCAACGGAATGCCTACATCCATCAGAATAAGATCGGGAAGCACGCTGCTGGCCAGCTCGACGGCCTGGGCGCCATTGGCTGCCGTTTCAACCTGATACCCTTCCCAGGTAAGCCGCCGCGCCAGCATGTCGCGGTTCAGCGCATCATCTTCGACGATCAAGATTTTCGCCATTATTGCGTCCTCTGGAGCGATGGCTTCGTTCCGCTAGATCGATACAATCAGCCACTCCAAGCGCGACCAACTCGAACATCTCTGCCGCATGAAACCGTCGTAGCATTGCAGAAGATACGCGTTCGATACAAGTACCGAGTGCCTGTGCCGGCGGATTGCGAGATCGGTGTTTAGATTGGGTATAATGCGTTATTACTTTTGGATTGGAAGGAGTTGTCAGTTGTCAGTACTGACAACCAAACTGTAAAACTAAAAGGTGGCGCACCGAATCTTGTCGTATGGAGTAAGCCAATGAATATCGTGATCATCGCGAATGCGCCCGCGCTCGATATCACGCCATACCGCGCGGCGATCGATGCGGCCGATATTGTCATCGCCGCCGATGGGGGTGCGCTTCCGCTACGCGATGCCGAGCGCTTGCCCGATCTGGTGATCGGCGATATGGACTCGCTCGATCCAACCACGCTGGCAGCGCTGGCGGAGCGCGGCGTGGAGGTGCGCCGATATGCACGCGAGAAAGACGAGACCGATCTCGAGTTGGCGCTGCTGCATGCCGCCGCGCTCGGCGCGACTACGATCGACGTGCTCGGCGCGCTGGGCGGGCGCTGGGATCATACGCTGGCAAATGTCGCGCTACTGGCGTTGCCTGAGCTACAGGGCCGCCAGACACGCCTGCTGGCCGACCGGCAGATCTTGTTTCTTGTGCGCGACTCGGCGGCGCTCGACGGCCAGCCCGGCGATACAATCTCGCTCATTCCGCTGGCCGGGGCCGCCTACGGCGTTACAACCGAAGGACTGCGTTACCCGCTGCACGATGCGACGCTCGGCTTTGAGCGCGGGCGCGGCGTGAGCAATGTGCTGCTTGAACCGCCTGGCCGCGTGAGCCTGCGCGCCGGGCTGCTGGTGGTGGTGCAGCACGACGACGGCGGGGCGTATCAGTTTTATCACAACAAACAGAATACGCCTTGAGGCACCAGTGAATATCTGCCCAGCGCTCGCCGGCCTCAGTGATCCGCAGCGTCGCGCGGATGTTCAGCGCGTCGATCAGCCGCCGCTTGGTCGTAAAATCGTCGGCGCGCGTGATGTCCTCCAGTTCCTCCTGCACCGCCGCGATCTCGTCCAGCGCCGCGTCGATCGTCGCGTCCGTAATCGTCTCCTCGGCCAGTCGCGCCGCCAGGTCTACGCGCTTTCTCGTCAGGTCGTCGATCAGCCGGCCGGTCTCGTCGATCCGCGCGTCCAGTGCCTGCTTGACCGCATCGGCGCGAGCCATCGCGCGCGCTTCGATCAGGCTGTCCAGCCGCGCGCTGTGCTCGGCGTCGAGCGCCTCTGCGCTCTCGATCTGCGCGCGCAGGAGTGCATGGCGCTCGTCCAGGTTCGCCTGTGCCTCGCGGTAGCCGGCCAGCACGCGCGCCGGGTCGCTGATCAGCGCACAGACCCACTCCCAGACCGCCAGGTCCACGTCGTCGGCGCGGTACGTCGGCGCGCCGCACGCGCCATCGGCGCAGCCGCGGCTGCGACACTCGTAGTACAGGGCGCCGCAGTGGGCCGCGGCAGCCGTGGGCCGACTTGCCGCAGATGCAGCGGACGCGCCGGCTCATGAGATACTGGTACTTGGCCCGACGCGTGTGGCTCCGCTCCTGGAGCTGGTCCTGAGCCGCTTGCCAAAGCGCGCGGTCAACGATCGTGGGGACCTCGATCGTCACCCACTCCTCGCGCGGCCGTTCGACCACGCGCGTCTTGCTCACGCGGCGTGAACGGAAGGCATACCAGACGCCGGTATACGCCTCGGCGCGCAGCAGTTCCCACACCATGCCCTGTGTCCACTGGTCGATCGGCCGCTTGCGGCGGCTCAGGTACTGGCGGCTGAGCATCGTCGGCGTCGGCACGGCCAGGTCAGTGAGCCGCCGCGCGATCTCGGTGGTCGGCACCAAGTCGAACACGAACCAGATAAATATCTGCATGATGATTGCTGCCAGCTCGGCAACGATCTCCAGGCGCGACTCTTTCTTCGCGCCGACCACCGGGTATCCGTAGGGGCCGCGCCCTTGGGGAAAGGCGCCCTGTTGCGCCTTCTCCAGCGTGCCGCGCATGCTGGCCTCGCGCATTTTTTCCACATATTCTTGCGATTGCCAGTCGGTCAGAATGCTCATGACCTCCATATCCGACGTGATCTCGCGCGGCGTGGGATGGAAGAAAAAGAGCCGGACGCCAAGCCGCTTCAGATCGCGCCGCAGGATCACGCCATCGGCCATGTCGCGCGTAAAGCGATCGGCGGAAAAGACAACCAAGGTATCGATTTGACCTTTGCGCGCCAGGGCGAACGCCCGGTTGAGCTTCGAGCGCGCCAGGCCATCCTGGAAAGCCGATCCCTGTTCCGGCAGCTCCTCGACGATCGTACCGCCCTGGTCGGTGCAGTAGGCGCGCATCACGTTGAGCTGTGAGGGGATCGAGAAGTTATCGACCTGCTTGGCGCTGCTGACGCGCGCGTAGATGGCTGCTCGCATGGTTACCTCCTCAGAAGTGCTTTTGTCGATTTTTGTACGAGTTTTCTAGGCGCCTGACAAGTCGTACACGACTGTCTGGGCCTGCCAGTTGCCGGCTGAACGATCGACCCACCGCAGATCGCGCAGTGTGATGGCTTCGCTGGCGCCGGCCGCTGGGCCTTGCGTCGGGCAACCTCGGCGTAGCGGTAGGCGTCACTACAGTACTGGCGCGGCCTGCCGCGATGCTCTCTGAACAGCAGTGCATTGCAGGTGAGACAGTGGGTGATCATGGGGTTGCTCCTGAGGCCGGCGCGTGGCTATTCTTTCCTTTCGTGGCTGGCAGCGCGACGAGCCACCGCGCGATGTCAGCACCGGAGAGATCATCGAGAACGGCATCACGGCACTGCTCAACTGGCGCCCGCATATTCTGTCAAGTTCGAGCGATGCGCCGGCCGACGACGCCGGTATGGACGCGGTATAATGAACTTTGAAGAATAAATCGGGTATCACGCATCCCCAAACCCTTCGGGTCGGCGGCACAGCGCCACTGCCTGGATAGGCAGCAGTTCCGCCGCCGACCCGAAGGGTTTGGGAATACCCGTTTTAATAGTGAATCTTCATTATACCGGTATCCCAGACCGGTATGGCCGCCGATACCAGCGCGCCAATACTGGCGCCGGCCGATCGAGCTGGAGCTGATATAGACGCGATAAACGGTAGTACGGAGAATGGCGGCTGGGAGCTGCCGCGCCTGTCTTGCATCTCAGCGACGCCGAGACGATCGCGCTGCTCGCGGCGCAGCGAAAGCCGGACGGCAAACACCGCTATTCGGCCAATCAGATCGCTATCCTGGTCGGCGGCAACCGCAACGCCGTGCTGGCGCGCGTCAAAGAGCTGCGCGCAGGCGCGCCGCCAGTCGTCTTTCGGCCGCTGGCGCCAGAGCAACAGCAACTCCGCGACCAACTTCAACTCGACCAGCGCTAGAATGCCCCTGTCGCTTTACGCGCGGGTTGGAGAGCAACGAAACAGCGTGCCCCTGGTAGGAGACCGGGGGCATCATTTATGCTACAACCGACTATATGACACGAACAGCGCCACAACTGAAAACAGGTGACGTGATCCAACTCATCCGCCCCACCGCCGGCGTGGCGACCGGAACGCGAGGCATCATTCTGGGGCAATTCACGTTCGACCTGCTCTATGATGTCCGCTTTGATGGCTACGCTGCGCCGCGTTTCGTCCATAAGCGCGACGTGGTCCCGGCACCGCCAGCGGCATCAACGGCCTGAAAGAGATAGCCGCGCCCCTGGATCGTTTCCAGGGGGCACTGCTGTGTCCAGTCTCGCACCGACGAGATCGCCGACATCGTCGGAGTAGATCAATCAACAGTTTCCCGCTGGTTAGACGACATTATGCAAAATGGACAAATGTCTTTTTTACATAATCCCCCTGACTCACTGCAAGTGTTCAACCTGTGGAAGTTCAGCAAGCCCGATAGCCACGCGGCCACCCTATCGTTGCGCCCCGGCCCGCGCGGCACTCGCACTTGAGCACTGATCGGCCGAGCAGCGCGAGAGTGCCCCTGTCGCACGCTGAGCGGCACGGAGCGCAATGATAGCGATGCCCCTGGCAAGAGCCGGGGCATAGTTTATGCAGCGCTTCTAGTGTTCCTGCGGATGTCATGCAGGAGTTGGCGATGATCATTCTGTGCGCCACACTCGAAGCTGCCGCACAGGTGCTCGCTGTGCTCACCCAGGCGCACCTGCGGCTCGGCCTCGATTTCCATATTGCGCCGCTGGACGGTGGCGCGCCCCTCCGCATTACCGTCCTGGCGACACTGCCGGCCGACGTGCTGCGCCAGTTGCGCGCCATCCCCGACACGATCATTACGTGAGCGCGCCCTGCCCCCATGATCAGGGGCACGCTTGTTGCTGTGCTGATTGCATGACACACGCAGCGCCACAACTGAAAACAGGCGACGCGATCCAGCTCATCCGCCCCATCAAAGGCGTTGCGATTGGAACACGAGGCACCATCCTTTACCGCTTTACGTTTGATCCATTCTACGATGTCCGCTTTGATGGCTACGCCGTGCCGCGTCTCGTGCATAAGCGCGACGTGGCGCTGGCGGTGCCAGCGCCATCAACGGCTTGAGGGAGACAGCATATTCGCGCCCCTGGCTCATCACCAGGACGCGGTGTTACCTGCGTCAAGATCTACGATAATAAGGCGAGGCCGAGCGGCCTCGCCTTTTACTATAGGAGAACGTGAACAATGCCAGCACGATGGTTCACAAACACACCTTCCTTCACGATGATTGCGCGTGAACATCTTGATGAACTCGAAGAATTGGAGCTCATGCTCAATGAGATCTGGGCCGAACTGTCACTAATTACTGACGATGACGTACGATCACGATTGTTGGCCTGATTTTTTGAATTGGAGATGAAGATAGAACAGTGTGCCCTTATTACCATTACATTTTCCGCAATGACCTTAGAAGCGTATATTTACGACTACGCAGTCAGGCGCCTTTCGAAGGAACTCGCGGAATATGCGGATAAACTTGATGTTCTTGGCAAGTGGCTGATCATCCCTCGGCTTGTAACCGGCAAAGAAATTCCACGCGGTGAGCGCGCCTTTCAGCTGTTACAAAAACTCATAGCCAACAGAAACAAAATCGTACATCATAAGCCAACCATGTTCTCTGAAAAACGATAGTGAATTTCGTGAATAGTTGGATGCCGCAAACAAGAAACGTTTGCAACTGCGAGATGATGCACGGAACGCCGTGAAAGCGTTGGACCTCTTAGCAGACGCCATTCTGGAAATCGACCCCACGGAACTTATAGCGTTCATGTTTCTGAAGAAACTATGGAGCATCCCCAAAGCGCCATCCAAACAACACGAGCAGGAGGGGTAGCCCGCGCACCGCCGCACCCGACCGCCGCGAGAGTGCCCCTGTCGCGTGCTGAGCGTGCCTGAGAGCAACGATAGGCGATGCCCCAAGGGGCGCCGTTTGTTGCGAAATCTTCACCGTTAGGCCGAATCCCTCCGATCTGTTGTGTCGGTATCCAGGCAACACAAGGAGGGGTTATGCAACTCGTTCGCAATGTACTCGCTGCCCTGGTGAACCTGTGGAATCGCGGATGCCTTGGGAAGATTGCTGTCGGTTTCTTGGCGCTCATGGTGCTTGGTATCTGTGGGGCGCCGTTCCGCGGGTCGTCGACCAGAACAGTCGCGCCAACAAGTGCTCCCGTAGCACAAGCTGTGGCACAGTGGATCGCAGCGCCACAAGCAACGACTGCACCGCAGGCCACACAGAAGCCCACCGAGGCGCCAAAGCCGACCAATACGCCAGCGGCTACAGCGACGCCGGAACCGACCGCGCCGCCGACTGAGACGCCGGCCGCGACGCCCGCCCCAAAGCCGACCGCTCGTCCCGAACCAACTCAGGTGCTGGCGCCGGCCCAACCTGTGGTCGCCACAAACTCAGATGGCGTCGCTGGACAAGGCTATGATTGTCCGGCCGAGTACCCGATCAAGGGCAACATCAATAGCAAGGGTGAGCACATCTATCACAGCCCAGGCGGCGCGTTCTACAGCCGCACGAAGCCAGAACGATGCTTTGCGACGGCTGGTGATGCTCAAGCTACTGGCTTCCGACCGTCGCAACGGTAGCAGGTCGACAATGAACGGAAACCGCACGAGCGCGCGGCGAGGCAGCCGGCCGATCGTTGCGCTCCGGCCCGCTCGGCACGCGACAGAGCCATTGTAGCAACGTCCGTAACCCTTGCGCGGCTGGTGTGTTATAGGTGCATGATCATGACATGCGCCACAATCGAGGCCACCGCACTGGTCCTCGCCGTGTTCATCCAGGCGCACCTACGGCTCGGCCGCGACTTTCGCATCGCGCCGTTGGACGGCGCCGCTCCCGTCCGCATTACTGTCATGCTGGACCTGCCCGCCGACGTGCTGCACCAGTTGCGTGCTATCCCCGATACCACCATCACGTGAGCGTGCTCCGCTCGAAGCGTTGCGAGAATGGCCCTGAACGCAACGAGCGGCACGGAGCCGGGCGAAACAGTGTGCCCCTGGTAGGTTGCCAGGGACGTTTCTCGTGCGGTCCATTTTCGATGCGGCGCTTGACTGATAATGCACTTGGTGATGCGCGAACGAGCAAGGTCGCGGCTGATATAGATAGAAAACATCTGCTTTTGACTCGCTATACGGTTTTCGCTAGAATACATCTGTGTACAACGCGCACCGCACATGAGAGATTGAAAGTTTCTGCCTACTCAAGGTTGGACGGCAACCATCAGCCTCCCATCAAAGATTGCGTAACATCGTGCTACAATAACGAAGATGATTACGCCCATTCTCTGCCCAACAGAAACTGTCACATATTCTTCCAACAGAGCCAACATCCATGGACACTGACGTTTTGCCATTACCACAGCCCATACATTCCGCATATACTCCAGCAGGATGGCATCTCGTTGCTTGGTGGATGCTGGCAGCATTATGTGGCCTTGGACTTGGCCTCTTCACCACCGGTGTGATTGTATTTCTCGGTCTCCAACACTTTAATCTGGGAATCTTTCTGGTTGCCGTCTTGTCGGGTGGAGCTGTTGTGGGAAGTGTACAACTCCAATTCTTGAATGCACCGCGCTCGACCGTATCAGTCCACCGATGGTTGTCAGCAAGCATTATTGGGTGCAGCTTGGCGATTGGTGGCGCTTTTATGATCGTAGGAGTCGCACAGCATATCGTCATTCCATCTCCTACGGTCGTAGCCATACTCGCCGACTATCTTCTCGGCCCTATCAGTGGCTTCATACTTGGAGCAAGCCAATGGCTCGTATTACGCCGTACCATCCAACACGCTGGGATGTGGATTCTTACCATCGTCGTGAGTTCGAGTATTATTTGGGTAGTCCTATTGCTGGTTGCCAGCTACGTATTCGGTGGAAATGGCGATTAAGCACTATCAGCTATGTTCCACAAATGAACAGTTGAAGCCGGTTGCCGTCCAACCCGGCATTGCAGTTGACCGCTTCGCGCGCAAGATCGTCGGTATTTTGACAGGTGATTCTAGCGCGCTCGCGGCAACTGAATGCCAACCCGTTGGACTATTCGACGTGGCGATGATGGATGCAGCACATATGGAAGCAGCACGAAACCATATTCTCCTGAAATATCACGTGTCACCTGATGCGCGACTCAGCCGCGGCATGGAAGCGGAGGTCTATGCCTACGCTCCTGATACTGTCCTGAAGCTCTATGTAGGGACAACCAGTCTCACAGACCTGCTCATCTTACAAGACTTTTACAACTCGCTGGATCGGCAGCTTGTGCCGTATGCACTCCCGTACATCCATACAGTTACCCAAGAAGATCACTTTCTCATAACCATTGAGCAACGGCTAGCAGGCACGCGGATGTCCGCGGTATTGCCCAAGCTCACGGCTGATCAGCTAGGCGCGATGATGCAGCGCTATCTCACCGCTGCACTTGCCATTTCACATATTCCGGCACCGCCCGCATTTGAGCGCTACAAACTGTTCGATCCCGAACACCTGAGCGATCGCATAAGCGGCGATTGGCACCAGTTTTTGGTACGCTATCTCACGCATAAATTGGCGCAGGTTACTCCACATCTGAGCCGAGATGTGCCACAATTCGCAGAAAAAGTCCAGCGCCTTCGTACGATACTCGACCAACCGTATCGCGACGACTATCGCCTCATTCATGGTGACTTCTTTCCTGGCAATCTGCTAATCAACGATGAGCATCAAATCACAGCGCTGCTTGATTTTGGGTTGCTGACGATGTATGGTGACTATCTGTTTGACATTGCAACGGGCTGGGTATTCTTCGATATGTATGATGAACTCAAGGCGCAGGCGCGCGAGCAGTATCTCGCCATGCTGCTTGACCGACTTGGGAAATACGTTCGTGGGAAACTCTATCGCTATGTCCTAATCTACAGTATTCTGTCAGCGAACACATATTCATCAAATTGCGCCGATGGACATTATTATTGGTGTGTCGCCAATCTGAGCAATACGCACTATTGGAATGAAATCGAATAAACCCGTAGCGCGGTGCCGCCCAACCAGCGCTTGCAGCGGACGGCGCTCTGCGCCCGCGAGATCAGGGCTTTTTTGAAAGCAGGAATCAGCTCGACTGCCTTCTCGATCTAGACTGCGCCGCCGCTGAAGCGCAAGACGTTGGGCGGCTCATCAACGTCGCCCTCGGATATAACATGCCCTCGTGGGAGTGTCGTGAGAATGAAGATCAAGCTTGTACTGACGAGTGACTTTCCGTCGACCAGCAATGACCGAGTCTTTGCTTGGATGAGAGCCACAAGTGCCCGACCCAGAATTGCCTGGATACCGCCGTTCACCGATAGTGGTCACAAACGCTTTGCGCAGGCCCAAACCCGCTTCGCCTCGCACGGATTTGACCGTTTGGAGTATTGCGACATCGACGAGCAGATCAACCTCTTGCAGTTGTCTCAGCTCGCCTCCTACGACATCATCTACCTGACTGGAGGCGACCCAATCAGGTTTCGGCGCAATATTCTTCGCTCAGGACTATCCGCACGGCTGCAACAGTGCCTGGCTGCAGGACGCTTGGTGGTTGCCGCAAGCGGTGGTTCCATGCAGCTTACGCAGAATGTATCCCTGTTCCGACTGCTGAGCGCAACCATCGATGAAGTACTTGCCAATCGTACCGACTATCAGGCGCTTGGCCTGGTTGCGTACGAGATTCTGCCACACCTGAACACATGTGACCTCAATTTCCTCCAGCAAGTTCGACGCTACTCGGAGCGCGTAGAGCATGATATCATTGGGTTACATGATGGAGCTGCGGTGTTACATACGAGCCGGGATGACTATTACTTTGTTGGACAAGTGCAGAGATTTCGCAACGGAGTTGTCAGCTCGATCGATCCAGCGGCATAGGCAGGCACTGTCGTCGAGGAGCGGTCCTGCTGGTTAGCTGCGCAGGTGCCATCCAGCCAGATCGGCGGTTGAACAGCCATCCTACTGGATCGTTTCAGCGCTAACCAGTGGCAATTTACCCCTTCCTAGTCGGAGATACGCGGACGAGCCGCCCACCGATAGGTTGCAAAGTCAAGAGGGAATCGAGAGCATTTTTGGACGAGTTTTCTGCCCGTCTCGTTACGGGAGGCCAGCCAGTACACGCCAACGCCCAGTAGCCCCGCTGCGCGTGTGGTTGCGCAGGAGGCTCTGAG
>WNGA01001123.1_pt1 | contig 69323 bp, 61 predicted proteins | sample 5400061 | NCBI WGS metagenome assembly WNGA01 (sample SAMN13153366, study PRJNA577476) | soil metagenome | isolation source: 100 cm soil or saprolite under grassland replicate 2 | place: USA:California | collected 2016-06-15
GGCAGGAGAGTCATACGAACGCCGTTAGCCACGAGCCGGGCCTTTGCGACTCCCATCGGGGCCGTAATTCGGTGAGCCATCATACCCACATGCTTGCCAAAGCATGTCGAAGCTTCGCTTCAACAGCTTGAAGCAATCGGCGTTGTGGCTGGTAACCATTTCCTCTGGGAATACGAGGTGGTCCCTGTCCACAACTTCGCCTCCGTCGAACTTCATCGGATCGCGATACATGGAATATCCCTTGACGTTCAAGAATGACAGCATGGCAAAGAACGGCGGATCCACATACAATTCATAAAGCAATTCCAAAAATCGCTCAATGGCTTCCGCGATCGTTGACTCATCTTGCTCCACAAACTGTTTATGGTTCCCGCGCGGATAGAGCAGATAATTGTCCACGGCTTCGATGCAGCTATTCCGAAATACTTGGAGATAGCTGTTGCACTTTCGACCCTCAATATTGGACTGGCATATGAAGCCATCAAAATTGAAGCCAGGAGAATAGCCGGATCGATACCAAATTGGCGCGCTGCGATCTGGCACTTTCTGTAGTTTGTGCAGATCCACTTCCAATGTTTGGCTGAATGAGACAAGCGGCAAAATGTGGATCACAACGGACGCTGTTTGCATCATCTGAACCGGAGTCTCATGAACTGAGATCTTGGCTATCCGCTCCGTCCTAAAAATCCGCATCTTCTGGGCGACCGTTTCAGTCAAAAGAAAAGCCGAACGAAGCTCTGGCACCGACATGACCTTTTTCTGGTTTCCAACCCGGACGTAATAACGGTTCTCATCCCGTAACTTCACCATGTAAGGGCCCGCCCATGGTTTAGGAATTCGGATGACCATCGCGGAGCCACCTTTCTTAAGCGGTACTTCCCGGAATTGCAGACCGAGGAGCCTCGGCTCTAAATGAACGACGCACAGATCGGTGATCCTGCGCTGCCACTCGTCGAAGTTGAAGTCTTTCAACGAAACTGCCTGCAGCGGCCTATGATTACTGTCCTCCTTCAATCCGAGTATCAAGTCTCCGCCCTTCGCATTGGCGAATGAGGAGATGTCCTTCAGAAATTCCAGTTTCGCTTCGACAGGTCCAAGACTGAGCTGCTCCTTGTACTCCAACGTATCGCCTTCCGAAACAGCATCGTGAACCAATCCGTCTAGATGCTTCTCGGTGACCGTATGGATGTCAGTGTTCAGCATTGGTTTTCACGTGTGATTCCGACGCGCCCTTCATCGTAGGGCGTGCCTATGTGCCGAGCATAGAAAGCCAGCGCTACTCGGTCAATGAGCCTTCGGCCGGGTTTCCTCCGCCTCCAGGTCGCGCAGGAGGCGGTCGAAGGCTTGCTCGAAAGCGTCGTGGTTCTTCCAGTTGGAGAAATCGGGGATGAAATACTGGCGCGCTTCCTCGGCCAGGTCCTGGCCGCTCTCGTGGTATTCGGGCCATTCGGCGCGGTTCCTGCCTCGCGGAGCGAGGCATTGAAGGTAGCCGTGGGCTTCAGCCCACGGATCGGTCGTGAAACCGGATCGCGTCGCGTAGCGACGCCTGAAACACACGTTCGGTGCTTTCATGCGTCGCTCCGCGACGCGATTCGTCCGATCCGGGGTTCCGTGGGCTGAAGCCCACGGCTACCGTCATGAGGTCGCTACGCGACCACCGCGAATCCCAACGGGATTCCGTCCTCCAGCCCAGGGTTGGCCCGACAACGGAGGGACTACCCTGGGTAAACCGGCCGCGCACGGCTCAACCCCAACGGGGTTGCTGCACGAACGCCTCCCAGACCAGGACGCAACTCCTTCAGAGTTGCCGCAACGCTGTATCGCGTGACCGAGGGTAAGCGCGAGCGCGCCAACACTGGGCTGGAGGCCGCAGCGCCGTTGGCGCAGGGGCAGGTTGTCTGGAGGGCGCCGGTGCATTCCAGTGGCCCGGTAGAGTGACGCTCCCGCGGAGCCGTGATCTCGCGGCGAGTTTCGGCTCGGCAGGAGCCTCGCCCTACCAGGTCGCTGCGGCTCGGCGGGAGCCTCGCCCTACCAGGTCGCTTCGGCTTTGCGGGAGCCTCGCCCTACCGGCTCAAAGAGGGACAGCCGCGCAAAGGATTCTTGCCCTGCGCGGCGCGAACTCCGAACAATCCGCGCGCATGTCGCAAATGCTCAAGTCGTCGGGCGCAATGAGCGTCGCCACGATGCTCAGCCGGGTGCTTGGGCTGGCGCGCGAAATGGTGTACTCGGCGTTCATGGGCGACAAATGGGTGGCGGGCGCGTTCGTACTGGCGTTCATGGTGCCGAACCTTTTCCGGCGCCTGCTCGGCGAAGGGGCGCTTTCCGCGGCGTTCATCCCGGTGTTCAAGGAGAAGGAAAAGACGGCCGGCGACGCCGAGATGTGGCGCGCGGCCAACGCGGTGCTCTCCGGCCTCTTCGCGAGCACGACGGCGCTGGTGGCGCTTGGGGTGCTGGGGATTTCCCTGCTGCTTCACCTCGGCGCGAACGCGGGCGACACGCTGCGCCTCGTGCGCCTGCTGGACGCCGGATATCCGTGGATTCTGCTTATCAGCCTTGCGGCGCTGGTTCTCGCATTGCGCGAACGGGGTCGGGAAACGTTGAGCCGCCTCGGGCGCGTCGGCATCGGGGTCGGCGTGGGGCTGGCCGGCTTGTACCTCGCGCTGCTGGGCGGTGTGACGCTGGTGTTGAACATCGACCTGCAAGACGGGCAAACGCTGCTGATGCTGGAGTTGCTCCGCGTGATGTTTCCTTACGTGCTGCTGGTGTGCGTGGCGGCGATCTTCATGGGGATGCTCAACGCGCGCGGGCACTTCTTCGTCCCCGCAATGGGCGCGACGATGTTGAACGTGGTGATGATTGCGTCGGTGCTCTTGCTGTCGCCGTGGATTGGAGGGCCACTGGAGAAACAGATTTTCGGACTGGCGATCGGCGTGGTGCTGGCGGGCGTGGCGCAGGCCATCTTTCAATTGCCGCTGTTGCACGCGGAGGGCTTCGCCTACCAATGGGTCTCGCCCTGGCGGGACGAAACGGTGCGCCACGTCGTCAAGCAGATGATTCCCGGCGCGGTGGGCGTGGCGGCGTTTCAGATCAACGTGCTCGTGACGCAAGGATTCGCATTCGCGGTGGATGGCAGCGTGGTGGCGTCGTTCAACTACGCGGTGCGGCTCATGGAACTGCCGCAAGGCGTGTTCGGAATTTCGCTGGCGACTTATTTGCTGCCGACGCTCTCGGGCCTGGCGGCGGAGAAGAAGTATCCCGAGTTTCGCGCGACGCTGCGGCAAGGCGTGGGCTGGCTGGTGTTCGTGAACCTGGTGGCGGGAGTGCTGTTGCTGACGCTGGCAGAGCCAATGATTCGCCTGCTGTTCGAGCGCGGACTTTTCGACGAGTCGTCCACTGCCCGCGCCGCAAGCGCCCTCGTGTGCCTGGCCCCCGGACTGGTGGCGTTCTCGCTCGTCAACATCCTGGCGCGGGCGTTCTATTCGTTGGGCGACACGAGGACGCCGATGCAAATCAGCATGTTTTGTCTCGCGGTGAACGCGCTGCTGGCGCTGGCGCTGGTCTCGCGCTGGCGGCAGGCGGGACTGGGCGTGGCGAACACGTTGAGCGCGCTCATCAACGTTTCGCTGCTGTTCTACGCGCTGCGTCTTAAGTTGAAAACGCTCGAGATGGCCGAAGTGCGCCGGCACCTGCCGGCGTTGCTGGGGGCGACGCTCGTCGCTGGCGGCATCGCCTGGGGGCTGGCGGCGCTGTGGGAGGCGCGGCTGGGGCACGGCACGTTCGTGCTGAAACTTGGCGAACTGCTCGTCCCGATGGCGGTCGCGACAGCGGCCTATTTGGGCCTCGCGATCTGGCTGAAAACCGGCTATACGGAGGAGATTATCGGCTTGGTCCGCGCGCGGTTTGCGAGGCAGAAGAGCTGAACATTGACACGATGAACCCTCGTGAAATCATCGATTTGACCCGGCGCGATTTCCTCGCGACGGCTGCCAGCGGGCTCGGTACCCTGGCGCTGGCGTCGCTGTTTCGGGCCGATGGGCTTCTGGCCGCCGAATCGGCCCACGGCAACCCGACCTCGGCAAGTCCCGCCGCGCCTCCGCATTTCGCCCCGCGCGCCAAGGCCTGCATCTTCTTTTTCATGGAAGGCGGTCCGAGCCAGATGGACCTGTTCGATCCGAAACCGAAGCTCAACGAGTTGAACGGCCAGAAGCTGCCGGAGTCGCTCACCAAGGAAGTGCGCTTCGCGTTCATTCAGAAGGAGAGCGCCGTCCTGGTGGGCAGCCCGCGCGCGTTCGCCCCGCGCGGCCAGTGCGGCATGGAGCTGTCCGACCTGCTACCGCACCTGGCGAGTTGCGCGGACGACATCGCGCTCATCCGCTCGATGCGCACGACGCAGTTCAACCATCATCCCGGTCAGTTGATGCTGAACACTGGTGCGCCGATTTTCGGCCGGCCCAGCGTCGGCTCATGGCTCAATTACGGGCTGGGCAGCGTTTCCCAGGACCTGCCCGGCTACGTCGTGCTGACGGCTGGACGCGGCTTGAGCGGCGGGTCGCAGCTTTGGAGCAACGGTTTTCTTTCCTCGAATTACGCCGGTGTGCTGTTTCGGAACAAGGGCGACCCCGTGCTCAATCTCGGCAATCCGCCCGGCATCACGGCCGAGATGCAGCACCTGGGCATCGATGCGATCAACGATTTGAACCGGCTTCGCCACCAGCACGTGCGCGATCCCGAAATCGCCAGCCGCATCGCGTCTTACGAACTGGCTTTCCGCATGCAATCGGCCGCGCCCGAACTGATGGACCTGCGCGGGGAATCGCAAACGACGCTCGACGCCTACGGTTTGGAGCGTGAAGACCCCAAGATCAAAACCGACCGAGGCGGCGGCCCCGGGCAGTTCCGCGCGTTCGCCCGCAATTGCCTGCTCGCGCGGCGGCTCGTCGAGCGCGGCGTGCGATTCGTGAACGTCTATCACGCTTCGTGGGACCACCACAGCAACCTCGACCTGGAACTGGGCTTCAACGCCACCATGTCCGACCAGCCCATCGCCGCGCTGTTGAAGGATTTGAAGCAGCGCGGCCTGTTGGACACGACGCTCGTGGTGTTTGGCAGCGAATTCGGGCGCACACCCTTGGGCGAAAACCGTGTCGGCTACAAGACGGTCACCGGGCGCGACCATCATCCGTTTGCCTTCAGCCTCTGGATGGCCGGGGGCGGCATCCAGGGCGGGCAGGTCATCGGCGAGACGGACGAGATTGGCTGGAATGTCGTGCGCGATCCGGTCGACATTCACGACCTGCACGCGACCGTGCTCCACCTCTTCGGCCTGGACCATGAACGGTTGACCTATCGTTTCCAGGGCCGCGACTTCCGGCTGACGGATGTGGCCGGCAATGTTGTTCACAAATTGCTGGCCTGAACGATTTGGGCGCACCACTTATGAACGAAGACACGAATCAAGAGATTCTGAAGGAGTTGCGCAGCCTGAGACGGCACTCTCAATTTTCGGCGTATGTTGGTGTCCTCATTGTGGCGGTTGGCATCGGATACGTGTCTTGGCTGCGCTGGGAGCGGCAGAGTGCGTGGCGAGCTAATTACCAGACTCGGACGGCACCGCCGCCGCAAAATGCTGTCAAGGATACTCAGGAGGGCGTTTGGCCGAGTATCGACGCGGCACTCGACCGAGGGGACAATCAGAAGGCGCTCTCCATTGCGCAGAACTTTGTCGCACGGCAGCCCGGTTACTACTATTCACACGCGAGCCTTGGCAATGTGTACCTGGCGATGAACGACTTTACTAATGCAGAGACCGCCTACTTGCGCGCCGTCCAGTTGTATCCGGCTGAAGAGTACGAGAAGGCGCTCACAGCGATTCGCAAGCGGCTTGCAAGAGATCGAGGAAGCGAGGCACAGGTCAGATGAGAGAGGCGCGTCTCGTGAATTGCGCTGGAGCGAACCGCCGCCCCGCAGGGCAAGAGGGCGGCTTGAGGAGATTCGTGGACGCACGTTGCCGCAGAAGCGGGTCGCCGGCGGCGGAGATAGGCGCCACACGGATTCTCGGGGAATGCCAACGGCGTTCTGTCCTCCAGCCCAGGGTTGCCGCAGGCTACCCTGGGTTCGGTTGGAGCAGGAGCGGTCAACCCCGACGGCGTTGCGTCCAAACGGCGTTCTGTCGCCGCAACCCCGTTGGGGTTGAAAAGGTGTCGACCGATTTACCCAGGGTAGGCGCGTGGCGCCAACCCTGGGCTTTGGGCCGGAACGCCGTTGGCGTTCAGAGGCGGCCGCCCCAACGTCCCCGGAATCCCGGGATGAATTTTGGAAAAACCTGGTGTCGCTTACGTTGGCTGCACACTGGGAGTCAGGTAATCCGCGGTCCGGGCGCAATACTGGTATCAAGCTGTTAGCTTTCATCACGCGCATGAAGCGACAACTGACAGCAGCATTTGTCTGTCTCCATTGCCGGAAGGTTTTCAAGCGACCGTCTCATCGGCGAGTTGGTGACCGCTATCAGGCGCTGGATTACACCGCGTCATGCCCAAAGTGCCAGACCGCTTTACTCAGAGTCGGTGACGTCTTTCGAGCGCCCCCACAGGACGACTCGGCAGCGTGGGAGCGAGTCGAACGCGACATCAGCAGAGGACGGGCGTTTATTCGAGACGAGGGATTCGGACGTCCCCCGGCTCGTCCGAAGCGTCAGCGTGCTCCGAAGGGAGTTCATTCTCTTTTTCAGTTGCCGGCCAGAAAGAGACGCAGGAAAGGCTAACCATCCGCTGCAGCGCCGCCGCGCTGCGCAGTTGGACGACTCATGGAATGTCGTGAGCGTTCATTGCCGTCGGAGCGCGTCCACGGCGAGTGCACCGTCGTGACTCTGCGGTTGCCGCGCCCATGCGCACGGCCCGCTGTTGCGCATTCGCCGCGCTGCTCACAGGCGCGCTGGATTCGGCGGCTTGAAGCCCTGGGCTCTTCCAACTTTTTAGCAAGGGACTCCTTGTGAACGGACATTTTCAAATTTGCTGGACGGGCGCACGAGCGTTACAATGTCGCGTCAACTATGACTCGTCGAAGTTACATCATGGCGACTCTGTGCTGCGCCCTCATCAGCCTGCCTTCCGCCAGTTTTTCGGCTGACCTGAGGCTCACGCGCTTTGACACTAACGGGAACCTCTTCTGGACCAATGCGCTCGTGCCGGGTGTTTGCACCGTGGAAAAGGCCGACGCCCTGGACGGCCCGTGGCTGCCGGCGCGCAATGGGTTTGCGACCAACTCGGCCGGCAGTTTGAGCGTGACGCGGCAGGGGCCGGCCGGCTTCTTCCGGCTCAAGGCGGTGGACGTTCCTGCCACGCCGGAAGGTTTCCTCAACCTGGTTTATTCCTATGGCCTGCTCGAGACGGTCGCGGGCACGGGCGTGGGGCAAACGGATGGAGTCAGCTATTGGCAGCCGTCGTTTGAAGGCGGCTCCGGCGCGTTTGCCGCGCTTTCACGTCCGCACTTCGCGCAGGCCGACCGCGCGGGCAACATCTACATCGCCGACAAGAACAGCCACGCCATTCTGAAGGTCACGCCCGATGGAAACATTCACACGTTCGCCGGCACGCATGTCGGCGGGTTCAATGGCGAAGGCCCGGCGGAGGCGACGGCATTGCAGTTGAACCTCCCCAACGGGGAGTACGTGCGCGCCGACGGCACGGTCTACGTGCTCGACACGGAGAACGGCCGCGTGCGGCGCGTGAACACCAACGGCATCATGCAGACGCTTTTCCAGACGACCAGCGGCGGTTCGCTGGCAGGCGGGCGCGGCCTTTGGGTGAATGAGACGGAAACGCTCGCTTACTTCTGCGCCGGCACCCGGCTGCGAAAGTGGACGCCGTCGTTGGGCGTGCAAACTGTCGTGATGGGCTTCGTCGAACTGGGCCCGCTTTACGTGGAATCCAGCGGTAACATTCTGGTTTGCGACCGGGGCACAAACTTGGCGTATCGCGTCACGCCCGCAGGCGGGCTGACGGTTATCGCGGGCAACGGCCAAACGACCGGCGGCGGCGATGGCTATCCGGCGCTCCAGACCGGACTGTATGGCGTGCGCAGCATCTGGCCCGTGCCCACGGGCGGCTTTCTGTTGCTGACGCACAACGGGTGCCAGCTTTGGTACATGGACACCGCGGGAATCGTTCACCTGTTGCTCAACGGCTACCGCGGCAGCACTCATTCGGGCGACGGCCAGTTCTATTACACACCCTGGCCTGCCATCAGCGAAGGCCGCAGCGTGACGATGGATTACGAGGGCAACATCCTGATCACCGAAAGCGATTGGGGTTACGTGCGGCGGATCCGTTTCCTGCCTTGGGTGTTCTAACGCGAAGAGGGTCTTTTACGGGGCATCGAGGCTGACGGTATACGTCAGGTTGTCGAGATAAGCGTCGCACCATTTGCTGTTCGCCCATTGCAGGTTGAAGACTCCGAAGCGATCCAGCACTGCGCCCTTCGCCTTGTCCCCGTCCTTCAGGGGCAGGGTCACGGCCGACCCGGCGAGCTTGAACGTGATTGCGCCGCGACCGTCGCCAGCGGCGGGATCGTAGTCCAGCGTCCAGTCGTACCGCTTGCCGGGCTGGAATATCAGATACTCGCCTTCCTGGCGCTTGCTGCCTTGCGAAGTTCCATACATCGGAGCCACGATCCGTCCTTCGGAGGAAAGACTGTCGAAGTAAACGCCGACGAAATTCTCCAGCGGCCAACCCTGCTTCCTGGAGTTAAACCAGCCCAAGGCGAAGCTGGAATCGGTGGAGAATTCCTTTGCCACGAATTTGCCTCGCGCGTTGAGGCGATGCTCGAAGCTCAGCCGGCCGACACGATCGCCGTAATAGGCCTTGAACGGGTCCTCGTCAGGATTGCAACTGAAGAACCGGCCGCCCAGCTCGCCGGCCTTGCCGCCCGCGTGACTGGTCTGACTGAAGCCGAAATCATTGGATCCATATTGTGCAGGGTCGGGATACCGTTCTCGATTGCCAATCCCTTCCCACTGCGGGTCGCTGTCGAAGTTTTCCATTTGCTCGTTGATGATGATGTCGTCGAAGTAGGCGACGATGTGACGCCCCGGAATTCGTGGCGGAAAGATGCCGAAGCGATTGAATGACGCCCCGGCCTTGCGATGTTCGGGGCGCAGCGACAGCCGGGTCTCGGCGCCGTCGAAGGTGAAGAGGATCTCCCCGGCGCCGTTGGCAGCCGCAGGGTCGTAGCGGACTGACCAGTGATGCTTCGAGCCGTCGGGAGGAATTCGGAGCAGAGCCGAACTGGCGAGTTCGCGCACGTTGCGCTGCTGGCCGCCGCCCGCAGCGTTGACGAACATCCCGCCGGCCTGCCAGTCGCGCGTGCCATAGGTCAATTCCACCAGCGCGCCGTCCGGTTCATTGAAGGACTGCAACCGGAATCCGACAAAGTTCCGGGGCCGCCAAATCGGGTCATGTTCGTCTGCGTTGAACCAGCCGACGTAGAGGTTGCCTTGAGTGTGCCAACCCATGATCGATTGGGCCTCCAGCACGCTCAGGTTGCCGGAAACGCTGAGCGGTTGATCGAATGTGGCCGTCGGCACCACCTTGCCGTACCAAGCCGGCCGAAGCGATTGGGACACCCTCCCGCCGATCTCGCCTCGCGCCTTGCCGGCGTGATGGGTGGGGCTGTAGCCGAAATCCTGCCACACAACCGGCGGCTGAATTGGCCCGGGACGGTTGTTCTTCCCGTCCCATTGCGGGTCGCGATCGAACGTCTCAGTCTTCTGTCGAGTCGCCGTGGCGCCAGCCGCCCGGTCGTGCTCGGCAAAACAAACCACGAGCAAAACCGTGGTGAGACATCGCGTTACAGTGAATTGTTGATCGCGATTCACTTGGATTCGAGCAAAACACCAAGCGCAGCCCTGTCCTCCCCGGGGACGCGAGTGAAGCTCTTTAGGCCCGAGCATAAGTCGGAACAGCCGTTAGGGTTCATATTCGAGGCTCCCACGTTGACAGCAACCGACCCTTCTGTCCAACTCCTGCGAGCCACCGTGATTCAAACACGCGAGTCACCTCTGAGCCATGCCCCGGCGCGAACTTAAGTTTCCTCATCAGGTCGAGGACTGGCTTGTCGGATTGGGCGCCCGGCTGACGCAGCCGGCCAAAATGATTCTCATTGGTTCGGGGGCGCTCTTGTGGCACGCGTTCCAGCGCGGCGTCACCGAGCCGCTGCCGGAAAACAGCATGGACGTGGACCCGATCACCGACTCAGACGAAGTGGCCCGGCTTTGTTATGAAGCGATCATCGGCAGCGAGTTCGAGGCCGCCCACGGCTGGCACGTGAACCTCATGCCCGAAGCCGCGCTGCGGGAGTTTCGGGAAGACTGGAAGGCCAGAGCTTCGACAAAAACTTACGGCCACCTGTCCGTCGCTGTTCCTTCGGCCGCCGATTTGCTTGTGCCCAAACTCAAACGCAATGAGCCGCGAGACCGTGCACATGAGACTTGGGCAAGACGCGTCGGCCTGCTAACTTAAGACCATGCGCGATGACGCGACTCTTGCCGCCGAAGCGGCCATCTGGGGGCCTTACCCCTCTTACGATGACGTGGCGCGCTTCGAATACGGCCGCCGCCTCTGGCGCCTGCCGGAGATGCGCCGGCGGCTTCTGGCCCACTGGCTCGATGAGCGGCACCCGCATCGCGAACGGTTCCTGGAGCAACGCGAATTGATCGAGAGCGTGCTCGCTTCCGAGGAGTCGGTCCCGGCGCTGGACGCGCGCCTGCGTCAAGCCGGCGCCAGTCTCCGCTGCATGGCCCGCGAGATCCCGGTCGTTTTTGGTCAGTGGTTCAGATAGGACAACTCCCCCCTTTATTTGCTCGCCTCGCGCCATTTCAACCACCACACCGCTGCGCAAAGCGCCGCGCACAATCCAACGGCCACCCCGATTTCCGCCGGCTTGGGTGAGAAGATGAGGATAAACCCCTGGCCTTTGACCAGCGCCGCGAAGCTCGAGACGCAAAACGGCATCAGGAACAGCCGGAAGGTCTGCCAGAAATCAAGCGTCACGCGCTTCGTCCCCGCCATGGCCGTGCTGACGTAGAGCGCGAAGCCGATAATGAGCGACAGTCCGAGAGAGGTCAGCCACATCTCGAGGCTTTTCTCGAAATAACGCACGAGCACCACGAGGTACCAAATGAAGTAGCACCACAGGATGAGCCGGCCGTTTGAGAGGTTCGAGAGGTAGCGAAAGATCATCGTTCAACCCGGATATTTCATAGCCGCGGTAGCCGCCGACGTGAGGAGAAACGACGGCCTGTGGCCGGGCATCTTCATCTTGACCCGGTAGGGCGAGGCTCCTGCCGAGCCGAAACTTCCGGTTTGATTACGGCTCGGCAGGAGCCTCGCCCTACCGGCGTCATGGATAGGCGGATGGACCAAACGGGGGGAACGAGTCCGCCTCCTCACGTCGGCGGCTACACACTGTGGGTGTTTCATTCAAGGAATTGAAATAGCCGGGTCAACCCACTCAGTGAAACGGGTACATCAGCGGCGCGAGCACGGAGCCGCCCGTGAAGACGATGACCGCCACCAGGATTACCAGCAACACCACGAGCGGCACCAGCCACCACTTTTTCTCCTGCCGGAGGAACTGGAGGAACTCTTTGACGAACTGCCACATGCGATTCGGGATGTTGTAGCTGGTCGAACGGGGGGAGGCAAGGGGGTGAAACGTGATGCGTGGTGCGTGGTGCGTGAAGCAGGGAGGGACGCCTCTTGCACGGTCGGCAGTTTGCCGCATCACGCACCACGCACCACGCATCACGTCACAGCAACTTGATCTGCTTCTCGTCCTTCGCCAGCGCTTCGCCCAGTCCCTCGACCCGTGCCCGGCGGCGTTCCATGATGTGTTTCTCCAGCTTCGGGTCGAAGGGCACCGGGTAATCCCCGTCGTAGCACGCCATGCAGAAGGCGTCCGCGGGCAGGCCCGTCGCCGCCACCATGCCGGCTTTGGAAAGATACGCCAGCGAGTCGGCATTGAGGTATTTGCAGATCTCCTCGATGCTGTAATTGGCCGCCATCAACTTGCTGCGGTCGGGAAAATCGATCCCATACACGCACGGGTTTTTGTGCGGCGGGCAACTCACCCGCACATGGACCTCCGTCGCGCCCGCCTCCTTAAGCGTGTTCACCCGCGCCTTGCAGGTCGTGCCGCGCACGATCGAATCATCCACGATGATGACCCGCTTTCCCCGGACCAGTTCGGGGATGAGATTCAGTTTCACGCGCACGTTGAAGTCGCGGATGAGCTGGGTCGGCTGAAGAAAGCTCCGCCCCACGTAGTGATTGCGGATGAACGCCATCTCGTAAGGGATGCCCGACTCCATCGAGTATCCCAGCGCCGCCGTGTTGCCGCTGTCCGGCACCGGCACAACAATGTCCGCCTCCATCGGGTTCTCGCGCGCGAGCTGGCGGCCCATCTCGACGCGCACCTTGTACACGCTTCGCCCTGAGATCGTGCTGTCGGGCCGCGCGAAGTAGACGTACTCGAAAATGCAGAACGCCCGCCGCGCCTGCTCCGGCGCGGCCTGGATGCACTTCAACCCATCCTTGTTGATGATGACAATCTCCCCCGGCTCCACGTCGCGGACGAATTTAGCGTGAATCAAATCCAGCGCGCACGTCTCGCTGGCCAGCACCCACGCGTCATCCACTTTTCCGATGCACAGGGGGCGGAACCCGTACGGGTCGCGCACTCCGATCAACTCATTCTCGGTCATCACCACCAGCGAGAAGGCCCCCTCGATGCGCCGGATGGTCTCGATGAGATTGTTCTCGTGCCCGTTCAAGTTCGGCTGCGCCATCAAGTGGAGGATGATCTCGCTGTCGACCGTCGTTTGGAAGATCGACCCGCGCATCTCTAACTCCTCGCGGAGCTGCGCCGCGTTCGTCAGGTTGCCGTTGTGCGCGATGGCGATCTGGCCGCGCGCGCAGTCCACCGTGAGGGGCTGCGCGTTGCGCACGTGCGACGAGCCGGTCGTCGAATAGCGCGTGTGCCCCACGGCCATCGAGCCGACCAGATTGTGGAGGATTTCGCCCGTGAAGACCTGCGGCACCAGCCCCATGCCCTTGTGGACGCGGAACTGTTTGCCGTCGCAGCTCACGATGCCGGCGCTCTCCTGCCCCCGATGCTGGAGCGCGTAAAGTCCGTAGTACGTCAGCTCCGCGGCATTCGGATGGCCGAAAATGCCGAAGACGCCACAGTAATGTTTGGGGTACGGCTGCATCGCCGGTCACTGATGAATTGCAGCAAAGCCGACGCGCACGCAAGCAGGAAAGGGCGACATTCCGCAGGCGACATTCCGCAACTTGACGGCGCGGATTCGGCGCGGATAGGCTCGCCCGATGAGGAACTTGTTTTCGCGCATTGCGCTGGCGGTCGTGCTGGCGTTGTCCATCCCGGCAGACGGCCGAACCGCATCGGACGACTCGGCCAAGGCCGATGCCTTCATTGCCCAGGCCGAGAAGGAGCTCGAGGCTCATTCGGTGCTCGCCAGCCGCGCGGATTGGATTAACAGCACCTATATCACCGACGACACGGACGCGATCGCCGCGGAGTTCGGCGCCCGCGGCACGGAATTGAGGGTCCGGCTTGCCAAGGGCGCGGCCAAATTCGATGGCGTCAAAGGATTGTCGTTTGACACGCGGCGGAAGCTCGATTTTCTGAAACTGGGAATTGTTCTGCCCGCGCCGGAGAAGCCGGGCGCAGCCGCCGAACTGAGCGTCATCGCCACTCGCCTGCAATCGCAATATGGCAAGGGCAAGGGGACGCTCGAGGGCAAGCCGATCAACGGCTCCGACATCGAAGAGGCGATGGGCAAGGTGCGCGATCCCTCGAAGCTCAAGGAGATGTGGACGAGCTGGCACGACAAGGTCGGCGCGCCGATGCGCAACGATTATGTTCGGCTGGTCGAAATCGCCAACGAAGGAGCGAAAGAACTGGGTTACGGCGACGTAGGCGCGCTGTGGCGGTCGGGCTATGACATGCCCGCCGACGAATTCTCCCGCGAGATGGACCGGCTTTGGGCGCAGGTCAAACCGCTTTACGACCAGTTGCACTGTTATGTGCGGGCCAGGCTTCACGAACATTATGGCGCCGCGGTGCAGCCGGCGACGGGTCCGATTCGCGCCGATTTGCTTGGCAACATGTGGGCGCAGGAATGGGGCAACATCTACGATATCGCGGCGCCCAAGGGCGTCGGCGACGTTGGGTATGACCTCACGGACCTGCTCGTTGCGAAGGGCTACGATCCGATCAAGATGGTGAAGAGCGGCGAGGGGTTTTATACCTCGCTCGGTTTGCCGGCGCTGCCGGCCAGCTTTTGGGAACGATCACAATTCGTGAAGCCGCGCGATCGCGAGGTCGTTTGCCATGCGTCGGCGTGGGACATCGATAACAAGGACGATCTCAGGATCAAGATGTGCATCAAGGTCAATGCCGACGACTTCGTGACCATCCACCACGAGCTGGGCCACAACTATTATCAGCGCGCCTATGACCAACAGCCCTTTCTTTACCTGAACGGGGCCCATGACGGATTCCATGAAGCAATCGGAGACTTCATCGCGCTGTCCACCACGCCGGAGTATCTGGTGCAGATTGGGCTGCTCGACGCGTCCAAGGTGCCGAGTGCGGACAAGGATATCGGCCTGCTGTTGAGGCAGGCGATGGACAAGGTGGCGTTCCTGCCCTTCGGCCTGCTGATGGACAAGTGGCGTTGGGGCGTCTTCAGCGGATCGACGAAGCCCGGCAGTTTCGAGACGGAATGGAATGCCCTGCGCCTGCGCTACCAGGGAATTGTGCCGCCCGTGGAGCGTCCGGCAACGGCTTTTGATCCCGGCGCCAAGTATCACATTCCCGGCAACACGCCGTATGCCCGCTATTTTCTGGCTCGCATTCTCCAGTTCCAGTTCTTCAAGTCGGCGGCCGAACAGGCGGGATGGAAGGGACCGCTTCATCGATGTTCCTTCTACGGCAACAAGGCGGTGGGCGACCGCTTGAACAGGATGTTGGCCCTCGGCTCGTCGAAGCCCTGGCCCGACGCCCTCGAAGCCTTCACCGGAACTCGCAAGATGGATGGCTCGGCCCTGATCGCGTATTTCCAGCCGTTGATGGCGTGGCTGGAAGAGCAGAACAAAGGCCGCCAATGCGGGTGGTGAGGCGATGTCGATGGACGAAGTTGGATTGACGGCGACGTGGTGTTGCCTTCGTTCAGGTGCACCGCAGTTTATTGCAGCGCACTTCCTCTCATTAGCACCCCGTTTTAGCGGGGTGTAAGCGTGTCCGACGGGGTCGGAACCGTTTCAACGGTTTCAACAGGGTGTTGCGCCCGCTTCATTCCGGTTTCTTTCTTTCGGCTGGACATGCCAGCCGCGCTTCCTGTCTATAAAGCCCGTGGTTCCACCGGCACATCGGCCGGCCTCGCAGCCATGAATGGCTGGCTGACGGCATTGACGATGACGCCCCTCGTCGGCGCCGCCATTATCGCCGGGTTCAATCCGGGACAAAAGGCGCTGGCACGGGGCGTGGGCCTTTTCTTCAACGCGCTGGCTTTAGCGATGGCGCTCCTCCTGTGGTGGAAGTTCGACCCGAAGTCCGGCGAATTGCAGTTTGTCGAGCGCCACGACTGGATTCCTTCGCTGAACGTCCAGTATTTCGTCGGCGTGGACGGGCTGGGATTGCTGATGGTGCTCCTGGCGGCGCTCATCGTGCCCTTCGCGCTCCTGGCCTCCGCCAGCCGCCCGCGCGAGGAAGCTCTGAATTCCCCATCTGAGATTGGCAATCCGCAATCCGCAATCCGCAATCCGCAATCGGCCATCGGCCCTTCCTTCGTCTCGCTCCTGCTCTTCCTTCAGGCCGGATTGTTCGGCGCGTTCACGGCGCTGAATTTCGTCCACTGGTTTGTGTTCTGGGAATTGAGCCTGGTGCCGGCCTATTTCCTCATCAAGCTGTGGGGTGGGCCGCAGCGGACGGCGGCGGCCAATCAATTCTTCATTTACACGATGGTCGGCAGCGTGACGCTGCTGCTTTCGATGCTCGCGGTGTTTCTGGTCACCGGCTCGTGGGACTTTATCGAGCTGGCGGAAAAGGGGCGCAACGAGGAACTCAAGTCGCTGTTCAACGTCCGAATTTCCGGCTGGTACGGCCTCTCGTCCCACACGCTGGCGCTGGTGATTTTTGCGGGCGCCTTTCTCGGGTTCGCGGTGAAGGTGCCGCTGGCGCCGTTCCACACCTGGCTGCCGGCGGCCTACGCCGAAGCGCCCACGGGCGTGTCGATGGTGCTCACGGGCGTGATGTCGAAGATGGGTGTGTACGGCTTTCTGCGCGTCTTGATGCCGATTTTTCCAAACGAAATGCGCGCGGTGCTGCCGTGGCTGCTTGGGCTGGCGGTGGTCACGATTGTGGCCAGCGCCTGGACGGCGATGACGCAGCGCGACCTCAAGCGCATCGTCGCGTACTCGTCCATCAACCACCTCGGCTATTGCCTGCTCGGAATCTTCGCCGCGACCGCGACGCAAATCACCGGCGGCGAGCCGCGTTGGACAACCGAGAAGGCCGCCGCGCTCAACGGCGTGCTGCTGCAAATGTTCAATCACGGCATCATAGCCGCCGCGCTGTTCTACTTTGTCGGCCTGATCGAGCAACGGGCCGGCCGGCGCGGACTGGAGGACTTCGGCGGGCTTCGCAAGGTGGCCCCGGTGTTCTGCGGGCTGATGGGCATCTCGATGTTCGCGTCGCTGGGCTTGCCGGGCTTGAATGGTTTCGTGGGCGAATTCCTGATCTTCAAGGGCGCCTTCGCCTTGAGCGGCTGGGCGGCTGCGCTTTCGGTGCTCGGCTTGCTCACGACGGCGGTGTTCCTGCTGACAATTCTGCAACGGGTCTGGAACGGTCCACTGGAGCCGAAGTGGTCGGGTTTTTCCGATCTCACGCTGGTCGAGCGCTGCGTGGCGCTGCCGGCCATCGGGCTGATGTTCCTGCTCGGCCTTTGTCCGCAAGTGGTCCTGGCCGTCATCAACAGCACGGTGCTGCAACTGGTCGACGGCTTGGCGAAGTAGTCGCTCCTGAACGTAGGGCAGGCGTCTCGCCTGACCGGCCGAGCGAAGCGAGGCCATTTGGCGCAAAAGCCGCGCCTTTCTGCGCGGCCGGGCAGGCGAGACGCCCGCCCTACTTTGGCGCGCTTCCGGCACACGCTGCTTGACAAAGCCGCTCGGCGGGATGAGCGTCCCGCACGACTCAGGACGTCCTTTTTGCGGCTGTCATGCTCGTCTGGGGCACATTTCTAACCCTGGTGGGCTTCGCAGGGGTTCTCACATCAATTCGACGGTGGCGTCAATCTCGCTATAGAGAACTTTGGTACGCAGCCGCGGTAAGCCACGTGAACGAAGTCAACGCGGCATGTCCGGAGATCGTGAGCGCACTGCGGCCTGAAGTCATCATCGCTGGCCGCTCAATGAAACACGACCCACCGGATACGACGCGTTGGGCAGCCCGGTCGATTGTTTGCCTCATCTCGGCCTTAATCACTATTGTTGGCCTGGCGTGGGCGGGTTTCGCGGCATTGCAAATAATCCAGTGGCTGCAGTGACAAACGCCGCCTAATTGAGCGGAACTGTTAGCAACGCCAGCAACGGCTGCAAAAACAAGCCGGGCTGAACTGGAGATCCTCTACGGCCAAGTTCCTGAGCGCTTTCAGCTCAGCACATCGAAAACCCTCGACACGCCGCTTCAGATGGGGTCTCGCCATCGGCCGGCACACGCTGCTTTCCATTTCCACGACCGTTTGTCAGGGTCGTCCCATGTCTGAACCGGCTGAAACTCTCACCGCGTTGAGGGCGCCCAATGGCCCACCAGCGACCAGCCGCCTTTACAACGACGACCTCGCCCCCGTGCCGCAGTCACGGCGCAAATGGCGGCTGGGCAGCTTCGCGGCGCTGTGGATCTCGATGTCGGCCTGCATCCCCACCTACATGCTCGCCTCCTCGCTGATTAGCGGCGGGATGAACTGGTGGCAGGCGATCCTGACGATCTTTCTCGGCAACGTCATCGTCCTAATCCCGATGCTCCTCAACGCGCACGCCGGCACGGCCTATGGCATTCCATTCCCGGTGTTCTGCCGCGCGTCCTTTGGCACGGCGGGCGCGAACGTGCCGGCGCTGTTGCGCGCGCTGGTGGCGTGCGGCTGGTTCGGCATCCAAACGTGGATTGGCGGCGAGGCCCTCTACAAGATCCTCGCCGTCTTCTTCCCTTCGCTCGCGGACCCGGGCGCCGCGACGGCGTTCGGCGTGACGCTGCCGCAGTTCACCTGCTTTCTCTTTTTCTGGGGCATCAACATGGGGGTCATTTACGCGGGCATCGATTGCATCCGCTGGCTGCTCAACATCAAGGCGCCGCTGCTCATCGCGCTGGGACTGGCGCTGGTCTGGTGGGCTTGCCGGGAGGCGGGAGGCTTCGGCCCGATTCTCTCGCAGCCGTCGGCGTTCGACGTGGACCAGCCCAGGGAAGGACAATTCTGGCAGTTCTTCTTCCCGGCGCTGACCGGAATGGTCGGCTACTGGGCCACGTTATCGTTGAACATCCCGGACTTCTCCCGCTACGCGGTCTCGCAGCGCGATCAGATGCTCGGCCAGGCGCTGGGCCTGCCGCTGACGATGGCGCTCTATTCGTTCATTGGCGTCGCCGTCACGTCGGCCACGACGATCATCTACGGCACAACGCTCTGGGATCCGGTGGACGTGCTGACGCGCTTCAAGAATCCAGTCGTGCTGGTCGTTGCGATGCTCGCGCTTTGCCTGGCCACGCTGGCGACGAACATCGCCGCCAACGTCGTCAGCCCGGCGAACGACTTCGCGAATCTGGCCCCGAGAAGAATTTCATTCCGTGCCGGCGGGTTCATCACCGGCCTCATCGGCATTTTGATCATGCCCTGGCACCTGGTGGCCAACTCCGAACGCTACATCAACGGCTGGCTCATCGGCTACGGCGCGCTGCTCGGGCCGATTGGCGGCATCATGATCGCCGACTACTACTTGCACCGCCGAAGAAAACTCAACGTCGCCGCGCTCTACGATCCGCGCGGCGAATATCGCTTCACGGGCGGTTTGAGTCTCGTCGCGCTCGTTTCGCTGATTGTCGCCGTGCTGCCGAACCTGCCGGGGTTTCTCACGCAGGCACAACTCATCCACAGGGACCGCCTGCCCGACCTCGCGTCGCGCCTGAACAATTTTCTTGGTACGCCCCTTTTTGTGCCGGACGAATTCACCTCATTCTTCACCGGCCTCTACAACTACGCCTGGTTCGTCGGCTTCGGCATCGCGTTCGTCGTCTATCTGGCGCTTCGCAATTGGGACGTATTGCGGGGCCGGAAGCGAAAGGGTAGCGTCCGGGCATGAGAGGCGACACCGTGCACAGACTCAATCAGCGAAAACACGGTTCGTGGGTCTTGAAATGGGAACCCAGAGAGAGTTAGCTCATTCGTCGGTGAACAAAGCCAAAAATTATGAGAAGTCCAACAAAGCGAACTTCTCTGCTATCATTCGTTGGGCATCGTGAAGAACACGCGAAAATATCAGATCGCCTTTGCGGCTTTCTTCTTGATGCTGCTTGTGTATCTGTTTTGGGCGGGCGCACGCACCAGCCCTACTTCCGGCAAGCTCAAGCTCGCAGTGGCATTCGTTTGCCTCACGAATAGCCCGCCGCGTCAGATGGTGCCGACCAGAATCGCGTTGAGCGAGCGTGGTGCAACGGGCCTGTGCGCCATGTTCGTAGTCACAAACGTTGGTGGGACGAAGTTTTGGAAGGATGCCGCAGTGTGGTTTGAGACGGCTTCGGTCGAGCAGAAGACCGCGGCGGGATGGCAGCCGGTCCCGCAGGACTCGCAGTATTGGTCGGGCATCGAAGGCAGGGTTTGGACTCCAGGATATGGTTGCCTATATGCGGTAGGCTGGCCGCCCGGCGTTCCAACCAACGCTGCTTGGCGTCTCCTACTGCGTTACGGACGGGAAGCGTCTGCCATGTGGACTGTCGCAAACGATAAGCTCGGGCACGGATTGCTGCCCAAGGGCAAGGAAGAGCAAACCATTCCAAGTTCGGAGGTGACACAATGAAGCCTAACTGCGCTGGAGTTCTCTTTCGCCGGTCCCGAGGCTGCAGCCCTCGGCTACCCTCATAAGGTCGCTCCGCGAACCCACCGCAATCCCTTTCCCGGAATTCCTTGATGAACCATGAAATCACCTGCCCTCCCGCCCTTCGACTATCAGCCCAGGCCCTACACCGGCCCGTCCGCCGAGGAAGTCTTCGCGCTGCGCAAACAGTTCCTCAGCCCGGCCATCTTCCACTATTACAAAAAGCCGATCATGATCGTGGAAGGCAAGGGCCAATGGCTCTTCGATGAGACGGGGCGACGCTATCTCGACGGCATCGGCGGCATCGTGACGGTGAGCGTGGGGCATTGCCACCCGCACGTTGTCGCGGCGGCGAATGCGCAAAACGAAACGCTCCAGCACACGACGACGATTTACCTCCACCCCAACATCGCGCTCTACGCGCGGGACCTGGCGGCGAAAATGCCGGGCGAACTGAAAGTGGTCTATTTCGTCAACTCCGGCTCCGAGGCGAACGACCTGGCGCTTCTCATGGCGCGGGCCTACACGGGGAGCTACGACCTCATTGCGCTGCGCAACGCTTATCACGGCAACAGCCAGTCCACAATGGGCCTCACTTCGCATCACACCTGGAAGTTCAACGTCCCGCACAGTTTTGGCGTGCAACATGCGATGATGCCGGACACTTACCGCGGCCCTTACGGCAAGGACGATCCGGAATCGGGGCTCAAGTATGCAGACGACGTTAAGAGCCTCATCCAGTTCGGCACGTCGGGACAGGTCGCCGGCTTCCTCGCGGAGTCGATCCAAGGCGTTGGCGGCGCGGTTGTTTTCCCGGACGGCTATTTGCGCCATGCCTACCAGCACGTCCGGGCCGCGGGCGGCCTGTGCATTGCCGACGAAGTGCAGTCGGGCTTCGGCCGCACGGGCACGCACTACTGGGGTTTCGAGACGCAAGGGGTCGTGCCCGACATCGTCACGATGGCCAAGGGCATCGGAAACGGCTGCCCGCTCGCCGCCGTCGTCACCACGCCGCAAATCGCCCAGGCCCTCGCCACGCGAATTCATTTCAACACTTTCGGCGGCAACCCCGTCGTCTGTGCCCAGGGCCGCGCGGTGCTCGAGGTCATCGAGCGCGAGAAGCTTCAGCAAAATTCCCTCGAGATCGGCGCCCGTCTCAATGCCGGTTTCACGAAGCTCGCCGGGAAACATTCGCTTATCGGCGAAGTGCGCGGCCTCGGTCTCATGCTGGGCGTGGAATTGGTAAAGGACCGCAAGACCAAGGAACCCGCGACGGAAGAAGCCGCGCGCGTCTGGGAGACCTGCAAGGACTTGAGCCTGCTCCTCGGCAAAGGCGGCCTGTGGGGCAACACCCTTCGCATCAAGCCGCCCATGTGCATCAGCCGTGCGGACGCGGACTTCCTTCTCGAAGTGCTCGACGCCGCCTTGGCGTCAGCGTGACTTACTATCGCCGTCTTAATTGATCGCGACAGGGCAGCTCCAGGAAAGGAGCTGCGGACAGCCTTGTCCGCGAGTTTCGTGGCTTTAGCCTAAGTTCGCGCGGACAAAGCTGTCCGCGCTCCTCCATCGGCCGGTTGTTGAATCAGCTTTGCTCGGGAACGTGCGCGGCCCAGATTGCTCTTGCCAGACCCTTGCCCGGTTTCATTCACTCTTGGCCGGTCGTCGGCGTTTCCCGTTGTTGTCCCGGGCGGAGAGTTCCGTTCGGAGCCGCGGCCGTTCCGAAACTATGGCGAATTCGAAAGGCAATTCCGGCCGCCGCGGCGTCCTTGCGGGCGGCAACTGGATCATCGATCAGGTCAAACTCATCGACGTCTATCCGCAACGCGAGCAACTCGCGAACATCCTCAGCCAGTCGCCGGGCACGGGCGGCGCGCCCTACAACGTGCTCATCGACCTGGCCAAGCTCGGCGCCAGCTTCCCGCTAATCGGCGCGGGCCTCGTCGGCAGGGACGGCCTGGGTCAGTTCATCCTCGAGGATTGCAAGCGCCACAAGATCGACACGAAATTGCTCCGGTCCACCGCCGAGGCGCCCACGTCGTTCACCGACGTGATGACCGAGCAATCCAACGGCCGGCGCACGTTCTTCCACGCCCGCGGCGCCAACGCGCTTTGGAAAGGCGACGATCTGGACTTCAAGAAAATCAAGACGCGTCTCTTTCACGTTGGCTACCTGCTGTTGCTCGACGAACTGGACGCTCCCGACACCAAGTTCGGCACCAAGGCCGCCCGGCTGCTGGCCGCCGCGCAGGACGCCGGACTCAAAACCAGCGTGGACGTGGTGAGCGAGGAGAGCGACCGCTTCGGGCGCATCGTGTCGCCGGCGCTCAAGTACGTCGATTACTGCATCCTCAATGAAATCGAAGCGGGCAAGACTGCCGGCTTCAAGATTCGCCAGCCGGATGGGTCGCTCGACACGGTGTCGCTCCGCCATGCCGCGGGCGCGCTGCTCCAACAGGGCGTGCGCGAAGTGGTGGTGATTCATTTTCCCGAAGGCGGCTTCGCGCGCACGCGCAAGGGCGAGGACGTCTGGCAATCCTCGCTGCAGTTGCCCGACAAATACATCGCCGGCACCGCCGGGGCGGGCGACGCGTTTTGCGCGGGGGTATTGCTGGGCCTGCACGAAGGCTGGGATCTCAAACGTTGTCTGGAAGCCGGCGTGTGCGCCGCCGCGGCGTCGCTCTCAGAGCCCAGTTGCACGGCGGGCATGAAGCCGCTGGCCGCCTGCCTGGCGCTGGCAAAAAAATTCAAGTACCGCAAGCCGCTGGAGCCGCAGGAGTAGGTCCTCCTGGAAGGAGACATGGGGTGACACGGTGGCGGCAACGGCGACTGTGTCACCTCATGGCTTCTTTCCCGTTCAGTCGCTGTCGAAGCGTGATCTTCCTCCAACGTTGGATCGCAGAAAGTATTGCGTATGCGATGGCCTTTATAGTGCTTCTCGAGAGTAAATCCCTGCAAACGAATTCCATCAAGCGTACCCTGAATGCCGGAGTATTCTCAGCGACTGCAACGTACCAGTGCGATGCCAGCGACTGCCGGAAGATCACGTTGCGAAACGGACGTGTGGTGACAACCACGTGCTTGGAGGTCGGGGAATTCGAGATAGTGGCTGTGAACCTGTTCGCAATTGACGACACTTGGCGTTTCGCCTTCGCGCTCAACAACGATCTGCCGAGAACAAAAAGCAAGAAGTACGCGAAACGGGTAAGGCCGTTCCTGCTGGCGACGCTGCCGAAGATCACTTGGCCGCAGCATTACCCCTATGTTTCGGACCCCTTCGTCTTAATGAACCTTCTTTTGGCCGGTCAAAAATCGCTACCGAAGCCAGTTTTGACTTCGTAGCTCCCTTTTGGAATACAAGGAAATAGGAATGGTTTTTCCGGGCGTGTAGCTGCTGCTTTACGCGGGTGACACCTGGCTTATTGAGCCTGGTAATTACGAACAGGTCATTGCAGTAGAAGCCAAGTGAAAGGTAATTCATGACGATTTCGACGTGCGTGAGCCGTTGGACTCCCGCGCTCACTTCGTCTTGGCACTTCACGATGAAAACGCCCTTTGTTTTCAACACGCGACACGCTTCGGCGGCAGCCTGGACGTAAAGTTCGAGCACGGCATCGTGCCACTTTTTCTCGAGTTTGGCCGGACGTTGCCCATTGCTGTAGTGATCGCGGAATGCGTCGTGCGTGCCGGCGCCAGCCAACGATTCGTCCTCTCGAAAAAGGCCCTCCATGTAAGGTGGGTCAAGTACGACGCAGTCGACGCTGCCGCTTTCGTATGGCAGGTGGCGAAAGTCAACGCCTGTTTTGAGATCCGATCGTCGGACGCTGTACTCACCTTCAGGCACTTGTCGCCAGAAAGCGCCCTTGCCGTAGGTAACATCGGCGACGGTCGCTCCTTTCGGGACATGGAGATGCAGTATCTTCGGGAACACCTCGGAATTGTCGCAAGCGTAGGAACTGAATACGAGATCCGTCGTGGCTTGTCCATCTGGGGACTTCCGCTTCCGTTTCCTATTCGCATGGACGGTTTCTACGAGCAGCAATGCTTGTTGTATCACTCTCACCTTCTACAGAAAGGCTATCCCATACGAAATACTTTTTGCCGCTATTTTTGCGAGGCCGTCCCGTCGGGCGACGGCCTTTCTCGAAGCGCCGAACCACAGTCTCATCCAGCAAGTGGTCCCTTCCGTGCTTTTCCGATGCCAACTATCCGCTGGCAATCAGTTGCCGAACCCGGACTGGGGTGATTCTGAGCAGTTCGGCGGCGCGTTTCGTCGTAATCAGACCCATCCGCTTCAAAGTGATTTACAGCATGCGTCGCTTACGCTCAACGCAAGTGTGTCTCAAGCTCGACTCTCGCCAAGCGATTGGTATTGCGGGAAAGCATGCGCCTCAGCTTCCGAAGCGCGGCTTTCTCCATCAGGGAAATGTAACCGCGGTGACAACCGCAGGCGATACTGATCTCAGTGTGCGAGAAGGTTTGGCCAGGCTGCGCAATCTGCCTGAGCACGAGCAAGCCTGCATCGATGGTTCCATCTTTCGGACAAGATTTCGTCATTCGCTTTGGCATTATGCGACACGGTAGTTTTTGCCGATTTAAGCGTCAAGCCTCTCAGTACACCACGTACACCACGTCGAACGTCGGGCTGTCCTCGCCCCTGCTTCGGCGGCGGTGGCAGACCCGCGTTTCTGAAATATTCGCGCGCCCGAGCAGAGAATGGACTCGATTCAATGAAGGTCCTTGGTGATCTTCGGCAGGCCGGCCCCGCAGCAGTCCGCTGCTGAGGGACGCCAACCTCTCAGTCGTCGGCTTCACCCAACAGGCTTGGAAAGGAAAGAAGCGTTTGCCCGTTCAAGGCGGCGCAAGGCCCGCTCCCGCCGTTTTACTTCCCCACGCAAAAGATCTTCGGCCGACCAGCTTTTCGCCTGCGCCTGCGCGGAAATCTCGAACAGCTCGCGGGCCAGCGCGGCACGGGCTTTTGCTCCTGGGCGATTCTTTGGAGCGGGCAGCAGGTTCGCCTTGCGCGCCTTCTTCACCAGTTTCTCGGCGCGGAGCAGCGCGGGGAGATGTCGCGGGATGCCGTCGAGCGCGCTGGGCCGCGCGTGCCGCGTTCCCTGCTTTTCGGCGCGCTTGATGATTTCCCACTGAGCCCAGACCTCGTTCACGGTCTTCGCGCGCGCGTCGGCGAAGACGTGCGGGTGGCGGCGCACCAACTTGTCGACGATGTGCCGGGCGACGCGGTCGAAGTCAAATGCGCCGCGCTCGCGCCCGAGCTGGCAGTGGAAGACGACTTGCAGGAGCAGGTCGCCCAGTTCCTCGGCCATTTCGTGATCGTCGCCGGATTCAATGGCGTCGAGCAGCTCGTACACCTCCTCGACCGCATGAAAGCGCAAGGTCCGGTGATTCTGTTCGCGGTCCCACGGGCAGCCCTGCGGGGAACGCAACGCGGCCATGACGTTGACGAGGTCGTCAATCGCGCGGCGCGTGGGGCGGAAGCGTCGTTGCATCGCCGGCTCAAAGGATCACCAGATCATCGCGGTGGATGACTTCGGCCCGGGGCAACTTGCCGGCGCGCAGTTCCTCCGCGCCGAACCGCGCAATGCCGCGCGCGAACTCGGTGCCGTCCAAATCGCACACGCGCACGACATCGCCGACGGCGAACGCGCCTTCGGAACGCCGGACGCCGGGCAGCAGGAGACTTTTGCCGCCCTCGCGAAGCGCCTTGCGGGCCCCGTCATCGACAAAGAGGGCGCCCTTAGGATGGTGAAAAAAGGCAATCCAGCGCTTGTGACCTTTCAGGCGGCCAGGGCGCGGCACGAAGAGGGTGCCCTCCTCCTCACCCGCCAGAATGACCTTCAACACGGTCGTCTTCCGGCCCGGCGCGATGACCAACGGGATGCCGCTTCGGATGGCAATTTTGGCGGCCTCAATCTTCGAACTCATCCCGCCGACCGCAGTGACCTCAGTCGCGCCGCCGGCCATTTTCTCGACGTCATCGTCGATTCGCTCGATCACCGGCAGCACCTTCGCAGACGCCGTGCCGAAACCCTTGATGACCCCGTCCACCGTCGTGAGAATCACGAGCAAGTCCGCCGGCAACAGCGACGCGACGAGCGCGGACAGCTTGTCGTTGTCGCCGAACTTGATTTCCGTCGAGGAAATCGCGTCGTTCTCATTGATGATGGGAATGACGCCTTTTCGGAGCAGGGTGACGAGCGTATTGCGGGCATTGAGATGGCGCTCACGATGTTCGAGATCGTCGTGGGTCAGCAGCACCTGGGCGACCCGGAGGTCGAATGACGCGAAGAGCTTCTCGTAGGTCGCCATCAGCCGCGACTGGCCGACGGCCGCGCAAGCTTGCAATTCGTCCACCGAGGCAGGCCGCTTTTCGTATCCAAGGACGCCCATGCCCGCGCCTACCGCGCCCGAGGTGACGAGCACGATTTCCCGGCCCGCGGCCCGCTGCGCGGCGACTTGCGCGACGAGTTGCTCCATTTGCGCAAGATCGGGCTGCTTACGGGCATCCGTCAGGATGCCGGTGCCCAGCTTCACGACCAGGCGGGTGATGTTCTTGAGCAGTTCGCGGCGCACGCGCGAAGGGGTTAGCACGGCGGACGGGAATTCAAAATGCAAATCTCCACCCACATTCGCCTTCCCGTCGCTGGCCGGGCCGTGACAGACTGACCGCCGCGACTATGAGCTTTTATGACAAGTTGAAATGGACTGACGACGGTCTCATTCCCGCGATTGTCCAGGAGCAATCGACCGGGCGCGTGCTGATGATGGCGTGGATGAACCGGGCGTCCCTTGAAACCACGCTCGCCACCGGCAGGACCCACTTCTGGAGCCGCTCTCGAAAAAAGTTCTGGATGAAAGGCGAGCAAAGCGGCCATTTCCAGACCGTCAAGGACGTGGCGTTCGATTGCGACGGGGACACCCTGCTCATCCAGGTCGAGCAGGCGGGCGCGGCGTGCCACGAGGGTTACAAATCGTGTTTCTTCCGCTCGGTGGAGGACGGCGGCGCGAACTTCAAGGTTACCGAACCGCAACTCAAGCAACCGGGAGAGATCTACGCAAAGCCGTGATGGACGATCCGGTGCCATTCGGCAGCCGCGCTTACTTCGTGTTCCTGGCCGTGCTCGTGGCCGGCCGCGGCGCGGATTTCCTCAGCACCTGGATTGCCACGCCCAACCTGGTCCTCGAGGCCAATCCCATTGCCAGGAAGTTGGGCTGGCGTTGGGGGCTGGTGGTCAATGGCGTGCTATGCGGTGTGGTCGCGCTGTGGCCGCTGCCAGCGGTCATGTTTTGCACGACAAGTCTGTTGGTCGCTTCGCGCAATTTTCAAGGCGCCTGGCTGATGCGCACCCTTGGAGAGGACCGCTACCGGCACTGGATGGCGGAAGCGATCGCCGAAGCGCGCCTGCCGCTCATGGTCGCGTGTTACGCGGCCCAGACAGTCCTCGGTGGAAGCGTCGGCGCGGCGCTCGTTTGGTTCAATGGAGACCAGCTCATTCCACTTGGTGTTGGACTCGGCATCATCGGCTACGCGGTGGCCGTTTCGATTTATTCGTTCGTCGCGCTGCGGCGTCGGTGCAAAGTAGCCGGGAAGGTTGAGTAATGGGACGGCCGCGGTTCGCCCATCACTCCATTACTCCACTCCCCCCGTTCTTCGTTTGATCTCCGTTGCCAGACCCGCTAAGAACACCCCGCTTATGTATTCGCCGTCGCTGGACGAATTCCAGCAACTGGCCGCGAAGGGAAACCTCATCCCTGTCGCGCGACGGTTGCTCGCCGACTTCGAGACGCCGCTTTCGGCCTACCGCAAGATCCGCGGCCAGGGCGAATCGTTTCTTTTCGAATCGGTCGAGGGCGGCGAGCATCTCGGCCGTTATTCGTTCGTGGGTTGCAATCCCCGGGCGGTTATCCGCCAGATCGGCGCGCGCATCGACGTGCTGGAAAATGGCAAGGTGGTGGACAAGTTCGCCGTTTCGCCGGAACCGCATTCCGATGGAGCCAAGTGCGTGCGCGACGGGCTCGAGGTGGTCGAGCAGGTGCTGAAGAAATATCGCGCCGTGCCGGTCGCCGGGCTGCCGCGCTTTACTGGCGGCGCCGTGGGGTTCATCGGCTACGAGTTCATCCACGACGTCGAGCCGTCCGTGCCGCGCCCGCCGCACGACGCGTTACGGACACCGACGATGGTTTTCCTAATCGCCGACGAACTGCTCATCTTCGACCGCGTCGCGCAGACCCTCACCGTTCTGGTCAATGCCGTCGTCGATGAAGCCGCCAGCGCCGCCGAGGCATATGAAAACGCGGTCGGCGAGATCGAGCGCCTGGTTTCCCTGTTGGAGCAACCCATCCAGTACACACCCGTCACCGTGCCGATGGAAGTTCCGAGCGTTCCGTTCGAGTCGAACGTCGACCGGGAAGAGTTTTTCGCCAACGTCGTCAAGGCCAAGGAATTCATCACGGCCGGCGACATCATTCAGGTCGTCGGCTCACAGCGTTTCAGCACGCCGGTCAAGGCGGCGCCCATCGACGTTTACCGCGCCGCCCGCAGCATCAACCCCTCTCCTTACATGTTTCTGTTGGAGCTGGACGGCCTGGCGCTCGTGGGCGCGTCGCCGGAGATTCACGTGCGCTGCGAGGACGGCAAAGTTGAGATTCGGCCCATCGCCGGCACCCGCCGCCGCGGGAAAACCCCCGCCGAGGACGCCGCGCTCGAAGCCGAACTGCTGGCCGACCCCAAGGAGCGGGCCGAGCACGTGATGCTCGTCGATCTGGCCCGCAACGACATCGGCCGCGTGTGCGATTTCGGCAGCGTGCAGGTCAAAGACCTGATGATCATCGAGCGCTACAGCCATGTGATGCACATCGTGTCGCAGGTCGAAGGCAGGCTCGGCGCCGGCCGAACGCCCTTCGACCTCATGCGCGCGACCTTCCCGGCCGGGACGCTCAGCGGCGCGCCCAAGATCCGCGCGATGCAAATTATTTCCCAACTGGAGCAAACCACCCGCGGCCCCTACGGCGGCTGCGTCGGCTATTTCAGCTTCAATGGCAATCTCGATTGCTGCATCACGATTCGCACCGCGCTGCTCAAGGACGGCCATGCCTATGTCCAGGCCGGCGGCGGCTGGGTCAACGACTCGACGCCCGAAGCTGAGTACCAGGAAACAGTGAACAAATCCAAAGCGATGCTGAAGGCCGTTGCGCTCGCTGAGACCTTCACCGCCGCGCAGTAAGGAGCCTCCCATGAAAAAGTTCCTCATTGGTTTTCTGCTAGGAGTGGCTGCGGGCGCCGTCCTGCTTTGGTATTTCCAACGCGCAAAGACCAAATCTGAACTCGACGAAGCCCGAGATCGCGTTACCTACGCCGCCTGGAAGGCCGGCAAGTCGATCAAGGAATTCGTTGAGGAGATCAAGGTAGAGCTTTCCCGCTCCGGCCAGGTGGTCCGCGAAAAATCCGCCGCCGTGGGCAACGCCGTTTCCGCCACGACGATTACGGCGGCTGTGAAAGGCAAACTTCTCACGGAATCCGGCCTGCGCGGGGTGAGTGTCGAAACAACGGAAGGCGTGGTGACTCTGACTGGCTCGGTTGCATCACACGAAGACATCGCGCGCGCGATGAAACTCGCCCTCGAAACCGACGGCGTGACCAAGGTGGTGTCCAAGATCCAAATCGCCGCCACCAAATAATCGCAAACGCCCGGTCGGATTCAAGGGCCGGCCGATGGAAGGAGCGCGGACAGCTTTGTCCGCACGAATTTGAGCTATCGCCAAAAAACGCGGACAAGGCTGTCCGCGCTCCTTTCTTGAATCCGTCTTGCGTTGCAGAGTCTAGGCGCGTTTGGTCGCTATGCGACCCGTTCTCAAGCGCCGCGGCTCCCGCGCGGTGCGGGTTCGGCTTTCCGCCTCGCCTTTGGCGGGCGAGTCGGGGAGAATGGCAAGCGAGATGAGGCGCCGGCGAATCATCTTGCTGCTCGCGCTGGCCGCAGTGGCGGCCGGATTCCTCTTGTGCTGGCCGCGCGGGCCGAAGGAGCCGGTGTACCAGGGCAGGCTGCTCAGTCAGTGGCTTAAGGAAACGCTCGAGGTTCCGGGCACCCAGAAACGAACGCAGGCGGAGAAAGCAGTCAAGGCCATTGGCACGAATGCACTGCCCTTTCTGTTGTACGAATTCTCCCGACCGCTACCGCTCAGGATCGAATCGTTCAACCTCTGGCTCTCGGCGCACAGAATGAGCTTTCTGCAACTCAGTTCGGGCCGCAACCGCAGAGACCGCATTAACAGCGCCGCCGGAGGACTTCAGATATTAGGGCCGGACGCCATCCCCGCCCTTCCGATTATGGCAAGCTACCTCGACGATTCATACAAGAGCGCGGTCGCCACCGCCGTGATGAGTGGGTGCGGAGAGCCGGGGCTGCCCTACTTGCTCAAAGCCATCGCCTCGACAAATGAGCAAACATTCCTGGCGGGGGCGCAGGCACTCGGCTGGCTCGCCGCGGAGACTGAAGCTGCCATCCCTCACGTCATAGGCTTCCTGGACCATACGAACTACGACGTGCGATTCAAAGCAGCCTCGGCCCTGCGCTGGGCGAAGCAGCGGCCAGACCTGACGATCCCGGCCCTCATCAAGCGACTTTCCGATCCCAGTGGCCGCGTGCGCGGGGCGGTAGCAGTTTCATTGAGCGAGCTAGGGCCAGCCGCACGTCCCGCCGTGCCGGAGTTGTTGCGGCTCATGAGAATTTCCGATCCCAAACTCGCGAGTGAGGCGAGCAATGCGGTGTTCAAAATCGATCCCGCCGCTCTGCCGTCGCCTCGGCCGTGAGCCGCGCACCTCACCGTAGCGCGCGGAGTCTCGCCAGCGTTTGGAGGGTGGTGACTGTTTCACAACGTTCCCGCGAGTCCCTCGCGTAGCGAGGCCCTGATGGTAGCCGTGGGCTTCAGCCCACGGTTTGGGCCAGAAAAAAGGCCCGCGTCGCGTAGCGACGCTTGATGGTTCGCGTGTCGTCCATCCGTTCAAGCGTCGCTACGCGACGCGCTCGTTCCGACATCTCATCCGTGGGCTGAAGCCCACGGCTATCTTCAGGAGGTCGCTACGCGACCTCGATGCCGCGCGACAAGCCTCTCCGTCTGGCGGCCGAGTTCCAGTGCGAGCAAGCCTCGCTCTTTGGCTCGCACGCCCCTTGAGTTCCCCGCGCCCGTGTCCTAACCTCGCCCCGTGCTTGCGCTCCGTTTCTTCGCCCTGCTCGCCTTCGCGTGTGCGCTTGCGGGCGGTTGCTCGACCGCCCCGCGCGTGGTCAAAGTCCTGCCGCACTTCACGGACGCCGAGGGGCGCGTGGCCCTCAGCCCGAGCCTTTACGAACGCGACGCTTATCAGGCCAAGCTCCGCACCCATCCGGCTGAACGCGGCGGGCTACAATTTGACATCCAGTGGCGCGCGCCTGATACCGGCCGGCTCAAGCTTCTCGTCGAAATGCGCGGTGCCCTCAGTAACCGCGTCACTACCGCCCGGCTCGAACTGCCCCTGGCCACCGGCGGCCGGTTCACCCGCTGGTCCACCGCAGCAGTCCCGGCCGCCGACTATCACAAGTTCGGCGAGTTGACGGCGTGGCACGTCACGCTCTGGAACAGCGCGACCCTGCTGGCCGATCAGAAGTCGTTTCTTTGGTAGGGGGAGCTATTCGTAGCGAGGGGCACCCGCCCTAGTCCTCGCTTGCAATCCATGACTTTGGATTGCAAAGTGACCTGCATGGACAACAACTGGGCCGCTGAGAATCTCCAGGTCATCCGCACGCTCATGGAACGGTCGGCGCTGTACCGACGGGCGCTCGCGCCAGTCATGCTCGTGAGCGGCGCCATTGGCACGGCGGCGGGATTCGTTCCGTCCTTTGTCCGGATCGATACCAACCGCGCGTTTGCCGTCTACTGGCTGGCCGTCAGCGTCGTCACAATCGCGGCGGCGCTGCTGCTGGTGCGGCGCCAATCGCTCAAGGCCGCCGAGCCTTTTTTGTCCGTGCCGACCAAGCGCGTCCTGCATGCCCTGCTCCCGGCGTTCCTCGTGGGCTATGCGGCGGGCGTTTTCAACGTGCTGAACGAGCATCTGTGGCGCGCCGGGCTGTTGGCGATGTTTTGGGTCATCGTCTACGGCTGTGCAATTCATGCCGCCGGCTTTTTCATGCCACGCGGGATGAAACTCTTCGGCTGGCTTTTCGTGATCGGCGGGTGTGCCATCGTTTTTGCGTCACAAAGCTGGCCGGAACTCCGCGCGGCCGAGGCCGGTCACTACATCATGGGAGGGTTTTTCGGGCTGGCCCACCTGGCTTACGGGGTCTATCTCTACTTCACGGAAAAGCGATCCGCCTCCGCGTGAACCCGGAACCGTTCCTTCAACTCGACCGCGTCATCCACGAGAAAGGGCGCCTGGCCATCATGTCGCTGCTCGGCGCGTCGGCCCAGCTCGCCTTCACGGAAATGCGGGAAACATTGGGGATGACCGATGGAAACCTCACGACGCACCTGCGCACGCTCCACGAAGCCGGCTACGTCGCCGTGACCAAGGCGTTCCAAAGCGGACGCTCCATCACCACGTACGCGCTGACCCCGGCTGGCAGAACTGCCTTCACAAACTACATCAACCTGCTCGAGCAAATCGTCCAGCTGACGAAACAAAAATAGTTCCTCAAGATTGAACGTCCTGGTGCCGATGTGGTCTGTAACTTTGTGATACAAAGTAAATGAATATCCTCCGCGCTACCCAGCTGGGCATGTGTTTCGGCGTCCGTGACGCCATCGCTCTGGCCCTTCGCCAGCCGGGGCCGGTCACGATTCTGGGCGACCTTGTGCACAATGAATTTGTCCTCCAAAGTCTTCGTTCGCAAGGAGTAAAAACCGAGCACCAGGTCGCCAACGTGACCACGCCCACCGTAATGATCACCGCCCACGGCGCGTCGCAGAAAACGATGGACCGCATTCGCGATCGCGGGTTGGGGGTCGTCGAGGCTACCTGTCCGCTGGTCCACTTTGCCCATCGGGCGGTCGCTGAACTGGTCGCGCAAGGCTTTCACCCGGTCGTGATCGGCAGGCGCGAGCACGTCGAGGTGCGCGGGTTGACTGAGGACCTCGCCGAGTTCGACGTGGTGTTGACCGAGGAGGACGTGGCCGGGCTGCCGGCGCGCCCCCGCTTCGGCATCGCCGCACAAACGACGCAACCCATCGACAAAGTGCACCGGCTGGTTTCACTCATCCGCCAACGCTTTCCTGGGTCGGAAGTCCGGTTCGTCGACACTGTGTGCCAGCCCACGAAACAGCGGCAGCTCGCGGCGATCGAACTGGCGAAACAGTCCGAGGTCGTCATCGTCGTCGGCGGCGCGCACAGCAACAACACCCACGAACTCGTCGCGACTTGCGGCCGGCATTGCGCGCGCGTGCATCACGTTCAGTCCGCCGACGACCTGCGCGCGGACTGGTTTGCCGGTGCAAGCGTAGTGGGGATTACGGCTGGCACATCGACGCCGGACAGCATGATTGACTCCGTCGAGCGCTGGCTGAACGACTTCGTTCAATTCCAGGAGAACTTGGCGCGGCAGGTTGCGGAAAGCGCCGCATGAGTGCTGCTTCAGTCAGCCTGTCTGAAGTGCCGGTGCTCCTGCGGGGCGAAGCGCGGCCCATCCGCGGCTGGATGGAACAGCGGAGCGCCCCGCGTCTCGGAATGTGTTTGGCGGTCGTCATCGTGGGAACGGGCGCGTTCGGCGCGGCGCTCGGTTCGTGGCGCGCGCCCGAACAGGCGCTCTACACGGCGATCAAGCTGCCGCTCATCCTCCTGCTCACCGCGCTCGGCAATGGCCTGCTCAATGCCATGCTCGCCCCGCTGCTGGGCCTGAATATTTCCGCGCGCCAGTCGCTCCTGGCCGTGCTGCTCAGTTTCACAATCGCCGCGGCGATTCTGGGCGCGTTCAGTCCGCTGCTCTACTTCATGGTGTGGAACACTCCGCCGATGTCCGCCGGCGCCGGCGCGGCGTACTCGGCGCACAGCCTGATTCTCGTCACCGAAACGCTTATCATCGCATTCGCCGGGGTCGCGGCAAACGTGCGCCTGGTGCAGCTCCTTCGCGAACTCAGCGGCAGCCGCGCCATCGCGCGCAAGGTGCTTTTCGCGTGGCTGGCCGGGAACCTGTTCCTCGGCAGTCAGCTTGCGTGGATTCTCCGGCCGTTCGTCGGCTCGCCAGCCTTACCCTTGCAGTTTCTTCGGCCAGACGCGCTGCACGGCACTTTCTACGAATCGATCTGGCGGGCTGCAAAGCACCTGTTGTTCCCCTGATTTTCCACCCTCGAAAACCTCAACTCCATCACGCACCATGAACGACCTCACTCCCACCCCTCCGCCTCTCCCTCCCGCACTCGCGGCTGCGGGCGCCCACAGCGGCGCTTTTCCGCTCGACGATGCACCGGAGGATCGCGCGCCCATTCCCGGCGTTGCCGGCGCGGTCGAGGCGATGCTCCGCCAGCCCCGGCGCATCGTGTATCACTTGCGCCAGCCGGGGGCGGGCGGATTGATCACCGCGATGCTGGCTGTTGCCGCCTTGTGCAGCCTCGTTTACGGCGTCGTCGTCGGCACGTTCTCGGGCGGCGACCAGCTTTGGATCGCGCCGGTGAAGATCACCGTGGGCCTCATGTTCTCGGCGCTGATTTGCCTGCCGAGCCTGTACATTTTCTCGTGCCTGAGCGGTTCGCAGGCGCGGCTCGTCGAGATTGGAGGGTTGCTCGCGGGCCTGCTGGCGCTGCTCAATGTTCTGCTCCTCGGTTTCGCTCCGGTGGCGCTGGTCTTCTCGACGTCGACCGGGAACCTCGCCGCGATGGGCGCGCTGCACCTGGCGTTCGGTCTGATCGCGACCGGCTTCGGCCTGCGCTTTCTCAACGCCGGCGTCGCCCAACTGGCCGGGCGCCCCGCCGGCTCGCGCGTCTGGGCCCTCATTTTTCTTCTGGTGCTCCTGCAAATGACCACTGCGCTTCGGCCCATCATTGGGACCGCGGACACGATGCTGCCCGGGCTGAAAGAGAAGAAATTTTTCGTCGCGCACTGGATGGATTGCCTCGCCGCGCCGGAGAAGTCGAAACCGGCCGGAAACGAAGTTCAACGCTGATTGCTGCCCATGAACCTCCCGTCTGTAGCCGCCGACGTGAGGAGGCGGATTCGTGTAAATGGCGACACTTCCGCCTCCTCGCGTCGGCGGCTACTAACTCAAGGACGACTTCTATGAAACGCTGGCTCGACTACTTCCAATACAACCGCGACCACCGCTTCGACATCCCGTGGGAACGCAGCGCGCATCCCGATCCGTGCTTGCGCGGCCCGCTCATCGCCTCGCTGCAGCGCTTCCAGGTCGGCGAAAGCGGCACCGGCTCGCACCTGCGCGTGAAGGCCGCGGCGACGAACGACCCCGACTACCAGGCCGCGCTCGACCTGTTCATCAAGGAGGAGCAGGAACACGCCCGGCTCATGGCCGAAGTGTTGCGGCGCCTCGGCGCGCCGCTGTTGGGCGACCACTGGAGCGACAGGATTTTCGTGCTGCTGCGCCGCCTCTTCGGGCTGAACCTCGAACTGCTCGTGCTGTTGTTGCCCGAGATGATCGCCAAGCGCTTTTTCCGCGCGCTCCACGATGGCACGCACGATCCCGTGCTGTGCGCCGTCTTCGCCCAGATCGTGTACGACGAGGAAGGGCACCTGGGCTTCCACACCGATTACCTTCAGCACGCCTTCGCGATGCTGCCGCTGTGGAAGCGAGGCGTCCTGCGCGCCGTATGGCGGGTGGCGTTCCGCGTGGCGTGTCTTGTGGTGATGTTCGATCACCGCGCGGCGTTGCGGGCAACGGGTGTTTCGTGGGCGAAGTTCTGGTGGGACTGCGGGCTGATTTTCGATGAAGTCGCCGCGAGGATTTTCAGTTGCGCGCCGACGCCGGTGCTCGCGCGGCCCCTCCTTCAGCGTGCCTGACGTGGTTCTCTCCTCCCATGCGAGCCTTCGCTCAAGTCCCCGCGCTTCTCCGCGCCGAACCGGCGACGTTGCGCGACTGGCTGGAGCGACAGCGGCTCTCTCGAACGTATCTCTGCGTCGTTACCATAGTCGTTGGCGCGGGAATCTACGGCGCGGTGATGGGCTGCTGGCGAAGCCCTCTCCAAGCGCTGTTCACCGGCGTCAAGCTGCCGTTGCTCATCCTCCTCACGACCCTGGGCAACGCGCTTCTCAACGCCATGCTGGCCCCGTTACTCGGGCTGAATCTTTCCGGCCGCCAGTGCCTGACGGTGATTCTGATGACCTTCGCCATTGCCGCGGTGATACTTGGGACGCTCGCACCCGTGGCGGCGTTCGTGGTGTGGAACACGCCGCCGCTCACTGCCGCCACCACGCTGGCATCACCGGAGTACGGCCTGATGCAGCTCACACTCTTTGCGTTCATCGCGGGCGCGGGTGTGACGGGCAACGTCGCGCTCGAGCCGCTGCTGCGCGAGTGGAGCGGCGGCGCCGCCGTCGCGCGGCGCGTGCTCTGCGCGTGGCTCGCGGTGAACCTCCTTCTCGGCAGCCAGATTTGCTGGGTGCTGCGCCCATTCATCTGGGACCCGGCGCGGCCCGTCGAGTTCCTCGGACCTGAATACTTTCGCGGCAGTTTCTACGAGACCGTCTTCGAGGCGGCGAGGAGGCTCATCTTCCCGTGAAATTGAATCGGGCCATTTTGACCACGGATTTCACGGATGACACGGATGGAGACCTTTCCATCCGTGTCATCCGTGAAATCCGTGGTGTTTCAACGATGCGATTAGCATGAACCCATCCTCCACTTCTCCGAATCCGCCAGCCAACTGGCCGAGGCTTTTCCTCCCCGTCTTCGCAGTGGCTTTCGCCTCCGCCATCGCCTGCGTGTTGCTCGGCGCACGGATTTTCCTCTCCGGTTCCTGGCGTCAGCTTTACCTGCCGTGGAACTTGTTTCTCGCCTGGCTGCCGTTGGTCTTGGCGTGGCGGGCGGCATGCGCGGACACGGAATCGAGTCCGGGCCGCTGGCGCTTCCGGGCTTACGCGCTCGCCTGGCTGCTCCTGTTTCCGAACGCGCCCTACATCCTCACCGACCTCGCGCATCTCCCGCCGAACTTCCACGGCCACTTCTGGGGCGACCTCGTGCTGATTCTCCTGTTCGCGCTAACCGGGCTGGTGCTGGGTTTCCTCTCGCTTTACCACATGCAGATGCTGGTCGCCCGCCGCTTCGGCTGGGTGACGGGCTGGCTGTTTGCCGTGGCGGCCTCGGGGTTGAGCGCCATTGGCATCTGCATCGGCCGCTTCCTGCGATGGAACAGTTGGGATGTGCTCTTGAATCCCATTGGCCTGCTTGCGGACATCACGCGCTGGCTCGTGAGCATCCCGGCGTCTCCGCGCTTGTTCCTGCTTCCCGCTTTGTTCGCCACCTTGCTCTTCGTCGCCTACGTCCTGCTCTATGCGGTGACGCTCCTGCCTTCACCGCCCATCGTCGCGAAGCTCTCCACTTCCAGCTCTTGAAACCGACGCGCGCCGTCCATTCACTTGTTGCCCCCGGCCATCTGCCAGGCCGAGGCAACCGCCAGAACGACGAACACAACGTCCACGACGCCCAGCGTATCCATGACGGTAAACTCAGAGCCGGCGGCCAACACGAAGCCCATCTTGCCGATGGCGATCCCGATGAGGCTGAAAATCGCCGCCATGGCCTGAAAGATGGTGCCGTTGCCCCGTCCGAGCTTGGACACCGCGAAGCCGCACAGCAGCCCGATGCCCCACGCCACGTAACCGATTTCCCGTTGGATGCCGATGGCAAGGCCCGCCCACACCCCGCCCCCGATGAGCGCCGCGATGCCGCCCGCGATCGTCGCGCGCAAGAGGCGTTGTCCATCGGAAATCTGGCCGGCTTCGGCGCCGTGGGCGCGCGCGGCCACCATTATTTCGGGCGACGCTTGGATGGGCCCGGCGGAGCGCATCGGCATTCCGGCGGGCGCCGCGGGCGCCGCGGGCACGGGATATTGCTGGAGGAACGTCGGCAGCGGAATCCAGTCGGGCGCTCCTTCGTACCAGACTTGGGCCGAATCCGGCAGCGAACCGAGCCGCACCATGTTGTGCACCGCGTCGAGAGGGAACGGCCCAAGCTGCTGGCCGTTGTTGTAAACACTGATTTGCATAAGCGACCTGGGATGGAGTGTTTGTGTTGGACTTGGAAGAACGCTACCCAGCCGTTCAGCCGAATGCAAGACTGCATGAAGGACAGGATGGACATTCGGATTGACGGCTCCCGAGGAGTTGATACCATGCCCGCCGTGAATCCGAGCAGCTTTCGATATTACCGCTGGTGGGCCGGGGCGTTTAATCGCCCGGCGAACCTGCGCCCGGAGCTGCTTTAGGGAGTTTTGAATTGAAGCACCAGCCGCAGGTTGACCACCTGCGGTTTTTTTTTGACCCATACTTATGATTATCGTTCTCAAGCCTGGCATTGGAAAAAAGGACGAAGCCGCCGTCCTCAAGGAAATCCGCCGGCTCGGCTACCAGCCGCACGTCATGCGCGGGGTGGCCCGGACGGTCATCGGCGCCATCGGCGATGAACGCACCCACAAGAGCCTCGAGACCCTGGCTTCGTGGGCGCAGGTCGAGAGCGTCATGCCGATCCAGAAGCGCTACAAACTGGTCAGCCGTGAGGCGCATGGAAGGGCCTCAACCATTGATGTGCGCGGCAACGTCATTGGCGGCAAGAGGGTCCAGGTCATGGCCGGGCCGTGTTCGGTGGAAAGCGAATTGCAACTCATGACGACCGCGCACGCCGTGAAGAAAGCAGGCGCAACTATTCTGCGCGGGGGCGCGTTCAAGCCGCGCACGTCGCCCTACGAATTCCAGGGTCTGGGCGAGAAGGGCCTCAAGCTGCTGGCCAAGGCGCGCCAGGAAACAGGCCTGGCGATCATCACCGAGCTTCTTTCCGAGCAGCAGGCCGAATTGGTCGCCGATTATGCCGATATCCTCCAGATCGGCACGCGCAACGCGCACAACTTCCAGCTCCTCATCGCCGCCGCCAGGACTGGCAAGCCCGTGCTTCTCAAGCGCGGGCTCTCGATGAAAATCGAGGAATGGCTCCTGGCCGGCGAATACATTCTCGCCAACGAAAACCCGAACCTCATGTTCTGCGAGCGCGGCGTGCGTACTTTCGAAACCTTCACCCGGAACATGCTCGACCTGTCGACCATCCCCATCATCAAAAAGGAATCGCATTGCCCCATCGTGATCGATCCCAGCCAAGGCTCCGGCCGTGCGGATCTCGTCGCCTCGATGTGCAAAGGCGCCGTCGCGATGGGCGCCGACGCGCTGCTCATCGAAGTGCATCCCAATCCGGCCGAGGCCTGGAGCGACGGCGCGCAGCAAGTGTCGCTCGAAGGCTTCGCCACGCTGATGGAGGAACTGAAGCCCTTCATCGCGGCGGCGGGGCGGGAGTAGCTGCGCATTGGCGATTGCGGATTGCGGAATGACTGGCGCAAAGTTCGCGCGTGTCTTCTGCCCCGAAGATCGATCCGCAGCGGCTTCAGCGCGCCTTGCAGCGCACGATGACAGCGCTCCTTGAAGCGCGCTCCACTGAAGGCCACTGGACCGGCGAGTTGTCCAGCAGCGCCCTGTCCACCGCGACGGCCGTCACGGCATTGACCATTGCGTCGCGCGAATCCGAAATCCGAAATCCGAAATCCGAAATCGCAATTGGTCTCGACTGGCTCGCGTGCCACGCCAACGCCGATGGCGGCTGGGGTGACACCACGAGAAGCCTGAGCAACCTGAGCACGACCGCGCTCTGCTGGGCGGCGTTCGGCGCCGTGCCAGGCGCGGATGAAACCCATCGCGCCGTTGTCCAACGCGCCGGAGATTGGCTGAAGCAACACGCCGGGGGCCTGGAGCCGTCGACGCTGGCGCCGGCCATCATCCGCCGCTACGGAAAGGATCGGACGTTTTCCGCGCCGATTCTGACGATGTGCGCCCTGGCCGGCCGGCTCGGCCCGGGACGCGAAGCGTGGCGGCACATCCTTCCGCTGCCGTTCGAGCTGGCGGCCTGTCCACATCGATGGTTCGCGGCGCTGCGGCTTCCCGTGGTGAGTTATGCGTTGCCGGCGCTCATCGCCATCGGCCAGGCGCGCCATCATCACCGACCGACACGGAACCCGCTCACGCTCGTGCTGCGCCACGTCACGCGGGTGCGGACGCTGCGGGTGCTGACGGAGATTCAGCCCTCCAACGGCGGTTTCCTCGAAGCGACGCCGTTGACGAGCTTTGTGGTGATGAGCCTGGCCGGCAGCGGGCAGGCAGGGCATGGGGTCACAAAGCGCGGGGTGGAATTCCTCCTGAAATCCCAGCGTTCCGACGGAAGCTGGCCCATCGACACGAACCTGGCGACGTGGGTGACGACGCTGGCGGTTAATGCGCTTGCCGATCGCCGAATGCCGAATGACGAATGCCGAATGACGAATGCCGATTCAATGGGAAGCGCTGAGGCCGGCAAATCGACACTAGGCAATTGGCAATCTGCAATTCGCCAGTGGCTTCACTCTCAACAGTACCGCACTGAACATCCCTACACTCACGCCGCACCGGGCGGCTGGGCCTGGACGAATCTGCCCGGAGGCGTCCCGGATGCGGATGACACGGCGGGAGCCGTGCTGGCGTTGCGGCAGCTCGGGCGAATTGATGACGAGACACGCGCCGCGGCGTTCGCCGGCATCGATTGGCTCTTGAATGTGCAAAATGCCGACGGTGGCATCCCGACATTTTGCCGGGGCTGGGGCGCACTGCCATTCGACCGCAGCAGCGCGGACATCACGGCGCACGCGCTGCGAGCGTGGCTGGCGTGGTTCGATGACGCGCCGGCAGCGATGCAGCGGCGCATCGTGGCGGGCTGGAACCAGGCCATCCGCTTTTTCTGCCGCACGCAACGGAGCGATGGGGCATGGCTGCCGCTGTGGTTTGGAAACCAGTTCGATCCGGAAGAGACCAACCCGACCTACGGCACAAGCCGGGTCCTGAGAGCGCTGGCAGCAGGCCTGGAGTTTTTTGCGCAGCATGAAGTGCGAAAGCCCTTCATTGAACAGATGAGGTTTTCCCTGGATGTGCAAAATCGGGCTACAGGGTGGCTCGTGGGCGCACAGCGGCCCGATGGCGGTTGGGGGGGCGGGGGGCAATATGGCGCCTCCGTCGAGGAAACCGCGCTGGCCGCCAAGCTTCTTTGCACCAGCCTGAACCCGTGAAGGACGCGCTGAGCCGGGGCGCAAACTGGCTCATCGAACGCATCGAGTCCGGGGAGTGGACCGAGCCGTCGCCGATTGGATTTTACTTCGCCAAACTGTGGTATTTCGAGCGGCTCTATCCGCTCATCTTCACGGTCGGCGCGTTGAGGAAGGTGGCAGCTGCCGTTCACGGAGAGAATTGAGCGGTGTGGGAAAGCAAAGAGTTCATCGCTACGTTCGGTGGAACGAGCAAGCACAGGGTTTCGACAGAATGGTCTTTGGGTTAGGGAGGCTTTGAGGGCTGAAGGCCTGTCCTGTGACAGCCTGGGCTGGAGCGAGTCCGCGAGCGCAGGCCCAGGTCAAAGGCACCCGCACCCTTTACAAGGCCTGAAAGACCGTCACTCGGCTCAGCGTTGGGGGTTTGGAGTTCCGAGTTCCGGGTTCCGAGTTCCGGGTTTGATCGGAACTCGGAACCCCGAACTCGGAACTCGGAACTCGGAACATAGCCAGAGGACCTGGGGCTGCGCGCTCCACCCCAGGCTGTCACATCCCAGGCTTTCAGCCCAAAGCACGGCTGGTCCACTGCGTTCTCATCCACCGAAAACAGCAGTCGAAAAAACCTGAAGCCCCCGCCTGGTCTTGCGACCGAGCGGGGGCCAAAGTGGGGGTGGGAGTTCGCCACGCTCTCTTTCCCATGCCGACATTAGGCGCCTGTTGGCTATTCGGCTGCCGGCTTCCCGACGCTATTCTCCACGGCCAATGGAGTTCATTCGGCCTCGTTAGCAGGGCCGTCCAGCGGCTCGCGCTCGCTGGAATTCGAGTGAGGCCTCTTGGCCCGCTTGGGCTGGTGGTTGCGCCACCGGCCTGCGAACCAGGTAAAGACACGTTCATGATTTGGTTTCCGCGTCTTCACCACTTGCGCGGGGTCGGCCACCGCTTTTGGCGGTGCGTTGGCCCCGTGCCACGGGTCTGACCTCTGACCTCTCAGGTTGCCTTTGGCTCACGAGCCAGCGGTGCGTCGTTTCACGCATCGCCGGCGCTCCGGAAGGTTTAACGAGTCGGGCCGCGACCCGAATCCTTCCCGGATCCGGAGGCTCTCTTTGTCCGCCTTTCGGCAGATTTCGCAGGCGGGTGGATGGGTATCCCCCCCGCCAGAGCACTCCGCTCCGTGCAGGCACACAGTAGCAACCATTCACTCTCTAGAGTGACTGCGATTCACCCGGGCCCGAAACCAGCCCGTGTTACTTGAATCGGCTCGGAACGGTTTCTCATCGTGCCTCGCCGCGCGATTCCATTTTCGCGATTCCGGCAGCGCGCGAACACCGCCGGAGGAACCGGTGAATCCTGCCTCCGCCTCCCGCGCCTTGCGGCCCGGTGCTTGGAGGGGCCGGACCAGCCAGCCTGGTCCTGCCTTTCCCCAGTTGCCTGGGATTATCTTCGAGACTGCCGGACGCAGATTGTGATCCGTGTCCGGAGGTCTCAGTGCTTTCAATGAACTGCCGACAGATTAACAGAATCAAGCGAGGCGACAACCGATTCTTATGCACCGTTTTATTCACAACTGGCGACTCCGCGCAGAATGCGTGCATGTCGAGAAAAACCAATGAACACAGGCGTTCGGCACGGTCGTTTCCCGAGTTATTCACGCCCGGAAGAAAGCTCCGCCCGCCGCTGTGCACAAGTTTCCCTTGCCCCCGATCGCAAAAACTTCGGCAATTCACTCCTCGCCTGAATTTCCGGATTTACTTCGACCGGAAAAATACCCAGTATTGTGTAACACTTGGGCAAGAAACGCGCCGCGCCCGGCCAATCCGAATTGCCAGATGACAAAGCAGTCCAATATTCCCAAGGCGACGCTGATAGCCGCGACTTGGGCCGCGTTGCTCCCGTTGGGGGCGTTGGCTCGCGATGGCATCCAGCAGGAGGATCGGGCGCATTGGGCGTTCCAAAAGGTCACGCGGCCGGCGGTGCCGGGAATTCAAAATTCAGAATTCAAAATTCAGAATCCGGTCGATGCATTCATTGCGGCGGAATTGGAGACCAAGGGGATCGCACCGTCGCCAGCGGCGGACAAAATAACACTGTTACGTAGGGCGAGCCTCGACCTGACGGGTCTCCCGCCGACGCCGGAGGAGCTCGATGCGTTTCTCGCGGACAAATCTCCGGGGGCTTTTGGCAAGGTCGTCGACCGCTTGCTGGCGTCGCCCCGCTACGGAGAACGGTGGGCACGGCACTGGCTGGACCTGGCGCGCTACGCGGAGAGCGAAGGTTTCAAAACCGACGCAACGCGCCCCAACGCCTGGCGCTACCGCGATTACGTCATTCAATCGCTCAATGACGACAAACCCTACGACCGCTTCGTGCAGGAGCAAATCGCCGGCAACGAATTGTGGCCCGGCAACGCCGACGCGCAAATCGCGACGGCGTTCAACCGCCATTACGCCGATGAAAGCAACGCGCGCAACCTCATGCAGCGACGGCAGGAAATTCTCAACGACATCACCGACACCGTCGGCGGGGTGTTCCTGGGCATGACTTACGCGTGCGCGCGCTGCCACGACCACAAGTTCGAGCCAATCCTCCAGGCCGATTACTACCGGTTGCAGGCCTTTTTCGCGAACACTGCGGCCAAAGACGACGTCCTGCTCGTCCCGGCCGCCGAGCAACAGCGCTTTCAGGAAAAGCTCGCCGTATGGGAAGCGAAGACCAAGGGCATCCGCGAGCAGATGGAAACCCTCGAAGCGCCGAAACGGCGCGCCATCGAACGGGACTACTTCGAAAAATATCCGCCGGAAATCCAGGACGCATGGAACAAGCCCGAAAGCGAGCGCACACCCTTCGAGCGGATGATGGTCTGGAAGGCCCGGCAATATCTCGATCCCAAGTCGCAAGAGTACATCGCCGATCAGGAAGCCGTGATGGCCAAGCTCAAGGGCGCCGAGTCCAATCGCTGGCACGAGTTGAAGGCGCAACTGGACGCGTTTGCGGAATTGCATCCCAGAGCATTGCCGACGGCCTCGACGATGATTGACATCGGCCGCGAAGCGCCCAAAACGTTTCTGTTGAACAAAGGATCCTACGAAAAGCCCAAGGACGAAGTCGAGCCGGGCCTGATGCAGATTCTCCCCGCCAAGCCGGCCATGCCGATGCCCGTGGCAGCAGGCGAGACGACGGGCCGGCGCGCGGCGCTGGCGGCGTTGCTCACCGCGCCGGAAAACCCGCTGACGGCGCGCGTGATGGTCAATCGCGTGTGGCATTACCACTTCGGCCGCGGCCTGGTTGGAACGCCCAGCGATCTGGGCCTCAAAGGGGACCGGCCGACGCACCCGGCGTTGCTCGACTGGCTGGCGGCGGAATTCGTGGAGCCAGTTGAAGCGTTCAAGCGTTCAAGCGTTGAAGCGGCTGCCAATTCAACGATTCAACGATATAACGATTCAACGATTCAACGATTCAACGATTCAACGACAGCGCGCCCTTGGTCCTTGAAACACCTCCACCGTCTCATCATGACTTCCGCGGCATATCAGCAGTCCTCGGCCCACCGCGAAGCCGCGGCGAAGTTGGACCCTCAAAACAAACTGCTTTGGAAATTCCCCCGGCAACGGCTGCAAGGAGAAGTCATCCGCGATTCAGGGCTCGCCGTGGCCGGGCTGCTGAACTTGAAGATGGGCGGGCCGAGCGTCTTTCCTGAACTGCCCGTTGGCATGACGCAGCCGCGCGGCGGCTGGAAAGTAAGCGCGGGCGAGGAACAGAACCGGCGCAGCGTCTACGTCTTCGTCCGTCGCAACACCCGCTACCCGATGTTCGACAGCTTCGACGACGCCGAGCGGCCGATGGCAAAAGAATTTTTCAAGAACCACCGCAGCATCCTCGCCGAGCTCGACCGCGCCGGAGAGAAACTCGTGCTGCCTCCGCTGCTCTCCGAGGACGCTGACCGCGCGCACGCCGCAACGCTTGTCGATTTCTGCCACATGCTGATCAACGCAAACGAGTTCGTGTACGAAAACTGAGCCATGCAGACCAACGCGCTCAAGCCCATCACTGCGCGGGACTTCATGGAACTCCCGGAAGGCCCTCCCTATTACCAGCTCATCGAAGGAGACCTGTACATGAGCCCGTCACCGAATCTGTTTCATCAAGACATCGCCGGCAACATTTACCACCTCATCCGCTCGTACCTCGGGAAACGCCGCGTCGGCACCGTCCACATCGCACCCTCGGACGTGAAACTCAGCGAGTTGAACGTCTATGAACCCGACGTGTATTTCGTCGCGAACTCCCGCAAATCCATCCTGACCCGGCATGGGGCCGAAGGCGCGCCCAATCTCGTGGTGGAAGTCCTCTCCCCCAGGATCGCCAAGCTCGACAAAGGGGCCAAGCGAGTCGTCTATGCCCGCGCGGGGGTCGAAGAATTGTGGATCGTCGATCCCGAAGCCAAGCGCGTACATGTTTATCGCCTGGGCGAATCGGCGGACGAGCCGGTCGGCACTTATGGAGTGCGGGGAAAGATCGAATCGCCGCTGTTTCCCGGTTTGAAGATTCCCGTCGCGAAAGTCTTTCAGCAATGAACCTCCTTCGTCTGCCACACGTCCGGCCTGCCACTTCCCGCCGCGACTTCCTCCTGCGCTCCGGCGGCGGGTTTGGCGCCCTCGCTGCCAGCTATCTGCTCGGGCTGGATGGCATCCTAAGCCGCGCGCAAGCCGGTGCCGCTCCGACGAATCCGATGCTTCCACGACTCGCGCATTTCCCCGCGCGCGCCAGATCCGTCATTTGGCTCTTCATGGAAGGGGGCCCGAGCCACATCGACCTGTTCGATCCCAAACCCGCGCTTGACCAATTGGCCGGCCAGCCGATGCCCGAATCCTTCGGCCGCCCCATCACTTCGATGGGCACCGCCGGCAACAGCCTCATGCCCTCGCGCCGCCAATGGCGCCAGCACGGGCAGAGCGGCCTATGGATTTCCGACTGGTATCCCGAGGTCGCCCGACACGCCGACGACCTCTGCGTCATCCGCTCCTGCTTTGCCGACGGCCTCAACCACGTTGGCTCCGTTTGCCAGATGAACACTGGCGACATCCTCGCCGGCCGGCCCGCGCTCGGCGCCTGGAGCATCTACGGTCTGGGCACCGCGAACGAAAATCTGCCTTCCTTCGTGATCATGACCGACGACGCAGAGGTCAACGGCGGCCCGAAGAACTGGAGCAGCGGTTTTCTGCCTGCCGTCTATCAAGGCACGCAATTTCGCAACGAGGGCACGCCCATCTTCCACCTCGCCCCGCCCGCGGGCGTCAGCCCGGAGCAGCAGCGCAGCAAGCTCGATTTCCTGGCGAAAATTAACCGCCACTTTGGCGCCGACAAGCCCGAGGACACCGATCTGGAAGCCCGCATCGATGCCTACGAGCTGGCCTACCGCATGCAGGCCGCCGCGCCCGAAGCGGTCGAACTGGCGCGTGAATCCGAAACCACTCAACGGCTCTACGGCCTCGACCATCCCGACACCGCGAAGTTCGGCCGCAATTGCCTGCTGGCCCGGCGCCTCGTCGAGCGCGGCGTGCGCTTCGTGCAATGCTATTCTGGCAGCGGGTCGGGCTGGGATGCCCATAGCGACCTTGAAAAAAATCATACGAAGTATTGCCGCCAAACTGACCGGCCCATCGCCGGGCTGCTCACCGATCTCAAGGCCCGCGGCTTGCTCGACGACACGCTCGTCATTTGGGGCGGCGAATTCGGCCGAACCCCATTCAACGAAAAGGGCACCGGCCGGGATCACAATCCGTGGGGATTCACGATCTGGATGGCCGGCGGCGGCGCGCGCGGCGGCCAGACCGTCGGCACGACCGACGAAATTGGCCTGCGCGCGGTCGAGGACAGGTCGCACGTGCACGACATCCACGCCACCATTCTCCACCTGCTGGGAATGGACCACCTTCGGCTCACTTATCTCCACAATGGCCGCGACGAGCGCGCCACCATCAACGGCGGCGAGGTCATTCGCAAAGTCCTCGCCTGAGCCGAGCCCCGCCTGACTGGCGAAATATGCGAAAACGAGGAAACGGGAAGACGAGAAGACGGGAAAACGGGAGGACGGGACGTTGTCAGGGAAACGAAGTGAAAGGAGGGAGAATAGCGCCCCTCCTCTGTTCATTTTAGGTTCTCCCGCGCCTCCTGCTCGCTTTCCCGTTTTCCCGTCTTCTCGTTTTCTAGTCTTCCCGTTTTCTCGTCTTCCCGCCTTCCCGCCTTATTCTTCTGCTCTCAAACTACCGCCACCGTGTTCTCCAGCCCTCCCACGCCGCTGATCGAGATGCGCACCACATCACCCGCTGCCAGTGAGAACGAATCCGGCGGCACGATGCCCGTGCCCGTCAGCAGCACCGCCCCGTGCGGAAACGACTGGCAGCGGAACAAGTAGCCGGCCATCTCCTCGAACGGCCGCTTGAGCCGGCCCGCCGACACTTCGCCCTGAAACACCGCTGTGCCGCCACGGCGGATTTCCAGCGAGATCTTCCACGTCCGCGCCTCCGACTCGGTCGCGCCCACGCGCACGAACGGCCCGAGCGCGCACGAGCCAGTGTAAATTTTCGCCTGCGGCAAATAGAGGAGGTTTTCGCCTTCGATGTCGCGCGAGCTCATGTCGTTGCCGACTGTATAGCCGACGATATGCCCGCGCGAATTCAGCACAAACGCCAGTTCCGGCTCCGGCACGCTCCACCGCGCGTCGCTGCGGATGCCCACGGCGCCGCCCGGCCCGATGACTTTTTCGGGCATCGACTTGAAGAACAACTCAGGCCGCGGCGCGTCGTAGACTTTGTCGTACGCCGTCGCGCTGAATTCGCTTTCGTCCATCCGCGCCTTCTTGCTGCGCAGATAGGTCACCCCCACGGCCCAGACCTCCTGCTGTTCGAGCGGCGCGAGAAGCTTCACGTCCGCCAGCGCGAACCGCGGCAGATTCTGGACCGCCAATGCGCCGAGTTGCGCCGCCAACCCCTCGAACTCGAACAGGCTCGTCAGCCGGTCGATGCCCTCGGCGGACAGATCGAGGATTGTGTCGTCATCCCGGACGAGACCAACTCGCGGCCGGCCGGGGCCTTGTTGGAAGCGGCAGAGTTTCATAAGTGCATCACATGTAGGTGATGCCGCCGCGGTCGAGCCGCCGCAGGCAGTCCAGGAGCAGCTCTTGTTCGTTCACCCGCCCCTCGCCAGTTCCAGCCTCCGTCGCAACAACCAGTTCACTTCGGCTTCATCGGCATCAGGATGCTGCACGCGGATGCCTGCGCGGGCCATTTCGCAAGCCAAGTCGTGCAGCCGGAGGGCAATTTTGATGCGCTCCTCACACGTCATCTGCCGGTAGCGTTCGATTTGCATCCGAGTGGCGGCTTCGGGGCTCACGGTGAAAGCGTATCGACGAAGGCGGCCTCGCGCAACTCGCAACCAACTTTCCAGCCAACAATTGTGCAATCACGGCAGAAGATTCGTCTGCCATCTCCCGAAGGGAGATTTGAAAATAGCCCACGCTTTCAAGCGTGGGACTGTGTGAGAGAGACCTCCCGTCCCGAAGGGACGGCTGAATGACTGCCAGAAAACTGGGAACGGGAGCAGACCTAAGGCATCCGAGGTCTTCGACCGTCCCTTCGGGACTTATACAACAGGGAATCTGGACCCGGCAGTGAACTGCCGGACTACTCTCGACTCTCCCTCCGGGAGACGGGAAGCGTCGGCTAAAACTGTCCAAACCCCAATCGCGGGCGAGATGCCTGCGGAGCGAAGCCAGACGCCTGCACTGCTACCAAGTCCGCGGCATTGTGGCAGGGTCCCGATTCGACCGCGCCGCGCATGAAGTCTCAATGATGCTTGCCTGTGCGCGCCCGATTTGCCACACTCTACGCACGCTATGAGTCTCCACCACTACCCGCTTTTTCGGGCCCTTGCGTGTTCGCTGGGCTGTTTGTTGTCATTCATTCCTGCCGTCCTGTTGGCAGCCCAAGGGCCGCCTATTGGGCAGTGGGACTGTGTGCTCAGCGGCAAGGAGCAAGGCGTGGCACACCTTTTCTTCTACCCTACAGGCACCCTCGCTGGGCGCGGCACGATCACTGGACGCGTCCTTTACACTTACTCCGGGCGGACGACCGGCATCTTCACCAATGGCGGGGTGCTCTACACAAACATTTTCGGCGGAGCCCAAATCGAGGGCAATTGGTCGTACGCGAGTCCCACGACCACCAACCGCATTGTCGGCTTCATCAACCTGCTGTCCACGCAAGCTGGCAGCACGCAACTCATCACCAATGCCCTGAGCTTCAATGGCACAGCGCGAGCATCGAAACTCACGCTGCTGGCGCGCGGGTACCCGGGCCAGGTGATGTTCCTCGGTATCCCCTTGCAACAGACCAACGACTTTAGCGGCAGCTATTATGCCATCGGGCGCAAGCAAGGCGCCCCTGCCCCCTTTGTAGAAGCGTTGGACCTGAGGGCAGTGCAGGAGTTCGAGAACGTAAGCAACACCATTGTCACGCCTTTCGACTGCTCCACCACCAACGTCACCATCATCACGAACTACTTCTTCACCATGAGCACCACCGTCGTTACGAACGAGTGCATCGCGATCAACGATCCCCTTTCCACAAACTATTGCGTAATTACGAACACCACGGTGGCGACGAATCTCTCGTCCACTACGGAAGTGACTATCACCCGTCAATTCTGCTTGAGCACCAACACTGTTCTCCAGCAGAAATACAATCCGTACCCGACCAATTATTACCACGTTCAGGGAAGCGGGCCGGCCTACCAATACACGGGCCAACTTTTGATCTCCCGTCAGCGATACGCCGCGTTCTACCAGGTGCAGGGTGTCAACGACCGTTTCGTCACCGTTTACGCCGGGCCGTTCAACCCGTCCACCGGCCGGGGTTCGTTGGTCGGCACCGACGGCGTGAACCGCAATATCAAATACACGATTTACCACGGGCCTGTCCCAGGCGTGCCGTAGCAGCCCGGCAAAAACGCCCCTGCTTCAACGCGCAGGCGCCGGCTTGCCCGTCGGAAGCCCCTTCGATAACGTCGATGCAGCGCCGGCGGAACGTTCCGCCGGCATCCGCGCGATGAAAATCATCACCGACGAGCGTTGCACCGGCTACTCGGCGCCGGGACACCCGGAACGCCCCGCGCGCGTCAGCCGCACGCTCGAAACGCTGCGCGCGCAGACACGCCTCAAGATTACCTGGGCGGAACCCGCCGCCGTGGAAGACGCCGCCCTCCTTCGCGCACACACCCAGGAATTTCTGGCTCGCGTTCAAGCCGCCGCCGAAGATTTCGACGGCGACACGCCGGCGCATCCGAACATCTTCGAGCACGCGCGTCGATCGGTCGGCGGCGGGTTGCAGGCGCTGGCCGGCGCGAGACGGGGGGAGAGCGTGTTCAGCCTCCTGCGGCCGCCCGGGCACCATGCGACGCGCGATCGCGCGATGGGCTTTTGTTATCTCAACTCCGTCGCTATCGCCGTCCTCGAAGCGCTGGCGACCGGCGCGAAAAAAGTCGCCGTGTTCGATTTTGACGTTCACCACGGCAACGGCACGGAGGCCATTCTCGTCAACTATCCGGGCGCGGTGTTCTTTTCAATTCACCAGCATCCGTGTTACCCCGGCACGGGCACGGCCAACGTGAGGAAGAACTGCTTCAACTACCCGGTCGCGCCGCGGACGCCGCGCGAGGAGTATCGCAAGACGTTCGAGCGCGCGTTCGCCGAACTGCGCAAGGCCAAGCCCGACCTCGTGGCCGTGTCCGCCGGCTTCGACGCCTACGCGCGCGATCCGCTGGCGCAGGAGACGCTGGAGGCGGAGGATTACCACTGGCTGGGCGAAACGGTGCGCAAATTGGACGTGCCCGCATTCAGCCTGCTCGAGGGCGGCTACAGCAGCACGCTGCCCGAACTGATTCTCGCGTACCTGAGTGGGCTTGAGGGAAAATAACGGTGTCTCCGCCTCATTGCACTGGCCGCCAGCCCGGCACGCACCCGTTCAGAGCACACTTCGAGAAGTGTGCTCAATCGAGTCTGCAAGGCCCATGCGTTGATTCGGCTATTCCGAGGAACCAGAGAACGAATGTACTGAACGGTCGGCTACGCCTTGTCGAAACAATCGAGGATCGTCTTCAAGTGCAGCAAGGCCATGCCGACGGACTCGGGGGCCGAGTTGGGATCGTCTTCGTTGCCGGCCATGAGCGCTTCGACGACGGCGCTGAGGATGGGCCACTGGTTGTAAGTCGTCGCGAGCCGTTGCATGCCCTCCTGATAGTCCATCTCGGAGCCGGCTTCGAGTTCTTCGAGGAATTGCACGTTGAGGGCTTCGGCCGCCTCGATTTCCTCCTGCGTGACCTGGCGCATCGGGCCGCGGCCAGCAGACATGATTTCCCACAGGATCAGCCCGATGAGCAGGAGATTGCCGCGCTCCTCCTCCGGCATGAGCAACTCCTCAACGGCCATCAGGTAGGCGCCGGCGATTGGCTGCTCGGCGAGCATCTTTTGTGTGAGCTGCTGGATGTCTTCGGGAGTGGACTCGTTGATGCGCTTCCAGGTCCGGTCGATGATCTTGCCCGAGATCGTGTTCATGTCGCGTTCGAAGTGCGTAACGAAATCAACTTAGCAGCATGGCGAGCCCAGGGGCACGAAAAAAATAGATTCGTCACGGATTTGCGGGGAAAGGGAGCTGAAGCAACGGGTTCAAAGCTCAACGCTCAAAGCTCAACGCTCAAAGTTCAAAGTTCAGAGTTCGAAGTTCAAAGTTCAAAGTTCAATACAAATTCCAAGGTCCAAGGCTCAAGCTCCAGAAGGAGTCGCAACCCGGTTTTGGAACTTGGCATTGGTGCTTATCTTGAGCTTTGAACTTGGAGCTTCCAGACATTCAGCCCTTGCCGGCTTTGCGCGACTTGACGAATGCCTGCAACGCCTCGGGACTTTCCTCGAAAAACGACGCCAGGTCCGACAGCACGTCAACCGTCTCCGGGCTCAAATGATGTTCGATGCCTTCGATGTCGCGCTGCTGTGTGCGGGCGTCCAGACCGAGCACGGAGAAAAATCGAGCGAGCGTGGCGTGGCGCTTTTGGATGCCCGCGGCCACCTGGCGGCCCTTGCTGGTCAGGATCAGACCGCGGTATTTTTCGTACTTCAGGTAGCCCAGTTCGCCCAGCTTCTGGACCATGCTCGTCACGCTGGCGCGCTTGACGGCGAGGGAATCGGCGATGTCCACCACCCGCGCGTAGCCTTTCTCCTGAATCAGCGCATGGATGCGTTCCAGGTAATCCTCTGCGCTCTGGCTGGGTTGGCGGTCGGGCATGCGCGGGCACTAAATCACAGCGGCCCGCGGACTGGCAAGCGCGGCACGCTGCGGTCCAGTGTAGCTGCGACCGTGAGGTCACGGGGCGGCGATATTGGGCGTCGGGCGCTGGAATCGGCTTCGTTCCCACAGGAGCATCCAGCCCGCGACCTCACGGTCGCAGCTACATCAAGCGGATAGCGCGATCGCGATCGGCGATGAAACCGCGACCACGTAACCATTGCCAAACATTTTCCCGCAAGCTTACACTCCTCACATGCAACGACTGTTCGCAGTGGCCTTCGCGGCTCTCCTTGTCTCCTGCACCGGCGCGCGCGCCGCCGCGCCCGACGAACAATACGTCGAGCTTTACGGACTCATCCAGGAAGCCGACAAATTCAATGCGGCCGGCCAAACGCGCGCTGCCGTCACCAAGTATCTCGAAGCCCAGGTTGGCTTGAAGAACCTGCGAGCCGCCTTCCCCGATTGGAACCCGAAGATCGTCCACTTTCGCATCCAATACATCGCGTCCAATCTGGAGCCGCTGACGCAAAAGCCCGCGACGGCTGTTGCCGGCGCGACGCCCGCGACTCTTTCGCCCGGCCAGGCCCTGACGAATCAGCTTCTTGGATTGCAGGAGGACATCACCCGCCTCGCCGGCCAGAACGCGCTGCTCGAAGCCAAGCTGCGCGAGGCGCTCACCGTCCAGCCGGCCTCCTCCGACCCGCGGGAACTCGCCCGGGCCGAGGAACGCATCAAACAGCTTCAGAAGGAGCGCGACCTGCTCGCCGCGACACTGGAACAATCCCGCACCCAACTGCCCGCGCCGTCCGGCACGGCCTCCGAGAAGGAGCGGCAAAGGATGGATGAGCTTTCGAAACAGCGTGTCACCCAGTCCGCGGTGGCCGACGTGCTCCGCAAGCAGAACGAAGATCTCCAAAAGCAATTGACCGACGCTCTTGCAAGGCTCAAGCAGGGCGGTGGCGCCGGAGCGTCGCTTGCGCAAATCATGGAGTTGAAGGAGAGCGTCGCGATGCTCCAGGCCAGCAACCGCGTGATGCAATCCGAGCAGGTCTCGATGGAAAACAAGTTGCTCGACTGGGTGCGCCGTTACGGGACAACTGCGACAGCGCGCGAGAAGCAATGGGAAACCCAGCTCGCCGCCGCCCAGGCCGAAGCGGCCGCTGCCAAGAAGGAACGGGATGAACTTATCCAGAAGTTGAACGCCGTGACCCGCGAGTTGAACCAGCGCCTGGCCGCCCAGCCCTCCGGCCCCCCGAACGCCGAACTGGAGCGCCAGTTGGAAGCGCTCCGCGCGAAGGTCCAGATTTTCGAAGCCAAGGCCGCGCCTTACACGACCGAGGAACTCGCCCTCTTCAAGCAGCCGTTCCCGAAGGAAACCACCTTCGAGACCGCCAAGCCGGCGATCGCCGCCGCCAGCACGCCATCCGCCGCGAAGAAGCGCGATGAACTGCCGCCGGGCAGCGGCCCGCTCATTGCTGCCGCCGAGCGCGCCGTCGATGCCGGCCGTCTCGACGAAGCGGAGCGGCGGTTCGCCGAGATTCTCCGCCAGGATGAGAGCAACGTTTACCTCCGCTCGCGCCTGGCCGCTTTGCAGCTCGACCAGGACAAGCTCGCCGAAGCCGAAGCCAACCTGAAGCTGGCCCTCGCCGCCGACCCCGAGCATCCGCCCAGCCTGTACAGCATGGGCACCTTGAAATTCCGCCAGGAGAAATACGACGAAGCCATCGAAGCCTTGAGCCTCGCGGCGAAATTTCGGCCGGACCGCCCGGACACGCACTACATGCTGGGCCGCGCGCTGATTGAGAAGGGCAACCGCGCCTCCGCCGAAGCTTCGCTGCGCAAGGCCGTCCAGCTCAAGCCCGGCTGGGGCGAGCCGCATTATCAACTGGCCGTGCTCTACGCGACGCAACAGCCCGGCTTTCCCGAGCTGGCGCAATATCATTACAAGAAAGCCATCGCCGGGGGCATCCCGCGCAACCTGGAACTCGAGAAGTTCATGGAGAAGCCGCTCGCGGCGAAGGTGCCGTAGGCAGTGGCTGGGGAGAAGGATGAAGAGTAACGGTGCCTCGATGTTTTCGGTCGAACAGAACGCGTCATTCCAGCAGTGCTCGGGCTGAAAGCCTGGGATGTGACAGCCTGGGGTGGAGCGCGCAGCGCGCAGCCCCAGGTCCGCTGACGCCGAGAACTCCTCAGCCCTGTAAGGGCGTTACCACAATCGGAGAGCCAAGGGCCGGCCTTTCAGGCCTTGGAGAGGGTGTTGGTGCCATTGACCTGGGCCTGCGCTCGCTGACTCGCTTCAGCCCAGGCTATCACAGGACGGGCCTTCAGCCCTCAAGCCAGTTCAACCACAAAGCCCACGCTGGCGGGATCCTCCGCCTCCTCATTCATCATTCCTGGAGGACTTTCACTGAACGCAGGAAGAATCGGGCACCCACGGCAGTCACCCGGAAATCCGACTGGTCGTTTTGCCGACCCTCGAAACGCGCGTCATCGAGCAGAAACCTGGCTCTGCGCCAGCGTTGCGTGCCTTTGAGATTCACTCGTTCCTTGGATTGCGTGTAGGCGCCAAGAGACCGGTTCGACTCTTCGTGGCTGTCATAATCGAGCCGGAAATGCCCACCCGCATCAGCATCGAAGTATTCGACCTCGACGATGACGAGGTTAGTGAGATGGCCTTTGAACGCCGGATCGATCCTGAAGTAGGCATAGAGCTCGGGCCGGCCCGGGTAAAGTTGCAGCGCGTGACATTCGAGGCCCCCAGCAAGGCTTGGTTCGGTGGCGCCATCGTGCTGCTGGTTGGCCGGAACCAAGCCATCCTGGGTCACTTCCTTGCCGAGTCGAACCCAGCCCGAGGCGGGCTCAGTGTTTGCCGTACGGGCGGTCCGCAACGGCCCGAACAGGAGCAGCAAAGTTACGAGTAGCCCGAGGCCCACGAGCGCGGCGCCACCGACAATGGCAAGCCGCCATTTGGTCTCGCGCGACAGGGCCGGACGTCCCGAGGGGAACTCGGCGTCTGGCGATTGCGACCGTAGCGGTGGTGCTGGCGTGTCCATGAGCAATACGGCCTGACGGGCACACGGTCAGGATCCAGGGGGCGTGCGTTTCATGCAATTTCGAGCTGATTTCCGAAATCCCGATAATTGAGGCGAAAATCTAGCGGTTCGGGGCACGGTTCGTTGGCGCACCTGGACTGCTGTCATCCTTCACGGGAGTTGAAAACTTCTGCTTCAGCCGTTTGATGACCCGCTCTCGCTCTTCCAGAAAAGACTCCCATCGGTATCCACCGGGCGACAGGCTGCCCTCCAAAGCCAGCAGCCCTATCACGGCCCAATATTGGACACCTGTCGATTCATCATCCAACGCTTTCACGAAATAAGGCTCGGCTCGAGAGTCACGCAGGTACCCGAGGCGCTGGAGCGCCTGGGCTTCTCTGCCATCATTCCGGGGATCGGACTTCAATGTCTCAACAAGCCAGTCAAAAGGCTTCTTTTCGTTGTTCCGCTTCCACCACTCTCGCCAGAACTCTCGTTGAAAAGTTCCCCAGTCAGTCCCGTTCTGTCCAAAACAACACCAGGAGTGACTGTACCCGGAAACCGCAGCCAGAACCTCGCCGATTTCCCAGTTCTTGCCGGTGCCTGACTTGTCGGAAATCTGCATCGCATACACCAGTTCTCCCGCTCTGCTCGGTTTCCTGAGAATCATCTGTTCCAAGCGCTCTCGCGCATCGGATCCGTGGTTTTGCACCTGCAGCAAGTCAACAAGGATTAAGGTAATCTCGTCCTCGCGTTCCAACGGGAAACGTTGGATGGCTCGGGTAGTCGGCGAGCGGTCTTCGTGGTTCCGCAGGATGCTCTTGACGAACTCCAGTGAGCCTGTGGTGGGAATGCGGCACAGGCAGTCCACCAGGGCCCACCGTTTCTCCGCTTCGGCCCGGCGGTAAGTCTCGATCAGGAAAGGCACCGCGTTTGATCCGTGTTTGGCGATCCGGGCGATGCGATCCTGAGGGTTCCACTTGTGCTCCAATCCGGCAAGCAACTGGTCAATGTCGGCTTGAATCTTATTCGGTACCTCGGCCAGCCCAGAAAACGCACTAACCATGCTGACGGTCAGAATCCAGCCACAGAGCGGGAGACGCCGATAATTCATAGGTCGCGCAAAGGGAGGGCAACAGGAATTCGGCAAGGTTTTCACGGTCTGAATTCTGTTTGTAGTGAAAAGCTTGGGCTTGGAGGACGGCCATGTCTAGCGGTTTCTGGAGGCAATAAAACTGCCTGAGACTTGGCCTCAACCCCCATTCGAGGATTACAACCCGTAAGGCTCACAGAGGTCTCCAAACAAGGGATATTGGCTTTGTCGAGGGGACTTCGGGGTCCAGGAAATCCCCTAAGAAATTCCCCTGATGCGCCCAGTGTTCGCGCTGGGCATTGCCGCACTTGGCAGCCGCCCATTCGTACGCTACAAATAAATATGCCACCCAGTGTCGCAAACGCACCGATCCCGCGTATGAAGCGGAAACGCCTCTCCGCGAAACCGCCGCCATCCAAACGCGGCGGGCAGCCAACCGCTGGCAAACCGTGGCTTGCGGTCCGCAAGGCCAAGGTTGCCCGCGCCCGCAGGCTGCTGGCTGATCCGAATTACCCCTCCCCCAAAGTCCTGGACTCCGTAGCCCGACTGCTCGCCAAGCACTTGCGGCCGGGCGATTGATTCTTTCGGACGGCCTGCCAACGGCCCAGTCAAAACACTGTAGCGGCGCTCTGTGAGCGCCGCAGGCCGACCAAACTCCTCGGGTGTTCTCGGCGGTCACAGACCGCCGCTACAACGTGGGGCGAGCGCCCGGCGAGCCGGCGTTTTGAAAGACTGTCAACCGGGCGCGCGCCGCGAGTCGAGGATCTGGCGGACGAGCCCGAGGAGTTCCTCGTTATCGAAGGGCTTGTGCAGAAACGCCACACCTTCCAGTCCGGTGACGCCCTCGCTGGCGAAGTCGTGCAGGCCGCCGCTCAAGAGCACGACGCGGGCGTGAGAATCGATCTCGCGAATCCGCAGCAGCGCGCCGTGTCCGTCCAATCGCGGCATGTGCATGTCCAACACCACGAGGTCGAATCGCGGCGACGCCTCGCGAAACTTTTCGACCGCCTCCGCGCCGTCTTCCGCCATCGTCAGGTCGTAACCCCCAATGCTCAGGATTGCCTTGATGGCCATGCGCACGAGTTCTTCGTCGTCGGCGACCAGAATGCGCTCGCGGCGGGCGGATGAGGGCGTTGCGCCGGGTTTCATGACAATTCAAACCTAGCCAAATTCAATTCAATCTCAAACTCATGTTAAACTCATATTTTAGCCTCAGTTCCTCACTCCCCGCTTCTGGACGCAATTCAGTTTTTGAGCACCGGTCAAGACCGGCGCGCCTCCAACGTAGGGCAGGCGTCTCGCCTGCCCTGGCCGCGTAGCGGCCAAACCGGGACGCGCCTTCGGCGCTGGGCAGGCGAGACGCCTGCCCTACGTTGGCGGTTCACGGGCAGAGCGCCGTTGACAGCCTCAAAGCCGAAAAGGGATAGTGCGCCGCGGCCGAAGTACCCGGCGCCCCGCGTTCCCGGTGGTCCGAGGCCTGCGGAAGCATTAGATGGACGCCCCGACTGACGTTCTCCTCCAGCACTGGCCCGGCGTGCTCTTTCGCCAGGCAGCCGACCTGCGCTTCGAGTTCCTCAGCCCGCGCATCGCCGACTGGACCGGCCATCCGCCCGAGGCGTTCCTGGCCCGGCCGTCGCTGTTCTTCGAGTGCGTTCACTGGCGCGACGCCGACGTGCTTCGCGAGCACTTAAATCCTGCTGGCTCTCCAGCGGGCCGCTCGGCGCGGTTTCGCTTCCGCCACTTCGCGACGGGGCGCGTCACGCACGTCTCTGAATTCCGCCGCGTCATGTTCGATCCCGCCGGCGCCGCGGGAGGCTGGGAGGGTTTCTGGCAGGACGAGACGCGCCTGGCGCTCGCGGAACGGCGGTTGGAATCCGCGGCGTGGAAGGAAGCTCTTTCGGAGCTCACTGGCGGATTCACGCACGACTTCAACAACGTTTTCGGCGCTGTCCACAGCTTGAGCGACTCGTTTCTCAGCCAAATCGAACCTGGGCATCCGTTCCATGAGGGCCTGGCGCTCATGAAGCGCGACACCCGGCAGGCGGGACAACTCGTCCAGCGTCTCCAGCAACTCCATCTGACGCATGCCGGCCAACTCGCCTATCACGATCTCAACGCCGCCGTGACAGAGTCCGCCGAACTTCTTCGGCGCGGCCTGTCGAAGCGCGTCGAGATCGTCACAGAACTCGCCGCGGCCCAGCTTCCGATCCACGCCGATGCCGTCTCGCTCCAACACGTCATTGTCGCCCTCGTCCTCAATGGCGCTGAGGCGATGTCCGGCGGAGGACGGGTAGTGTTGCGCACGCGCTCGCTCGTTGAGCCTCGGCCGCCGGATCGCTTCGCTGGAACCTGGCCCAAGTCTCCCTCCGTCTGGCTGTCTGTGCAGGACGCCGGTCCCGGCTTCGCGCCGCCCCAGTTGGCGGCGATTTTCGAGCCTGGGTTCACGACGCGCCCCGCGAGCCTGGGCATTGGACTGGGCCTCCTCCACGCCCGGCGTTTCGCCGAGCGGCATCGCGGGGCCATTTCAGTGGAAGCCGTGCCCGGAGTTGGGGCCACGGTACACCTCTGGCTGCCTCAATCCGATTTCACGGAGGCCGACGGGGCGGCAAGCGACTTCGCGACGCGCTCTTGCTCGATTCTCCTCGCCGGCCAGCCACCCGGCCTGCTGGCAGAAACCGCCGACTTCCTCAAGAGGCACCATTTCCGGGTTGTCATGGCCGACGAAACGACACTCGAACTTCTCTCCTCTCCCGATCACGACATTGACGCCCTTCTGGTCCGCGCGGTGCCCAACGACATCAAGACACCGCGTCTCGTCGATTTCATTCGCCGGCATCGTCTTCCCGTGAAAGTGTTCGTCCAGCCCGCGGGCTGCGCGGTTGATTCGCTCGATCCCGGGCTTATTGCCAAGGCCGACGCGACGTTTTCCGAAGACCTGGCCGAAGCACGCCTCGTCGAAAAGCTGACGAAGTCGCTGTCCGGCGCCTGACACCCAGCGACGGCTCAACGGCCTGTCATCGATTTGGGCTTCTCGTCGGGGAAGTAATACTCGACGTAGCCGAGCAACATCACGTCGGCGGTTTGCGGACCCCAGCGGACGGTCTTGGTCGGGTCCGGGTTGGCGGAATTGTTCGCGCTGTTGTCGTACCACCCGGTGGCCCGAAGGCGTGCGCCGCGGGGGAGCGTAGGTGGTTTGGCGTAACGATAGGCAAGCTGCCAGTTGAAGTCGTATCGCGGCACGTCCAGCAACGTCTTCCTCGTGTCGTCGGCGAGGACAGCCTTGTAGCGAAACGCCTTCCCGCGAACGTGCATGTGCGGCATGAGCGCGAGTAATTTTGCCTCTTTGAGGATCGGGATGCCCGCGTGTTCCTCGTGATTGTCCGCGCCCGGCGGGATGCTAATGAGAGGATTGACCAGTCCGATGACGCGCACCACGTGCGTGGGTGGTTCCTTGGCGAAGATCATCCCCAGACGCACCTAGCTAGAGCTCATCTCATAAATGCCGTGGTAGGGCGCGTCGCTCCGGGCGCGCCGTCGCTCGAATTGGAAAAGGACTGGCTTTCCTTGAAAATCGGACACCTCGGCGCGCGCAGACCGACGCGCCCTGCCAATTATGAGATGGCTTCTAATCTCTGACCACGGATGGCGCGGATTTCGCGGATGGCAAGAATGGAACGAGTCACATCGGTGAAATCAGTGTCATCCGTGGTCAAATGCTTCACGGCTAGAGTCCCGCGCTCGAGGGGGGAGAAGGTTGGGGCGAGGGGCCGCCTGGCTCGCTGCTTCGCAGCACCACGAGTTTGCCACCACAAAACAGGAGAAACCGTTTAATCCACGCTCCGCAGGCATGCTCGCAGGGCAGCGCCAGTCGCTTGAACCGCATCACCTCTCGGCACTGGTCCATGAACCGCGGCTTCGGATTGGGGATGAACCGGGCTTGCGCCCCGGTTGGCCGGGGCTGGGCGAAAGGCGCGCGCATGAGTTAGGCCAAACTGTTCCTTGCCATGGAGCGCCGAACAAGCTCAAAATGACGCCCATGAGACGCGCTAGGCCAAACCGCCCCGCGCTAGGCCAATCTCCTCTTTGGCCGAATATCTGTTAGGCGGCACCACCTCTATGAGAATCTTAAGCGTCATTCTTTTTGTATCTTGTTTCCAAAGCTTCGGAGCGCCCTCCCTCGAAAAGCCTCCTCTCCTACTTGTCCGCACCAGTTGTGGGGCGAATGACTTCCTCTTCGAGGTTCCGACGGCCCGTGTGGACGCCTTGCCCAGTTCGCAGTGGCATCCCGAGAGTGATCAGCCGCCTCCCTTGAGCCTTAAGCGAGCGTGTACCCTCGCTAGGGCAGCAATCAAATTGAGGAATCCGGAATTGGAGGACATCACCATCGGTTCGGTCAGAATCCGCAAGAGCACGTATGCAAAGAAACCGATCTGGTACTACGAGGTGCTCTGCGGCGCCACCACAAAGTCTCCGCCGTCCGACTTAGATGCTTGCGTTCCATCAATGGCGATTATCCTGATGGACGGAACGGATGTTGAACCAAGGGTTGTTCCAAAAAACCAATAACTTGAATGTACCAGTATGCCGCCTAACAAGACGCTCCAGCGAACCGGCGGAGCCGATTTAGGCTGGACGTTTTATTTCGTGTTTCAGCACTTGCGTGATTCGCGCCGGTCGCTGAGCTATTGGGTCGTTAGGCGGCAACTTTGCACGTATGACGGTGTTTCACCCCATCGAATGAAAAACTCCACGCTACAGCTACTCGCAATCAACACAGTCATCGTTTTGGTCGCGCTGCTTTCAGCCAGTTGCTCGACGAGTCCGCGTCAGGCATCGTCAGGGTCTTGCCCCGCCCCCACGGCGGAGTTGGGAGTCATTGAGCTATCAGCACGCATCCCGAAGATTGTGAGTCTCGGCGTTTGGACGAATTGCACAATCACGCCGACATTGCTGCCTGGCGGCGATGTTCAGCTCGAATTGGCAGTCGAGACTCCGATCGCTGACAGCAAGGCCACGCGTTTGTGCCAAACGCGATTTACAGCCCGTCTAGGTGTGCATCACACCGTTTCGGTCGGAGACCTGCTGATTGGCATTACTCCCAAGTTGAAAGCCGAATGATGCCGCCTAACCATGCGCTGCAGCTAACCCGGCTGGGGCGCTCTTGTTTCATTTCTGGCCCTCACCCAGCCGGGTCGCTGAGCTTGGGTCGTTAGGCGTCGCTGCCCCATCCCGGAACGAACATGAACGCACATGACTATGAGCCAATTCTTCGGGCTGAGTTTGCTGCCGAGCCGAACACCTTCCTTATTCGGCTACGCTCCGAGCTTGTCTGGGACAGGGTTGCTTTCTCCCGCCTCGTCTCTTGCATGGAGGCTTGTGCGGTCGCACATGTTGGTGTCCCCGCATTGCCGCGCTGGATTGCTGAAGGGTTCTGGTACTGCGGCTACTTCGTGCAGGAGTGGTCTTCGCATGCCGACTTCCCACGCGAGCACAGCCCTGACTTCTACGCCGCCGCATATGAGCGGTTACGCGACCTCGCTTATTGGCTTTTTATGGGCGAGAATCCACGCACTACTGCATTACCGCCTTTATGAGAGTCATCTTCGCATTTACCGCAACGCCTAACCATGCGCTGCAGCTAACCCGGCGGGGGCGTCGCGGTTGCAATCGGTGCGCTTCGTGGCCGCCGTCGCTGAGCTTGGGTCGTTAGGCGGCTACAATTCGCATGTGCAGGATTAGACAGTGTTTTTTGGTGATATTGGCAGCCTTCGCAATGCCCATAGCAGCGCACGCTCAGTGGGCAACTAGTCGCACGGAGCACGATTGGCGGGTTTCCGTGGGTGTTAATTCCTACGGACTTCTTCAGCAGGAGGTCTATACTATTGACCTTGTTCACGGATACAGAGTCACAACCATTTACTTTGGCTCTCACACACGGTCCACCACGCGTTTCCGTGCGGATTACGTTGCGGTGGTGACGCTCCTGATTGTCGGAACAGCAGGAGTTCTTTCATCGAAGAAACTGCTATCTGGAAAAGGAGTGCATGACGCCGCCTAACCATGCGCTACAGCGAACGGCGGCGGGCCGTCGCGGTTGCAATCGGTGCGTCTCGTGGGCCGGGTCGCTGAGCTTGGGTCGTTAGGCGGCCACACGACGCTCACTGCACATGCGCTTTCATCTTGGAGCCATACCTAGTTCGCCAGACTTCGTGCCTGACGCGTCGTGGAGGTCACTGCGCGAGCCGTCGCCTTGGCTCGAAAAACTTCTCGCGCTACCGATCGGTGTAGTCGCGGCAGTAGTCGTGGCAGTGCTTTGGTTTCTCATTACGCCGTTGCGAGACGTTACGCCCGCAGTGTCCCTGCCGGCTTTTCTACTTTCGTTTGCGGGTATTGTAGTCGTCCACGAGCTTATCCATGCGCTAGTCCACCCGATGGCGGGGCGTTCGCCGCACTCCATTCTGGGCTTTTGGCCATCGCGGGTGCTTTTCTACGCACACTATGACGGCGAGTTGAGCCGTAATCGTTTTGTCGCCATCCTGCTCATGCCTCTACTCATCATCAGCATAGTTCCGCTTCTTGTGTCGGCTGTTACACAAGTCTCATCTGGCTGGGCCGCGTTTGTTTCTGCATTCAACGCTTTTTTGGCTTGCGGCGACATGCTGGGAGCAGGCTTGGTTCTATTTCAGATTCCAGCTACTCGGATTGTCCGCTATCAGAGCTGGAGGACATACTGGAGAGAGCATGACACATTGGCCGCCTAACCATGCGCGCAGCGAACGGCGGCGGGCCGTCGCGGTTGCAATCGGCGCGCCTCGTGGCCGCCGTCGCTGCGTTATATTGGGTCGTCAGCCGTTGCCACGCGAATCCTGTGCCAAAACATTACCTGTTATGATCGAGACATCCCGTATTCTCCAGACCACCGCCCAACAGGCCGCTGTCATTCACCTCAAGATTCCAAAGGCTCAGATTCAGAATGTGATGGGTCCCGGCCTCGGTGAACTGATGGCCACGATTGCCGCTCAGGGCATCAAGCCGGCGGGCGCCTGGTTCGACCACCACTTCAAGATCGCCGACGACTCGTGGGATTTTGAAATCTGCGCGCCCGTCAGCGCGCCGGTGGCTGCCGCGGGCCGGGTAAAGCCGGGCCAGCGGCCCGCCATGAAGGTGGCGCAAACGGTTTATCACGGTCCTTACGAGGGTCTCGGCGAGGCCTGGGGCGAGTTCCTCGACTGGATTTCCACCAACGGGCATTCACCGGCCCAGGACCTCTATCAGTGTTATGTCGCAGGACCAGAGTCCGGTCCCGACCCAGCCAGGTGGCGCACCGAGTTGACCAAACCGCTGGCCAGTTGAGATTCCACTGCTCCACACGCCGTCCATCCCGGAGAACGTGCAATTCGGGAGCTTCAAGCAAGGCGAGAAGATGGGCGAGCTTACTGGCCGCGCACGCGGAAAAACATTTGCGTGGCGGTCATGGATAGGGTGGCGATGTTGGTGGTGAAGAGCCCGGAGGGCGTCCAATAGATGGCGGGCAGGGCAGGGGAGCTCAGCAGCTCGAAGGGAGGCGTGCCGCCGATCCAACGGAGGATCGCGTTGCCGCTGTTGCGCTGGATGTTGAGTTGAATCACGTCCGTGACGGTGATGCTCACCGCGTCATAGGCCGGCGTATGGATGCCGTCGTCCGCACTGAGCATCAGGATGAACTGGCCCGTATTCGTGAAGGTGGCGGTGGTGTTGGTCTGACTCGTGTTTCCAAACGTGACGTTGCCGGGACCGGAATAAAGTTTCCACAGCAGTGTAAGCGGGGCGGCGTTGGTGTAGTGGACGACACCAGCGAGGTTCACGGGGGTGCCGCGCGGGACGGTCTGATCCGGGCCGGCGTCCGTGACGGGCGCGCCCGGCGAACGCGGACCTTCGGTCGGCCCGGTCGTCTGGATGACTTCGAAGTTCGTCACGGAAAGGCCCGTGATGTGGTCGAACGCCCCGGAGGGCCAGCGTTGATCGGGCACGACGGAAATTGAAAAGAAGCTGCTGCTGTTGTCGGCGATGAGGCCGCCATATTTCTTCAGTGCAGCGACGATGGCCTTCTCCTCCTTCGTCCAGTTCGCCGGGGCGGTGAAGCCGGCCTTGAGGCGCAGGCGCTGGCCCATCGCCGGGATGTTCGCATTGGTCGTGGAGGGAGAGGAGGCGTAGTGCGTGGCAGGATAGATATATTCGCGGCGGGTGTGTTTGACGATCATCCGCAAGGCATGTTCGATCTCGCCGCGCTCACATTCGTCGTAACGCACGAGTCCGCCGAGCATGGACAACCCGGCGGCATCGGCGGAGGTCCAGCCCGCGGGGCGCAGGGTATTGTTGGTGATATTGAACCTTGCGCCGTTGGCGGCCTGCCAGTGATTGGTGGGACTGGTCTGGAGAAGGGTCTCCCATGTTTCCCAGATATACCCCGTGCCAGGCTGGATGAGGATGGAATGGCGATCGCCGCCGTTGCCGAAGGTATCGCACTGGACCTGGGTGAGGGTCTGGGCGCCGGTTTCGGAGGGCCAGCCTTCGATGGGCAGATTCGTCGCGATGGGATACGGACTGGGATCGGACTCGCCGGGGTAGGTGACGAATTGAATGGGCAGAAGCGGCTGGTTGTTGGGGACGAAGATGAAATTCATTTCCTTGAAGGCGCGCAGCTTCGGGCTGTTCGTGCCCACGGCATTCAGCTCGGAAAAAATCTGAGCGATCATGCCGTCGGAGTTTGCGAGCAACGGACGGCGCGAGATGTCTTCGTTCCATGCGTTGTCGCGCGGGAAGACCTGCAAGCCGGCCATGACGGCATCCGCTTCCGGCGTGTTGAACAGGATGGCGTTGGTGACGACGGGCATCGGCCCGAGGATGCGCCCGGCGTGATTGATGCGCTCGGCCGCGCGCGCGGGAAAGATCAGCGCAGCGAGGAGGAAAAAAAATTGGCCGCAAAACCGCATCGCGAATACTCGCTCAAGGAAGAAGATTTGCAATAATCAGGGGCAAATTGGGCGAAAGTTAGGCATGTCTTGTAACAATTTTTGACAGAATCGCGACGGCATCGCAGGCGCGGCGCTGTTGCTAAACGAAAGGAAAAGTTTGTCCGTCATGTTTCTTGCCTGGGGACGAGAATTCTGTTCTCATGCGAGTGGGCCGCCGGGGGAGGCGGCCTGAATTCGCGGGCATCGGTTTCTCACGGCGCAGTCCACTCAATGCGTTACAAGCACAAAGGCATACTATGCGAACATCAGCCTGGCCGGTGTGGTGTGGACTCGTCATGGCCGTGGCGTTGCTGCCGCCGCTTGCCAGCGGGCAGCGGCAGCCGTTCGGCGGCCGGCTGGAAAACTTTGACCGGCGCGAGCGCGTCGCCGCCGTGCCGCCCGGCAGGGCGCAGGCGTTGGCGCGGCTCCAGGGCGAGTTGCCCGAGGCGCGCGTGGAGTTCGACGAGGTGACCGGCGCGGCGAAGTTCGTTCGCGCGCACGACGGTTTTCTGAGCGGGGCCAATGGCGTGGGGCGCGCGGTGCCCGCGGCGGCGCACGCGGGCCTTGCCGCCAATGAGCCGCACCGCGCAACAAAGGCGTTTGTCAACGAGCATCGCGGGCTGTTCGGGCATGGGGCGGAGGCGCTCGAAGCGGCGCGGGTGTCGCGCGATTACGTCACCCCGCACAACGGAGCGAGGTCGCTCGTCTGGCAGCAGGAGCTGGATGGGCTGCCGATCTTCGAGGCGGTCTTGAGTTCGCACACGACGCGCAACGGGGAACTGGTGAGCGTGGCCAGCCAGTTCGTCACCGATCCGGCCGGGGCTTCGGGCGCGGACGCGGCAAAGCGCGCGGCCCTCGCGGCGGCGCCGCCGATCCCCCTCGAGCAAGCGGTGGCCAGGGCGGCCGCCGAGGTGGGTGAAAAGCTGGCCGCGGCGGACGTGCGGCGTCTCGGCGAGCTACCAGGGCCCGACCGCTGGCAGCGGGTGGCGGCCCGCGCGTTGTCGGGCACGACGCACGCGCGGCTGGTCTGGTTGCCGGTCTCCGCCGCGCGGATTCGGTTGTGCTGGGAGGTGATCCTCACGAGCGCGTCGCGCGGCGAGATGTTTCGCGTGCTGATCGACGCGCAGGCGGGCATCGCGTGGCTCAGGCATTCGTTGACAGCCTACATCAGCCCTGTGAGCTACCGCGTGTTCACGAACGACAGTCCGTCGCCATTTTCTCCGGGACACCCGGCGCCGTCCACCAACCAGCCGCCGCTGACCGCGCGCGCGTTCGTGATCGCGAATGCGCTCAACACGAACGCCTCGCCCAACGGCTGGATCAACGACGGCGACAACGAAACGCGCGGCAACAACGTGGACGCGCACACGGACTCGGATGCCGACGACGAGCCCGACCTGCCGCGCCCGCAAGGCACGCCGTTCCGCGTGTTCGATTTTCCGCTCGACCTCACGCAAGCGCCTTCCAGTTATTCGCCGGCGGCCACGGTCCAGCTTTTCTACTGGTGCAACTGGATGCACGACCGGCTCTACGAGCTGGGCTTCACCGAAGCGGCCGGAAATTTCCAGGCCGACAACTTCGGCCGCGGCGGCCTCGGCAACGACCCCTTGCAGGCCGACGCGCAGGATGGCGAGAGCCTCAACAACGCGAACATGGCCACCCCGCCCGACGGCCTGTCGCCACGCATGCAGATGTTTTTGTTCACCGGCCCGGAACCGGATCGGGACGGTGACTTCGACGCGGAAGTGATCCTTCACGAATACACCCACGGCCTGAGCAACCGGCGCGTGGGTGGGGGCGTGGGCATTTCCCAGTTGCAGAGCGCGGGAATGGGCGAAGGGTGGTCGGACTTCTACGGGCTGGCGCTGTTGAGCGAACCGGGCGACGACGTGGACGGCGTTTACGCCGCGGGCGCCTATCTGAGCTTCCTATTCGACGGGCTGCGGGAGAACTACTACTTCGGCATCCGGCGCTATCCCTATTCGACCGACCTTGCGAAGAATCCGCTCACGTTCAAAGACATCGACCCCGGGCAGATCAGCCCGCACACCGGCGTGCCGCTCAGTCCTGTGAATCAGCCCTTCTCACCGTTCCTCGCCGACGAAGTCCACAGCCAGGGCGAAGTCTGGTGCGTGACTCTCTGGGAGGCGCGTGCGAACCTCATCCGCAAGCACGGCTTTGCGGCGGGAAACCAGCTCATCCTTCAGCTCGTGACGGACGGCATGGGTCTGTCGCCTGCGAACCCGAACTTCTTGCAGGCGCGCGATGCCATTCTGCTGGCGGACCGGGTGAACAATGGCGGGGCGAACCAGCGCGAGCTTTGGACGGCTTTCGCCCGGCGCGGCCTGGGCTTCAGCGCGACCAGCCCGGCGAGTTCGACGACCGCCGGCGTGCGCGAGTCGCACGACGTGCCGGATGCCTTGCGGGTGCTGCCCCTGGTGGATTTCCAGCCAAGCGGGTACGTGGGTGGGCCGTTCGTCCCGTCGTCGCAGGTGTTCACATTGACCAATGTCGGCTCCAACGTCGTCGTCTGGAGCGCATCGCGGACGGCGGGCTGGATCAACGTGACGCCGGGCTCCGGCACGATCCCGACCGGCGGCGCGGCGTCGGTCACCGTGAGGCTCGACAACTCCGCGGGCAGCCTGCCGGCCGGCCGGCACTTGGCGACGGTCGAGTTCTCGAACGCCACGACGCAGGTCGCTCAATCGCGTCTGGCCACGCTGGTGGCAATCGGGGCGGACCCGTTCACGGAGCAATTCGACTCGACGGCGAACGACCTGGATTTCGTCAGCTTCACGTTCACGCCGGATGGCTCGCCGGGCTTTTATTCCGTCTGCCGCGCGCCGGCGGCGGTATTTCCGACCGACCCCGCGGGCGGCACGAACGCGGGAGTCAGCACATTCGGCTTTGCGCAGGTCACCCTGACGAACGGCGAATCGGTGTCGCTCTACGGCTTCGCCACGAACTCGTTTTTCATCAACGGCAATGGGACGATTACCTTCGACGGGAGTGACACGAGCATCTTCGAGTCGGTCCCGATCCACTTCAGCCAGCGCCGCATCTCGGGGTTGTTCGACGACTACTACCTCTCGGCCACGAACGTGACCTGGCGGCGGTTGAGCAACCGCGTCGCCGTGACGTTCCTGAACGCGCCCAATTTCTTCGGGTTCTCGACGACGAGCAGCTTCCAGATGGAGATGTTCTTCGACGGCAGGATTCGCCTGACCTATTTGGCGGTGGGCAGCACGGGGGGGCTCGTCGGGCTTTCGCGCGGGGGCGGAACGCCGGCGGATTTCATCGAGAGCAATTTCAGCGCTTATCCACTTTGCAGCCTTGCGCCGCTTGCGCTCTTCCTGCCGGCCAGCTTCTCCGAAGGCGCGGGAGTCGTGGCGGGCGGCGGCTCGGTGCGCCTCTCGGCGCCGGTCCCGGTGAATCGCACCGTGACCCTCACCTCGAGCGAC
>WNGA01000326.1_pt1 | contig 69241 bp, 66 predicted proteins | sample 5400061 | NCBI WGS metagenome assembly WNGA01 (sample SAMN13153366, study PRJNA577476) | soil metagenome | isolation source: 100 cm soil or saprolite under grassland replicate 2 | place: USA:California | collected 2016-06-15
ACCCTCTCCGCACGACGGCAACACCGCTTATGTCGCGGTGGATCGGCACAAACTCGACGATTTTAAGCCGTACATTTTTAAGACCATCGATTTAGGGAAAAACTGGAACTCGATTGTGCGCGGAATTCCCGACGGCGCCTACGTGCACGCGGTGCGCGAAGATCCCAAGCGCAAAGGGCTGCTCTACGCAGGTACCGAACTCGGCGTCTTCGTTTCATTCGACGACGGTGCGCACTGGCAGCCGTTGCAATTGAATCTGCCGGTCACACCGATTCATGATCTGGTCGTCAAAGATGACGATCTCGTAGTGGCGACGCATGGTCGTTCTTTCTGGGTGCTGGACGATTTAACGCCTGTTCGTCAGGTGAACGCGCAATCCGCCGCAGCGGACGTCGTCCTTTATCAACCGCAGACTGCGTTGCGTTTACATTACCCGGAGGAATTCGACAAACGCCAGCCCGTCGGTGATAACCCGCCGCCCGGCGCAATCATCGATTATTATTTCAAGAGCGCGCCGAAAGAGGACGTCTCGCTGGAGATTCTCGATGCTTCAGGCAAAGTCGTCAGACACCTTTCCAGCAAAGAGAAAAAAGAAGGTGAGCAACCGCCTGAATGGCCGGACCGCGTAGAACGGGTCAAGACGATTTCAGCCAACGAGGGGTTGAACCGGTTCGCATGGGATTTGCGTTACGATGATCCGATACAAATCCCGGGCGCTTTTTATTCCGGTACCGGTCCCAAAGGTCCACTCGCGTTGCCCGGCGATTATCAGGTGAAACTGACTGTTGGAGGTAAATCGCAGACCGCGCCGCTGCATTTGGTGATCGATCCGCGAACGAAGGGAAAAGAAGCGGCGGTGCAAAAACAGTTCACTTTGGCGACGCAGGTGAAGGATCGCATTTCACAGCTGCATCAAGCCGTTAACGAGATCCGTGATCTCAGATCGCAGATTCAAACGTTGCACAAACGTTTCAGCGACGATCAACGTTTGAAGCCGGCGCTCGCCGCGGCGGATGATCTCGATCACAAAATGTCCGAAGTCGAGCAGAAGCTCATTCAAGTGAACATGAAAGGTTCGGAAGCGAACCTCGCTTTCCCGAACATGTTGAACGAGCGGTTCGACACGTTTAGCCACACCATTGAGTACGGCGATACTGAACCGACCAAACCGCAGCTCGACATATTTCAAATGCTGAGCGGCCAACTCGACGAGCAGTTAAAGAAGTGGGCGCAGCTCAAGAACGAGGATTTGCCGAAAGTGAGCGAATTGATCAAGCAAGCGAATTTGCCTGCGCTAATCATCACAGAAAAGAAAAGTGAATGATGGTAGGGACGCCGCGCTGCGGCGTCCGGTCGGCGCAGCGCGCCGATCCTACCAATATGAGCAAGATCAACACGGCTGTTGTGCTCGCGGCAGGGCGCGGCACACGCATGCGCGAACTGACTGCCGATCTTCCCAAACCGATGATCGAAGTGCGCGGCAAACCAGTTTTGCAGCACATCGTCGAAGGATTGCGCGACGCAGGGTTACGCCAATTTCTTATCATCGTCGGCTATCACGCAGATGCGGTGCGGAATTTCTTCAGCGACGGTTCGCGCCACGGTATCGCTATTCAATACGAGACGCAGACGGTGCAGAATGGGACTGGTCGTGTTGTAAATCTAGCTCGCGATTTCGTTGGCGATGCTGCATTCATCTTGAGCTACGGCGATATTTTGGTCGATCCGGCGAACTACAAACACGTTGTCGATCTTCCAGACAATGCTGAAGCAATCATAACGGTGACGCGTGGCGAGGATGTCAGTAAAGGCGGCGCCGTTTTTTTGAACGAGGAAATGGAACTGGTCGATATCCGCGAAAAATCTGATACGCGGAGCGGCTTGTCCCAAGACGCTGTTCCCTTTTACAACGCTGGCATTTATCTATTTCGCCCCAGTATTTTCGAGTTCACCGCAAATCTGCAACCATCACCACGCGGCGAATACGAATTGACCGACGCGATTCGTGCACTGGCGCAATCTGGAAAGAAAGTCAAAGCGCTCGAGTTAACCGGCGAATGGGCAGACGTGCGTGATCCTGAAGTTCTCGCGCGTCTGAATCAAAAACTGTAACGGCGGTCTCCGACCGCCGAACGATGCAACGATCAGAGATCGCTGCGACAGATTTATCAATCTTAGCGGGTTTGTTCAGCAGGTTCCGATGGTGGCTCTTCAACGATTTCTTCTTCGATTTCGCGTCGCCATTCCCGGGAAAGCCAGCGTCGCACCACTCCGTAAAGCAAATACGCCAGGAACAATACGGCTGGCATCCATTCATAATTCAACACGGTGACAATGAGGACAAGGATGATGACAAGAAAACGTGGGATCGATTTCTTCGTTTTCCAATTCAGCGCCTTGAAACTGGGATATTCGAACCGGCTAAACATCATGAAGGAAAGAAAGAGCAATAACGGCGGCAGAACGAAGCGCCAGTTGCCAAGGTGATGTTCACCTTCCGCGAGCCAAAGAAGGAACAACGTGATCGACGCAATCAAACCCGCCGCGGCGGGAATGGGAAAACCGGTGAAAGTGTTTTGGTGATTGGCTCCCTCGTTCTTGGCATCCACTGAATTAAAACGGGCCAGGCGCAGCGCACCGCAAGCAAGGTAAATGAACGCGATAATCCAACAGGCGCGCGGAAACTCCTGTAACACGACCCGGTAAACCATCAATGCCGGAGCAAGGCCGAAGGAGACAATATCCGCGAGCGAGTCGAACTCGCGCCCGAACGAACTCTCGTGCCCACCCAGCCGTGCAAGGCGTCCATCTAGAAAATCAAAAACGAACGCGCCGAGAATAAACCAAATGGCAGTATGAAAAAGATCACCAGCCGCATCGGGATTCGATGCTTGGAGCAGCGCGCCCTCGAGAATTTTGAGCGTTGCCGTAAACCCACAGAATAGATTTCCCGCCGTCATCAAATTGGGCAGGAGATAAATTTTGGATGGCTGTTCGTTCATTTAATCGGACAGCCGTGCGATAATTGTCGAGCCACCGAGGACGTGATCGCCTGTTTTCACGAGAACTTCAGCGTTGAGTGGCAAGTATAATTCTGTTCGCGAACCGAAGCGAATCATTCCGAACCGCTCACCTTTCTTTAATTCGTCTCCGATTTGCGCCCATGCTACAATGCGTCGCGCGATTGCACCAGTAATCTGGCGAACGACGATCGTGACGCGCGGATTCTCGAAAGCCCACGTCAGCGACTCGTTTTTCTCGGAACAATCCGCACGACGCGCGTCGAGACAGAGGCCCGCTCGATGTTGGCGATAAATAATGCGGCCATCGATTGGCGCGCGGTTCGTATGGACGTCGAAGATCGATAAAAAAATCCCGACACGGCACGTTCTCGTTTTGAGCACTTGGCTTTCATCCGATTCGACGATGTCCATTACAGTTCCATCCGCGGCGGCCACGATTAGATTCGGATCTGCCGGCACGGTCCGTTCCGGATCCCGGAAAAAGGCAAGAGTGGAAAGAAACAGCAACACGAACAACAGCGATAACCACACGGCGAAGAACGCGGTTGCCACGGCAACGAGCGCAAAAAACGCCAAAATCCACCGTGCTTCCGAGAGCGTTTGAAGGCGCATTAAAGGAGTCTATTTTCGGAGTCCGAAACAACGCAGTCAAGACGCCAAAAATCTGCAAACCGAGCCATCTCTCGCGACCACAATATCATGGGCTTTGGCTCGCGCCACCATCCAACCAGTAGCGGAAATAACCCGTTGAAAGCCACGAGATTATTTGTTGTTTTAAGGCCGTTTCTGGGTATGGTCTTTTTTGTGGGTCGGTTGGCCCACTTTTATGGCGCAAGTTCAAGAAGAAATTCCGGTCGAAAAATTATCCCGCGCCAGGCCGACCGGAATCGCCGCAACACAGAAATACGACGCGGCGCAAATCGACAAGCTGGAAGGCCTCGAAGCGGTTCGGAAACGGCCTGGCATGTTCATCGGAGATCCGGACGAGCGTGGGCTGCATCATCTCGTTTACGAAGTTGTCGATAACTCCATTGACGAACATCTCGCGGGATTTTGCACGAAGATCGAAGTGACCATTCATGTCGAAGGATCGATCTCGGTGCGAGACAATGGCCGCGGCATTCCCGTCGATATTCATCCCAAATGGAAAATGCCGGCGATTGAGCTGGTGCTGACAAATCTGCACGCCGGCGGAAAATTTGGACAAGGCGCTTACAAGTATTCCGGCGGGCTGCACGGCGTGGGCGCAAAATGTACGAACGCTCTTTCGGAGTGGTTCAAAGCAGAGGTGTCGCGTGACGGCAAAGTCTATCACATGGCTTTCGCCAAAGGGAAAACGACCGACAAGCTTACGGTTATCGGTGAAGTCAAAAGCAAAAAAACTACCGGGACGCTCATCACGTTTCTGCCTGATCCGACGATCTTCACTCTCACGACCGAGTTCAAATTCGAGCGACTGGCAACCCGCTTGCGCGAACTGGCCTTCCTTAATCCCGTCCTCGAAATTACGCTCACCGATGAGCGCAGCGATCCAGCAAAGAAGGAGAAATTTTTCTACAAACACGGGATCGAAGAGTTCGTAAAGCAACTGGGCGAAAACAAGCAAGTGTTGCATCCGAAGCCGGTCGCGATTTCCCGGCAACGTGACGAAGTGTTTGTCGATGTGGTGCTGCAATACAATGACAGTTACAACGATCAGATTTTGCCGTTTGCGAACTCCATCCCCAATCCTGATGGCGGCACGCATCTCACTGGTTTCCGCACAGCGCTGACCAAAGCTGTTAATCAATACGCCAGGCAAAATAATCTACTGAAAGAGAAGGATCCTTCCATTTCGGGAGACGATGTGCGCGAAGGATTAATCTGCGTGCTCAGCGTGAAGTTGCCAAATCCTCGCTTCGAGTCGCAGACCAAGGTGAAGCTCGTCAACACGGAGATCGACGGGATCGTGAACTCGGTCGTTTACGACGGATTGATGACTTATTTTGACAAGAATCCGCCGATTGCGCGTCGCATTTTCGACAAGGTGCTCACTGCCGCGCGAGCGAGGGAAGCTGCTCGAAAAGCCAGGGAAACAATCCGCAAAGGTGCGCTGACCGGTGGCGGGCTACCCGGGAAATTGGCCGATTGTTCGGAGCGCGATCCGGAATTGACGGAGCTTTACATTGTCGAGGGCGACTCAGCTGGCGGCTCAGCGAAACAGGGTCGGGATCGGCGTTATCAGGCGATTTTGCCCATTCGCGGCAAGTTGATCAATGTCGAGAAAGCGCGCGAAGATCAATTTCTCAAGAACACTGAGATCCAGGCGATGATCACGGCGATCGGCGCCGGGATTGGCAAACCGAAAGAGGACGGCAATGGCAAAGATGAAGGCCGCTTCGATATCACAAAGCTGCGCTACGGCCGCATCATCATCATGACCGATGCGGACGTGGACGGCTCGCACATTCGAACGCTGTTGCTAACCTTTTTCTTCCGGCAGATGACCGAACTCGTGCGCGCGGGCAGGATTTACATCGCACAACCGCCTCTTTATCAGATCAAACGGAAAAAGCGCGAGGAATACGTCGATGATGACGTCCAGCTAAACAAAATCTTGATCTCGCTGGGCGCCGAGGATGTGCGGCTGAAAAACTTGGCGGATGACAAGGAAATCTCTGCCGCGCAATTGAAGGACATTCTCGAATCGCTCGGGAAACTTGCGAAGCTGAGCGAAGCAGTTCGCCGGCACGGCGGCGATTTTGAGACCTATCTCGCCCATCGGAATTCCCGATCGGGCAAACTCCCAACCTATCTTGTGAAAGTACGCGAGGGCAACGAGGAAACGGTGCATTATTTTCACGACGAAAAAGCGGTGCGCCAGTTTCATCAGGAAAATCTCGATCTCAATTTGTTCGACACTCAGATTGAACAAGAGTTGTTGCCTCTGGGAGAAACTCAGGCGCCTGTGAAAACAAATGGCGTTCGCCGGCGTGGTAAGCTTGTCGAGCTGCACGAGTCGGCGGCCATCCAAAAACTGATTGCGGAACTGGCACGAAAAGGGTTGAAGGTTGACCATTATGCGACGAGCGACCGGCCCATCTTCGAATTAATCGAGGGCGATGGCGACAAAGCAATTGCGCATTCGCTTTTTTCGATTCCTGAAATCCTCCAAAAGATTTTGGAGATTGGCCGCCGCGGAGTGCAGATCAAGCGTTTCAAAGGTCTGGGCGAAATGAACGCCAAGGAGCTATTCGAGACCACCATGAACCCGGAGAAACGCAAGCTTCTAAAGGTGGACTTGAACGAAGATAACGCCGTCGATGCCGACAAAATGTTCACAATTTTGATGGGCGACGTGGTCGAACCGCGCCGGCAATTTATCGAAGACAACGCATTAAACGTCCGGAACCTGGACGTTTAAAATGATGAAGCACGAATGCCGAATGTCGAAGGAAGAATAGCTAGGCCAAACCGCTCGTCATTCCTTCGTCATTAGTCATTCGTCATTAACTTCCATGTATAACGCGAACGAAAAAGTCGAACCGGTAAACGTGGCCGAGGAAGTATCGAGGTCGTTCCTCGATTACTCAATGTCGGTGATCATCTCTCGCGCGCTGCCGGACGCGCGGGACGGGCTCAAGCCTTCGCAGAGAAGAATTCTTTACGCGATGCACGATTTGTCGTTGTTCCCGGGACGCCAACATCGGAAGTGCGCGAAAATCTGCGGCGATACCAGCGGTAATTATCATCCGCATGGCGAAGCAGTGATCTACCCCACCCTCGTGCACATGGCTCAGACGTGGGCGATGCGCGAGCGGCTGGTCGATGGCCAGGGGAATTTTGGTTCGGTCGAGGGCGATCCGCCCGCCGCGATGCGTTACACGGAGGCGCGCATGACGCATCTCGGCGCCGCTCTCATGACCGACATGGACAAGGACACCGTCGACTTTGTCCCGAATTACGACGAGACGCGCACTGAGCCGACCGTTTTCCCTGCCGCATTTCCCAATCTGCTGGTCAACGGCGGCACTGGAATCGCAGTTGGGATGGCAACGAATATCCCGCCACACAATCTCGCTGAAGTGATCGACGGAATTTGCGCACAGATCGACGATCCGGACATCACTCTGGACGAATTGATGAAGCACGTGAAGGGACCGGATTTTCCTACCGGCTGCACCATCTGCGGCATCAACGGCATTCGCCAATATTTCGAGACCGGCCGGGGCAGCATGAAAGTGCGCGGCAAAGCCGGCGTCGAAGAGCTCAAAGGCGGCCGCGAGCAAATCGTCATCACGGAAATTCCGTACGGCGTAAACCGCGCCACGCTGGTGGAGCGAATCGCGCAATTGGTGAACGAAAAAGTGCTCACCGACATTAGCTACGTCGGCGATCAGTCTGATGAAAACACGCGCATTGTCATCGAGCTCAAGCGCGACGCCAACCCGAAAGTTATTATCGCCAATCTCTACAAGCACACTGCGTTGGAGAGTTCGTTTGCGGTGATCATGCTGGCGATCGACCACGGCCGGCCGAAGCTGCTCTCGCTCAAGGAAGCCAACGCGGCTTATATCGAGCATCGCCGCGAAGTAGTCCTGCGTCGCACGCGTTTCGAATTACGCAAAGCCGAAGAGCGCGCTGAGACACTGGAAGGTTATCTGATTGCGCTGAAAAATCTCGACGAATTCATCCGCATCATTCGCCAATCGGCCAATCGCGACGAGGCCCGCGTGAAGCTGCTCGCATTCGAGTTCACGAAAAGGCAGGTCGAGCAAATCGGGATCGTCATTCGTAATCCGGCCCGGCTGGCGGAAGGCCGTTACGCGTTCAGTGAACAGCAGGCCGACGAGATACTCAACCTGCGTTTGTATCAGCTCACCGGACTCGAGCTCGAAAAGATCGACAAGGAATACAAGGATCTCATCGAGACCATCAAGGATTTGAGCGACATTCTCGCCAAAGAGCAGCGTGTCTTCACCATCATCAAAAAGGAATTGCGCGAAATCCGCGACAAACACGGTTCGCCACGCCTGACCGAAATCGTCCCTGACGAAGCGGAGATCAACATGGAAGACCTCATCGCGAACGAGGGCTGCATCATCAGCATCACACATGGCGGTTTTATCAAGCGCACCGCGGTGAGCGCGTTTCGTGCACAACGCCGTGGCGGTAAGGGCGTAATCGGCATGGCGACGCGCGAAGGCGCCACCGAGGAGGAAGAAGGCGATTTCGTTGAGCACCTTTTCACCGCCACCACGCACGATTATCTGATGTTCTTCACCGCGACGGGACGCGCTTACGTGGAAAAGGTTTACGAAATCCCCGAGATGGGACGCGCAGCGAAGGGCCGCTCGATTGCGAATATCCTCGAGCTCAAGCCCGACGAAAAAATCGCGGCCACAATTCGCGTCCAATCCAAAAAATCCGGCACGGGCCCGAGCGCTGTCGATCAAACGTGGGATGAAAATTTGCACATCGTTTTCGCGACGGAGTCTGGCATCGTCAAAAAATCAAATTTGTCTAATTACGCGAATGTCCGGCGCGGCGGCATCATCGCCATTCAAATCGAAGAAGGCGACCGTTTGATCGACGCGAAACTAACGAACGGCAACAACGAGATCGTCCTCATCACGAAGGACGGAATGAGCTTGCGCTTCCATGAAGAACAACTGCGTGATCAGGGCCGTAACACAGTCGGCGTTTGGGGAATTCGTCCGGAGAAAGGCGATCATGTTGTGGCCATCGCGATCGTCGATCCGGACTCCATGCTGCTGGTCGCCGGCGAAAATGGAATTGGTAAACGCACGCCGTTTGACGATTACCGGCGGCAATCGCGCGGCGGCAAAGGCATCATCACCATGAAGACCGGGGAAAAAACGGGCGATGTCGTCGGCGCACTCACCATTCGCGAGACAGACGAGATCATGTTAATCACGAACAAAGGCCAGATGGTGCGCACCCGCGTGAAAGAAATCCGTGAGACCGGCCGCAACACCATGGGCGTAAAATTGATGGATCTGCGCAATAGCGAGAAACTGCAAGCGATCGCGCCTGTGGTCAGCGAGGCGGAAGAAGAACAAGCGCAAAGCGCGGAAACTCCGGTCGATAAGTCGTAAACGCGGTTTCGCAGCTCCTGCGCGCGGGGGGAGCTGCATTCAATCGTTATCACGCTGGAAAAAATGGAAAAGGGAGACCGCTCGGCGGTCCTCCTTCTCGAATCGGCAACGTCCGGCTTTTAGTAACCGCCTGTATGCGTTGTTGTGGTCGTCATACTAGGCGGAGGCGGCTGCGTAGTCACAGTGGTTTGACGCGTTGTGGTAGTAGTCGTCTCGGGTTCGCTCGAGCAAGACACCAGCATCAGACCCAGCAGCGAAAACGCAGAAATAACAATGATCGATTTTTTCATAGTGTGAATTGCCTCTTTTAAAAGCAATTCGTCACAGGTTGCTTTCACAGATGTATTGGACCAGAGGAATTCTTCTTAGATTGCAATTTTCGACCGCTGTTTCTTTAGCTCCCCGCGCTTGCGTTTTTCCTCCAAGATTTTCCTCTTAAGCGCAGGTGGCCGGGGCGATTTTCTGCGACGCATCTTTTCGCGCTCCGCAATTTCCGCAGCGCGGCGCTTTTCTCGACCACTCTCGATGGCATCGAGCAAGCGTTCCCGTGCGAGCTTGCGGTTCGTTGCTTGCGAACGCGAATCCTGCACGGTGACGCTGATGCCGCTGGGGCGATGACGCAGCGTTACGGCGGTGGAAACTTTGTTCACATTCTGCCCGCCCGGTCCGCGGGAACGCGCAAATGTTTCCTCCAGATCGACATCGCGAATACCAAGGCGCCGCATTCGCTCGCTTACTGAATCTTCCGGCATTGCAGCATCACTCCACGACTTCACCACTCCATCTTACGAAATGTTTTCGCGACCGTGACGAAGAACGCGCGCCATCCAGATCAACTCGTTTAAAAATTTCTCCACGCGTCGGACGTAACTCTGCTCCATCAAATTGCCTTGTTCATCGAAAAGCGTCCCGACCTTTCCGAAATTGACGTCTTCGAAGATTGTCACTAGACCAAGCTCCCGCATGACTGGCAGGAGGCCCTCGATTACCCGCGCGCCGCCAAACAGCCCAGCCGACACGCCGCAAATCCCGACGGCCTTGTGAATGTATTCTTTCAAATTCATGTCGAGCGCATGCTTCAGAAGCCCGGGATAACCATGATTGTATTCCGGTACAACGAGGATGATTCCGTCGCATCGCTCAATCGTGGCCGAGAACGCTGCGTCTTTCATTTGCTCTCCGGCATCATCGAGCCGCATCGGAAGTTTGCGCACGTCGATCAACTCCGTCTCGACGTCCACGCGCTTCTTCGTCTGCTCAAAAACAAAACGCGCGACGTGTTCGCTTCGTCTCCCCTGACGAGCCGTTCCAAGGATAATAGGAATAAAGAGCGGCCGTTCCATTTTGGCTGACACGTCGATCTTGCCTGATATCGAGCTTTCGCCCAGTTGCAATCCGCAACCTGTCCGCCACAACATCGGCGAAAGCGGATCCGCATTCCGCAATCGAAGCCTGCCGATGGCCGGACTCGAACCGGCACGGGCCTGTTACGGCCCAACGGATTTTAAGTCCGTTGCGTCTGCCATTTCGCCACATCGGCGCCGCGTCGTGCATTCTACCCTTCTTATCCGACCGGCGAAAATGAATTTCGCAATGAACTGTGGCGTTTCGACGTTGGAAAGAAGTCTTGAAATCCGGGTCCCAAATCTGGTAAAGCGTTCCAAAATGCCAAAGTATTGGATGATCAATGATCGCAGTCAGGGCGGAGTCGGTCCTGATCCGAATCTGGATGGCATGACTTATTGGGTTAGTGATAAACAGCCGCTGACTGACATCAAGAATTGGCGGCAGGTTACTCGCGCGAATTTTCAGAAGCTTCTGGTTGCAGCCGCGGATAAATTTCCCGCGCACGACCCGGCAGAGAACGAGAAACAAAGTCACGTCACCATTCTCGTGCACGGGTTTAACAACAAATTTACTTCTGCCACCAGATTCTATCAGGACCTTTGCGCCAGACTTTTTGACGGGCCGGATAGTCTCGGCCTTTGTATTCTTTACGACTGGCCGTCACGCGGGAGTATCCTCGGCTACGAGCCTGATCGTTCACATGCGCGCCTTTGCGCTCACGATTTAACGGAGGTGTTGAGTGCGTTATTCGACTGGCTCGTCAACAGGCAGCGGGAAACCATCAATAACCCTGCAAAAGCCTGCAAAGCAAAGGTGTCTCTGATTGCGCACAGCATGGAAACTATGTTGTCCAAAAGGCAATGGCCGCGGCGTGGACTCGCAAGAATCAACCTTTGCTCGTTAGTCTCATCAATCAGCTCGTAATGATTGCTGCCGATGTCGATAGCGACTTGTTCGACATGGGCGCCCCGGATAACAACGATGGCAACGCTGTGGCTAATCTCAGTTATCGGATAACCGCGCTTTACAGCGGGCGCGACTCCGTGCTGGGCGCATCTGCCGGCTTAAAACATTTCGGGATGCGGCGTCTGGGCCGCACCGGTCTTTCGAAACGACCGCCTTTGGCAGATCCGGCGTCGCCAACGGACAATGTGTGGGACGTTGATTGCTCCAGCTTTTTTCCATCGGAAATCGATGGCCCGGCAATTCACGGGGCGTACTTCCTCAACGATGGCACGCTCAACCTCATCCGCCATGTCCTGCGCGGTCTTGACCGGGGCGTGCTTGATAACCTTGGATACACCAAAGGCGCCGCCTGGCCGTGAACATTTAGTGTGACTGAGAATTCCGAAAGCAAGTTAATCAGAAGCGCATGTCTGTCGGGCATTTTATCGTGCCCGGTCATTTACTAACCTTCCTGAATCAGTGGCTCCGGCATTTCTCGTTTTCGGAAAATCATCCAGACGCCCGTAAGAACAAAGGCGGCGCCTAACAAGGACGAGACCGGAAAGCTTTCGCCGCCTAACGACCAGCCGAGCATCACTGCGCCGGGCGGCGTAACAAGAGAGATGCTTTGCAGCTGCGCCACGGTCAGTCGCGGCAGCAGCCAGTAAAGAAGCAGAAACGTGAGTGCCGACCCGATAACGGCTAGATACAGCAGGCAAAATACCGACATTGCAGTCCAGTGAAAGCGTGCCGGGTTTCCATCGACGGCTAAGCCAAGAACTAGCAGCGGCGCGATTCCGAAAATCATCTGCCAGGCGGCTAGCATGGCGGGCGCGAGCTGGATCGATCGCGCCTTGACCAAGACGTTGGCGAAAGCGGCGCTGGCAGCTCCAAAAACAACTCCGAGGCCGCCCCAGAAAGCAAGCGCTCCATTGAACCCAAGCAGTCTCCCACAGATCAACGTCACGCCGCCGAGGGCGACGATTGCACCACCAAGCTTTTGCAAACGAAGCGGTTCATCCGGCAGCATCCAGTGTGCGAAGATCATACCGAAGATCGGAATCGTCGCCTGAAGAACAGCAGCAAGACCCGATGAGACGTGCAGCTCCGCCCAGAACAGCAAGGTGTAGTTCACAGCGAACATGAGGATTCCCGTAATTGCCAGGACGGCGTAATCGTTGCGGCGCAGCGGGAGCAATCGAGTGCGGCCGATCGAAACAGCTACCAGCACGATGATTGCAATTAGAAAACGAATCGCCACGAACGAAATCGGCGGCAGATCTCGCAAGCCGATCTTGATCGCGAGCCAGGTCGAGCTCCAAACCGCGCAAAGCGTCAACCACGCCACAGGCACGCCCCATCCAACTCGAGGCCGCCAATTGCGTCGAGATATTGCCGTAATTGTTTTCATCAACTGCTGGAATCGCTTCACACGGTAGCGACAACTCAGCTGACTGCTATGTGCAAACCGCTGAACCGCGTAAGAATGCGGCGCATCCAGCATGAATATTTTGCTTGCCCCGCCAGCGGCGGTCTGTTAAAGCCCGCGCCTTCAACCTTAACTCATATGACATTACTTCTTCAACTCACGCAAAACCTCCTTATCCGCAACGCTTCGCTACTCGCGCAGGTCGATTACTCATACTCGTCACAGGGCAAGGCACCTGGGCCAGTCTTCTGGATCTGCTGGATCGCGTTCGTTATTCTAATGATCGCCGCCTTATGGAAGGTTTTCTCAAAAGCCGGACATCCGGGCTGGGTAGCCATCATCCCGATTGTGAACACCTATTTTCTGATCAAGGTCGCCGGCCGGCCCGGCTGGTGGCTTATCCTGATGTTTATTCCGCTCGTGAATTTCATCATCTGGATAATTCTTTGCATCGATGTGGCAAAGAACTTCGGAAAAGGAACGGGCTTTGGAATTGGCTTGCTTTTTCTGCCGTTTATTTTCTTCCTGATCCTCGGCTTTGGTAGTGCGCAATATCAGGGCCAAGGAGCGGTCGTTTCCCAACCGCCGCAGGGCGCTTAGTCGGGTTCGCCGAGGCTGCGGCGAACCAACGCGGAAGCGCAAGCTGTAGAGGCGGTCTGTCCTCAGCCGCAGATCACCAGTGTTAGCGCGTGAGGACACACGTCACTACACGACCCACTTTGCCTTCCGCTTCTCGTTAAAAGCTGCGATGCCTTCGCGGGCTTCGTCCGATTCGCGCGCTTGCAGGTGATATTTCAACGCAAGATCGACGTCTTCCTTCACTGAACGCCACCAGAGTTCGTCAATCAATCGCTTGGTTTGCGTCAGCGCGAGGGGGGCGCCCTGCAAAATTGATTCGGCAAACTTTTGCGCTTCGCTCATCACATCCTCTGGCGCAACCACATGGTTTACTAGGCCGATTTCCTTTGCGCGCTCGGCGTCGATTAACTCTGAGCCTAACAACAGCTCGCGCATGTTTCGTTCGCCTACCTGCCGCCGCAGAAAGCTCATAACCAATCCCGCAACCAACCCGCGACGCACCTCGGGATACCCGATCTTCGTCCCCTTTGCCGCCACAACAAAATCGCACGCCGACATGATGCCTGCTCCACCAGCAACCGCCGCTCCATGCACTGCCGCGATGGTGATCAAATGCGTTTGGCTGATGGCGATCAACGTATTCGCAACCATCTCAGCGGTCGCGTGCGCTTTCGTCTGGTCGGCTGCTTCCTTCAAATCGAGGCCGGTGCAAAAGGCTGCACCGGCTCCGCGCAAAATGAGTACTCGTTCCTGCGGTTGCTCCGAAGCGACTTTGATCGCGGCGCTCAGTTGAGTGAGCAACTCGAGAGTAAGCGCGTTACGACGTTCAGGCCGGTTGAGCGTTACTACCGTTATTTGCGGCGTTTGTTTTTCGATCAGAACGACGGGCATGGATTCGTTGAAGCGTTAAATCGTTGAAGCGGCAGTTCTTTTAAATCGCTAAATCACTCAATCGCTGAATCGTTAAATGGCCTAAACTTGGATGACTCCGGTGTGGAAACGTGCTTTCGGCATGGGACGCGACACATATTCTAACAAGCGAACGAGAACGTCGCGCGTTTCGTGCGGCTGAATGATGGCATCCACCCAGCCGCGCGCTGCGCCGTAGCGAATGTCGGTTTGCTCTTCGTAACTCTGTTTCACCTTGTCGCGAAGTGCCTCCAGTTCTTCGTGTGTCGCTTTTTTGTCACCCCGTTCACGGGCGCGGGCCAAAATGGCAAACACGGTGTCGGACGCCTGAGCTGCGCCCATCACCGCGTAGCGCGCAGTCGGCCACGCAACGATAAATCGCGGGTCGTATGCCTTGCCGCACATCGCATAGTTCCCGGCGCCGAATGATCCGCCTACAACGACCGTGACCTTCGGCACGATGGAATTGCTGACCGCGTTAACTAGCTTCGCGCCACTGCGAATGATCCCGCTCTCTTCCGCGTCCCGACCGACCATGAAACCAGTAACGTCCTGGAAAAAAATGATCGGCAAGCCCGTTTGATTGCAGTCCATGACAAAACGCGCTGCCTTATCAGCGCTATCAGAGTAAATGACGCCGCCCATTTGAATTCCTTCTTTCTTGGTTCTGACCTGCAAACGTTGGTTCGCAACAATCCCTATGGGTCGCCTATTGATGCGCGCGTACGCAGTCACGATCGTCTTGCCATAGTCAGCCTTGTATTCGTCGATGGAGTTTTCATCGATGACCGTAGCGAGCAGATCGCGCACATCGTAATTTTTTTGGCCATCAAAGCTGACTAGATCGTAAACCGTTTCGGGATTTTTCGCGGGTTTTGATTTTTCTGGTAGGGCGCGCTCTCCGAGCGCGCCGCTCGATTTCGCTTCGGGCAGCAATGCGACTAACGAGCGAAGACGCTTGAGACACGACGGATCATCCTTTTCAAAAAAATCAACTGTTCCGCTTATCTCCGCGTGCATTTGCGCGCCGCCCAGTTCTTCCGCATCGACAATCTGACCAATGGCGGCTTTCACCAGAGAAGGGCCGGCGAGATAAAGGCCGCTCCCCTTTGTCATCAGGATTTTGTCGCAGAGCACCGGCAGGTAAGCACCGCCGGCGACGCAATTGCCCATGATAGCGGCAAACTGCTGAATCCCAGCCGCGGAAATCACAGAGTTGTTGCGAAAGATACGGCCAAAATCATCTTCGTCCGGAAAAATTTCATCCTGCATCGGAAGAAACACGCCGGCGGAATCGACCAGGTAAACGATGGGCAGCGCGCATTCAAAGGCGATTCGCTGAGCGCGAATCACTTTCTTGGTCGTTTGCGGAAAGAACGCGCCAGCCTTCACGGTGGCGTCGTTGGCAATGACCATGCATGGAACACCTTCGATATTCCCAATGCCAGTGACTACGCCGGCCGCCGGAATCTTTCCCCATTGTTCGTACATTTTGTAAGCCGCCCAGAGACCGATCTCGAAAAATGGCGAGTCCTTGTCGAGTAGGTGACTCAGCCGCTCGCGCACTGGCAGCCGGCCCATTTTACGCTGGCGCTCGTGGCCGGCCTTGCCTCCACCCTCGCGCAATGCGGCTTCCTCCTTAGCAATCGCTGCACAGTGCGCGCGCAATATTTCATTAGTCGAGGATGTTGATGAGCGGGACATGGCGCGAAGCACGCTTAATCTGCGAAGGTGATTGAATCAAGTTTCGCCTCAGAGTCGGCGCTCAAGGCTATTGGTGAGACCCGTATAAAGCACGACTCGGCTTCGGTTGGTCATCATATAGACGTAGTAGGCCTTCGTCGCTGCGCGCCGTCATTCTGAGCCAAGTGAAGCAGTTCAGACAAACTGAATTCAGCGCACAGCTTGTGTTCTCTAGGGCGCGTTTGGGAGGTCCCTCGCTTCGCTCGGGATGACCCGCGTGCGCTACGGGAGCGAGCTGAAACTTCGCGAGTGTGGCAAGGCTTTGCTCACACTCGGTTCATGTACACATCTTGCCGGCATTCCCTCCGCCCCAAAAAATTTAATTTTTCTTTCTTGACACCCCTCTGCATTTTTGGCAAAACGCTTTGCGACAGAAATAAGTATTAACGGCTGGACATGAAATGGCATGGTGACGCTTTCGCCGGACGGGTGTCGGGCTAAGGCGCGCCGGGGAAAAATCAGAGAAGGCCAAAACAATGAAAGAAAAATTAAGATAATGAAAAATCGCAGCAGCATAACAATATTCGCAACGATCCTGTCCGTGCTTGCCTGTTTTGGGCTTGCGTTCGGAGCCGCAGGTCCAGAGAGCCCAGATCCATCACCCTTCCCTGTCAATAGCAACACCGCGGACGGGTACAGAGCCCTTGAAAATTCGGGCAACGCCTTCAACTCGGCCTTTGGATGGTTTTCGCTGTTTAACAACACCGACGCCTTCTTCAACACCGGTGTCGGTGCGGGCACGCTGTTTTTTAACAATGGCAGCCCTAATACGGCTGTTGGCGCGGCGGCGCTTTTCTTCAACACCACCGGCGGTGCTGACAACGCATTCGGCGTTAACGCGCTCCGCGACAATGACACTGGAACCTTCAACAACGCCCACGGCCGAGAGGCGCTCTTCAACAATGTGAGCGGCAACGAAAATAATGCGTTCGGTGATCTAGCCTTGCTGAACAGCGACAGCTTCGGGAACTCAGCCTTCGGTGATGACGCGCTCATTAACGTCACGAGCGGTGATAATAACACGGGTGTGGGTAACGAGGCCGGGAATAGTATCCTCGACGGCAGTAATAACGTGTGCATAGGTAACAACGCCGGCATCGGCATTGTCTCCGCCAGTAACCAGGTCGCAATCGGCGTTCCTGCTGCAGGTCCGTTTGCTGATATAAGTAACACCTGCTTCATCGGCAGCATCTTCAATCAGCCGGTTAGCGACGCGGGCACCGCCCAAGACACGTATGTCGATCAATTCAACGTGTTGGGCTTCCTCCCCTCGTCCAAGCGGTTCAAGCACGACATTAAACCGATGGACAAGGCCAGCGGAGCCATTCTGGCGCTCAAGCCAGTGACCTTCAAATACAACACCGACAAGAACGGCAAGACGCAATATGGTCTAATCGCCGAGGAGGTGGCCGAGGTGGCTCCCGACCTCGTCTTCCGCGACAAAAACGGTGACGTGCAGACCGTGCGGTCCGAGCAGATCAACATGATGTTGCTCAACGAGTTCCTCAAGGAGCACAAAAAAGTGCAGAACTTGGAAGCCACCGTCGCGCAGCACCAGAAGGGAATGGAGGTTCTCACGGCCCAGCTGAAAGAGCAGGCCGCGCAAATCCAAAAAGTGAGCGCGCAGCTCGAAGTGAATAAGCCGGCAACGAAAGTGGCCGTGGGGAATCAATAGAAGCTGTTGATCAAGCCTTAGGCATAAAAGTCTCTGCAAAAGCCGCCACTCTCAGAGGGTGGCGGCTTTTTGTTTCATCCATGCTCACGCGCTGAGCCAAGGTTTCATTTGACAGGCGCTTGGCATTCCATTTCTTCGTCCAAACTACACAAGATCATCACCAATTATTCTTGATATGAAAAAATTCTTTGTCCTCTCGATGCTCATCCCCTTTGCGATGATTTGCTCCTGCCAAAAACAAGATTCCGCCGCTGAACAACAACTTGCTCAACGGAAAGCGCAGTTGGACGCGCGCGAGAACGCGTTAGCTGAAAGAGAGAAAGCGGTCGAGGCGCGAGAGAAAGCGTTGGCCGAGAAAGAAAAAGCCACGGCGAGCGCCCGGACGATTCCTCGCGGCGTTGCCGACCCTGCGCAGGTGCAAGCTGAAAGAGACAGGAAAATACAACAGCTCCCTCCCGAGCTTCAGGCCCTGATTGCCGCTGCCCCCGACTCCTCCCAGCTGAAAGCTGAAAAAAGCAGGATGATGCAAGAGCGAGCCGCCCAAAGACAGCTTGGGCCGGAAGACTTAAATCGCCAATGGCAGCGTAAGATGATGGGCACGTCTGGCGGCGCCGTATTTCCTGCGCCGGAGGCTACTTCGCCAACTCCGTCTCCTGCGGCGGAGGCTGCTTCGCCGATTCCGTCGCCTACGCCGGAGTAAACCCGAGGCCGCCTCGACACAGCGAGGCGGCTACAACTTTGCCTCCTGTCGCCACGGCGCTGCCCGCCACGCTGAAGCCTTGGCGAAGGCGGGTGTCGCCGTGCGCCCAGGGAAAGCAACAACCCCACGAAGAACGCCTCGGCACAGCGAGGCGGCTACAAATTCTTACGTTGGAGCAGGTCTTCGAACAGTCGGGAAAAATTTGAGTAGAATGGGTAAAGCCGATCCGGATTTGCGGGGCGATAGCGCCAATGCTTGTACATCCAGAGCCAGGGCGCTGGATTTTTTCGCACATAAGGTTCGAACGAGTTCCAACATGCCTGTGCGATCTCCTGATGAGTCATGCCAACGGTAGCGCTGATCTTTGGATGGAAGATGACCCGGTAACGTCCATCAGTCAGCGGCTCGCAATGCGCGGGGATGATCGGGGCGCCGGTTTGCTCATGCAGCCAGCCGTGCGCGGAAGTCACGCTTGTTTTTAAACCAAAACAATCAATCGCCACAGCCCCCTGAGCCGGTGGCACGGTGAGATCGACCAGCAGTGCGGTGCTGCGTTTTTGCCGCAGCGCTTTGTAGAGCCGAAGGAGACCACGCTCGCGGGGAATAAATTCATGTCCGGATTGTTCCCGCAGTTTTTTAAAAATTGGATCCAGCGACGAATTCTTAAATTCCTGCGAGATGATGGTGCCTTTGAGATCCAGAAAACCGCAGGCCAGACTAAGCCATTCGAAGTTGCTGTAGTGATAGCAGGCAACGATCACACTGTGCTCCGTGCGTGTGTCCGGCCCTGTTTCCTCGAAATTTTGCCATTCGATGTAGCGAGAGAAATTTTTCTGTGTCAGGCGCGGGCTCCACAGCAGATCAACCATGGTCCGCGCAAAATGCTGAAATGATTCCCGGACAATTTTTCGTCGCTCACGAGGAGAAAATCGATCGCCAAACGCGACCTCCAGATTGCTCAGTGCGACCTGATACCCGCGCCGATCAAGGAAGCTAAGCAGCGCTCCGGCGATCCTGGCAAGGTGATGGCAGGTCCTTCGAGAGAACAACGGGATCAGCTTTGTGGCAAGAAGAAGGCCAATCCATTCAAGGCCGTACCGGAGTCGCTTCCAGTGTAAACGCATCATCGTGATTCGTTGAAGCGTTACACCGTTACATCGGACTTACGATTCAACGATTTAACGATTCAACCGATCTAACGAGACCCGGTGTCACCGGACCTGGCTGGAAACGCTTTCCGGAGGCAGGCCCTTGCGAAACTCCGCCTGCTGCCGCTCAGCTTCGCGTCGTTGCTGCGTTTCGCGGGATGATTGCTCGGGGTCGGGACCTGGACTTGTGCAGCCGAAGAAAACAAGAGTCAGCCCCGGAATCAAAAACATGAAGGTGGCCAGCTTTTTCATACAGCAGCCGCAACATAATCAAACTGACGCGTGCGGCAACGTTTCAAGCAGTGAGAAAGCTTCAAGTCTTAAACACGCCTTGCAGACCCTTAAGCCTTAAAACTGAAAAACCTCTCACTCATTCGGGTCGTTTATCCGATGTCAGGTGCAGATATTCGCGCTCGAGCGTTTTGAGGCGCCCAAGAATCTCATTCAACGCGAGCTCGTTCTTCAAATTTATTTGATAATCGATTTCAGAACGGAGCCGGTCCTTATGAGCCTGCCGATTCTGCGACATCAAAATGATAGGCGCTTGCAGCACGGCGAGCATGTTAATGCCAGTGCTGAGCAACAGGTAGGGGTACGGATCGAAGCCGCTGTTGGTGAGCAGCAAGGTATTTATCAATACCCACACGTTAAAAAAGAGCACTGCGCTGATGATAAATTTCCAACTGCCTCCAAACTCCGCGATGATGTCCGCCGCGCGATCGGCGAGGGTCAACCGCGCCGCTTCCTCCACGTTAACGTTGCGCGTGGCACTATGACGCAACAACTCATCGGTATGCCGGAGCCGCTTGGCAAGAGCGCCTAGCAACTCCAGCGCGACGTTTGGACTGCTCCGCACAAAAGAGAGAAAATGCTCCCGCGAAAGCACCGCCAGCCGTGCATCCTCCGTAACGAGGGCATCAGCTGACCGCCGCTGCCCATCGAGCAACGCCATTTCACCAAAAAAATCTCCACGGCCTAGCTCCGTCAGCGTGAGCTCATGTCCCTTGGTTGTGCGCACGCAAATCCGGACCTTTCCGCGCTCGATCAAATACATCGCGTCGCCTTCGTCGCCGGCGCGAAACAGACACGCGCCGGCTTTGCGGTCGAGATTCTCGAGCAATTCGCACAACTTCTTTGCGGCCTCGTCATCGAGCGATTCAAACAACGGGACCTGGCGCAGCGTCTCGACGGTCATCGCTTCAATAATAGCCAGAGGATGCGCCTGCGAGAAGCGCCAATTATTCGGGCGGCCTTCGCCTCGAATTTTTGCATAGCATCGGGCAACCCGATCTCGTATTGCTGCGATTCAACGTCGAAGTCTGGCGTTTCAAAAGGAGGAAATATGCTTCATCTTATCTGGTATATCATTGTCGGCTTAATCGCTGGATACGTCGCAAAATCAGTGATGCATATGCATCTGTCGCTCACTTGGACAATCGTGCTAGGGATTGTCGGCTCAATTATCGGAGGCGCCGTGACCCATCTGTTCTATCCGCCAAGTACCGGAGGCCGATTTCACCCCGGCGGTTTAATCGTTTCCATACTCGGAGCGATTGTCGTTTTGTACGTTTGGCACAAGTTCAGACTGCAATTGCCTCGCGGATAAAAAATCGTAGGGCGCGACCGCTGGGCGCGCCGAAACGTACGCGCCGCCAAATTGACTTGAACAGGTTCGCTCCTACGTTGAAATGGCGCTCGCTCGCGCCGTCTGAAACGTGAAAAGCGTCCTCTTTGTTTGCACAGGCAATATTTGCCGCAGTCCTATTGCGGAAGGGCTTTTTCGCCGTTTGCTCGGGAACCGTAAAGACATCGAAGTTCTTTCGGCCGGTGTGCATGCGGTGCGCGGCCAGCCGCCGAGTCTGTACGCGGTGCAAGTCTGCGAGGAGGAAGGCGTAGATATCAGCGCCCAGCGCAGCCAGCCGCTCACTTCCTCGCTGGTCGATCGCGCCACACACATTTTTGCCATGACGGGTGCTCACGTCGAAACGATCCAAACACTCTTTCCCCAAAGCGCCGATAAAACATTTTTATTCCGCGAATTTGAAGAGCCGGGCACAACGGTGTGGCGCGACGTGCCGGACCCAATCGGTCTCGGCCGCGAAGTGTACGAGGATTGCGCACACATCATCAAGAATGCTCTGCCCAGTGTGCTGGCGTTTGTCGAGCAAGGCGAACTGGTGCGGCCTGGTGCAACGCACTCGCGCGAGCTATCTTCCTACCCCGTGGATGATCTTCCTCAGCGAATTGACACGGGATCGTTCAACTCGAAACCGCCCCCCCGTTACGGCGAGGCCTTGCAAAGGGTCGATCCGGAAATTTTCGATGCCGTTGTCGCGGAGGAAAAACGTCAGCGTGAAAACATCGAATTGATTGCTTCCGAAAATTTCACCAGCGGGGCAGTGATGGAAGCGCAAGGCAGCGTTCTCACCAACAAGTATGCCGAAGGATATCCACGGAGACGCTGGTACGGCGGATGTGAGAACGTCGATACCGCTGAACAACTCGCAATTGATCGTGCGAAGCGACTCTTCGGCTGCGAGCACGTGAACGTGCAACCCCACAGCGGCGCGCAAGCAAACATGGCGGTGTATTTCTCGGTGCTAAAACCGGGCGACAAGATTCTGGCCATGAATCTCGCGCACGGCGGCCATCTCACGCACGGTCATCCGGCGAATTTTTCGGGCAAATTTTACACCGTCTCGCAGTACGGTGTGAGCGAGAAGACCGAGCAGATCGATTACGACGCGTTGCAAAAGCAAGCCGAAGAAGTCCGCCCGCTCATGATCACCGCCGGAGCGTCAGCTTATCCACGCATCATCGATTTCCCGCGGTTGCGCCAAATCGCAGATTCGGTCGGCGCGCTTTTGTTCATCGACATGGCGCATATCGCTGGGCTTGTCGTCGGTGGTCAGCATCCCAGTCCGATTCCACACGCGCAATTTATCACCACCACCACGCACAAGAGTCTGCGCGGACCGCGTGGCGGCATTGTCATGTGCGAAGAGAGATTCGCCAAGCAGATCGATGCGACCGTTTTCCCGGGCGTTCAGGGCGGTCCGCTCATGCATATCATCGCAGCGAAGGCGGTCTGCTTTCATGAAGCGCTCCAGCCGCAGTTCCGCGAATACCAGAGGCAGGTTGTGCTCAACGCGAAGGCCCTCGCCGCCGGCCTGGCGAAACACGGTTACCGCATCGTCTCCGGCGGCACCGATAATCATTTAATGCTCGTCGATCTTCGCCCGAAGGAAATTAACGGCAAAGAAGCACAGGAAGTCCTCGACCGGGCCGGCATCACGGTGAACAAAAACGGCATCCCGTTCGACACCTACCCAATCTTCAAACCCGGCGGCATTCGCGTTGGCACACCCGCAGTCACCACCCGCGGTATGAAAGAAGAAGAGATGCTCGAGATCGCCGACCTAATTGCCGAAGCCCTAACAAATCGCACTGATGAATCGGCTCTCACGCGCGTCCGCGAAAAAGTGCGCGAGCTGACGAAAAGATTTCCGCTGCCCATCTAGAACAATGAGTGCGTCAAAAATTGTTGGCAGGCGAAAGGCGCCCCGAACACCAGCAGAATTTCACGTGCTCGGTGCAAAACTTGATCTTGAGGCGAAAATATTGGATCTGCACCGGCCTCGCGGCTTCATACTAAAGTTTCGCACGTGGGACGATTTGGAATGCTGGGAGAATGCTCGAGATCGCCGATCTCATCGCCGAAGCGCTGCAAAATCGCACTGACGGAATTGGCTCTGACGCGCGACGACGACAAAGTCCAAGATCTTACGCGCAGATTTCCGCTGCCGAGCTAATCCGCAGCAGCGACGCTGCGGATGAGCGGCGGGATTTCCGAAAGGCTTCGGAGCACGTAATCCGCCTCCTTTTCATATTCGTGCGGATCGACGAAGCGCGTGTCCGGGATTGCGGCGACGCGTATCCCAGCAGCCTTGCCAGCGGCGATGCCGGAAAGCGCGTCCTCGATGACGAGGCATGCGTCTGCGGTAACGCCGAGTTTCTCCGCCGCGCGCAGGTAGATGTCGGGATGCGGTTTGCCGCGCTCGATTTCTTCGCCGGTAAGAATGACCTCAAAGAATGTTGTTAACTCATGTCGATCTAAGAACGGGCGAGCAGACGCGCTCACGGAACTCGTTGCTAAGGCGAGGCGCAGATTCATTTGCCACAGCTCTTTTAGTACGGCTCTCGTTGAAGGAAAAAGGCCGATGCGATTGGCAAAGAATTCGGCGGCGATTTCTCCTCGGCGCCGCATCAATTCCTCAGTAGGCGCCGAGAGGCCAAACGTTTTCTTGTAGAACTCCACCGCCAGGTAGTAGCTCACGCCAAGCACATTCCGGTGGTACTCCCCACGATAAGCGACGCCGTATTCGCTGAGCAATTTCTTGTCGATCTCGTTCCACCACGGCTCTGAATCGGCGAGTACGCCATCGAGATCGAAAATGACTGCGCGAAACGGTCGTGGCATGATGCCAGCACTTTTTATCCAGCCAGCGCGGTCAAGCAACACTATGCATCTAGTGGAGTGAGAAGATTCCGCTTAAAATCTGCGATAAGCTGCGTAATCTGCGGATGCTGATGAATCGAGCTGCTGATCAACCGGAGCCAAACCCGCTCCGGGAAGGAATTTCCGCGCGCGCGGTGCCGCAGCCGTGCAGCATTGTGATCTTCGGCGCTACGGGCGATCTTACTCATCGCAAGCTGGTCCCTGCGCTTTATAACCTCGCGGCCGATGGGGATCTGCCACCCGCGGTGGCCATTGTCGGATTCGCGCGCCGCGAGAAAAGTGATGACGAATTCCGGCGCGATCTCGAAGAAGCCACGCGCAAATTTTCCCGCCAGGCTGTGCGCGACGAAATTTGGAAGACATTTGCACAATCGATTTTTTATCACCAGAGCGAGTTCGGCGACGAGTCTGGTTACAAGCAGTTGGCCAAACGCCTCGATGAAATCGACAAAGACCACGGCACTCGCGGCAATCGCCTTTTCTATTTTGCAGCCGCTCCAGACCAGTTTGAACCGATTCTCAAGCACTTGAAAGCTGCCGGCTTGAACGAGACGTGCAAAGGAAGCTGGGCTCGCGTAATTGTCGAAAAACCATTCGGAATCGACCTCGCCTCGGCGCGCGAGCTCAATCGCATCGTCCGCAATTCTTTTACTGAAGAGCAAACCTATCGGATCGACCATTTTCTCGGCAAGGAAACGGCGCAGAACATTCTGGTTCTCCGATTTGCGAACGCGATTTTCTCGCCGCTCTGGAACACGCACTATATCGATCATGTGCAGATCACAGCGGCGGAGACCCTGGGCGTCGGGACTCGGGCCGGTTTCTACGAACGCGCAGGCGCGTTGCGCGACATGGTGCAGAATCACTTGCTCCAGCTGCTTTGTCTCGTCGCGATGGAACCGCCTACCGACTTGAGCGCCGACAGTATTCGCGATGAAAAGGTCAAAGTGGTGCGATCACTGCGTCGTTGGTCGCGCAATGAAATCGCGGTCAATGTTGTGCGCGGGCAGTATGCAAAAGGCGCCATCCACGGTGACCTGGTGGCGGCCTACCGCCAGGAAGAAAACATCAACCCCGATTCGCAAACGGAGACGTTCGTCGCGTTGCGTTTGTTCATCGATAACTGGCGATGGGCCGACGTTCCGATTTATATGCGCGTCGGGAAAAGGCTTCCCAAGTCGGCAACCGAAATTTCCATTCATTTCAAAAAAGCGCCGCCGGTACTGTTTAACAAAGATTTGCATGACCTCAATGTGCTCGTTATTCGGATTCAACCGGATGAGGGAATCTCGTTACGGATTCATGCCAAGGTGCCTGGCACGAGCTTCCACATCGAGCCAGTGAAAATGGATTTCCATTATGGAACGTCCTTTGGAAAGGCCAGCCCGGAAGCGTACGAGCGTCTGCTGCTCGACGCGATGAGCGGTGACGCCACGCTCTTTGCTCGCCGCGACGAGGTCGAGCAAGCCTGGGCTTTCATCGATCCGATCGAGGAAGCCTGGCACGCGAAAAAGGATGTGCCCGAGTTGTTTTTCTATCCCGCGGGATCGTGGGGACCGGAGGCAGCCGATGATTTGCTCGCCCGCGACGGCCGGGCTTGGAGGAGGCTCTGAGCGATGCCTGCCGTGACTGAAACGTATTCGCTCGGAGTCCCAGTCGAAGTCGGCAAAATTGATCACGAGCTGAAAAAACTCTGGCGTGAAAGCGAAGGCGCAGCGACGCGCGCTTCGCTCATGAATCTTGCCGTTTACAGCGAAGAGCCGGGTTCATTGAACAACAACACGCAATTGATGGCGAGAATTACTGAGGACCACGCCTGTCGCGCAATCGTCATCGAGGCTGATTGCAACGCAGAAGACGATCGCGTGGACGCCTGGATCAGCGCGCACTGCCACGTGAGCCGTGCCGGCAGCAAACAAGTTTGCTCCGAGCAAATTTCATTTCGCCTCAATGGCGGATGTACTGCTCAGCTGCCGAACATTGTTCTATCAAACCTCGATTCGGACCTGCCGCTGTATCTTTGGTGGCAGCAGGAATTCCGTGAACCGATGGATCCGCAACTTTGGGCATGGGTGGATCGAGTCATCTACGACAGCCAGTCCTGGCAGGATTTTCAGGCGCAAATGTGTCTCGTGGAGTCCGCACAAGCCGAGGCAAAACAGCGCATCGTCCTTTGCGACCTGAATTGGACACGACTGGACAAGGTACGTTTCGCGCTCGCGCAATTCTTTGATCACCCGGCCTCACATCATCATTTCACTAAAATCAAAAAGGTGCGAATTGATTACGCCCCCGGATTTCGATCGACCGTACTTCTGTTTGTTGGTTGGCTTGCGGCCCAATTGAACTGGCGTGCTGAGAAAAAAGATGGGCAGAACAAGCTTCAGTTCGTTGGTTCCTCGGGCCGAAAGATCGAGATCGAAATGCGCCAGCGTGACGGCCAACCGATTCACGAAGTCGTGGTGACGGCGGGCGATATAGAATTCGTCGTTACCCACGCGAAGTGCGGTGATCTTCTGGAAGTTTCACGCGGGAAGGCTGGCGAAAAACGCGTTCCACAATTGATGCCCGCGGGAAAAAACGATCCCGTCAGCTTGATGAGCGAAGAACTGATGCGCGGCGGACCGCATCACGTTTACCTGCACGCGGTCAACTGCGTGCGCGAATTGCTGTAGCGGCGTTTTAGTAGGCGCGTTCACGTGAACCGCCCGACCACCCTGGCGATTGAGGTCAATCGCCGCTACCAATATCAACGAGCGCGCATAATTCGCGCACATTTTTCTCGATTGAAAACAGCTCTTGCGCACGCTGGTACCCTGCGTGGCCAAGCCTTTGCACTAACAGACGGTTATCGATCAACCTCTCGATCGCGTTTGCGAGTCCAACTGCATCGCCCGATTGCACCAGAAAACCGGTTTCGTTTTTAACTACCATTTCTGGAATGCCGCCGATAGCCGTCGAAACCACCGGTAGCCCCGTCGCCATTGCTTCCATGATCACCGTGGGAAGATTGTCCATGCCGCCTTCGGGATCGATGATACTCGGCAGCACGAAAACGTTCGTGGCGGCGAGACGCTGCCGGACTTCGCGTTGCGGTTTTGCGCCGGACAACGCGACGCGGTTTTGCAGATTCAGCTGCTTAATTTGCCCGCGTAATTCGTTTTCGAGCGGGCCTTCGCCGATGATCTCGCATCGAAACGATTTTCCGCGCTCCGCAATTAATCCGCAGGCGCGAATCAGATCGGCAAAACCTTTTTTCGCGATCAAACGGCCGACTGCCAGAATTAGCGGTGGAGCCGAGGAAAAATCCGCGCGTCCGAATTCGGCGAGATTCAGGCCATTGTAAATGCGACGGATTCGATCGGCGCGTTCCGGGAAGCGCTCTCGCAAAAACTTTTTCGCATAATCGCTTACAGTGACGACTACGCGCGCTCTATCGACAAGCTTAACAAGCCCAATCTCGAAGTTTCTCGGTGCGAAAATGTCGTTTGCGTGCGCGGTAAAACTGAAAGCGATCGGAAAAAATTTGTGGATCCAGAAAGCCGTGCGCGCCGCCATTCCCACGAAATGCGCGTGAACATGACCAATCCCCATTTCTTCGAGGCGCAATCCGACGTAAACAGCCTGATAGAGCCGAAGAAAATCCGTGCGCCGCCCCCACTCATCCAGAGCACCGATAATTTCCGCAGTCAGTTTTCCTTTTTTGGACGCGCGACGAACCTCTTCGAGCAGTTGTTTCTCCTCCGGCAGATAATGCACGCGCTGAACTGCGCGGGGGTCCCAGTCCTGCGCCAGTTCATCTTTCGGATTGCGAATGGAAAAAATCGGTGGAGTGATGCCCTGTCGCGATAGCTCAGCGACTTCCCGATAGCAAAACGTCTGTCCGAACGACGGGAACCGCTCGAAGAGATAGGCGAAGTTAGCCATTGGCACGAACTAACGAGCGTCTGCAAAATGACCAAGGAAAAACGATGAATGACGAATGAATGACCAAGCCAGAAATCTGAACGGCGTAGTCGATGAACGTTTTGTCATTCGGGCTTCGATTTTTTCTTCGTCATTCGACATTCGAGCTTCGTCATTTTCTATGCGCTCCCGCGTTTCACCGGAATCGGTTTCCCGGATTCATCAACTGCGACCAGTGTAAATAAACCGTGTGTAACACGAAGCTCTTCACCGGTCATATAACGCGTTACCCACACCTCCACTCGAATGGTCATCGACGTTCGTCCGATTTTTTCCACACGCGCATAGCATCTGACGGTGTCCCCGACCCGCACCGGCTGGAGAAAAGACATTCCTTCCATCGCTACGGTAACCACTCGCGCTTGCGCAGTTTTCGCCGCGAGAATTCCGCTGCCCAAATCCATTTGGGATGTCAGCCATCCACCAAAAATGTCGCCGTTCGGATTTGTGTCCTTGGGCATGGCAATCGTTTGGATCACCAATTCGCCTCTGGGTTGGTCGGGCATGAGGTCCTTTAACCACGAATGAACACGAATAAACACAAATTAGAAAGAAAGCGGGTTAGTTATGGGCTCATCTTCGCTTGTCATTCGCATGCCGCGCCGAAGCCCTCGCGAGGCGGGTCATTCGGATTTCGGCATTCGTGTGCATTCGTGGTTGATTTTCTACAAAATCAGCATGCAATCGCCGTAGCTGTAGAAGCGATAGCGTTCGCTAATCGCTTCCTCGTACCCGCGCAGCAAAAATTCGCGACCTGCAAACGCGCTAACCAGCATCAGTAAAGTCGAGCGCGGCAGATGAAAATTCGTGAGTAGAACATCGACTAGTCGGAAATGGTAAGGCGGATAGATGAACAGATCGGTCTCGCCCGATTCCGGTGCAATCTGTCGCGTGCTAAACTCGACGGCTTTGAGCCGTCGAGTTTCAAGCGCTGCTGTTTCCAGCACACGCACGACCGTCGTCCCGACAGCTACGACGCGTTGCGCGTCGTTGATCTTGTCTGCGGCTTCTCGCAAAATAGAGAAGCGCTCCGCGTGCATGCGATGCTCGGTAATGTCCTCCGATCGCACAGGCAGAAATGTCCCCGGTCCCACGTGCAGAGTCACGAATGTGTGCGGAATTTCACTCAAAATTTCCGGGCTGAAATGAAGACCGGCTGTCGGTGCGGCAACCGCGCCAACCTCATGCGCAAAAACAGTCTGATAGCGCGCCGCGTCGTTCTTATCGCTCGCACGCCCGATATACGGCGGCAACGGCATGGAGCCGCCGGTATAAAGATCGACATCTTCATCCAATGCGACAATGCGCTCACCATCCAGCGTGATTTGTTCAACCCGCAACGCGACATTGTCGATCTTTGCCGTTGCGCCAACGCGCATCTTGCGCCCCGGCTTCACCAAGCATTTCCAACGCGCGGGACCCAAGCGTTCGAGAAATAAAAATTCAATCACGCCATCGTCCGAGAACCGGCGTGCTGGGAGCACGCGCGTGTCGTTTAAGACCAGCAGGTCGCCCGGCTGCAGAAACGTTTTTAGCTCGCGAAACTGGCGATGTTCGATTGTCTGTTCGCCGCGGTGCAGCACCATCATGCGGGAATCTTCGCGGCGCTGAAGAGGGCGCTGCGCAATCAATTCTCGCGGCAAGTCATAATCATAATCGCTCAGCCGCGCGCTCATCGCTATACTTGAAGTTACCGCAACGAGAAAGCGACGCGAGGACGCGTGCGCACTCCGAAAGCTTCCGCAAAACGCAACGGCATCTCTAATAGATTTTGCACGCAGTGCTTTTGGAGTGCGATGCGTCTTCGCATCGCTTTGATTCTACGGGCCGCGCGAACACAAAAACTTGCGCCCGAGCGCAAAATTTCGGATGATCGCTGCAAATGACAGAGCCAGCTCTCGATTTTGTTCTCGCAACGCTGGAAAAGATTCGAGAGTCAAGCGATCGCGCGCCACGCGCATCGAGAACGGCGCTCGCCCGATTGCAAGGCATCGATCCTGTAGCCGCTTCCGTGTGGGAAGCGCGCGCGTCGCCCACAGGGCGACGGCTACAGGCGAAGAGCAAAGCAGAATTAATCGAGCCGATTCGAGAACGCGTTCGCGTTTGCACCAAATGCGCGCATCTCGCGTGTTCACGCACACAAACGGTGTTCGGCGTAGGAAATCCGGACGCCGACCTAATGTTCATCGGGGAAGCGCCCGGCGTCGATGAGGACCAGCAAGGCGAACCATTTGTCGGTCGCGCCGGACAATTGCTGACGAAAATTCTCAGGGCGATGAATTTCGCCCGCGAAGATGTTTACATCACAAATATCCTTAAGTGCCGGCCGGACACGCCGCAGGGTAGTTTTGGAAATCGCGCGCCCACGCCGACAGAGATGCAGACCTGCCGGCCGTATCTGGTGGAGCAGATCGAGATTATTCAGCCGAAAGTGTTGGTCGCGCTCGGCGCAGTTGCGGTGGAAGGCCTGCTCGGAATGCGAGGGACGATGCGCGAATTGCGCGGACGCTGGCACGCCTACAACGGCATCCCGCTCATGATTACGTATCACCCCGCTTACCTGCTCCGTAACCAAGCGCCGTCGGAAAAACGCAAAGTCTGGGAAGACATGCTCCAAGTTCTGGAGCGACTCGACCGCCCAATCACCGACCGACAGCGACATTACTTTCTGTAGTCGCTTCGCTGTGCGACGCGCGCGCCGAGGTGATAAACATATGCACGCCCGCGTTGCCCGCAGGACAACAGCTACGGTTCAGCGCGATTGAACATCGCATCGATCACTCTGCGTGATGCGAGTGTGGCAGCCAGCGACAAAATCATGGCTCGTACGTCGCGACGCGGGACTTTCACTGTGCGTTGCAACGCCGTGGGGCCGGCCGCGTCCAAAAGCACAAGAGTGCGCGCGCCAATCAATGCCGGCAAAACGGTAGCGGCGCGCACGCGGCGATTTTCAATCGCGCGCGAATATTGCATCCCGCACTCGAGCCCGGTCTTTGCTTTCTCCAGCCAGGTTCGATAGATCGGTTGGAAACGCTCCGGTTCGGAGAGAATCTGTGTTGCAGTCAGATGCGCCGCGGTCAATTCATATTCTGGAAAATAACATCTGCCGCCTCGAAGATCGGAGCCGGCATCCCGCAGAACGTTAATCAACTGAAGCGCCATTCCGTAGCGTTTGCCGAGGGCCAGCATCTCGTCCTCGCTCAGACTCGCGAAATTTCGAACATGCCGGAAACAGAGTCGCGTCCAGAATTCACCGACACAACCGGCAACCAGATAGGTGTATTCGTCCAGATCGGCGGCTGTGCTAAGCGCGCGAATTTCTTGCGGGTTATCGAAGCGCTGGAGGTCGAGCATCTGGGCGCGCGTAATTCTCTCCAGCACCACGCGAATGTCAGTGCGATCCGCCTGCTCCATTCGCTCGAGCCGTGCAAGGCAATCGGGCAACGATTCAAGCAGCTGTCGTTCGCTCTCGTTTTCCTGTAGCGGGACAAAAGAGGCGATCAGATCAACAAGAACTTCGCGTGAAGCTTTACCTTGAATCCCGTCCGAGAGCATTTTGAGAGTTTCGATTCGCACGCTCCTCGAAATTTTCGCTGCGTCGGCGACCGTGTCGGTTGCTCGTGCAAGCAGATACGCCAGCGCAATCGGCTCGCGTAATCGCGCCGGCAGGAATCGGATCGAAAGATAAAATGAGCGCGAGACCGCGCGCAGAATTGTTGTCTCCAACGGGGGTTGTGTGCTCATGACCTGTGGCCGACATTGGTCACGCCCGTACGAAAAATTGCTGCCAGCGCCATCATCGTCCAAGATCGCGGACCTCGATCCGACTCGGGGCCGAGTTACCGAGGCCGAGCTGGCTGGCAAAGCCGACATAGGCCGCGAGGCGGCCGATCGCAGGCAGACTCGCACGTGCGCGCCATTCTTCCAAACGCTTCAGGGCGATGGCGTCCAGGGCGACCGGGTCCCTGCTCGCGTACAGAGTGGCGTGATGCGTGGCATAGTTCGGCTGCGACTGCGGGCCGCCCGCATATTGCGCAATGAGGCCGTCCATCAAATTGAAGACGACCTTATTTGCAATGATCGGATTAGCATAAATCTCCGCAAGGCTTTCGGTGCCAAAACGAGGGCCTTGCGCAAAACGACGCCAGTTATCGATGTTTGGAATGGTCATGTTGTAAATGCAACCGGCGATTCCATTCGTTTCACTGATACTCATCACCGGGACGTTGATGATCTTGCCAACTTCGCTGGAAAGGATTTTCGAAAAATGACTGACATTGCTGGTGTTCTCAATGTCAGAGAGCATCTTGCGTGCGTCACCGAGGTAGTCCAGATCCCCCCAAATCAGTTGTCCCATAAAAGGCGCGGTCAGGATTGCCTTCGCGTCGTAGCCGTCGCGCGGCGTGACTGCTTGTAGCTGGTAACCATCAATTCCCGCGCGATAACCGGCATCTTTGATTCCACCGAGAGAGCGGTCCCAAACAATTATGGTGTTGCGGGGATGCCCCGCTGCCACGAGGCCGTCCACGATCGCGTTCACCACATCATGATGCGTGGTGAAAAGTTCGCCGCCTGCCGCGGAGATCTTAATTCCAATCCGGTCATTGGGAGAGACGAGCGATGCCCACGCCTTCGCCACCTCTGACTGGCCGGTCGCGGCGAGAACAAGCCGATTCACCATCTCACGTACAACGCGCGCGTTCGTCTTGTAATCTTTGATTGAGTCAGGATTATGCACCGAATACACAACCGACGGCGTGGTCGCGGGCTGCGGTCCCTGCGCCAGCACTGAGGAGATGGCGCAAAACAGAATGAGAGTTACATTTCGCAGTTTTGTCATGTCGAGCGAAGTCTCCCGCATGCGGGATCAATATTAACAGCAAGAGATTCCTCGACTCCGCTCGGAATGACAACAAAGACCAAACGGATTTTATGAGTGACAGGCCGAATCACAACTGCGCCCACCTGGCGGTCATCCTGAGCGAAGCGAAGGACCCCGCCCACGAAGCTTGGGATACGCTAGACGAAAAGCGTAATCCAGCACCCTATGAGAGGTTCCTCGCTCCGCTCGGAATGATACTTAGAAAAATGTTATGATTCGCCATCTTTACGTTCACGTTCCTTTCTGCGCGCGTATCTGTCCGTACTGCGCTTTTTACAAGGATTTGCTCGACCGTTCGCAGACGTCGCGATTTTGCGAAGCGATATTGCGCGATCTCGACCGGCGTCGCACACATTTTGCGATTTCGCCTGAAACGCTCTATTTCGGTGGCGGCACGCCAACGGCGCTTACGACTACGCAATTGGAGTTTCTGCTAGAAGGCTTCCGCCAACGGCTCGATCTCTCGTTTCTTCAGGAGTGGACCATCGAAGCGAATCCGGGGAGCGTGTCAGCGCGCAAGGCAGCGCTGCTTCGCAAGCTGGGAGTAACTCGAATCAGTCTTGGCGTTCAGTCTTGGGACGACGAGTTACTGAAGCTGTTAGGCCGAGAACACAGCGCGAACCAGGCCGAGCAATCGTTTCATCTTCTGCGCGCAGCCGGGTTCTCGAACGTCAACATCGATCTGATGTTCGGTTTGCCAGGCCAGACCATTGAGCAATGGCGCTTGACGCTGCAGAAGACCATCGCTCTCCAGCCCGATCACGTTTCTGCCTACTGCCTGACGTACGAAGAGGACACGGAGTTTTTTCTACGTCACGTGCGCGGCGAATTTCGCCAGGACACAGATATGGACGCCGAATTTTTCGAGGTGGCGATAGCGCTCCTGGAAGACGCCGGCTACGAACATTACGAAATCTCAAACTATGCGCGGCCCGGTTTTTCGTCAGTGCATAACCGCGCCTATTGGCTCGGTGAAGATTTTCTGGGGATCGGCCCTAGTGCGGTTTCGACTGTCGGTATGCAGCGCTGGCAGAATGTCTGCGATTATCGCGCCTATATCGATCGCGTCTTTTCTAGCCAATCACCGTGCGCGTCGAGCGAAAATCTGACGGACGAAATCAAACGCACGGAGCGAATCGCGCTGTCGCTGCGCACGCGCTGCGGAGTTCCCGCTTCGGATTTGAAACGTTTCGCGCAACAAACAAACGAGTTTATTGCATTGGGGTTGCTTCAAGAATCGAGCGGCAATTTCGTTCTCACTCGAAAAGGCAAAGCACTGGCGGATTCCGTTGCCGAAGCGTTTTTCTAGCCGGTATCGCTAATGCCGGTTTCTAACTCACGCCGGGATCACCGATCCCGGCTACAGGTCGTCTAGTAGATATCGTTATCGGAGCTGTAGCCGGCATCCCCGCGAATGGAACGCAGACGAGCGCGGCTGCCCCATTCGGACTCCGGCCGATTTATCTGTCCAAGCGTGATTTTCACCAGCCACGGCGCCGCGGCCAACGCGCCAATTGCAACGAGCGCGATCGCCGCTGCCTGCCGCAGCGGCGGCTTAATCTTGTCTGCCATCAGAATTCCCAAGCCGAGGCCAATCGCGGTGCGTGTGACCACCAGGAGCGGGTCAACTGGAAGTTGTTCGGAAGTTTTTGAAATGGATATGGGGAAAGACATCGCCTACCATATACGTCGCGTTTGGGAAAAAGAAACGGCAATTTTGTCGCCAAGCGCATTTGTCATTTCGAGCGGAGCGAAGTGGGTCGAGAGACCTGCTGCGCCACCCTTGAAGTAATTCAACGGGATGTCTCGGCTTCGCTCGACATGATACAAAATTAAGAGACATGCCCAATTCGATCTACGCGCTCATCCTCGCCGGTGGAAGCGGTGAACGCTTTTGGCCATTGAGCAGGCGGGCCCGTCCCAAACAACTTCTGCGCCTGGTCGCCGACAGAACTCTGCTCGAAGAAACTTTCGCGCGTCTTGAAGGTTTCGTCCCGCCGGAGCGCATTCTGATCCTGACGAACGCGGAACAGGAAAGTGCAGTCCGCAAATTGCTGGGGAATTTTCCAAAGGAGAATATCGTAGCCGAGCCGGCCAAACGCGACACCGCTGCTGCCGTCGCGCTCGGCACTGGCTGGGTGGCAGCTCGCGATCACGCAGCCATAATGGTCGTTCTCCCCGCCGATCATGTGATTCGAAACCGAACGGCCTTTCAGGAAACGCTGGCCCTGGCCGCCGACGCAGCCGAGGAGACAAACGGGCTCGTAACCATCGGCATCAAACCAAGCTGGGCATGTCTCGGATTCGGATACATCGAGCGAGGCAAGCCAGTCCGTTTGCGCAAGCGCCCTGACAACGATTCGATCCATCGCGTGTTGCGCTTTCGCGAAAAACCGAATCTTGATCTGGCCGAATCGTTTTTGCGAAAAGGAAATTTCCGCTGGAACGCGGGGATGTTCGTTTGGTCAGTGCCTACAGTGCTCCGCGAATTCAACCGTCACGCGCCAGAGCTAGCCGATTTCATTTCTCAACTTCGAGCTCCGGAAAATTTCGAGAAGGCGTTGCGTGAACGTTTTAGCAAACTGCCGCGCATCTCATTCGATTACGCGATCATGGAAAAGGCGGATCGCGTCCTTGTAGTAGAGGCCAGCTTCGACTGGGACGACATCGGAAGCTGGCGAGCAGTGGCGAATTACTTTGAGAAGGACAAACAAGGAAACGCCGCGAACCGTACCGTTACCGCGGTCGATTCCAGCAACAACATTGTTTTCGAGGAAGACGGCACGACGGTCGCACTGCTTGGAGTTCATGACCTCATTGTCGTTCGAACCCAAGATGCACTTTTGATTTGTCACCGGCACGAAGCTGAAAGGATCAAGGATCTTATCGGCAAAATTCCGCCGGAACTGCAATGAAAATTGGTTGTGGCGCGCCCAGCGGTCGCGCCCTACCACAGACATGAATCCGATTCTGGCCCTTGATTTTGGCAGGGTGCGCATCGGCGCGGCGATCTCTGATGAGTTGCATTTGCTAGCGCATCCACTCGAGACGATCCCAGCGAACGAGCAGGCGCCATCGCGCGTCGCAGAAATTGTCCGCGAAAAGAAAGTTGATCATGTCGTGGCGGGATTCCCCAAGCGTTTGAACGGCCAGATCGGCGCAGCCGCGACCGAAGTCCTTGAGTTTGTGGAAAAGTTGCGCGCGATTCTACCATGCCCGGTTGTCACTTGGGATGAAAGACTGACCACCGCCGCAGCGCATCGGGCATTGCGTGACGCAGGCAAGAAAACACGACACACCCGCGGCTATGTAGATCAAGTAGCAGCCCAAATGATTTTGCAAAGTTACCTCGACCATCGCGATGCGAATGCAGCAACTAAAAGTGATCAGTGATCGGTGATTGGTTAGAAGCCGTCTCACAAATAGATGAGCCGCTCGGAGTAAAAACAGGCGCCGACCCTCACCTCAATCCTCTCCCTAGGAGGGAGAGGCGGACGCGTCAACGCCAGGTGAGGGTGCGCCTTCCCACAAGATCGTTGATCACCCTCATCACTCATCACCAGTCACAAATCACTACTCACTGATCACCGATCACTATGTCCAGAAGACTGAAACTCATCGTAACGTACGACGGCGCGCCGTTCGCTGGCTGGCAGAGCCAATCTCACGGCAATACTATTCAGGATCATCTCGAACGCGCGTTTGGGCGCATCACCGGAACGCCCGCGCGCGTGCACGGCGCCGGGCGAACGGACGCGGGCGTACATGCGCTCGCGCAATGTGCACACGTCGACTTTAACAAAGCTTTAGCACCTGCGCGTTGGACGGAAGCGCTCAACGCCTTGCTGCCTCCGGCTATTCGCGTGCTTCGCTGCCAGTACGTTTCGAGCGATTTTCACGCGCGTCTTTCCGCAAAAGGGAAAATTTATCGCTACAGAATCTGGTCGGCCCCTGTTTTACCTCCGTTCGAATACCGTCGCGCTTGGCATATCGTGCACGCACTCGATCTGAAGGTTCTGAAGGCGGCAGCCGAACATTTTGTCGGCACTCACGATTTCGCCAGCTTCGCCGCTAATCGCGGCAAATCCGAAGAGAGCACGATCCGCACAATCAATTCTGTGCGCGTCCGGCAAACGGGTCGCTGTGTGACAATTGAGTTCGATGGCAACGGTTTTCTCTACAAAATGGTCCGACTAATCGTCGGCTCCCTTGTGAAATGCGCACTTGGCAAAATGCGTGTCGAAGATCTCATTGCACGGTTGCACTCCGATCGCGCGACTCTACCGCGTCTTGTCGCTCCTGCTGAAGGATTGTTTCTCGTTCGCGTGCGGTACTGAAGCGTTAGCAATTGGTGCGGACGGCGCGCCGCGCCGTCCGCACATCGCAGCGCGATGTCCCCCACCTACACTACCGGTAGAATGCGTCCGGTTAGTTCGCCAAAACCAACGCGATAACCGTCGCCTTGGGCCCAGCCAGTGATGGTAAGCGTATCGCCGTCTTCGAGCCATTTGCGGGTTTCGCCGTTCGGAAGCTTGAGCGGGTTGGCGCCGCGCGATGTTAATTCGAGCATGCAACCGCGCGACTCTTCGGTCGCACCGCTGATGGTGCCGCTCGCCAGCAAATCACCGGGCTCTAAATTGCAGCCGTTGACGGTGTGATGAGCGAGTTGTTGGGCGATGCTCCAGTAAAGATTTTGAAAGTTTGTGCGCGTGATGACGTGCGGCGCGTTCATCGAGGAGGTTTGCAGGTGCACTTCGAGTTGAATGTCGAATGTGAAATCGCTCTTCGTGCGCAAGTACGGGAGCGGCTCGGGATCTTGTGGCGAAAGCGGTTTCCTGAAAGGTTCGAGAGCTTCGAGCGTCACCACCCAAGGCGAAATGCTGGTGCAAAAGTTTTTCGCCAGAAACGGGCCGAGCGGTTGATATTCCCATGTCTGAATATCGCGCGCGCTCCAGTCGTTCATCAGCACAAAGCCGAAGACGTGATCGACCGCGCGATTGATCGGCACTGGTTCACCCAGCGAGTTGCCCGGTCCGACAAGGAATGCCATTTCCAGTTCGTAATCGAGACTTTTGGTCGGACTGAAGAGCGGGGCCGAGGCGTCTGGCGGTTTGATTTGCCCTTGTGGCCTGCACACGTCCGCTCCGCTGACAACAACTGAACTGGCGCGTCCGTGATATGCCACGGGTAACCACTTCCAGTTCGGCATCAGCGCGTTCTCCGGGCCGCGCAACATCGTGCCGACGTTGTGCGCGTGATGATAGGACGAATAAAAATCGGTGTAATTGCCAATCCGCGCCGGTAACTTCATGACCACGTCTTTTTGCACGTGAAAAACTTTTTTGCGCAGCCGTGCGTCATCGCGCAGGGTTGGCGTCTCGGCCGAGAGGAGATGTTGGAGGACTTCCCGTGCCTTCCGCCACGCAGGGCGGCCCAACGCGAGAAACTTGTTTAACGAATCTTCCGAAAAGGCGTTTTGATCCCGAAATTCCGGCCACCGGAAATGATCGAGTTCTTCCAACGCGGAAAGATCGACAATCAGATCACCGATGGCGACTCCCACGCGCGGTTTGCCCTGTTTCGGTTGAAAGACACCGAAGGGAAGATTTTGAATTGGGAAATGCGAATCGGCTGGAACGTCGATAAAACTACGCAAAGGCGAACTCATCAGCGTGATTTAACCACGAAGAACACGAAGGCCACGAAGAAAATTCAGAATCACCTCCAAAGAACTTCGTGCGCTTTGTGTCCTTCGTGGTGATCAAAGAAGTCCCAGAGAGCGCAGGTCCTCGCGCGGTTCATCGAAGCTGCAGCTACCAAACGATCTAACGAACTTGCGCCGATATTGCAGCCGTTCGGTATCGATCTTCCAATTGCGCCACGCGAAAGAATCGTCAGTGAATGAAAATGATTTCGGGTCTTCATCTTCGAGCATGCTGGCCGTTTGCTTTGCATCCCCCCGATGCTCAGCCGCAAGCACTGCGGCTCCGAGCACATTGAGGAACCCGTGCATCTTTGTTTTCACCTCATCGCGATATTGCCGGAGTGGATGATGCAACCCTGCCGTAAACTTTATCGGGAGCTGATGCGTAGCTGGCGTCACGAGCGCGCTGGCGATCTGCGCCGAAGTTGGAAATGCATCCGCTGTCACTCCACCGGCGCGCAGTTTGTAGCCAAACGTTGCCGCGTCCTCATCGGAATTGTGTTCCGCCAGCAACGCGGCGGTTTGCTCTGCTCTCTCAGGAGGCGCTTCCCAGAAAACTGGCAAATCGCCGACGATCGATCTCGCCTCTTTTAGTAACGCAGGATCAACATCATGGGGTAAGAACATCTCTAGGTGACCAACCGATATTAGATCGACGTGATATCTCGAGAACGAACGAATTGCCGTATCAACTTCTTCGAGCGCGTCAAGAAAGGCATCCGCATTCGCGGTTTTCGGTCCGAGCGCCGCGACGCGGAGCGGATGTGCGGGATCGAACTGCGAAAGGAGTTGTTTGGCTGCGTCGAATTGATCGACGGGGAGGACGAATGCGTTGAGCATCCATGCTTCGGGCGACCGCACATAGTTGGCCTGATTTTGCAGAGCTGGCTCAAGCGCGAGACTGCACGGCGGAAACATTCCCGCGTAATCAATCGATTGCGCGAGCAAAGTGCGAAGCGAAGCGGACGGCATAGAGGTCGGTGGTCAATTGTTAAGCTAATCGCACGAAGCAAGTTGAGGAGTCATGCTGAAGGAGGCGCGCAATTCGCCGCGGGGCGGAATGGTTTGAATGCCTTTCTTGTCCTCGAAGGCGCGCTGCTCATGATGATCGGTCAAGCCCCAGCACGGCTCGACGCAAAGAAACGGTCCGCCATCGGACCACAACGTCAGATAAGGGACGCCTGTGAGATCCAAGATCACCCAGCGACCACTCGGCGGATCGACATAGGAGAATTGCGGCTTTGCAACATCGACTAATTCGAGAATGATCGAACCTGGCAATTGGCTCTTTGAAAACGGCATTTCGCCACCCGGGAATTCGATATCGCGCGTTTCACCTGACAAATAATTGCCGGGCGAAAAATATCTGCGGTAACAACCCCGCGGCATCTGCAAGTGAAAGCTCTCGAACGAAGTCGCTGCGAATCCCGGATGCAATCCGAACGCCACATGCGCGGTCAGCTCAGGCTCGTGGTTCTGAAACTCGAAAAGAACGCTGAGCGTGTTCAACTCGATCTTGTACGTCAGATCCAGACCGACTCTCAACGGGTATTCAACAGGCGAAAAATCCTCAGGAGTAATCCGATATTTTAATGAAGCACCGCTGCCCTCACCCGAGAATCCTTCAAACCGCCACGTCTTTGAGCGAAGAAATCCATGATTACCGCCGTTGATTTCGCGGCCGCGGTAGAGACTGTGACCGTCTTTTAGCCGATGAAGATAATAACCCATAACGGTGGCGTGGTTCGCCCCGCCCTGAGCCGGGTTCGACAGATCGTTGTCGCGATAAAGAAAACCGCTCCATTCGCCAGCCTCGTTTATTCGCGCCAGACTAATTAGTTCCGCCCCAAGACGCGAGACAACGATCCGCAGACCGTTCTCCTCATCCGTCAAAATATCTAGATCGCGATCTTCCCACTTTTCTTCGCGACGAGAAATTTTCATTGTGTTTGTATAAACATCGCATGCCGCTGTGGCCACGGCGCTGTGCGCCGTCTTGCGAATGTTGGCTTCAAATACTGCGACGCCCCACAGGGGCGGGGCTACAAGAACAGCTCATGGGAACAAGCCGCGCACTTGTTTGGCTTTGATGACGCGTTCAACGCCGGTGGCCATGGCCGCTGTGCGATGCGAGATCTTGTGTTCCTTCGCCCGCTTGATCACTTGCGCAAATGAATGCTCGAGGATGCGGAAAAGTTTGTCGGTCACTTCCATTTCCGACCACAAAAACGCCTGCAAACCCTGAACCCATTCGAAGTAGGAAACAATCACCCCCCCGGCGTTGCAGAGAATGTCCGGGATTACGAAGACTTCGTCCCAACGGTTGTCGAGAATCAGGTCTGCGTCCGGCGTGGTCGGACCGTTGGCGGCTTCAGCAAGGATCCTGCATTTGAGTTGGCCCGCGTTTTTTCCAGTAATTACGCGATCAACCGCTGCCGGAACAAGAATATCGCACGGCAGGGTGAGAAATTCGTTGGGATTAACGTGATCATCCTGAGCGAACGCCCGCAGGTTTCCTTTCTTCAGCATGTGCTGTTCGGCGGCTTTCACGTCGATTCCCTTTGGATTATAAATCGCAGCATGCGCGTCGCTGATGCCCACGACTTTGACGCCGCTCTTGTACGCAAGCGAAAGAGCTGCCACTGAGCCCACGTTGCCAAATCCCTGCACGATGGCAGTGCATTTTTCGGGATCCATTTTCAGCATGTTCATGGCGCGCTCGATCAGATAAACAACGCCCCGCCCGGTTGCTTCGCGCCGGCCTTCGGTCCCCCCGATTGCCACCGGTTTACCCGTGACGATTTCATTAACGGCGTAGCCCATGTAAACGGAGTAAGTGTCCATGAACCAGGCCATGATCTGTTCATTGGTGCCCATATCCGGCCCCATGATGTCGGTGTGCGGCCCGACGAACGGGATCATCTCCTGCATGTAGCGGCGCGAGACGGCCTCCAGTTCCGTGCGCGATAATTTGCTGGGATCGATGGCAACGCCGCCCTTCGCACCGCCATAGGGCAATTGGGCCAGCGCGCATTTCCAGCTCATCCACATCGCCAGCGCGGCCGTTTCGCCCATCGACAGCGAAGGCGCGAACCGTGTGCCGCCCTTGGTCGGGCCGAGCGCAATGTGATGTTGAACGCGATAACCTTGGAAGGCTTTCGTGCTTCCGTCGTCCATGTGCACCGGCAACGTCACGGCGACGGCGCGCTTCGGGTAGGTCGCCCACTCGCGGTCGTCTTTGTCGATGTTCAAATAATCTGCGATGACGCGAAACTGCTCGCAGGCCATTTGGAAAATTTCGTCATCGTAAATGGTCGTGGATGAATTTGGCGAAACCTGAGCGTCCATCGGAAGTTGCTATGTGCGCTGGTGAAGTGACGCCGTCAAATCGAAAACGCGGTTCTATTAGGACTGATGCGGTGCATGAGACAAATGCGGCGAAGGATCGACAATCGCGGATTAATTTGGATAACCTTATCACAAATGAAAATTGAAACTCTAGCCGTCCATGCCGGACATTCCGTTGATCCCGCCACCGGAGCAGTGGCTGCCCCAATTTATCTTTCTACGACGTTTGAGCGCGACACCGAAGGGACCTACTCGCGTGGTTTTATGTACACGCGTAACGATAATCCCAACCGCGACGCCTTGGAGCGCGGCATCAGCGCGCTTGAGGGCGGTGCCAGCGCGGCGGCGTTCGCCTCTGGCACGGGAGCGACCATGTCGCTCTTTCAGGCCCTCGCGCCGGGCGACCATGTGCTTGCGCATGTGGACGCTTACTACGGCACAACGCGATTGCTCCGCGAAATTTTTCTGCGCTGGGGACTTCAAGCCGATTTCATCGATATGAGCAATCTCGACGCGGTGAAAAAAGCACTGCGCCCGAAAACCAAACTGGCCTGGATGGAAACGCCGTCCAACCCACTGCTTAAAATTGTCGATCTTGCCGCCGTCGCTAAAATCGTTCACGGCGCTGGCGCACTCTGCGTTTGCGATAACACGTGGGCGCCGGTGCTACAGCGGCCATTCGATCTCGGCGCCGATCTTATTCTTCATTCAACGACAAAATACTTCGGCGGCCACTGCGACGTTCTCGGCGGAATCGTCGTCGCAAAGAAGGATGACGAATTTTTCCAACGTATCCGCAGCATTCAATACGAAGGCGGCGCGGTGCCCTCGCCTTTCGATTGCTGGCTAATCCTGCGTGGCATGCGCACATTGCCATGGCGGATGCGCGCGCATTCGGAGAACGCAATGAAAGTGGCAGACTTCCTCGCCGAACACCAAAAAGTGGCGCGCGTCCATTATCCAGGATTGCCGTCGCACCCGAGGCACAAGATCGCGGCCAGGCAAATGTCGATGTTTGGCGGCATGCTTTCGTTTGAAGTGAAGGATGGGCACGATGCGGCAATGTCTGTCGCGGCGAAAACGAAAATCTTTATTCGTGCGACGAGTTTGGGCGGCGTGGAAAGTTTAATCGAGCATCGCGCATCCATCGAAGGACCGGGCACAACGTCGCCCGAAGGTTTGTTGCGTTTGTCGATCGGTCTCGAGAACGCCGACGATCTAATCGAGGACCTCGATCAAGCTTTGGGATAGCGCATGCGTCCTCGCCTGCGCCCCGGCGGGCCAAACGCATGGTGTTGCGCTAAAGGCGCGGTCTCATTGCTAGCCTGGGGGCAAACGCCTCAGGATTCGTGAAATAAAGAAAGGTCGCGAGCGCTGAAAGCGCGATTCACTTTCGCCACCCCCTGAATTGACTCGCGCTTTCAGCGCTTGTTGGTGGTGCAATCGAATGCCTGGGGCGATGTCCCAGGCTAAAGTTGACATAGTGCCTTTGGCGCTGAACACGTCTGAGCCTTGCGCTACTTTGTAGAAAATCTGCGCCGCACCAGCTCGACCAAGTCGTGCACCTCGGCGACGTGCAACAAGTATGCGGCAGAAAAAAATGCGCCCGCACCGCAAACGATGGTAATCAGGATTACCAGCAGATTTTCCCAACCCGGAGCATGTGGATAGCGCATAAAGAAAAAGCTCGATACCAGCCAGCAAATGGCGGCCAGCACGATCCCGGCGAGAAGCAGCTTGCCAACCGTTATGAGCATCGCGCCGGTCTCCAGGCGTTCGGTGTAATGGCGCATCATCGAGTAAAGGAAAAAGAAATTCGTGATGGCGACCAAGCTCGTCGAAAGCGCCAGGCCGCGGTGACCCAGATGAAGCTGATAAGTAAAGAACCAGTTCAGCGAAAAATTCACCGCGATCGACGTGAGGCTGACGAACATTGGCAGGTGGCGTTTGTCCAGCGCGTAAAACGCCGGGGCCAGCACTTTGTCTGCCGAATATCCCGCGAGGCCGATGGCGTAAAAGCGGAGCGCGGCGGCTGTTTGGATCGTCGCTTCATGTGTAAAACGGCCATGCTGGTAAATCAGCTGAATAATCGGTTCCGCGAGAATGATCAGACCGATCGCCGCCGGAATCGTGAGCAGCAGAACCAGCCGGACCGAATGCGCGAGTGCTGAGCGAAACTCGCTGGTGTTGCCCACCGCCGCGCTGCGCGAGACCAAAGGAAGCGTCACGGTCGCGACCGCCACGCCGAAAATTCCCAGCGGCAATTGCATCAGGCGAAACGCAATGTTTAGCCACGCTATCGGGCCGTCGCCCATGCCTGACGCGAAAATACTGTTCACGGCCACGTTCACCTGCACGGCGCTGGCGGCGATCATCGCCGGCCCCATCATGCCAAGAATCGTACGCACGCCTGGGTCGCGCCATTTGAAGTCGGGATAAAAACGGAACCCGACGCGCCGCAGCGACGGCAGTTGCACCACCAGTTGCAAGAGACCCCCGATTAATGTCGCGATGGAAAGTCCCACCAAGCCACGCTCGCCGAAATGCGGATGCCGCCAGTCGGGCTGCGGATCGAGCCAGTAACAAAGCGTAACTCCCCCAATGATCGAGCCGAGATTGAAAAAGGCCGAGGCCATCGCCGGCGGGCCGAACACGTGCCGCGCGTTCAGCATTCCCATCACAAGCGCGGCCAGCGACACCAGCAGAATGAATGGAAACATGATCCGCGTGAGGAGGACGGTGAGCTCCGCTTTTTCCGCCGGGAAACCGGGCGCGAGAATGTCGATGAGTACGGGCGCAAAAACGACGCCGAGCAGCGAGACGGCGCTCATGAAAACGAGCGTGAGCGTGGCGACCTTGCTGGCGAGGTCCCAAGCCGAGCGCTCACCTTCGGTAGCGATTCGGCGCGAGAAGGTGGTCACGAACGCAGTCGAGAGCGCGCCTTCAGCGAAAAGATCGCGCAACATGTTGGGCGCACGAAACGCCGTCAGGAACGCGTCCATGTTTCGGCTCGCGCCGAACATGGCCGCGAAAACAACCTCGCGAATCAAGCCGAGAACGCGGCTGCAAAGAATCGCCACGCCGACCACGCCAGTCGCGCGTGCGCTGATTCGTTGAGTTCCCGCCGCAGTCATCGGCGAACAAAGAACAGCGTCACCCCGATTTACGAAAGCAAAAACTTCGCAGGGAACATTGAACCGCGGATTACGCGGATCACGTGGATTTTGTAGGGCGTTTGTGTCGGACGCGAATCAATGAAGCGGCGTTTCGCAGAAGCGCCTTACAAAATTAGTGTTCATTGGTGTCCATTCGTGGTTGCAAAAGAGAACGCGCCGGGAGGATTTCCTCCCGGCGCTGATTTCTCTGGGGCGAATTGTCTCTGGCGTTACTTCGTGCCCCGCACCGTGTTTATCAACTGTATTGAACCGGAATGCTTCCTGATTTTTCAGGTAAAATTCCCTTAGGGGAACGTGTGAACAGGGGTGAATAGGAGTGAATAGGGTGCCGCCCTACGTCTGGAAAAGTTCTCTCAGGTGAACCTGTAAAGCGGGGCTTGTGTCACTCATAATATCATTCTCACGGGCACCAGAAAATCCTGCACACGCGCAATCGCCGCGGTCGGATCGAACCATAAATTGGAGCGTATGAAAACCAATGTTCCAGGCGCAACTCTGCTTTTTCGTCTGCGAAGGCGCAATCCACTCCCTTTGAGTGAGGCGATCCCTTTCTGGTTCGCCGTCTCGAGTCCACTAATCGGATTGGCGCTCGGCTTTTTCGGCGCCTGGTTCGTCACGTGGCTGGCAAGTTAACAACGCGCACAAGCAAAATCATTGCTGCAACCGAACTAAGGAAATGAATTTCTCGTGGTTCATCCGCACGCGCGTTGCCGGCCAATAATCATGGGAAGGAGAAAATCATCAAAAAGTGGTAGAGGCTCAAAGAGCCGGCGCTGGTCGGCCGAAGTAACCAAGCGCAGCGACGCGCTCGATCTTGAGCGGGATGTTTTCAAATCAAAAGATCCCCACAAGATCGCGCTTTCGCTGAAACGCTCGGCCGAGCAGAGCAAACGGCGCAAAGGCACGCCTTATCAATCGGCGATGTCAATGTTGAACTTTTACATCAATCGCGCCGGTAAAAATCTTCCACAGAAACGGAAGCGGGTTTTGGAGCGCGCCAAGGATGAACTGCGCAGCGTCTTTGGCCGCGATTAGCGTGCACCAAAAGTTATTTCAGCGCCGACGCGTACCGCGCGCGTGTCGTCAGGGCCGCGTGACGCGAACTTGGGAAATTCCTTGGGATGCAAGACTCCCGCGAGGATCTCCAAGCTATCCACGATACGCGGACCCGGCCGCGCGAAGTACGCGCTGGCGTCCACCAGATAAATTTCGCCGGAGCGGGCGGCAGGAAGCGAATCAAAACCAGGAAGCCGCCGAAGCAAGTCGTAATCGCGCCGTGCACGATCAATATCGTAGCCGCAAAGTGCCAGCACAATAACGTCGGGACACGCGTTGAGCACTTCCTGCCAATCGATTTGCACGGAGGGTTGATGCTTGCGGCCTAACAGATCATCCCCGCCGGCAATCTCGACTAGTTCCGGTCCCCAATGACCGGAGCAAAACGGCGGATCCACCCATTCCATCAGAAGACAACGAGGCCGATTTGCGACGCGATTCACTCGGCGCCGCACGGCTTCGACTCGATCCGATAATTGGGCGACAAGCACGTCCCCGCGCTCGTGCGCACCGCATACTTCAGCGACGCGTCGAATATTATCGAAAATATCCGCCAGACTCGATGGCTCGAGGTTTATTACTTGAGGCGGACCCGGCAAGGTTTCCGCAAGCCTCGCCACCGTGCCGTAATCGACAGCGCATACATCGCACAATTTTTGGGTCAAGATCACATCAGGCCGCAGCTTGCGTAGCAACGGCTCGTCGATGACGTAGATCGTGCCGTTATCGCGCACCGCGCGGCGCACCCACTCGTTCACCTCGCGACTCGTTAGGCCGGCATCGTGGACGGGACAATGAGTGACGCGCGGACGCTCATTTGCTTCGGCTGGAAAATCGCATTCATGCGACACACCCACTATTTGCTCCATCAATCCGAGCGCTGCGGCGATCTCGGTAGCAGCAGGCAAGAGCGAAACGATTCGCTTCACAATTTAATCAACTGGTCTGTCATCCAAAATGCAATCGCGTAGCAAACGAAGATGGACAGCCCGCCGACGACGCCTGAAACGATCGCTACACCCCACCAACTGTGACGCAAGGTTCGCGCAAGCAACGCGAACGCGAGCACGATGCCGAACTCGCCGAGGATGATGTACCAGGGCGTGAACGAAATCATGCGACAACCACTGTATTGCCACCAATGAATCCTGCGCGCCATCTCTTCGTAGAACGGAATATTGATCGCGCCGAGAAGCCCGATCATAAGCAACCCGAGTTTGCCGAAGCGTTCCCACAATCGCAGGCCGATGTATCCAAATTGCACCGCGACTACTTCCCACGCCAGCGGCATCCACAGCGGCGAACGCCAGATCATCGGCCCGCCGCCGATCGAGTAATTAAGCGTGCGGGTGTAATCGACCAGCCACGCGTCAGCTGGAAGTTCGGCAAATCCAACTACGATTCCAAAAAAAACAAACCGACCGAGCAACGTATCCCGCGTAACGAGCGCAAAACCGATGAGCAAACAATTGTCGATCAGATTGAGTGCCGCACCCGTGCGCCAGTCTGACCACGGCGCAAGTGCGAGCAGCGAAACCGCGGCGACATTGATGACAATCGTGGCGATCACGACGCGCAGACGCCCCCGCTCAAGCGCAGGATCTGCCTTGGCTTCTGAAAACACGCTTTCGTTCTAACGAGGCGAGCCGGTAATCGTCAAATTCTCTCCGCGTTAGCATCACTCATCTCGCAGGTGTCTTGACCTTGGCGACTCTTCCCTGTTAAGCCCATGCGGTGAAACGGCTCCTTTGGATCGATATCTCCAAGGGTCTGGCAATTCTCTTCGTCGCTTACTTTCATTTCTTCAGAACGTATTTCCAATACGGCACTCTTCCGCCAGCCGACTGGAGCACCCTCGCAGCGGGCGCGCTGACCATTCTGAGACTGACCTGGTTCAAAGTATCAGGACTCGGATTTCATGCCGTTGGCGTTTTCATCATCTTGAGCGGCTGGACGCTGATGCAATCAACGATGCGACGCGTCGAAGCGGCTCCTCTCGCGTGGGGTGCCTGGTATCGCGCGCGGTTTCAGCGGCTTTACCCGATGTACTGGGTAGCGCATTTGGTTTATCTCATTTCGCCGTTTGTGGCGCGCCTCGAACCGGTGGATGACCGCATCATTCTCAGTCTCCTCGGCCTCCGCTTCATCGATATTCAGGTGAACTTCATGTACCTGAACGCGGCGTGGTGGTATTTCTCCATGCTGATCCAGTTCTATTTGATCTTTCCCCTGCTCTTTTGGACAGCGCGCCGCACTGGACCATGGTTGTTTCTGATAATCGCGTGTGCCGCCGGATTTTTGGCGCGCTACGCGTTGCTCGTAGTTTGGCCGCAAAATGGGCTGTGGGTGCTCGGCGGTTTCGCGATCTGTCGGTTGCCCGAGTTTGGCCTCGGAATCTCGCTCGCGATATGGCACCGCCAATCGGCTGCGAGTGTGGAATGGTTTCTCCTTCGCGGCGCAGGATTCGTGATCGGATTGATTATTTATCCTGCGGCGTTACTACTCTACAACGGCCTCTACGATTACATTTTCGTCGATTTCGCCACCGGCGCGTGTTGCATGCTCGAAATCGTCGGTATCGCCGGAATCATTTCGATATTTAACAATTCGGCGAAACTCTTCGGGCTCGTCGGACTCTATTCGTACGGTTTGTATCTGATTCACCAGCCATATGTCATCTGGCTGGGATTGCGCATTCGCGAGGTGCCGATCTGGTTGTTCTTGTTGATTTGTATTCCGGCCCTTGCCCTGCTCAGCGCATGGGGAATGCTCTTGGAAAAAGGCACCAACGCGCTGATGAACAAGCTTACCTCAACTAAGAAAGCAGCCAGCGCATAGCCCGCGAGCACGCTGCATTGATCCTAGTCTTTGCCGTTAGGCTGCAGCTTGCTGTTGATTTCCTCGACAAGCTTTTCGGGCGTCCGTCCCAACTCGATTGTTATCACGTCTTCATCTGGTGTCGGTTCTTCCAAATCGGCAAACTGGCTGCGCAACAATGCAGCGTTCATGAAATGACCGCGCCGATGACGGAGTTGTTCGGCAATGAGTGCGTAATCGCCTCGAAGAAACACGAACGTCACATCAGAATTCACACGAAGACAGTCGCGATAGTTTCGTTTGAGAGCGGAGCAGGCCAGCACGGCGTTGTCCCCCGCGGCCAGCGAACGCTTGACCTGCTCGCGCAAACGTTCCAGCCACGGCCATCGATCTTCGTCCGTCAGCGGACGACCACTCCGCATCTTCTCGACATTTGCTGCCGGATGAAAATCATCGGCTTCAAGAAAAAGCCAGCGGAGTTTGCGCGCTAGCAATTTGCCCACTGTCGTTTTCCCAGCACCGGAAACACCGAAAATGATTACGATCACGGCGCGTTAGTTTGCCTCCGCCTGCCGATCTTCTCCAAGAAAAACGCGACCGCGACAAAGAGCGTATAGAAAACCCAGACGCCCATTGCAGTGGCTTTGTCGGTCAACGCCTCACGCGGAACGTACGTGTCGCCGATTTGGATAATGGTCAGGCCAACGCCAAATCCGACCGCGGCCATTTTTCGCGAGGCAGACATCACATTTCGCGCCAGATAGAGGACGATCCCGCCCGCAAGCAGCGCGATTTCCAATGCAAACTCTGGGTCGCGATAATTCCACAAACCAAAACCGACTTTCCACGTGTTGTCGTAGATCGGCAGATCGCGAGGATGCGCAATGACGTCAAGAATCCAGTGCGAGAAAACAGCCACGCCAACAATCAATGCAGCATATTTTCTGTAGAGGCAAAGCCTGCCCTGAGCGAAGCCGAACGGGTGTCGGCTGCAAATCGCCTTGTAAACCAGAGCCGCAATGGAGGACCAGATCAGCGCCGTCATCAGGCTGTGCGAGTACGGATGGAAATATGAATCGAGCATGCTGCCCGCGGTAAAACCTTTGATCACGCGCAGTTTCTCAATTCCAAGCAAAACCAGCGTTGCCCAGATGTAATCGAGAAATTGAACGGCGATAAACAAAACCCAGAGCGGAATTTGGTTTCGCTCCGTCTTGGCCGCGAACGCTACACTGCAATGTCCAACAAACATTTAAACTTCCATCCAACTTCTAAAGTGATCTAGCAATTTTTGTAGGGCGTTTCGGTGAAACGCCTCGGGTTGGCGTCTGGCACAGACGCCCTACAAACCTGCGTTGAATCAATCCGAAAAGCTTGCCAAAGCGAACCCGGCGCAACACTCTCCGGCCATGCATAAGTCCGAGGATCGCGCCTTTTTTGGGCATCCGCGCGGGCTCGGCTACATCGCGTTCACCGAAGCTTGGGAACGCTTTTCCTACTACGGGATGCAATCGCTGCTGATTCTTTACATGGTCAATCGCTTGCTGCATCCCGGCCACATCGAGCACATCGCCGGATTCGTTCCGTTCCGTCATTTTCTCGAGACGCTGTATCGCGGACCGCTCGCAACGCAGGCGCTAGCGTCTGCGATCTTTGGGCTCTACACCGGTCTGGTTTACCTGACACCGATTGGCGGCGGATTGTTGGCCGATCGTCTCCTCGGTCGAACACGTACGATCACGATCGGCGCTCTACTCATGGCAGCCGGCCAATTTCTTATAGCCTTCGACGTCACCTTTCTCGTCGCGCTGACGTGTCTTCTAATCGGTGTCGGTTGTTTCAAGGGAAACCTCGCCAGTCAGGTCGGCGCGTTGTACGCGACCGGCGATAACCGACGCGCCGACGCGTTTCAGATTTACTACATCTTCATCAACGCGGGCGTCATCATCTCACCGCTCATCGCCGGTACGCTCGGAGAAATTTATGGCTGGCACTATGGTTTTGGTGCGGCGGGCGTCGGCATGCTGATCGGTCTGGCGATTTACCTCTCCGGCCGCAAATGGCTTCCTCCCGATTCGCCTGTTGTTGAAAGCAAAGAGAGAGCTGCGAAACCGCGTCTCACACAGCGCGAAAAAATGGCGATCATTGCGCTGCTTCTTCTTTTGCCAGTGTTGACGATCGCAATCATCGGCAACCAGCAAATTTTCAATGCCTATCTTGTCTGGGCAGAACGCAACGCAAATCTCATTTTCTTCGGCAAGAAAATGCCCACGACCTGGCTGGTCACGCTCGACTCGATTGTGTCGGTAAGTTTTCTTGCTCTCACGGTCGTGTTCTGGCGGCTCTGGTCGAAAAAATTCCGGGAACCACCCGAGATTACCAAGATCGGCATCGGCAGCCTCGTAGCTGTAACTGGATTCATCTCTCTCGCAATGGGCGCAGCGATCGCGGCGAGTTCCGGAACAAAAGTCTCAATTGGCTGGCTTATCACCTTTCATGCGCTCAACAGCATCGGCTTCGCGAACATCTTTCCAGTTTCGCTTGCACTTTATGCGCGCGTGGCGCCGGCGGCGTTGTCCGCCACCATCATCGGCGTCTATTACCTGGCGTTCTTTGCAGCGAACAATTTGGTCGGAACGATTGGAGGTCTTCTAGAAAAAATGCCCGCCACACAATTCTGGCTACTGCATTCCGCGTTATGCGGCACAGCTGGCGTCGTCTTCCTACTCGCCGGTCATTTCTTCGGCCATCTGCTCGCGCCAGGCAATAACGAAATCAAGCAGCAATAACTGGTTCACTTCTAAGTTGCGACGTTCAATGTCGGGGGTTGAGGTTGAGTGTTTGCGTTCATTCCACCATGCTGCTTATCCTTCGCCGTGAACGACTCCTTCAACTATGTCGCGGTCTTGATCTCGATCGTCGTCGGCCTTGGGGTAACGCGGGTGCTAAGCGGACTGAGCGAGGTCATCCAAGCCGGCAATCGCCAGGACCGATATTGGATTCATAGCGTCTGGTTGATTAACACTTTTGTAATGTTGATGCTCAATTGGTGGATTTTTTACCGATGGCGCACTGCTCTCGAGTGGACCGCCTACTTGTTTTTTTGGGTGACCTTGAGTCCGACGCTGCTTTACCTCGTCTCCTCGATCCTTGCGCCCGGCGAACTTGAGCAGACTGGCTCAGCTAACTGGCGCGAATACTATTACGCGAACCGGCGCGGTTTCTTTTTCGTCTTTGCCGCGATTTGGCCCCTCGATATCATCGACACACTGCTTAAGGGTAAAGCGCACTTTCTTGAGCAGGGGCCGCTTTATCTACCCAGCATCACGATCTGGTGCCTGTGCAGCGTCATCGCCGGAATCACCAGAAACGAACGCTTTCACGGCTTATGGGCCATCTTCTTTCTGGTTTACATGATCTTCTACACCACGATCGTGCTGCTCAAACTCGGGTAGTCTTGACGCAGTACTCCAAAATTTGGCGTTGGACGTTGAGCGCCTGCTCGCGAAGAGCTTTCGGAGTCGGACATTTTTCTGTGCGTTCGGCTATGCCAGCGCCAGCCTCACCGGCAATCGCCGCGCGCCCCAATCGCCGCGCTGCTGCTCGAATCTCCCCGTGATTTCGTAGCCGCAAGATCGGCATCTGCCGTTTTCGAGATTCCACTCGCCGAGTTCGTACCAATCGCGCTCGATCAGCAAATCACCGCAAGCGGGGCACCACGTGCTGCCGCCTTTGCGATCGTCCACGTTTCCCGTGTAAACATAGTGCAACCCTTTTGAGCGCGCGATGTCGCGAGCGCGAGTGAGCGTCGCAGGTGGCGTGTGCGGTTTGTCGAGCATTTTGAAATCAGGATGAAACGCTGTGAAATGCCATGGCACATCAGGCCCGAGATTTTCTGCGAACCATTCGGATGCACGATCCAGTTCTTCGTCGGTGTCGTTCTCACCCGGAATCAGCAGCGTGGTGACCTCGAACCAGACGTTCGTTTCGTGCCGGAGATATTTCAGCGTGTCGAGCACGGGTTGAAGCTGCGCAAAGCAAAGCCGATGATAAAACGCGTCCGTGAATGCCTTCAGATCAACATTCGCCGCATCCATATGGCGGTAAAATTCCGGACGCGCATCGGCGGTGATGTAACCGGCCGTGACGGCGACCGCTTTAATCCCCCGCTCGCGACACGCCTGCGCCACGTCGATTGCATACTCGGCAAAAATCACCGGATCATTGTAAGTGAACGCGACCGATCGGCAGCCGAGCCGCTCTGCCGCGAGCGCGATCTCCTCGGGCGAGGCAGCGTCGGCGAGCTTGTCCCATTCGCGCGCTTTGGAAATGTCCCAGTTCTGACAAAACCGGCAGCCGAGATTGCATCCAGCCGTGCCAAATGAAAGCACACTCGTTCCTGGCAAAAAATGATTCAGCGGTTTCTTCTCGATTGGATCGACACAAAACCCACTGCTTCGGCCGTAGGTGGTCAACACCATCCGATCCCCCACCCGCTGGCGCACAAAACAAAATCCGCGCTGGCCTTCGTTCAGTTTGCAAAACCGCGGACAAAGCCGGCACTCGATGCGCCCGTCGGGCAACATCGTCCACCAGCCTGCGGCATAATCAGATTGCTTCAGCTCTGCGACCATTCGCGAACAATATCGCTCACAAAATCAGATCTTTCACGCCACGGCCATGAGAATTTATGCGACCAAGCGACGATTTACGATTGATAGTCCTTTCTTCTCTGTTCAGACTGGATGACGCGGAGGTTTTATGAAAATACGAAACGCTTGTCGAAAAATCACTTTGCTTGCGACCTGTGCTACTCTTGCATTCGCTGCTTCTTCCTCACTCGCTGCTGGGTCAGCGATTATCACATTCCAAGGCGGTGATGACGCCGCTTCGGAAAATACGAAGCGGCTAATCGGTCATTGGCGCAAAACGACCATCGTTTTTGAGAGTCCGAAGGATGAACATCTCGTTCTCCATGCCGATGGAACCGCCGAGAACTGGGTCGTGACGGCCGACAGCCGCAGCGAACCCATCAACGGCCGCTGGAGCGTGGAAGGCAAGACGCTCACGTTATCGTTTGGGGACAACGAGAACTCCAGCCCGTTCACGTTCTACGAGGGAAAACTCGTTTTCCCAAATATTCCCAACCGCCGCGGGTTCTGGGAAAAGATCGAGTAGCACAACAGCTGGCAAACTATGACGCTATGCCGCGTTGTCCGTGGGCTACGACCGAACCGAACATCAGCTATCACGATGAGGAATGGGGTGTCCCTGTGCACGATGATCGAGTGCTTTTCGAGTTCCTGATTCTTGAAGGCGCACAGGCGGGGCTGAGCTGGAACACCATCTTAAAGAAGCGAGATAATTACCGGAAGGCGTTCGATGGATTTCGCCCGGAGAAGATCGCTCGCTACGGCAAACACGATGTTCGACGGTTGCTGCGCGACGAGGGAATCGTGCGGAACCGCCTGAAGATCGCGGCCACCATCGAGAATGCGAAAATGTTTCTCGCCGTGCGAAAGGAATTCGGGACTTTCGACGCTTACCTGTGGAGCTTCGTTGGCGGTAAACCAATCCAGAATCGCTGGCGGCGAATGGCCGACGTGCCCGCGCGCACGGCCGAATCCGACGCGATGAGTCGCGATCTTCTGCGACGCGGATTCAAGTTCGTCGGCTCCACGATCTGCTACGCGTTGATGCAAGCGACCGGCATGGTCAACGATCACCTCGTCACATGTCCGCGATACGCAGAACTCGGCGGCACGCATCCCCGTAAGTAAAGCTGCCCGGCTTGATTTCGACGTTGGGCGTTGGACGTTAAGCGTTGAGCGTTTGCTGTAAATGAAAGACGACAAAAACAATATTGAGCTCAGTGCAGTTGAGGATCACGGCGGGATATTGACTATTCGCGGCGGCGGCGCACGGCGCGATTGGAATGGCATTCATTACAAGCAAGGCATGTCCGCCAAAAATGTCGGCACACAGAACCTCTCAGCGAACATAGCCACGATTCCGCCTCGCGGTGTAGCGTACGCGCATATTCATGTTGGCTTCGAGGTGATCCTTTACATCATCGAAGGAAAAGTGCGCCACGAGTTCGGACCCGGCTTAAAACAAGTGATCGAAAACGAAGCGGGCGATTTCATTTACATCAAGCCCGGTGTACCACACGAAGTATTCAACATGAGCGATACTGAACCGGTCGTTGCCTTTGTCGCCCGCTCTTCTGCCGACGAATGGGACAACATTATTCCTTACGATCGCAATCGGCTAGAATGTCCGTCGCCCTAAAACAGACTGCAGGTCTGCAACCTCCAGCGGTGATTTCGATCGAAGAGATACGGCGCTGCTTTCCTGCGCTCGCGCGGACTCACAACGGTTACCCGGTCGCCTATTTCGACGGGCCCGGCGGCACTCAGGTGCCACGCACCGTGGTGGAGGCAATGAACGATTATCTGTATCACCACAACGCCAATACGCATTGGGCGTATCCGACAAGCGAGGAAACCGACGCAATTATCGATTCTGCCCGAAGCGTGCTGGCTGATTTCCTAAACGCGGAGCCGACCGAAATCGTGTTTGGCGCAAACATGACGACATTAACTTTTCACCTAGGGCGCGCTCTAGGTCGGAGCTACGATCGTAACGACGAGATTCTGGTCACGGAGCTCGAGCATCATGCCAATATCGCGCCCTGGCAGGCGCTGGAGAAAGAACGCGGCGTGAAGGTTCGCATGGTGAAAATGATTCCTGAAACCGGCGAGCTCGATTGGGACGATTTCTCGCGGCAATTGACCGATCGCACAAAGCTCGTGGCGATCGGCGCGGCATCAAATGCTCTCGGCACGCTCAACGATGTGCAGCGTGCCGCGAAAATGAGCCACTCGTTAGGCGCGCAGATTTTTGTCGATGCGGTTCATTACGCCCCGCACGGATTAATTGATGTGCGCGATTGGGATTGCGATTTCCTCGCCTGCTCCGCCTACAAGTTCTACGGGCCGCACATCGGAATTCTTTATGGTCGGCATGACCTGCTCACCTCACTTGATTTTCCGAAACTAATCCCGGCTCCCGATTCGGCACCGGAACGAGCAGAGACCGGCACGCAGAATCATGAAGGAATCGCAGGCGCAGCGGCTGCTGTGGATTTTCTCGCCTCGCTCGCTCCGGGCGCGACGCGACGTGAACGCCTTCGCGTTGCGTTCCAGCAATTACACGAGCGCGGCGACGCATTAGTAACGCGGCTTTGGACCGGGTTGGCCGAAATAGAACGCGTCCGCCTTTACGGTCCGCCGCCCCACGCGCCGCGTACACCCACGGTGGCCTTCACCGTGAACGGCATGTCGTCGATTGGGGTGGCGAAAAAATTGGCGGAGCGCGGGACTTTCCTATCACATGGCAACTTCTACGCTATGACAGTGATCGAGCGATTAGGCCAAGCCCCGCACGGCGTGGTCCGGGCCGGTTGTGCCTGCTACACCACGTCGCAAGAAGTGGATCGTCTTCTGGCCGGCGTAGGCGCATCGTAACCACTCTAACAATCACGGCACGAATGGTTACTGGGGAAATTTCAAGTCCAAAAGGGCCTTCTGAGACGATTTCAAAGAGAGAAGGCCTCATTGCAAAGCGCGAAGAGGCCCTATCAAGAAACTAAAGAAAGGTATTATGGAAGAAGAACGTAAGCCGAATGAACCGATCAAACCTGCGGCCCCAGGACAGCAAGGCGGCCAACAGGGCGATCGTGAGAAAGAGGAGGAACGTGAGAAACAGGGCGGCGGCCAGCAGGGCGGAGGCCAACAAGGTGGTGGCCAACAAGGTGGCGGTCAGCAAGGCGGACGATAAGCCCTGTATCGTGAATTAATCGGCGGCGGGAGGCAACTCCCGCCGTTTTTCTTTATCAATTTTGCTACCTCTTGAGTTCGACAATTTTCCGCCCACTTTGTCTTCCGTCGACGAATGGCGGCTGACTTCTCTTAGTCGCTTGCCGCCTTTTGTATCCTTTGTCAGGATCGCAGCATGAAGCATGTTCTTCTGGCGTTGCTTTTCCCAATGATCATAACAGCTCAGACCATGCAGCAGCTGACTGAACAGTTAGGCAAAACTGTTCTTTACGGCGACGTTGCGCTTTCTCACGACAGCGCACATGTCGCATGGGTGCAATCGACCGCTGCGTCGACATCAAAGCAGACCTATGTTCACGGGACATCGGAAAGTGCGCCGACAACGCTCGTCAAAATTCCGATCACCGGCGAGAGGACTGATTTCGATCCTGCTTGGTCGCCCGACTCGAAGATGCTCGCATTTTTCTCGAGCGCTGGTGAGAAAGAGCAGCGGCAACTCTGGACGGTGAATGCTGATGGTTCTGATCCTAAAAAAATTACAGATCTAAAAGGATACGCGGCGCGACCGCGTTGGTCGCACGATGGGAAACAGATTGCGTTTCTCTACATTGAAGGCGCGGGCGGCGGTGGCCCGTTAATGGCTGCGGCCGAAACTACCGGTGTAATCGACACGGCGATTCATAATCAGCGGATTGCTGTCCTCGACGTTACCACTCGCCAGTTGCGACAGGTTTCACCAGACAATTTCCACATTTACGACTACGATTGGTCGCCAGACGACCAAATATTCGTTGCAACGGCCGCGCCCGGTCCGGGAGACAACAATTGGTGGGTCGCGCGGATTTACACTATCAATGTTGCAGGCGACAAGGCCAGTTTGGCCTACAAGCCCTCCCTTCAAGTTGCGGTTCCGCGCTGGTCGCCAAATGGCAACTCGATCGCATTCATCGAAGGCTTGATGAGTGACGAAGGATTTCACGGTGGTGATATCTTCACAATCACGCCCGACGGACGCAATGTCGTGAATCGCACACCGTCCCGAAAAATGTCGGTCAACTCATTCTTCTGGCAGACGCCCGATCGCATACTGCTCGTCGATTACGTCGGCGGCGGCAGCGCCATTTCCGAGTTGAGCCTGACGAACAATTCCACCCGGACGATTTGGAAAGGCCCGGACGGCATTCACGCCTTTGGGAATTTTCCGAATTTCGCGTTGTCGAACGACGGCAAGTTTGCGGCGGCTGTTCGCAGCACCTACAACTCGCCTCCGGAAGTCTTTGCCGGGCCGCTCGGCGAATGGCGCCAGCTGACAAACAACAACCCTGGCTTGCAGATGAACTGGGGCAAAGCCGAAAGCATCGAATGGACGAACGAAGGATTTAACATTCAGGGCTGGCTGGTTCCGCCGGCGAAAATCGAGGCCGGAAAGAAATATCCCATGGTTGTGCTCATTCACGGTGGACCATCCAGCGTGACGACGTCAGAGTGGCCGGCATCATTTGGAATGTCTCGCGCGATTATCGCTGCGCTGTCTGCGCGCGGTTATTACGTTCTTCTTCCTAATCCGCGAGGGAGCTACGGTCAGGGAGAAGAATTCACACGTGCTAACGTGAAAGATTTTGGCGGCGGAGATCTCCGGGACGATCTCGCCGGAGTCGATGCCGCGATAAAAAAATATCCGATTGATCCCAACCGTCTCGGCGTGACCGGCTGGAGCTACGGCGGCTTCATGACCATGTGGAGTGTCACGCAAACAAATCGTTTTCGCGCCGCAGTCGCCGGCGCCGGCATCGCAAACTGGCAAAGCTATTATGGCCAGAACCTGATCGATCAATGGATGATCCCGTTCTTTGGCGTATCAGTTTACGATGATCCCGCCGTTTATGAGAAAAGCTCGCCTATTCGCTTCATCAAAAACGTAAAGACTCCCACCCTCGTGATCGCCGGTGAGCGCGACGCCGAATGCCCTGCGTCGCAGTCTTACGAATTCTGGCATGCGCTAAAGACGCTTGGCGCGCCGACAAAACTGATCGTTTATCCCGGCGAAGGCCATCTCTTCATCAAAACTGAGCACCAAGTCGATCGAATGGATCAGACGGTCGCGTGGTTCGATAAATATTTGAAGTAGCGATCACTTGCTCACCCGGTATTCATTAACACGCGCCGGGTTGACTAGGATGGTTGTCTGACACACTGTTTGACATGAAAGTTTCTACTCGATCGTTGGTCCGCGACTTTCCACGAGTCAAGGCCGCAGCACGCAAAGGCCAAAAGGTCGAGATCTGCGACGGACGGACGGGCGAAGCCTTTTTTTTGACGGCAAAACCGAAGAAAACTTTCGGCGAACTGGCGGAGATGGCTAAAGGAGTCTATTCCGGCCCGCGCGATCTTTCTTCGCGGGAAGGGTTCGATGCCTGAGCACATTGTCGATACCGGCCCGCTGGTCGGTTGGATCAACCGGGGAGATCAATGGCACAACTGGAGTGTTTCAACTCTACAAGCCCTCGAGCCGCCGTTGGTCACCTGTGAATCGGTCATCGCAGAAGCGGCCTGGCATCTTGCCGATTCCCGAGAAGCCGTGGATCGGCTTTACGGATTAATTGAAGCGGGAGCCCTTAGAATCGTCCCGCTCCTACCCGATCACATCGCGCATTTTCGCGCACTTTCCGCGAAATACCCGCAAATGGATTTTTGCGATGCGGCCGTGGTTCGGCTCTCAGAAATTCTTCCCCGCGCCCTCGTGCTCACCACCGATATCGGCCATTTCACGATTTATCGTCGCTTTCAGAACAAGCCGATCCCACTGTTGCATCCACGCGGCCGCGCCCGAAAATGATCCCACTGTTTTGCAAGGAGGACGATTTTGTCCGGCGTAGCCATCTCTTCATCGACAAGTATTTGAAGTAGCGATGCCAAAGCATCTTGTCATCAGCACCAGCGGCAATCCCGACAGCAACAGTCGGCGCATGGGTCGCGCCGCGTTTGCGCATCTGCAAAAGCACAAGGTCGATTGCGATTGGATCGATATCCGCGAAATGAACCTGCCACTCTGCGACGCAGACAAATGCTATGGCATGCCCGGTTCGAGAAAATTAACCGCGGCCATTGAAAACGCTGAGGGCATCCTCGTTGCTTCGCCAGTTTACAATTATGACGTCGCCGCCGCGACCAAGAACATGATCGAGCTGACGGGTAGCGCGTGGGAAGACAAGATCGTCGGCTTTCTCTGCGCCGCCGGAGGCCACGCGAGTTACATGTCGGTGATGTCCTACGCCAATAGTCTCATGCTCGATTTTCGCTGCGTCATTATTCCGCGGTTCGCCTTCGCCACGTCCGACGCTTTCGATGGCGAACGCATCACCGATAAAAAAATCGCCCAGCGAATCGAACGGGTCGCCGACGAATTGGTTCGCTTCACTAAAGCGCTCCGCAGCTAGCGGGCATTTCAGCGTTTTGCGTTTCAGCGTCTCGGCTCGTCAGCTACTCGCAGCACAATCTTGCCGCGCGTGTGACGCGTCTCTATCTGCTGATGCGCCTTGGCGGCGTCCGCCAGTGAGAAGGTTTGCGACACGATTGGCGTGATCTTGTTCGCCTCGATCAACTTCCTCAGGTCATCGAGCACGTTTGCATCGGGATGCGCCATCACTCCGGAACAGCGAATTGCGCGTTTCTCGCATTCGGCCGGATCGGGGTCGCCCGTAATCGAAACGATCATGCCACCTTTCTTCACTAAGCCGTACGACGCCGGGAGTGTATCCGCACGAACACAGTTCAAAACAACATCGACATCTTTCACTACGTTCTCGAACTTCGTGGTCGTGTAATCGATGGGTTGATCGACGCCAAGTTGCTTCAGCGCATCCTGGTTCGCAGTTGAAGCGGTCGCGATCACTTTCGCGCCGCGCGCTTTCGCGATCTGGATCGCAAAATGCCCTACCCCGCCCGAGCCACCGTGAATTAGCACGGTCTGTCCCTTGTCGATCTTCGCCTCATCGATGAGCGCTTGCCACGCTGTCGTTGCGGCCAACGGCACGGCAGCGGCTTTTTCAAAATCAATGTTCTTCGGCTTAAGCGCCATCTCGCCCTCTTTCACAATCGCGAACTCCGCATAACCGCCGCCGCGCATGATCGGCAGATAAGCGTAAACCGCATCGCCAGCTTTGAACTTCGTGATCTTGGTTCCGATTTTTTCGACGACGCCTGCAATATCATACCCGATGATCATTGGCCGTTTATCCAAGCCGCGCTCTGACAGCCGTCCCTGCCGCACGTACGCATCGACCGGATTCACCCCAGCCGCGATCACACGGACAAGGACCTCGTCGTCTTTCGGCTCCGGCCGTGACACCTCTTGCAATTTCAATACTTCCGGCCCGCCGTACTGCTGCAACACTGCCGCTTTCATCAGTGGCCCAGTTGCGGCGCGCACCGACGAAACGGCAATAGCCGTTACTCCAATTACCGTTAGCGCTCGTAAAATTCGCATGCGTCCCACTTTACTATCTGAAAAGAAGATCGCTAAGAAAACAAAGAGGACTTACATCATGACTTCGTTAACTTCGTTTCCTTCTGTGAGTACGGGTCATCTCATAATCGAAGCAAAAGAAGAAATCTGGCCGCTGAAGGAAGTGTTTCGGATTTCGCGCGGCAGCCGCACGGAAGCGCGAGTCGTCATCGTGACCGTGAGCGATGGCGAACACGTCGGACGCGGCGAAGGTGTCCCGATCAGGCGGTACAATCAGAGCATCGCTTCGGTTTTGGCGCAGATTGAGTCGCTGAAAAGTGTGACGGACTTGGATCGATTTCAATTGCAACAGGTGCTTCCCCCGGGTGCGGCGCGCAATGCGCTGGACTGCGCGTTATGGGACTTGGAAGCCAAATGCTCCGGCAGACGCGTCTGGGAATTGGCGAACATCCCGATCGTCCCTGGAGTCGAAACGTCGTTCACAATCAGTTTGGACACACCCGAGAAAATGGCGGCCGCCGCCAAGGCAAATTCGAATCGTCCAATTCTCAAACTGAAACTTGGAGGTGATGCGCTCGACCTCCAACGCGTTGAAGCAGTGCGTGAGACCGCGCCGGTGTCGCGTCTGCTCATCGACGCCAATGAATCATGGTCGCCTGACCATTATCGGAAAATTGTTCCGGCGCTGAAGAAATTAGGCGTTGAACTGGTCGAACAACCATTCTCCGCTGACACCGACGAAGTTCTCGAAACTCTCGATCATCCGGTTCCGGTTTGTGCGGATGAAAGCTGCCATACGGCTTCCGATCTTCCGGGTCTGAAGAATCGTTATGAAGTGATCAATGTAAAACTCGACAAAACCGGCGGACTAACTGAAGCGCTCCGATTGTGCGAGCAGGCACGCGAAAGTGGATTCAAATTATTGGTCGGTTGTATGGTAGGCACGTCTTTGGGAATGGCACCGGCTCGCCTGTTGGCGAGCACTGCAGAGTGGGTCGATCTTGACGGCCCACTTCTCCTGGCGCGTGATCGAGATGACGCGATACCGTACGAGAATGGAATTGGAATTCCTCCGCGCGAATTATGGGGTTAGCGAGGGTTCGTCCTGTTATTTCTGATTGTAAGATGTCACACGAAGCACGGAAATCGTTGCCGGCTTGCCGTCGCGGCGAATGTTCCGTTTTTCAATGTTGAACTCGATGATGGACGCTGTCGTGAGTGTGCCGCCCCCATTTTCCTGATATTCGACCTTGTAATGATTACCTTTCGACTCGAGCACCCGGTACCGCATGAATCCCTCTGTATCGGGCACCGGACATCGCACCCATTCGTCGTCCTGCCGTACGTCATCCTTGTTGAATTCGTTCCCATTTTTCTCCATCGCATCCAGATTGATTTCTGTCGCCACCGGGCTTTCCGAATCCGAGATCCAGGAACTAATCATGTTGAAGAGTTTCGGGTGAATTTTAGGCACGGAAGGTTGCTCTGCGGCCGGCGTGGCGGAGCCAGCGGCGCTTTCAGAGCCGACGGGGTGAAGTGATTTAATAATCTTCACGAATTCTGCGAGCGTAATTCCCGTCGCAGAAAACCCGTGATATCTGCCGAGCACAGGATGGCTCTCTGCGCCTTTCGCTTTTTCCTCGTTCATGTTCGCGTCGCTCACCCAATTAGCGATGATCTCGATCTTGCGGCCCTCTTTTCCTTTTGGCCGGTAGATCAGATGCATCGGCCCAAAAGGCGATTCGATTTCAGTCTGCTCGGTGTCCGCCTTGTCGGGCATGATGTTCCGGTCGCCGATGCCTTCGCGTGCCGACTCGATGGAGAATATCGCGTTCCATCCGTTTCCATACTCCACCGAGTAAAGCGGCAACGGATGATTCATGTCATCGAACTCTTCGTGCAGTTCGTCGTAGGTAATCTCGACTCTTTTTAACTGGAAGCCTTGGGGCAAATGCGAAGGAACAAGACAAGTGATCTCCAAGTTCTTCAGATCATCCAGAGTCGCAGCCGAAGAATGGAGGGCCAGGCATAGGAATAGCAATGCGGCCGGAACGAGCCAAGATGTCGTGCGTTTAATTCGATTGCGGTTCATTACTCTTCCAATTTTACCGACGCATTGATCTTGTCGAGACTGAAGGCGCTGCACACAAGGCGACTGCAGGCACCCCGCCTGCACTCGTCACCTGCTTCGCAATCGAGTCGGGACTTCTTCAGAATTTCCGGATATCTTCGACTTGAATCTGCGCGAATCCGTCGCGCGAAGTTTCCTTCCCTCTGACTGTGACAATCTTCGCGGCGTAATCAGCAAGCTCGGCGTTCACGTGGGCCTCCTTACCCGTCAACAAGTAAACTTTCCCATCCTCAGTTTTTATCCCTACCGGCAAGCCGCTTTTGATGCAGTCCATCGCGCACGAAGCGTGTCTCGGGCCGCTCCAATTGTAGGCAACGTAACAGGTCAGATCAAGCACTTCGCCCTTCACTACGATTTCTCCGCCCTGGATGACTGGATGCTTACTGCGGTGCCATAGTTCCAGTGAAGCCGCGGTTATGCCTGCTGAAATAATTATCGCCGCAGCAAGCTTCAATATTTGCGCCCAGTCCCGGCGGAATGGAACCGGCGGATTCTGGATAATTTTGTTGGCAAGATCGCTTGGCGGCTGAACTTCACGAAGTTTCGACCGGATCGCGTCGTAACAATTCATCTGCTCGCGCAACCACTCTGCAAGTTCTGGATCGCGGTGCGCGTACGCTAACGCTTCACGGAATTGCGGATCCGCGTTGTCAATCGGGCCGCGATAAAGCAACAACTTTTCTTTGGCTTCGGTGATGTTCATTTTTCTATGTGACGGTGCGGGGTTTGGTTTCACTTAAGAGTTGAAGAAGCTTGATCTTCGCGCGCGCAATTCGCGACTGCACCGTCCCGAGCGGGATTGCCAACACGTCACCGATCTGCTTGTAAGACAAATCTTCCAGGTAGTACAGCACGAGCGGGGCACGATATCTTTCGTCAATCTGGCCAAGAACATCTAACAATGTTTGCGCGTCTATTCGGTTGACGACATCGGCATATACGTGCGGAAAATTTTGTGCGCCCTCATTGATTGGCTCATCCGTAACACGTTTCTGACGACGGCAGATCTTGAGAAACTCGCGATGCAGTGTTGTGAAAAGCCAGCCTTTGACATTCGCGGGATTTCTAAGCTGATGTCTTTTGTTCGCCCAGATGTAAAAGGTCTCCTGGGTAAGGTCGGTAGCATCGACCTCGCTTCCGGTGAGACTAAAGCCGAATCGGTAAAGATCGCGGTAATAAAGTTTTACTAAGTTTTCGAATTCCGGGTCCGCGGACATGGCGCAGTTATCCCAATATGAGAGTCCTCAGGCTGGCGTTTGTTTCCGTAAATAGAAAAAAACCGCGAAGGACATTGCCAGTGCGTGCGGAATTAGGCCTCAAATCCTTTCGATTAGCGGGAACAATGATGATTCTGGTACATCTCATCAGTGACTCTAACAACGAAAAATGATATCAATACGTGGCCCGGTTCGCCGGATTCTCGGTACGGTTGCAGCAGCAGCTACCTTGATCTTCATGCCATGGCATAAGGTTGAGGCACAACAGACGGCTGATCCTCGGCAAGCCATGGTCGGTGTGCTTTCGGCTTTAAGCCCACATCCGTCACTCGGCGACGAGGCTCGCGTTTGGGATCGCTTCGTCGGGACTTGGGATTGCGACTTCACCTTCTTCCTCGACGACGGCAACGTTAAACATTCCCGGGGCGAGCTTGAGTTCGGCTGGATCATGGACGGTCGGGCCATACAGGACACATGGATCACCTACCCGACGGAGGCGGGAAAGGAACGCGGGATCGGCACGTCAGTCCGATTCTTCGACAACAAGTCGAAGATGTGGCAGGTCGTTTTTGTAAGCCCGGCATACAACGCTGTGGTTACGGTGCACGGTGGGACTGAGGGCGACCGGATCGTTCTGCGCGGCGTTGACGACGAGGGTTCGATGTTGCGCTGGTCGTTCAACGACATCAAGGCGGATTCCTTCACTTGGCGCGGGGAGAAATCCCGCGACGGCGGCAAGACCTGGAAGCTCGGGGAAGAGCACCACATGAAACGGAGGATCGACACCGCAAAAGCGTCAACAAGCGAGAAGGCGGGGCCGGTGGAAAAACCAAACAGCCTTCTTGCATTCAATCAGCTCACATCGCTGGGCGGCGAATGGAAGGGCGTAGAGGACAAGACCGAAATCAAACTCAAATACACGCTTATTGGCAATGGCAGCGCGTTGATGGAGGAATCTCGCCCCGGGACAGAAGCTCCAATGTTTACCATGTTCACTGTGGATAGCGACCATCTTATTGCCACGCATTACTGTAGCATGGGAAATCAGCCACAGATGATGACGAAAACGATCGCGGATCCGTCAGCCAAGAGCTTGACGTTTTCGCTGTCACACGTTTACGGCTTGAAAACGCCCGGCGATTGGCACAACACGGGGTTGACGGTCACGCTCGAGGACCCACAGCATCTTACCCAGGTGTGGACCTATGAGTACAACGGCAAGAAGGGCACCAACACTTTTCGCTTCACGCGCACACTGTAGCTCGAAAGAGGCTATCCAAAATTCATGCTCCGGGCACTTTGCTCTGTGCTCCTGGTTCCGTTTCGGTTAAATCACTCGTTGCCCGCGAAGCGAGTCACGTCAATGAAACCAACCTTCTTTCTGTTCGCACTCTTCATCTTTACCGCCCGAGCCGCCAGTGATCTGCCCGCCGGGGTCCGCCAAGGGATCGCTCACCTGCGATGGCGCGATCGCCGAGCTGAAGTTCGCAGCCGCATTTGTCGATCAAAAAGATGAGCGCAAGCCCATTGTTCTCGTGATCAGCGATCAGAAACTTCAGGTAGAAAAGTGGGAGAGCTAATTCGACGTGATGCTGGCCCATTCGAAATGGAGCGGGGTCGTTTTCTTTCTCGACGAGGACGGAAGTCTCTGCGACCGGATTTGATCAGCTGTATGCGACGTTTACGACAGCAGTTAGGTCTGCTAGTGACAAACCCGAACAAACAGACCCAACCGCCGATTGAGCAAATAAATTGATTAGTAAACGGCGGCGTCAGGGAGGCGGTATCTTTAGGTAAGGGCAGTCAAAAGCTCTCTTAATTCTATTCTGACAATGCTCGAAGCCGTATCGCTAACGCCATAAGGCAGGATGAATTGCCCGTTATGGACGAGTGCCCCACAGGAATAAACGACATTAGGAACGTAGCCTTCCCTTTCGTTCCCTTCCGGTCTTAAGAGCGGCTCTTTCAGCTGGCCAATGATCCTTGCAGGGTCGTGCAAATCGAGCAAGGTCGCTCCAATGCAATATTTTCGCATTGGACCGACTCCGTGAGTAAGAACTAACCACCCAGCTTCGGTTTCAATCGGCGAGCCACAGTTACCGAGCTTAACAAACTCCCAGGGGTGTTGGGGCTCTTGTAGTAGCACTGGGTCGCTCCAAAAATGCGGATTGTCCGAGAACGTCAGGTAAAGGTTCTCATCATCCTGTCGTGAAAGCATCACAAAGCGGCCATCGATCCGACGAGGGAAGAGAGCCATACCTTTGTTTTGAACTGCCTGCCCATTAAGAGTTAGGACATGGAAGTCAAGGAAGTCCGCGGTCTCGATTAGCTGAGGTAGAATGACTCGACCATTGTAGGCCGTGTAGGTCGCGTAGTAGATAACGCTCCCATCGTCTTCGACAAAACGAACGAAGCGAGCGTCCTCAATGCCATTGCTCTCGTTAGGCGAGACGGGAAAGATGATGCGTTCCGACATTTCCGAAGAAGGAGCGAAATGAATTTGGTAATTGGATTTCGCCAGCCAGTGCATGCACTCCGAAGTTCGCGGCACGTCGCGCGTGTGTGCAGAAGCTTCGTCGGACGCTGCTTGCTGGATCGACTTATCCAACTCATCGAGGAGGAAGGTCTTGCCTAATCGTCCCATGACCGAGGCGGCCCAGTCATTCTCGAGCCCCATCTCGCTTAGTTTGTCCAGAAAGGCGCGTTTATGGTAGGTGGGATTGGGATTAAGCTCGGGCAGTGTTACAAAAGGCGTCGTCTTGTCGATCACTATTGAATGATCACTATGGATAACTCCGGTTCGAAACTGGATCGACGAGACATGTCCTTCACCGGTCGAGCGCAGGCTCAAGATAAAACGAAGATCGCCCTGACCCAAGCCAGTCTGGTCAGGATGCGGCACAATCGAGGGGTTGAACAAGGCTGCCGATTCGAGTGCATACTCACCGGAGAAGAGCGCGCCGATAAATAGCTTGCGACCTTCGGAAATCGTTTCGCTGTCCCCGATGTGCCCTCGCACTTTCTCGAAATTTCGCAGCCAACTCTTATCAAGATCGATATGTCTGTCGCTGAAATCCGCTCTAACTAACGAAAGCTGCCTTTCGGTTTCCTGCTCGCTTAGCGCGAGAGCGCGCGTGATGATATGCTCGACGCGCGTAGGATGGATCGAGATGAACGGACGCACCACCACGCGTTTGTTGTCCGGCCGAAGGAGGACGCCTGTCGAATGAAGTTTCATCCAACTTTGTGACTCGGGATCTTTAAGTCAGGCGCGGTTTCCGCCTGCGTCATCTCCGCGAGTGATAAGTAAAACGCGAGACTTGATTCTGCTCCTTGATTCTGGCTCACACGATCCTGATGCAAAGCGTCACGACATCCTCCCGTGCTGGAATCGTAGAGCGATTCTCCGAGGTCGTTCCGACCAAGGAACCACTCGAAGCAGCGTCGCGACGCGCGCTTCCAGTATTCGTCATGCGTGAGAGCAAAAGCCTCGAGGCAGGCCGAGATGGTAGCATAGGCCTCCACCGGCTGTTGATCGAAGCGCGTGCGTTTGCCGCCGCGCTTCCAAAAACCGTTGCAGCCAATCGGCGCGAAATGTCCGGCCTTCGCTCTTTGCGTTTCCACCAGCCAGCGCAGCGATTGCAAACCTGCCTGGAATACCTCGCCACGCGAAGTCCAATGACCACTCAGGATCATCGCATGCGAAAGCTTTGCGTTGTCGTAGGTGGCGACGGGCTCGAACCATTGCCATTCCTTGGAACTGTTAGCTTGAAACAACTCGAGCAGTCGCGTGGTGAGCAGGTCACGCAGCTGATTCACCATCCGGTCTCCGGAGAAGCTGCGCAGGTATTCCTGCATTGCGAGCAGGACGAAGGCCCAGGCGCGCGGAGAAGTGAACTGCTCCACGACCGGCAAACCGCGTTGGAACAAGAGCGCGCAAAGATTGCGATGACCATCATTTTTTGATCGGCCAAGCGCCATTCCCACAGCCCAAAGCGCTCGCGCATGACTGTCTTCCGAACCAACCGTTTCCAGCCATTCCCGGCTATGACTCATAAAATTCCGAAAGCGCTTCGTTTCCTGATCGAATGCATCCCATAAGAACGAAAGATAAGTGCTGGCCAGGTGTTCAACGTCCCGTTGCGCCACACGACTGGTCATCTCCGGAAGCAGCAGAGTCAGGATAAAGGCGCGTGCATTGTCATCGGTGCAATACCCTTCCCTGTAATTCGGCACGTTGAAAATAGCGTGCTGGAAAATTCCGGTGTTGTCGGTCATCCGAAAAAGGTGATCGAGCTTTAGCGGCGGAAATTCATAGGGACGATTTTCCAGAGTCCGAACGGCAAAGGCTTTGCGCGGGGGAACAGTTAAACGCACGCGCGCGCACTGAAAGCTTTCCATGTAACGAGCGGCTACTACCGGCCAGATCATTTCGCGCCCGAGTTTCCATGCACGTTTTCGCATTCCCGCCATCAATGCAGGATCGGATAGAAATCGAGTTACTCCTTCGGCAATAGCATTGC